>Ga0070675_100000440_pt1 | contig 28254 bp, 27 predicted proteins | sample KBSM43metaG_FD_65343 | JGI IMG/M metagenome (GOLD analysis project Ga0070675, IMG submission 65343) | Miscanthus rhizosphere microbial communities from Kellogg Biological Station, Michigan, USA - KBS M4-3 metaG | ecosystem: Host-associated > Plants > Roots > Rhizosphere > Soil ... | reverse complement strand
TGATCGGCGCCGACTTTCCCGGCGACTTCAGCGGGAGGGAGGAGGGGGCAACGGGAATCGCGAATCTCGGCGACGAATTTCATTGGATTGAGCATCGTTCAGTAGCTAGTTAGCGCGCGATTGACGCATCCACCATTCCGATGGTGACCAACCATGCTTCCACCAGGCGCGGCCTGTCAGATGTTTTCGCGCGCCTGCGCTTCCGCGCATTAAAGTATGAACAAAACAGCTACGAGCATCGCCTTGTGCTTGCGTCACATCTCTCTTACTGACGAGGCCCACTCACGACCAGGGCGTCGCACGGGAGTGACGCGAGGATGCCCTTCGCCGTGCTGCCAAGAATGGCTTCAACGACGGCGCCACGGCCACGGGTTCCAAGCACCACCAGATCCGCACCGTGCATATGTACGTATTCGCTGACTAACTGCTGCGGTGAGCCATGTTCGACCAGCGGAACAATTCGCTTCCGGTCCTCCTCGGGCAGAAAGATCGAAGCCAGAAAAGAACTGAGTTCCTCAGCGCGAACCTCTCTGTAGCTTTCCGCATGCCGGTGCGAATCGGACACCAGGCTTGCGTAGGGTGCCTCGGACGCATGAAGCAAATACAGGGTCTGGGTTGGAAAAAACCGCAGCGCCAACTGGAGCGCGCGACCGGATGAGTCGGAAAAATCGGTCGTGACGACGATGTGCTGATAGGACGAGCGCGCGCGGTTTCTCACGATGAGAATCGGAACTGGCAGCCGCCGCAGCAGTTGTTGGACAGTTCTGCCAAGAATTACGGGGCGGCTTGCAAGCAGACGCTCTCCGGCAATGCCCGTGATGACTAGGTCGACGCGTTCTGACTCCGCAATCCGCTCGATGATTTCCGGGGGGTCGCCTTCCTCAATCAGGAGGGTAGCGTTTTCAACGGCATCACCAAGATCGGCGCGCAACCCCTGCCGAATCCGCCGCTTCGCGATTGCCACGACATCCGGTGGACGTTGCCACGAAGGAGCGGCGCGTCGGCCATAACTCAATGTCGACTCGTCGAGTTCCTCGAAGACATGCACGATGATCAGTTGTGCCTTCTGGCTCGCCGCGATGGCAACGGCACGTTCGAGTGCGCGATCTCCGCGTGCGCTCAGGTCGGTGGCGAGCAGTACCTTGCGCGGCGCACCAGGATTGGAAGCTGTTGGGGTCATGTTTTGCTCCTGCACGACGACGCCTGTCCAATGGGCATTCGCTGCAAATCTACTCTACGCTCCGGTGACGAGGATAGATCGGTCGCTGCCCCATCCCTGGCCATGGAGAGACGAATGACCACATCGATGCCTTCGATTTTCATCGGGCATGGCAGTCCAATGAACACGCTGGAGAGCAATGGATACACGGAGGCGTGGCAAAAGTTGGGCCGCGCGCTACCGCACCCGCGCGGCATCCTCGTGGTGTCCGCTCACTGGTTCATTGGCGCGACCGCCGTTACGGCGATGCAGCTTCCGCGCACCATCCACGATTTCTATGGATTCCCGGACGAGTTGTTTGCGTTCGAATATCCGGCGCCTGGCTTGCCGGAATTAGCGGGCGAGGTGGTCGAGATCGCGAAACCCAACTGGATAGGGCTTGATCGAGACCAGTGGGGCCTGGATCACGGTACCTGGAGCGTCCTCGCGCACCTGTATCCCGAGGCGGACGTTCCTGTAGTGCAGCTTTCTATCAATGCGTTCAAGCCGATGGAGTACCACCTACAGCTCGGGGCGCGCCTCGCGGCACTTCGCGAGCGCGGGGTGCTGATCGTCGGCAGCGGCAATGTGGTGCACAACCTTCGCGAGGTCGACTGGCGCAATCAGGGCGGATATGACTGGGCGCATCGATTCGATGACACCGCCGCGGCGGTGCTGAGTGAACGGCCTGGTGAGGTTGCCGACTTGCGCGGCCACCCTGACTACGCAGCTGCGGTGCCGACGCCGGACCACTTCCTGCCGTTGCTTTACGTCGCTGGGATCGCAGCGGCTTCGGCGACCCCCGCCATGTCTCTGGTTCGAGGCTGCACGCTGGGCTCAGTGTCGATGGCCTGCTACGGAGTCGGGATGGAAGGAGTCGAGTGCATGGACGGCGCCGGCGCCGCAGGTGTGCCCAGCAACGTACCCCCGGAGCAGACGAACCTGTAGTGTCATTCCGCGGCGTCAGTCTTTTGCGGTATCGCGCTCAGCTGCGACAGCGAGGCAAAATCCGGCCCGCCGCCGAGTCGCGCTCGACTGCCCCGCCGTCTATGAGAACCTCGACTCGCCGGTTGAGCAGGTGCGCCGATGCGCTGGCGGAAAAATCGAGTGGCCTGCGCGCGCCGAGACTTACCGTTTGAATGCGGTCCGCGGCAATGCCTGATTCGATGAGCACCCTCCTCAGCGCTTCTGCGCGCCGCAATGCCAATGCATCGTTGTGCTCGCAGCTTCCTGCGCGATCGCCATGGCCGATGAGGACAATGCGTTGCGGCTGAACCCGGCGCAGACTACTCGCCAGTTGTACCGCGCCTGGTCGCGTGGCGCCCGTCAACCTTGAATCGCCACTACAAAAGTGCAGCGATGGCCCGAAGCGCTGGAGCTTGGGATCTGAATAGGTTCCGAAGGGTGCGCCGACATTGGGTACGCCATCCCACGCGGAGGCGCTGTCACTCACGATCGACTTCATACCCGATGGCGCCGCATCAGGGAATCGCTCGAGCAGTTCATTGGTGAGCGCGGCGACGCCACTGTCAGAACACGTTTCCCGGAGCAACTCGCGTGCTGCTCCGGATTCGGGCTTCGGCCGCACGCCCGTGCGCGGATCAATCGGCGGATGGAAGCGCTGCGACGCGAGCATCAGTCGCAGGGCGGATCCGAGCGTCGTGTGACCATGAGACTTCGATATTGCGGCGATCGATGAGATATCCGTTTCGGAGCCGATGCGTCCGCCGACCGCCAGGAGGCGGCCAACGTTGTCGTCGAGCTGCCCTCGCTCATCGAGCAGCGACTGCAGCACGGCCTGATCGTCTGCCGTTTCCGGCGCTGCGATACGAACACGCACGACACTGCTCGTTGCATCCGCCAGATCCTCGCTGAGCAGGAGCCGAGCGCGAAGCTCATACGCTCCGGGTCGCGGGAACGTCCAGCCGTCACTTCCGAAGAATACTGAAACCGTCTCTTCGGCCCGCTCGCTACTCGCCAACAATGCTTCCAGGTCGCTTTCGGGTTCATACAGCACCACTGGTTTGAACGGCAGCCACTCTTCCTCGCCTTCGGCGCGGCGTTCGATCTGGATGATCCCGTATGCAGGCGCGAGCCGCCCGCGCAGTGGCAATGCCTCCGCGCCGGAGTTCATGACCATGAGGCGAACGGCGATTGGGTAACCGAGAGGATACGGCGCATCCTGCGCCTGTATTCGAACCTCGACCCTCGCCACCTGCTCCTCAGTTGAATTGACCACACCGTCCTCGGCGTGAGCGGCCTGGATGAACGAGATTCCCGACAGTCGCCGCCTCATCAATTCCCATCGGCTGAGCGCAGGTGGTGGACCGACATTGCGCCGCGCGTCATCGCATTCCGTGGCAGACGTTCGCAGCGGCTCGAAGCGCTTGTTGGCGGCCCCTGGCAGCACGTCGCGTGCCGCCGCACTTTGAAAGAAGCGGATCGTCGTCGCGCTGATCGACATGAACGGCGCGTCCTTCAGCGACCATTGCCCGCCTTCCACGGCAGAGATGCAATGCGTCGGCGCTTCGATCGTCAGTCGCCCATCTACGTGCGCGGCGTCGAGGTGCTGCCTGTTCAGCGAGTGCAAGAGTTCATGGGTAAACGTCCGCAGCTGCAGCAGCGCGATCCACTCTTCACTCTGTTCTTTGAACAAGCGCGCGGTCTCGCCCGGCGAGACCGCGAAACCCTCGCGTCCGGCCATGTCGAACATGACCCCGAACAAACGCTCTCCGGTCTCTGACACCAGCGCGGGAGTCAACATGGCGTACAGCCCCGTATTCGCATCCGCCGGCAATCGCTGTCCGCGCCAGACCTCTGTGTACTGACGCAGATCCGCCGGAGTCAGCGGCCCACTAGCCGCCGCGTATGGCAGGTTGGTCTGATCGTGCGCGATCTGCACACGAATTCCGCCGTCTTGAAGGATCGATGCAGGTGTCACGATGCGGCCACCGTCACTTGCTTCGAGCGCTACCGGTTCGATGTCGCGAAACGAGTCGACCTCCACGAATATGCGGAATCGCTCGCGCGCACACGCGGGATCCGAGCAGAATTCGACGGGGGCGTAGGCCGCCCAGCCGAGGACGCCCGTCGCCAATGCGGCTATCGTTATGAATGTACGGCGCAGCGATCTCTTCGTTCCATGAGTCGCAGGCATGGCCGGTCGCGTCCTTCTTCGCGAGTCAGGAAGTCGCATGGCTGCGCAGATGCGGCAGCTCGGGCTTGAGCGTCAAGGCGGCGTCATGCGCGTCAGGATATTGGTGATGCGCCGCAGGCACTCCGCATTCGCGCCGGGAATGGCGTTGGCGCGCAGCATGCTCTCGTCGTCCGCAGTCAGCAGCTGCTGCAACTGGTCTTTCCATTGCAGGAGGATGACGCGCTTTTCTTCCGGCGCAAATTCCGCCGAGGCCTCGAGTATTTCAGGCGTACCGAAAACGCCCATCGGATTCTTCATCGCCTGCTGAAAATTCATTGTTGGTGTCCTTCACTTGTCGTTGATGCAGGGCCGGCAGGCGTCACGCGCCAGATGATGTTCGAAAGATCATCTGCGACGATCAACGCACCGCGCGGATCCACGCTTACCCCAACCGGGCGGCCGTAGGTATTGCCGTCTGTCTGAAACCCGGTCACGAAGTCGACGGGCTCGCCTGCGGGACGGCCATCCTGGAAACTCACGAAGACCACCTTGTATCCCGAAGGATCTCTGCGATTCCAGCTTCCATGCTCGCCGACGAAAACGCCGTCTGCGAATTGCGCGCCCATGGTCGGCTGCGAGAACGCAATTCCGAGGGCGGCGACATGGGATCCGAGGGCGTAGTCGGGTTGAAGTGCTGAAGCGACCAACTCCGGATTCTGGGGGCGGACACGCGTGTCCACATTCTTGCCCCAGTAGCTGTAGGGCCAGCCGTAGAAGCCGCCCTCCTGGACAGCAGTTAGATAGTCCGGTACCAGGTTCGGCCCAATCTCGTCGCGTTCGTTCACGACGACCCATAACTGGCCGGTTCCGGGTTGGGTGGCCAGCGCCGTCGGATTACGCAGGCCTGTGGCAAAGGTTTTGTGAGCTCCGGTTTGAGTATCGATCTGCCAAACCGTCGCGCGGTCGACTTCGGCGGTCATGCCGCGTTCCGTGATGTTGCTGTTGGAGCCGATGCCGGCATACAGGAAGCGCCCATCGGCGCTGGAGGCGAGTGCCTTGGTCCAATGATGGTTGATCGCTGACGGCAGATCCGTGAGCTTGGTTGGAGGCTCATTCGCCTTCACTTGCCCATCCTGGTAGTCGAATCGCACCACCGCATCCTGATTTGCGACGTAGAGCTGGGATCCGATCAGTGCCAGCCCATAAGGAGCATCGAGATCCGCGGCGAATGTGTATTTCACTTCATAAGTGCCGTCGCTATCCGCATCGCGAAGCAAGGTAAGGCGATTGCCACCTTTGGCTGGGCTTGTCCCCTTTGCCTTGATCCGCGCCGCGATTACATCTTTGGGCGTGAGCTTCGGGGCACGACCTCCTCGTCCTTCCGCGACCAGGATGTCTCCGTTCGGCAGAACCAGGGTCTGGCGCGGGATCTGGAGGTCGGTCGCTATTGCCGTGATGACGTAGCCCGGCGGCACTACGGGTTTGCGATCGCCCCATTCGGTGGGCTTCGCTATATTCATCGTCGGCAACAGTTGCCTTTGCGGATCCGGGAGCGGCGGCGCGGACCCGTATTGAGCGGTATCCGCATCCCGGCCACCGCAGGCGGATAGCAGCGTGAAGAATGTTAGGCAGATCACGCGTTTCATGGCGCAACTCCCCGGTGAGAGCCGGAGAAGCCTAACCACGTTGCGGCCGCTGCCAGCAGCGCCACGATCGCGGAAAGGTAGAGCGCCGCGGGCATGCTAGCCCAGGCGTCCGCGGCATGGACCAGTGCGTCGATGAACCCCAAGACCCAAAGCACCAGCAGCAGCGAAACATAAATGACTTGTCGCGCTGTGCGCGGCGCGGCGCGGAAGACGTCGATGATTGCCCACAGCAGCGTGAAGCCGGCGAAAAAGAGTCCTCCCACGAGTAGCCAGGAAGCGAAATTCTTCCACTGGATCTCGTAACTATTGGAGTAGGCCCAGTCGCCGAGAAGCACGCCCAGGAACAGCGGGACAGTACCCGCGAGGAGCACCGCGTGGAGCGGGTGAAGGGGTCTTTGCACGACGGCAATCCTCCTGGCGAGACGCAGGGCAGATGCGCCGCTACTTTCTGGAGGGCCGAGGATACGTCGCGGAATTTCAGTTCACAATTAAGTCGGGATATGCCGATTTGGTTTGTTGCGATGCGAATAACACTCATCTCAACAGGTCGAGAATGATTCTTGCGAGTACCCACTCGTGTCGAAGGCCGATTGCGCGCCGAGATTACTAGGCGTAGTTGTGCAAACTAATCAGGAGCGCCTTCCACCAGCGCATCGAAGCTGAATATCGCGGGCTCGCGGATCTCGAGCCCAAGACCCTCGCGACACGGAGACTAATCATGCGCGCTGCAGTTTTTTCCACGTTCCTATCATTGGCATTTGTGGCGCCGCTTGCCTCCGCCCAGACGGGTGAGCTGCGTACCGGCACCGCAGCGTTGGCAGGTTGGGCCGTGGATGCGCCCGGAGTTCGGCGCCAGATCAAATCGTCGGACTTGCCTGCGCCGTTGCTTACGGAGCCGGAAAAATCTACCGGCAGCCCGGCGAAAATAATCGCGCGGCCAGAAGGCGCGCTGCCGAAAGTACCGAAGGGCTTCGCCGTCGACGTGTTCGCCAGCGGCTTCAAGCAGCCGCGAACGATTCGTGTCGCGCCAAATGGCGACGCCTTTCTATCGGAGAGCGGTACCGGACGCGTGCTCGTATTTCGCGCGGGAACTAGCAGTGGTCCGGTGAAGCACGAGGTGTTCGCGGAGAACCTTGAGAAGCCCTATGGCATTGCTTTCTACCCGGTCGCCGATCCCCGATACATATATATAGCGGCAGCGAACCAGGTAGTTCGCTACCCCTACCGCAGCGGCGCAGTGAAAGCTGAAGGTCCTGCGGAAGTGATCGTCGGCGGCATTCCGACCAAGCGGCATTGGACGCGCGATCTCGCCATTTCGCGTGACGGCAGACAGATGTTCGTTTCCATTGGTTCAGCATCCAACCTCGGCGTTGCCGGCATGCCAGACATGACCACGGAGAAAATCCGCGACTTCGAAAAGACGCACGGTCGCGGCGCCGCCTGGGGTGAAGAAGAAAACCGCGCCGCGGTGCGCGTCTTCGATCCCGAGGGCAAATCGGTCCGCAATTTCACCACCGGGTTGCGCAACTGTTCGGGTCTCGCGCTGCAACCCGGAACGGACAACATCTGGTGCGTGGTCAATGAGCGCGACCATCTGGGCCCCGACCTGGTCCCTGATTTCATGGCGCGCCTGCAGGATGGCGGCTTCTATGGCTGGCCCTGGTACTACATCGGTGACCACGAAGATCCCGCGCTCAAGGGAAAGCGTCCCGATCTCAAAGGCCAGGTGTTGACGCCCGACGTGTTGTTCCAGGCGCATTCCTCCGCGCTCGCCGTGGCGTTCTACGATCACAGCGCCTTTCCTGCCGAATACCGTGGCGATGCATTCGTGACTTTGCATGGCTCGCACACACGGCCCGATCGCACGGGCTTCAAGGTGATTCGCGTACGCATGAAGGATGGAAAACCGACGGGCGAGTACGAAGACTTCATGACGGGGTTCATTGTCGACAACGACACCGCGTGGGGCCGGCCGGCGGGTGTGGCCGTGACACGCGACGGCGCGCTGCTGGTGAGCGACGACGCCAACGGTACGGTCTTTCGCGTCACGCGCAAGTGAATGCGATGACCAACCGTGTGGGTCTCACGGTCGTCCTCGTGGTGATGTCTACGGTGGCGGCCGCGAGCGACGAGCTCGACTTGTACGGCAGACTCAACGTGACGCTGCAGAACTCAGACGAAGCGGCGGGAGAACAGGTCGAGCTGCGTAACAACTCCTCGCGCATCGGCATCAAGGGCGAGAAGGCGCTGAATGCCGGTCTCAAGGCTATCTACCAGCTCGAATTTGGCGTGAACCTCGACGGTGAATCCGGCGACGACGTCTTCACACATCGAAACCAGTTCATCGGCCTGGAGGGAGCTTTCGGAACCCTCAAAGTCGGGCGTCACGACACGGCGCTCAAACAGGCGCAGGGCAGTTTCGACCTGTTCGACGATCTCGAAGGTGACATCGGTGGAATCCTCAATGGTGAGAATCGGCTCAGGAACTACATCGGCTACAACACGCCGACTTTCGGCAAAGCGTTCAGCGCCACCGTGAACTTCTTTCCCGGCGAAGATCCCGATTCCGGAAACGATGGCGTGGCCGACGCGACTTCGCTATCGCTCATCTACAAGACGGATCTCATTTACGCCGCCATCGCGCAGGACTTCGATATCGACGGCGAGGGTGTGGATACGACACGCGTGGTGGGCGGTTACACGCTCGGTGCCGCGCGGTTCATGCTTCTCTATCAACGGACGGACGCCGCTGCCGAGGCCGAAGATGGTTTTGGCGCATCGGTGGCCTGGACGTTCGGCAAGAACACGGCGAAGTTTGAGTATCTGAGCGCGGACACCTGGCGTATCGATCCGCAGATCGATCCGCTCGAGAATCGGTACGAGACGTTGATATCAGTGGGGCTCGACCACGCTCTTGGAGAGGACACCAAACTGTTCGCGTTTTATACAGCGGGCGATATCGGTGGAACGATTGAGAGCAACCGCTATGTCGCGCTCGGCATCCAGCACAACTTCTGACCCCGGCCCGTGCGCCTGAGCCTCCCGAGGGACGCATATATAAGAGTGGGATGCCGAAGGCTTTGATCCGCGACGTTATGTCACTTGGAATTGGACCGATAGACAGCCGCGCGCATCAGCAGCATGGCCGTCATCGGCGCGGTAATCACGATGAACACCGTGATCAGGATTTCGTGCATGACAAGGCGATTGGCAAGTGTCGACGACACCAGAATGGACGCGAACAAAACGCAACCGGTGCCCAGCGTGTTGCCCATCGAAGGTCCGTGCATGCGCTGAAAGAAGGTGCCGAGACGTGCGAGCCCGAGCGATCCGATGGCGGTGCACAGGCCGCCAAGGATCAGAAGCAGGGCGGCCGGAATCGCGGCCCAGGCGGGTAAGGTTTCGAGAGTCATGGCTCGATCACCTCGCCGCGCAGCAGGAACTTCGCGAGCGCCACTGAACCCACGAATCCGAACAACGCGATCAGCAGGGCGATGTCGAAGTACACCGTGGTGCCCGAGCGAATGCCGAGCATCAGCAGCGTGAGCATGCCGTTGATATAGAAGGTGTCGAGCGCCAGCACGCGATCCTGCGCGCTCGGACCGCGCAGCATCCGGAAGGCGGCGGCGAGCATTGCGAGCACGAAACAGAACTGCGCAAAGCGCATTGCGAAATCGAGCAGGACGTTCATTCGAAGATCTCCATGAGCAGACGTTCGTAACGTTGTTTGATGGTGTCGATCCAGGCCTGCTCATCGTGCAGGTCGAGCACATGCAATGTGAGCGTCGCACCATCGAGCGACAGATCGACCCAGATCGTGCCGGGCGTTGATGTAACGATGGTGGAAAGCGCGGCGAGGCCGTGCGGATCGCGAAGGTCGAGCGGGATTTCGAGGAATCCTGAGTGGATCGCGCGCTTGCTCAGGCCCAGCACGATGCGGCCTACAGCCACGTTGGAATGAACGATGTCCACAAACACACGCCACAACAGCAGGAACGCCATTTGCGGCCTGCGCAGTCGGGGCAGTAGCGGACGCATTGCGCGATATCTGAACACCATCAGCAGTGAAACAAAGAGACCGAGCAGGATCTGCCCGATCGCAAGCGTATTGTTGAGCAGTAACCACATGCAGGTGAGCGAGAGGGCCAGCAGGATGGGTGCGCGGGTTTTCATGGCGACACCTCGCGTGACTGCTGCAGCACGCTTTGGATGTACAGCTTCGGATCGGCGAGGCCTGCGGCGGCAGAATCCAGGTAGGTCATGGTCGGTCCAGCCGCTATCGTGATGCCGATGCATACGAGGATGAGAAATGCTACCGGTCCGGCCTCGGTGATCGACAGGCGTGGCGTCTGGCGTCCCGCGACGCTCCAGAAAAGGCGCATCCCGACGCGCGCCAGCGCTATCAATCCGGCTAGCCCGCCGATCAGCAGTACGACGATGAACAGCCATTCGCGGCCGGGAACGCCGGTGCTGGGTAACGCATCGATCGCCGCGGCGGCGAGCGAGAACTTGGCAATGAATCCTGCGAGCGGGGGCATGCCCGTGACCAGCAACGTGCAAAACACGAATGCCAGGCCGAGAAAAGCCATCGCCGCGGGCAGCGCTACGCCCACTTCATCGTCGGGCGCGTACGGATCAGGCGGTTCGCCGACCGCAAACGCGGTGTAGGTAGGCGGCGGCGTTGCAGCGCGGTCCCGGACTCCCGGCAGTGCGGCGCGCAGTCGCTCGGCCATGCCGGTGAGCATGAAGAAAGCCGCCGTCGCGAATACCGAGCCCAGCATGTAGTAGAGCGCCGCTGCAATCATCGACGGCGCTCCTGACCCCACGGCCGCGAGAATTGTTCCGGAGGAAAGGATCACGACGAACGACACCAGGCGCGGCAACTGCCGCGAGGCGAGCATGCCGACGATGCCGAAGATCATGGTGGCAATGGCAAGATAGAACAGCCATGCGCCGCCGAAGGGCGCGGATGGGTCTTCGAGTAGTGAGCCGGCGCGCAGCAGGGCATACACGCCGACCTTGGTGGTGATGGCGAAGATCGCAGCGACCGGCGCACCAGCGGCGTGATACGCACCGGGCAGCCAGAAGTTGAGCGGCCACGCGGCAGCCTTGACTAGAAATGCAATGCCGAGAATGGCTGCGCCCGCCTGCGCAATGCCGCGTTCGTCGGACGGCATCAGGCGCCACTTCCAGGCGATCTCCGCCATGTTGAGTGTCCCCGCGACGCTGTAGATCATCGCGACGCCGATGAGAAAGGCGAACGAGGCGGTGAGATTCACCGCGATGAAATGCAAAGCCATCTTGGTCCGTTGAGGCCCACCGCCGTGCAGCAGCAGTGCATAGGAAGCGGTGAGCAGGATCTCGAAGAACACGAACAGGTTGAACAGGTCGCCGGTGAGGAACGCGCCGTTCAATCCCATCAACAGGAACTGCAGCAGCGAGTGGTAGTGCACGCCCATGCGATCCCAGCGGCCGATCGAATACACGGTAACTGCCATCGCGAGCGTGACGTTCACAGCGATCATGAGCGCCGAGAGTCGATCGACCACCAGCACGATTCCGAAGGGAGCATGCCATCCGCCGATCGCGTACACACCGATACCGCGCGACCAGACATCAGGCACCGAATCGGTCGTCAGCCACACCATGGTGATCGCCGCCCCGAGCTGCACGAGTGTGGCAAACAGCATGATCAGCAATCGCGGCCAGCGCCGCGACTCCGCGAAAAAAAGCAGCGATGCGCCAGCAAGCAGAGGCACGATGATTGGCAGCACGGGCAGGTGTTGCAGCCAGGCGGTCACGAGTCACGCTCCTGGCCGTCGACGTGATCGGTGCCAGTCATGCCGCGCGCCGCGAGGATAACGACCAGGAACAGAGCCGTGGTTGCGAAACCAATGACTATCGCGGTCAGCACCAGCGCCTGCGGTACCGGGTCGGCAAATTGCGAGGCATCGACTCGCCCATCTCCGGTGATGACCGGAGGCACGTCGATCGCGAGACGGCCCATGCAGAAAATGAACAGGTTGACCGCGTATGACAGCAGCGACAGCCCCATGATGACCTGGAAGGTGCGCGGGCGCAGCAGAAGCCACACACCCGAAGCGGTGAGGACGCCGATGCCTAGTGTGAGGATGACCTCCATCAGGCCGGACCGCTCGAAGAAGCGCCAGGGCTCGCTGCCAGCACTCGGGTGGTGCTCGTTTCCACCTGCTGGCGATGGCTGCGCAGCGACTGGTGTGCGAGGGCGACCAGTATGAGAATGGTCGCGCCTACCACGAGTAGATAGACGCCGAGATCGAACACCAGCGTACTCGACAGGTGAATCTCCCCGATCAGCGGTGCGTGCCCGTGCCAGGTGATGTTGGCGAGGTAGTTGCGCGAGACCAGCCACGCGGCGCAGCCTGCGCCGCCCGCGGACAACAGGCCCAGGCCAATCGCGTACTGCGGATGGATGCGCATGCGGGATTCGATCCACAGGGTTCCGCTCATCATGTATTGCACGATGAAGGCGGTGGCCATGACCAGGCCTCCGACGAAGCCGCCGCCAGGTGCATTGTGGCCGCGCACCAGGAAGAAGATCGAAATTACTGCGGCCACCGGCAGCAGCAGCCGCGCAAGCACGGTGGGCGCGAGCATGAAGCCGCGCGGTAACGAACTTTCCGCATCGCTGCGCCCGCCGCTTTCCGCGTCGGCGAGCTGCGCTCGTGGTACGGGCATGCTTTCGGGTGCCGGACGGAAGCGTCGCAAAATCTTGTACACGGCGAGCGCCACGATGCCAACCACGGTGATCTCTCCCATGGTGTCGAAGCCGCGAAAGTCCACCAGGATCACGTTGACCACGTTGCGCCCTCCGCTGTCAGGCAACGCGTGCTCCATGAAAAAACGCGCAATGCCTTCGCCGCGAGGCCGCGTCATGATCGCGTAGGCGAGGCTGGCGAGCCCGGTGCCGGCGACAACGGCAAGTACCACGTCACGCGCGCGGCGCACGCGGGCGCGCGGCGTCCGGCGTGTGGGGTCGTCGATCTCGAGCCGCTTCGGCAGCCAACGCAGGCCGAGGAGCATGAGTACCAGCGTGACCACCTCGACGCTGATTTGTGTGAGAGCGAGATCGGGCGCCGAAAACCACGCGAAGGTGAGACAAGTGATGAGGCCGGCGCCGCCCGACATGATCAACGCGGCGAGGCGGTGATACTTCGCCTGGGTTGCCGCGCCGATCGCGCAGGCTGCGCCGATGGCCCACAGCAACGCGAATGCGCCGTTGATGGGCGTGAGACTTACCCGGTCGCGCGCTGTGGTGTTTTCCAGAGCCGTGAATCCCGCGATGGCCACCATGGCAAAAACGATGAGCGCCAGCTGCGGCTGCAGGCGGCGCGTCGAAAACGTATTCAGCAGGCGGTCGGCAGTGCGCATGAGCGCGACCATGATCACCTCGAAACTGCGCCGGCCGTCGAGCGGTCGCGAGAGCGGGGCCGGGGCCAGGGCGCCATTACGAAGGCGGAATAGCAACGCGTACAGCACAATGCCGCCGGCCAGTGCCATGGCGCTCATGACGAGCGGCAGCGTAAAGCCGTGCCAAACCGCCAGGCTGTACTCCGGCACGTTCGCGCCTAACAAGGACCGGGCGGCGGCGTCGAGGAACGGTCCGATGGTGCGCGCGGGAAGAATTCCCACCAGGATGCAGGCGGATACCAGCAATGCGCTGGGAGCCAGCATCCAGCGATTGGGATCGTGCGGTGTGCGCGGCAACTTTTGCGATGGCGGCCCGAAGAACGTTCGATGACCCAGCCGCAACGAGTAAGCCACGCTGAACACGCTCGCCAGCGTCGCGATTGCCGGCATACCAATGCGCAGCCAAGGTTCTTCTCCCGCGAAGATGGTCTCGGCGAAGAACATTTCCTTCGAAAGAAATCCGTTGAGCAGGGGGACTCCAGCCATTGCCGCGGTGGCCACGATGGCAAGAGTCGCGGTGACGGGCATGGCGCGTCCGAGACCGCGCAGCCGATGCAGATCGCGCGTGCCGGTTTCATGATCCACGATGCCCGCGGCCATGAACAGGGATGCCTTGAACGTCGCGTGGTTCATCATGTGGAACACCGCCGCAACCAGCGCGAGCGGGCTGTTCATGCCGAGCAGCAACGTGATCAAACCCAGGTGGCTGATGGTGGAGTAGGCCAGCACCGCTTTGATGTCGCGCTGGAATAGCGCGGCAATGGCGCCGATCAGCAGCGATGCGAGTCCTGCGCCGCAAACGAGCGTGAACCACAAGTCGGTGCCCGCCAGGGCCGGCCACAGCCGTGCCAGCAGGAACACGCCGGCCTTGACCATGGTCGCCGAATGTAGATAGGCCGACACGGGCGTAGGGGCGGCCATGGCGTGCGGCAGCCAGAAGTGAAACGGGAATTGCGCGCTCTTGGTGAACGCACCGACGAGCACCAGCACGAGAATGAGCGGATACCAGGTGTGCGAGCGGATGAGCGAACCTGCCTCGAGGACGCGATCGAGGTCGTAACTGCCGACAATCTCGCCAATCAGCAGAACCGCAGCGAGCAGGCACAGGCCGCCGGCCGCGGTGACCGTGAGTGCCATGCCTGCGCCGCGACGCGCTTCGGCGCGGTGATACCAATAGGCAATCAACATGAACGAGGTGAAGCTGGTGAGCTCCCAGAACACCACCATCTGGATGAGATTTCCTGACAGTACGATGCCCAACATCGCGCCCATGAACGCCAGCAGGAACGAAAAGAAACGTGGTACCGGATCGGCGGGTGCGAGGTAGTAGCGTGCGTAGACGACCACCAGAGCACCGATACCGGTGATGAGCAGCGCGAACATCCATGCGAAGCCATCGATGCGCAGCTGCATATCGAGTCCGAGCTGCGGTATCCACGCGACGCCGGCGCGCACCACGCCTTCGTCCTTGATCTGCGGATACATCAGGATTACCAGCGCTGCGCTGGCGAGCGTGAAGGCACCCGCGAGCCAGGCCTCGGCATTGCGCGCATTCGAAGGCATCAGCGCGGCGCAGATGCTGCCAATGAACGGCAAGAGCAGGATCAGGGCGAGCGTCATGCGGCGATTCTAGTGTTCGGACTATTCATGTCGCGATAGTTCTACGACAACCGCGTCGGGTCGATCAGCGTCTCGGGCGCCGGTTCCAAAGCAGCGGCGGTGCACTGGCGTTCGATCATGCGTTTGACGCGAGGCGCGTCAGGTCCGCGGTGCAGTGCGCGAAGGCGCTCCGGCACCGTCGCATCGTGGTGCGTGATGCGGCTGTTGTGGCGAACGTATTCGAGCCACGTTGGCGTCTCGTAACGCTCGATCCAGAGTTGCGGATCGGCGAGATCTCGCAGCAGCCTCCAGTTGCGTGCCCCATCGCGCCGCCGGATGCGCCGCCGCTCGGCCATGGCTGCGAGAAACTTCACGATGTCGTCCTGGTGGATGAAGTATTCGATCGTGATTACTACCGGGCCGGTGCGCGGCTCGACGGGGAGTGCCGTGCGCGGCTCCTTCCAGTTGCGCAGCAGATCGAGGTTGAGCTCCTCTGTTTGCGTCAGCGGCAGCCAGCGTCCCAGCGCTGCGCAAGCCAGCATGACGAACGACGCCGCCAGCAGTGCCGCCCGGATGCTCACATTGGTTGCGACTTCGCCCCACAACCAGCTTCCCGCCGCCAATCCACTGAACATCGCCATCTGGTAGATAGACAGAGCTCGCGCGACCACCCAGCGGGGAGCTGACATCTGCACGGCGACGTTGAATGTGGCAAGCGCCAGCATCCACCCGGCGCCGGCGACGAACAACCCCGCCATCGTCCCCAGCACGTAATTGCTGAGACCGACAATCGCCGTAGCGGCCGCAAAGCCGAGGCTTGCCCGGCGAACGATCGCCTCGGTCGACATCGCCTGGCGCAATCGAGCCTTGCCGAAGGCTCCGCCCACCGCGCCCAGGCCAAACGCACCTAACAACAGACCGTAGGTTAGCGGGCCGCCGCCGAGCGTGGTCTTTGCCACCACAGGCATCAGCGCCATGACGGCACCTGCCGCGATGCCGAACACGACGCTGCGGAACAACACGCTGAGAATGGCGGGCGACATCGCGACGTAGCGAATTCCAGCTGCCACCGCCAGGCCGAGCGTCTCACGAGGGAGTACGCGCGGATGCGGCGGTGGGCGCCAGCGCGCCAGTACGGCGATCAGCGCGATATAGCTGGCCGCATTCGCTGCGAACGCGGCGGCGGCTCCGGCTGCCGCGACGATGAGCCCGCCAATGGCGGGGCCCACACTGCGGGCAATGTTGAAGCCCATGCTGTTGAGAGCTACTGCGCCCGCCAACTCCGCACGCGGCACCATGTCGCCGACAGATGCCTGCCATGCCGGAGCGTTGAATGCCCCGCCGCATCCGATCGCAAAGGTGAATAGCAGCAGCAGCCAGGGTGTGATCAACCCAGACCAGGTGCACAGCATCAGCGCGACCGAAACGACCAGCATGAAAATCTGCGCGCCGATCATCACCTTGCGGCGGTCGAGATTGTCGGCCATCGCCCCCGCGATCAGCGACAGCAACACGACGGGCAAATTGAGCGACGCCTGCACCAGCGCGACCATGTCCGCCGACTGGGCGATCGAGATCATCAGCCAGGAGGCTCCGACCGACTGTATGAGGCCACCCAGATTGGCGAGCGTGCTGGCAGCCCAGACATTCCGGAACACCGGATAGCGCAACGGTGAGAGCGACGAGGGGTGTTGTGACGCGCGCATCGAATCGGATTCGCTTTGAGTCATTGACTGCGCGCTCCAACCGGAAGTGTAGGCTCGCAATAGCGCGAAGCCGACGGGATCTGACTGCACCGAGTTTGGGTTTGATGATGATCGCGGAGGTGCTGGATGGGAAGCCGGAGTTGTGCAGTTCAGATGCTCTGGAAAGCCTCGCGTCCATGCTCGATCATCTCGATCACCGCTGGATTCTTGATCTTGCGCTCGACCGAGATCGCAAAGAACTCGGCTTTGACTCCCGTTGCCACTCCCACTCGCGCAACGCCGTATTCCTTTCGAAATTGATCCTCGAGAATGGTAGGCACCGGTGCAAAGCCGTGCCCTGCCCGCGCGAATTCGCGCAGCATCGCGTAATCCTCGAATTCTCCGACCATGACCGGGCGAACCTCCAGTTTTTCAAACCACTGATCCAGGGCACGCCGGATGGCGGTGTCGTCGGTCGGAAGCAGGACGGGAACGCCATTGAGTGATCCAGGAAAGTTGCGACGCAGGGACTTCGCCAAAGCGGGTGTCGCCATCCAAACTACTTCGCAAGTGCCCAAACTATGGCTGTAGGCACGTACGTTGAGGCTCGGGGTCACGGGCGCGTCTGACAAAACGACATGCACCTCGTGGAGGGCAAGGTCCGTCACCAGACGCTCTAAGGTACCTTCGCGGCAGGCCAGGCGCACTGGCCGCTTGAGCCCGAGCGTGCGCTTGAGGATTCGATACGCGATTTCCTTCGGCACGACGTCATCGACTCCGACCACCAGGCGGAGGGGCCGCTCGGATGGGCGGTGATCGAGCGCCTCCATCAGCTCTTGCCCCAGCGAAAAAATTTCATCCGCGTAGCTAAACACCAGGCGGCCGACTTCCGTGGGTACCAGCGCGCGCCCCGATTTCGCCAGCAACTTTTCACCAAGCCGCTCCTCGAGCGTACGCAACTGCATACTGATGGTCGGGGCAGACAACGCGAGCTCTTCGCACGCACGGGTCAGGCTTCCCGTGCGCACCACGGACCAGAAGTAGAGGAGATGTTGATAGTTGAGCCGTCGTATGACTGCCATGGTCCTTCTCCCGATCAGGGTGTGTCCTGCTCCGCGGCGAGCTCGATAGACGAATGCGGCTTCAAGCCGCGCGTCAGCAATTCCGCCCAGATGCTTTCCGCGTCTTCGGCAAAACCAAAAAGGTCGAGATCTGCTCGATCGACCATCCCGAGATCGACTAGCCGCTCGAAATTTATGATGGATTGCCAGTAGTCCCGATCAGCCAGCACGATGGGTATGCGCGGTGCCTTGTCAGTTTGCCGCAGAGTGAGCAGCTCAAACAGTTCGTCCATCGTGCCGAAGCCGCCTGGGAACACCACCAACGCATTTGCGCGCATCGCCAGGTGCATCTTGCGCATTGCGAAGTAGTGAAACCGAAAACTCAAGCGCGGGGTCGACCACGTGTTTGGGCGCTGCTCCCTCGGCAAAGTGATGTTGAACCCTACCGAAATCGCGCCGCAGTCCGCGGCGCCGCGATTGGCTGCTTCCATTATCCCTGGACCGCCGCCGGTGGCGATGACATTGTCGCGATGCGACGAGTGCTCGTTCAAAGCGCCGCCGCGCTCCGAGGCGATGCGTCCAAATCGCCGCGCCTGTGCATACCAGTTTGCTTCGCGCGCGGAGCCGTCCTCGCGCACGCGGGCACTGCCGAACACCACCAATGTGGAACGCACGCCAGCCGAGCGCAGGATCTCATCGGCCTTGGCGAATTCAAGCAGGAACCGCACGCCGCGCATGGATTCGCCGAGCAGGAATTCCTGGTCGAGAGACGCCAGCCGGTAGGAGGGCGAATCCATCTGCGGGGATAGCTCATCGTTGCTCATGCGTGCACCTCGATCCATTCAGTAGTATTCGAGAAAACCGAAGTGACATCGAGACTAATTCAAATTGTTCTAAATCGCATCAGGCTCCACCATCGACCTCGTTCACGCAGGCGTCGCGCATTGATGCCAAGGAGGCCGTTTTGCAAGTGCAGTCCAATATCAGGTCAGTTCAAGGCGACCACCGCGCAATGACGTCAAATTCATTTGAGCAGCGCGTAGCGCCCGGCGTCCGGCTCACCTTTGACGCCGATCGCATTGTCGATCGGGTCAAGAATGCCGCTCACGAGACGCTGGTGTTCGAGCATGCCCGCTTTGGGCGAATGATGCTGATTGATGGCATCGTGCGCTCGAGTAGCGCAGATGAATTCATTCTTCACGAGATGATGAGTCACGTACCGATGCTGGCGCACGGTCGCGTCGAGCGCGTGCTCATATTGGGTGGCGCAGACGGCGCACTCGCGGAAGAAGTGCTCAAACATCGCGGCGTTCAGACGGTAGTGCAGGTGCACGCCGATCACTTGACGGCAAAGTTGGCGCGGCTCTACTTCAGGAGCGTAAACGCGGCGGCATTCAGCGATGCGCGTTTTCAGTTGTACGTCACGGATCCTGCCAAGTTCCTTGCATCTACTGATGAACGCTTCGATCTGATTCTGGTCGACCTTCCAGTCGAGGGGGATGCGAGCGTCCCTGCGCTGAGCGAAGGCGTGTTCCGAAATGCTCGCGGTTGCCTAAAGACGGGTGGTCTCGTGATTGCAAGGCTTGGGATTCCTTTCCTGCAGCCATTCACGTTCTTTGCGCAGATCCAAAATCTCTCCGCCGTCTTCTCCACGGTCTCGGCGTACCTTGTCCCAGTCCCTAGCATCTTCGGCGGTACGGTGGCTATTGGCTGGGGAAGTAACGCCGTGAGTCCGGATGCTCCGGGGCACGAGACTCTGGCTGCCCGCTTCGTCGATGCGGGCTTCGACACTCACTATTACACCCCGGAAGTTCACCGCGCTTCGTTCGCATTGCCTCGCTACATAAAGGACGCGGTAAACGCAGCCACCTATCCACGCGAGGAGGACGCAATCGAACTCTTGAGCAGGGTGCAGGCGATCGCGTTACCGCGACGCGCCTGGTGAATGACCTGGTTCAAGTTCCGACGGAGAGCAAGATGATGTTTACCAAACGCGATAAAGCGACCATGCCCGATCAACAACCAGTCGTAGTGAAAGAGCCCGTTGGCGTAGAACACCCGACAATCGCCGCGCGCTCGCACTCGAATCATCCTGAATATCCCCTGGAGCGCGTGTGCTCGTACTTGTCAGAACCATTTCAATTGACCTTTGCACGCAACGCTCAACAGCACTTCTCGATGCGTGAGGATGTGGAGTTGATTGCCTCGCATCGAGGACTAACGATTCGAGGAGAAACTGAGGATGCGATCGACGCCGCATTGGTGTTGCTCAAGGATCTCTACGGGCCGCGGATCCACATCAGCCCGCCAACCGTTCTGTACCACCACGGTGTCACGCTGGAGCAACCATGGATGGGTCTACGCATCCGATGCGCGACTAACCAGTTGGACGCGGTGAATGCCGATCTCCTGGACCGTGACGCGATGATCACCTCGTGCGAGGTGGAGGGCGCCCATTGCCATGTCCAGGCCTGCGCTCCGTTGGCCTCGCTGCTGGGTTACAGGTGGGCTCTCGAGAAGCTCACTGACGGGTCCGCAAAGCATGCGATCTGGCTCAGTCACTATGCACCGATGGGAAACCTCCCGCCCGAGGGGCACGCAGCGTGAAGCGCTTTGCAAGGCATCACGCTGGCACCTGACCGGCTTCGTAACTCATTTGACCAGCGTCACAGGAACTCCGCTGAGCTGGACCACTCGCAAGGCCACTGAACCAAGAACAAACGAAGCGATGCGACTTCGCCCGCGCGTGCCCATGATGATTTCTTTGCAATTCATCGTTCTCGCGAATCGTGCAATCGAAGGTGCGGGATCACCTTGTCGGGAAAAGAACCGCGCCTCGAGTCCTGCCCGACGCGCCGCCGCTTTGGCAGAACGAAGTGCCAGAGTGGCCATGAGTCCGTAGTGGTCTTTGATCATGGAGCGGGTGACGTATCGGCTAGGCGGAAGCCGGAGTTGCACGTTCAGCACGAGAATGGTGATACCGCCATGGGCGTCCTGCTTACGGCGCTTGGCAAAATCAAGCGCACGTAGGGCAGCAGCCGATCCGTCAACGGGTACGAGAATCTTGCTGGGCACTACCTTCTCCTCGAGTCTTGCAACGGCGTTCGAATTCTCCGCCGCATCCTGATCCGGCGCCATACTTCGAGAAAGCAGAATCAATTGGCCGTATATTTCGAATTGTTCGAACCTGTTCGCGGGTTCAAGATGGCCTCACAAAGTCGAGGCTACGCGCCTCATCAGTCAAATGATCGCGGCCGCGAGCGCCGCTTTTCGAGGAGGCGGCCATGCGAGATCGTCCCATTGTCATCAGTCGAACCGATGCAGCGAGACTGCGAGAGCTGATCGCCGCGCGAGCGCGAGTAGCGCGTGATCAGGAGCACCTTCACGAGCTGGCAGCGGAGCTCGAGCGTGCCCGCATCGCCGATCCGGAAGACCTGCCGCCGGATGTGATCACCATTGACACCAGCGTTCGTGTTCTGGACCTGGTGAGTGGTGAGCGTCGCGAGCTGACGGTCGTACTCCCCCGCCAATCTGACGCGAGTGCGGGCCGGATTTCTGTGCTCGCGCCTTTGGGCACCGCGCTGCTGGGCTATCGCGTCGGCGATGAAATTGAGTGGCGGATGCCAGGTGGACTGCGCCGCATGCGCATCGAGACCGTTCAACCGCCGGCTGTAGAGAGGAGTGATTCGATGCGAGAGGTGCTTACAGTCGCCTGTGGCCGAACCTGACTTGATATTGGAGGTAATGATGCGAATTCTTTGTGCTACGGATCTGTTGCCGAAAAGCGAAGCTGCGATAGAGCGGGCGGGACTCTTCTCAAACCAGTTGGATGCAGATCTGTCGCTCTTGCACGTGGTGGCCCCAGAGAAGTCACATCAGGACCTGGAGCAAACGCTGCGAAGCGCAGTGTCGCGCACCAAATCTCGCGCGAAGCCGCTGCTATGGTCCACGGACCGGAGGGCAGAGGTGGCCGTGAGGGTCGGCAACCCAGCACGCATCATTCTCGAGACCGCAGCGCAATCAGGGGCAGATCTCCTTGTGCTGGGGGTTCACAGCAAACGTCCGCTACGGGATGCCTTGGAAGGCACGATTGCTGAAAAGGCACTGGCTACGCGCAAGTACCCCGTGCTCGTCGTGCGCGATGAAGCGCGAAAGCCGTACCGCAGGGTATTGCTCGCACTGGACTTGTCAGACGCGTCAGTCTCTGCAATCCACGCGGCTGAGTCTCTAGTTCTCAAGCCGGAAGTGGAGGCCGTGGTTGTTCATGCGCACAACCCTCCGTATAGGGACATGCTGAACTACGCGGACATCGGGAAGTCCACGGCGGCGCAGTACCTGCGTGAATGGAAGCGGGAGGCGACTTGCTCCGTTCGGGATTTGCTCAGGTTAGAGAGCGAAGATCCCGACCGGTACCACATCCATATTGAGCAAAAGCATGCGGCGCCCGGAATTCTGCAGTCGATTGAGCGGTTCTCGCCCGATCTGCTCGTGATGGGTACATATGGAGGCGGACGATTGCGCAGGGCACTGATCGGCAGTGTCGCAAATCGTGTGCTTCATGAAACCAGTTGCGATGCACTCATCGTGCCGGAAGGGAGTTTCGGGACAGCGCGGAGCGAGCTTGTGAACGGCGCTCGACGTCCGCGAGACGCGGGACGCGAGTCGAGACGCGCTCCGGAAACTCGAGTGCAGTAGCGCGACAACGACACATTCAAGTTCGTTCGACAGCGATGCAGATATGAGGAACTGCAAAGCGCGGAGGTGAAAATATGTGGAGCAGAGTGCGAAAGGCGCACATCAAACGATACGCGCAGGTGCGACTTCGGATTCATCGGCGGGATCCGATACAGAGACTTCCCATTGGAGGTCAGGCGGCCAGGCGCGCGTCCGAGGGCGTTTCAGGCCGCATGCTGCGACGCATACAGCAAATTGGGCGGACTGTGCGTCGAGCTGCGCGAAACGGACTAGCTTCCTATTTGCGCACCGGGAATTCTACGAGGCCACCTGATCCCATGAGTTGATTTGCCGTCGGCAGACTCATTAATAGCGGGTCAAATGAGCTGGTTTGCCAGCACTCACTGCTCGCAAAAAAAACACGTGAACGCGGGTTGTCGACAATCCACAATCGCTTCATCAAGGCCAACTCATAGCTGCGGAGGACATTTCCATGCATCGCCTGTACTCCCAAGCCACTCAACAATTCTCGTCGCTCGAGAAGATCGAGACCGCCCAGCTAAGCGATGACGTGGTCTGGATTGACCTGCACAATCCGACGGTGCAAGAGAAACGCGCGCTAGAGCAGCTGCTCGGCTATGAGCTGCCTACGCGTGACGAAATGAAGGACATTGAGCCTTCGAGCAGGCTGTATCGCGAGGATGGCGCCACCTACATGACGGCGGTGCTCGTTTGGAAAGCGGAAACGGAAGCTCCGGAGCTCGCCGACGTCAGCTTCGTGCTGGCGCGCAATCGTCTCGTGACCATCCGTTATAGCGAACCGATGGCTTTCCGCGTGTTCAAGACATACGCGGAGCGTGAGCGCACTGTATTGCCAAGTGGGGCGGCTACGTTGGTCACGCTACTCGACTGCATTGTGGATCGGAATGCCGAGATCCTGGAGCAGACGGCGCTGCAGGTCGACTCAATATCGCGCGACGTTTTCGCGGAGGACAACGGACCGCGAGCGGGACGTGCGGGAAAGAATCTTGCACTCGCTCTACGTCACATTGCCAAGCGACAGAATCTTATGGCGAAGACAAGGGAAAGCCTGGTGAGTCTGGGACGTCTCTCGAGTTTCTTGATGCTGGCCGCCGAGGTCAGCGAATCTGCCGAGCTGCGGGAACAATTGAAGAGTGTCAGCCGCGACATCAGCTCCCTCACTGACCACGCAAGTTTTTTGATGGCAAATATCAGTTTCTTGCTGGACGCCTCGCTCGGCCTCGTCAACATTGAACAGAATCAGATCATCAAGATCTTTTCGGTTGCCGCGGTCATCTTCTTGCCGCCCACCCTCGTCGCTTCCAGCTATGGCATGAACTTCGCTCACATGCCTGAATTGCGCTGGCTTTTCGGATACCCGATGGCGATCTGCCTGATGATCGTGTCCGCAGTGGTGCCACTTCTTTGGTTCAAGCGACGAGGATGGTTGTAGACATCAACCCGGATCATTGACTCGCAGGTTCCAGAAAACTCGATGTCCTCACGCCGGAGCCATCAGGGCTTTACGCGTGCAGGCACCAACCACGCGCTAGCCGCGCCGAGCATCGCCTCTATCCCGACGCGTAACGTAGGCTCGATCACCGGCGCGAACTCGGGTGAATGATTGGAGGGGATCTCATTCAAGCTGCCGGCCTTTTCTGCCTTTGCGTATTTTTGCTGGTCAATGCCGCCAACGGTCCAGTAAACGGAAGGCACGTTCCACGCACGGGCGAACACAGTGAAATCTTCGCTCGCTGATGCGGGTTGAATTTCCCGCACTTGCTCGCTGCCGCGGCGACGATTGAGAGCGTCCACCACCTTGCGTGTCGACGCTTCGTCATTGGTCGTCAGCGGAAAATGTCCCTGCTCCGTGATCGCGGGCGGCTTCGGAGCACCGGACCCCACGGCTTCGGCGTTGATGATTCGCCTGATCGACGCCAGCACCCGCTCGCGCACCCGCTCGTCGAACGTGCGAATGTTGAGGCGCAGCAGTGCCTCGCTGGGAATGATGTTTCCGCTGCTCCCGGCCTGCAGCGCGCCGACGGTGATCACGGCGCCGTCGGTCATGGCCAGCTCGCGCGACACGATGGTTTGCAGGCGCATGACCGAGGCGGCCGCCATCACTACCGGATCAACGGTCGCCTGCGGCGACGAGCCGTGTCCGCCGCGTCCGAACAGTGTTACCTCCAGGCTATCGGACATCGATAGAAGTATTCCGGTGCGAGTGCCAATCTGGCCTGCGGCATTCGGCATCACATGCTGGCCGAGAACGATGTCCGGTTTCGGAAACCGCTTGACCATCCCGTCGTCGATCATGGCGCGCGCGCCCGCGCCGGTTTCCTCCGCCGGCTGGAACACAGCTATAACCGTCCCACGCCAAGTGCCTTTGTTCTCGGCCAGGATTCGTGTCGCCCCCATCAGCCAGGCAACGTGCATGTCGTGACCGCAAGAGTGCGCGACCGGCACGTCTTCGCCTGACGCGCCCTTGACGACCTTCTTGCTGGCATAAGGCAGGCCGGTGTCCTCCTTCATGGGCAAACCGTCCATGTCCGCGCGCAGCAGCACCGTCGCGCCCTCGCCATTCCGCAACAACCCGACAACACCGGTGCCGCCGATCCTTTCTGTGACTTCGTATCCCTGCTTGCGCAGCCACGCGGCGGCAATGGCCGCCGTTCGGTGCTCTTGCATCGCGAGCTCAGGGTTGGCGTGGATGTCTTTGTAGATGCCTTCGACTTGCCTGATCAGATCCTCCGATGGGCCCGGGATAGCCGAACTCTCTCGAGCGGTTGCGGGCGGCGCAGCACAAAGAACCGAGAGGACGATGAAGGCCGCTATCGAAGACAATGGCGATACGCGGCTGCGCGGGAGGGCTGGCATGGTGATTCTCCAGTGTTGTTCAAGCTGAAGAGGCGAGTGCTCGCGAGAATCACGCGCCGATGGTGGGTCCTGCGCAGAAGGATAGGCTACGTGCGGCGCAGGATGTATCGGAATATTCCGGCACTGCGATCTTGCGATCGGCACTCTGGCCTGAGGGTTTCGCGCGAAGTGCTAGTTAGCGTGCGATTGACGCATCCACCATTCCGATGGTGATCAACCACGTTTCCACCAAGCGCGGCCACTGCGCGATCGGTAGCTTGCTCGGTCGCACGCCGAAAGCGTGACCGCCCTGCGCGTACAAATGCATTTCCGTTGGAATGCCGACCTTCTGTAGCGCGGCGTAGTAGGTCAACGAGTGCTTCACCGGGTCAATTGGATCGTCCTCGGCGTGGAGCATGAACGTGGGCGGCGCGTCGGCGTGGACACGGATGTCGGAGCGCAGAGTCAGTTCGGTCCCGGGCGTCCATAGATGACCGGGGTAGACGACGATTGCGAAATCCGGGCGGCAGCTGAGCTCGTCGGCCGCATCAACCGGTGGATACGAGCGCTGGTCGAAGCGAGTGCTGACTGCAGCGGCGAGATGTCCGCCTGCGGAAAAGCCGATCACGCCAATCTTGTGAGCATCGATATGCCAGTCCGCGGCGTGCTGGCGCACAAGCCCCAACGTGCGCTGCGCGTCCTGCACTGCCGTCTGCACCTTTGGGTAATAACCACGTCCGTCCTTCATCGTCGGACCCGAATCAGGCACGCGGTACTTGAGCAAAATGCAGGTAATGTCGCGCGACGTCAGCCACTCACAAATTTCCGTGCCTTCCGAGTCCATGGCCAGAAATTGGTAGCCCCCGCCCGGGAACACCACGATCGCAACGCCGGTGTTGCGCCCCGCGGGTGCATACACCGTCATTGTTGGTCGGCTGACATCGTTCGCCCTTGGCCACCATTCGCGTCCCGCAGGCGGACCGAGCGACTCCGGTTTCGGGTTGGGCAGGGCGTCGGGTACCGCGCCGGGCCAAATCGGCACCTGTGTATGACCGGGCGACGGCTGCCAGATGGTATCGCGCGCCTGCGCTTGGGCGCACGAAAGCGCTAACAAGAAAGCTGCGAGCATCGGCTCGTGAAAGCATTTCATCTGTCTTCCTCGTTAGCGGCGTGGTCGCGGACGTCGCCGGAAGCGGTGGTGGGCTGGCCTGCGGCAGTCTGCATGAGGGGACGAGCGGAACGGTGCGCGTCACGAAGAATCATCTTCTTGCCACAATTCGCCAGAGTCGGAAGCAATCCGATTCTGGTGGCAAATATGGGGATTGTTGGGTGTGCGGCGCTGCGGGCAAGTAATGCAGAATCTCCCCGGCCTGATTGGTTCGACACTTTTGTGGAGGTCGTTATATGCGACGTCTAATCGTGCTTTTCATGCTCGCAGCAGGGTTCTGCCCGTCTGGCGTCGCGGACACTCAAGTTTCCATGATTCAGCCTATCCAGTGGATCATCGGCGAATCGACTGGCGTGGATATGTGGGCGTACATCGCGCCGGATGGCGACACCATTACGTTCTCGAGGGCACTGGATAAGCGAACGTTTGAACTTCTTGTTACCGATAGTCAGGGGCGTCAGCCGCGGCCTTTCCTGAAGATGCCCCCCGCCGCAAGCCTCACGCGAGCCGCGTGGTCGCGGCGCCATCGCCGTCTTGCGTTCATAGGCAGCGCGAGTGGTGACTCGGGCACTGGTCTTTACGTGGCAGATGTCTCTGGCACGAACGTGACGAGCATTGCGACAAAGGGGTTGTCAGGTCAATTCTTGTACCCGTCGTGGATGCCGGATGGGCGGTCGGTGGTCGTAGTGGACGCGGCCGCACCAGGCGGCAACACCCTCTATCGAGTCGATCTCGAGTCAGGTGAAAGCAGCGCGCTTACGAAGCCCACCGAGGTGCTTGTCGGAATGCCCAGTGTTTCTCCGGACGGTAAAGTGGTTGCGTTTGCTGGTCAGTTGAACGAGGGCCAGAAATACGACCAGACCAAGAATCAGATTTGGATGATTCCGATCGCGGGTGGTCGGCCCACTGAGATAAGCGCGGGCACCGGACGACAACCAGATTGGTCGCCAGATGGACGGTGGGTGGCATTTACATCCGGTCGTGACGATCCGGCCGGACGCCACGCAATATTCGTCGTCAATCGAGCTGGCGGCAACTTGGCGCAGCTCACGGATCACGCTGTGAATCCGCAGCATCCGGTCTGGTCGCCCAATGGAAAGTGGCTAGTATTTTCTGCTCAGCCGACTGAGCGACAAGACGTATTTGGACTTGCTCGAATCGATGTTCCCAAGCTACCGAGATAGTCACGGCGCTCAGTCCTCACCTGGCCGCGTCAATTGCGTTCTCGGATTGGTCGAGGGGTTTCGCGCGAAATGCGTCCGATATCCGAGACGGGCTTCGAATCTGCCGCAGATGAAGTCGCAAGCGCGAGCGCCTGCGTAGCCCAATTGTTCCCGCTGCCGAGATGTACAGATACTGTACGCCACGGCGATAGGTCTTCGATGTGACGCTGATGCCCGCTTCATGGAGTGCGACCAGAGCCGAACCGGTCGAGTATGCGTCGCTGCCGAGAGAGGGGATCTGCGCCCAACCGCCATCTGCGCGTTGCAAAGAAACCAGGGCAGGGCTCACAGCATCCAATATCGATTCGCGTTCGAATTTGATCGATGATCAGCCGCCGGCAGTGGACCGCAATTCGTGCACCCGCCGATTGGCGGATTGAGTCAGCCAGCGAATGAGCAGGCGCGATGGCAGATGTGATGGGTTGCGGGCGAGACCCGTAGCGCGAAATTGCTCGAGGTCGACGAAGCTGCCGAAAACCGCATCGCTCAGATCCGGCACGGTGCCGTCATTTGCGAATTGCGCGAAGCAGTCGGTGCG
>Ga0070675_100000439_pt1 | contig 28266 bp, 28 predicted proteins | sample KBSM43metaG_FD_65343 | JGI IMG/M metagenome (GOLD analysis project Ga0070675, IMG submission 65343) | Miscanthus rhizosphere microbial communities from Kellogg Biological Station, Michigan, USA - KBS M4-3 metaG | ecosystem: Host-associated > Plants > Roots > Rhizosphere > Soil ... | reverse complement strand
GCGGCACTTGATGTCAAAGAACTTCTCTGCGCCCAGGTCGGCGCCGAAACCAGCCTCCGTCACAACATAGTCGGCAAGCTTGAGCGCAGCCTTGGTAGCGACGACCGAGTTGCAGCCGTGCGCGATGTTCGCAAAGGGACCTCCATGGACGAAGGCTGGATTTCCTTCGATGGTCTGAACGAGGTTCGGCGCAAAGGCGTCTTTCAAGAGAGCCGCCATCGCGCCAGCACTTTGCAAATCCTCGGCTCGGACGTATTTCTTGTCGCGCGTCTGACCGACGACCATATTGCCGAGACGGCGCTTCAGGTCCGCAAGATCACTGGCGAGGCAGAACACGGCCATGACTTCCGACGCCGCGGTGATATCGAACCCGTCCTGACGAGGAAAGCCGTTTCCAACTTCCCCAAGCGCAATCACCATTTCCCGCAACGCGCGGTCGTTCATATCCATCGCCCGACGCCAAAGAATGCGCCGAACGTCCAGCCCGAGACTGTTCCCGGAGTAGATGTGATTGTCCACCATCGCGGCGAGAAGGTTGTTGGCCACACCGATGGCGTGAAAGTCCCCCGTGAAGTGGAGGTTGATGTCCTCCATCGGCAGGACTTGCGCATACCCTCCGCCGGCAGCGCCGCCCTTGACGCCAAAGCACGGACCAAGGCTGGGTTCCCGCAGGCAAATAATGGTTTTCTTGCCGAGCTTGTTGAGGGCGTCTCCAAGGCCGACGGTCGTTGTGGTCTTTCCTTCTCCGGCCGGCGTTGGGGTAATCGCAGTAACCAGAATCAGTTTGCCGTTGGGTCGGCTGGCCAGTGTCCCCAGATAGTCGAGTGAAATCTTGGCCTTGTAGTGCCCATACAGGAGCAGGTCTTTCGGGTCGATTCCCAGTCTCGTCTTTGCAACGTCCAGGATAGGGCGAATCGTCGCTTCCTGGGCGATTTGAATGTCGGTTTTAGGTGTTGAATGTTGGTCGTGCATGAGCAGGTGAGACTAGCACAAATTTCAGAGCAGTGTTTCGTCCAAAGCGGCTGGGGCAATCACTTCCGGCGCGGTCCCGACACCATTCTCGAGGAAGTCGACAAACTCGTCCCGCGAACCCTGAAAAAAGTGGCGAATCACACCGGAAACCACGGCGTCGCGTACATCGGCAAACTCGACCCGGGGCTCATAGTAGTGGGCTTTTGACCTCAGTGTGCGGGTCAGAAAACCCTTGAGATAGAGCCTGTGCATGACCGTCATAACCGTGGTGTAGGCAAGGGGTCGATCGTCGTGGATGGCAGCCTGAACGTCCTTGACGGTAATCGGGTTGCGACGCCAGATGGCTTTCATGATATCGAGCTCAAGCGGGGTGAGCGCGAGAGAGTTATTCCGGGTCTGAATTGTTTCTTCGGTCTTCAAGAAGCTCCAACATCTCCCGCCCGCCCTCCTTGCCGGGGGCGTGCGCTGGAATTGATCGGACGCGAAATTTCAGGCGGCGGCGGAGCATCTGCACTTCGACGGTGTCGCCGACACGCACTTCCCGCGCTGCCCGTGCTTCGCTTCCGTTAACGGTGACGCGCCCGGCATCACACATCTCCTTGGCCAAAGTACGGCGCGGTATTATCCGGCTCCACTTTAGAAACAAATCGAGACGCATCAGGTCCAGTCTTGAAATCAGGAAATTGACCGGAGAGCTTTTTCAAGCCTTGGGATGGGCAGCCCCCAGATCCTCGAATCCAGGCTTGACCTCCACAAAACCGCTCTCTCGAAGGTCCTTCAGGAACGCTCTGACTTTGTCGGGAGCTGCCTTGCTCAGCAACTGGTATTGGATTTCTCTCTGTGCGAGCTCAAAACTAAGAATCCCCCCGCTGTGCTTGTCGGTGACCTTGAAGAAAGTGAAGGCGTCATTAAACTCCACAATGTTCGTCACCTGGCCCTTGTCAATCCCTTCGAGTGCCTTTGCGATGTCCTCATTCAGGTTCTCTTTGAGATCGCCACTGACGAATCCCATATCACCGCCTCTCTCGGCGGTTACAACTTCGGAGTATTTTTCAGCGACTTCGTCAAAGGCGTCACCCTTTTTCACGGCGGCCAACGCATCCTCGATCTTCTTCCGCTGGACCGCCACCTGGTCGGGAAGCCGTCGGTCAACCAGCACGGTAATTTCGGAAATCCTTATACCGGCAGGACGGTCAAAGTCCTTTTCGTGCTCAGCGTAGTACTTGCGCATTTCCTCGTTGGTAACGATCATGCGTCCATAAACTTCGTGCTCGATGACCTGCTGCGTCAGGAACTTCGTGCGGATGTCGTTCTTGAATTCATCGAGGTCTCCATAGTCCTTGATGATGGCCTTCTCCAGTTCCTCCCGGGTCGCGAACTTTCTTTCAACGCGGAGGTCTTCCAGGGTCTTTTCCACGTCGGTGTCGGCGTTGAGCGAGGCCTCCTTGGCGATCTGCAGGAGCAGCGCCCGATCGATGAGATCGCGCAAAATGACCTTGGACTGTTCCGCCACTTCCCGATCAAGCTTTGCAGAATCCATACCCGGTTGCTGCATCAACTCGGCGCGTCGCATCTCCAGTTCGCGATCGATCTCCGACTTCAGAATGATGTCTCCGTTCACGCGCGCGGCAATCTGTTCGATTTTTTGCTGCGCCGCTGCGGGAAGAGCAGAGACGATCGTCATCCCAAGGATGAAAAATGCCTTCTTCATAAAAAAACTCCTTCGGCCATCTTAGAAGGCCTGCGTAATCTCTCGCAACAAATCCCCGATGCTTGAAAACAGATCGGAACGGGAGCTTGTGGTGCGAATGCGAAGCGTTGTGGGCGGCACAAACGCAATACGTTCACCGGTTCCGACGATATCAACGATCCGCTCGGGTTCAATTCTCGCGGATTCGTGAAATCGAATATCTATCCCCTGCAATGTCCGGTCGATAGAAACGACGCCTCTAGCGCGACCAAGCACCCGAAGTCGCGCGTATTCAAGCAGATTCCGGATCTGCAACGGTAACGCGCCCAGCCGGTCTTCGAGCTCCCGATTGAGACCGTCAATCTCTTCTTCGGACCTTGTGGTCGCGATCTGTTTGTAGACGCGCAGGCGCTGCAGTTCGTCATCGATAAAGTTCGCAGGAATTTTCAGGTCCAGCTTCAAATTGATCGCGGTTTCCGCCTCGGGTAGTTCCTGGCCCGTCCGCAACTCTTCCACCGTTCGTTCCAGCAATTGGCAGTAGAGGTCGAAGCCAATGGCTTCGATATGACCATGCTGCTGCCCTCCCAGAAGATTGCCCGCGCCGCGTAACTCCAAATCCAGTGCGGCGATACGAAATCCTGCACCCAGATCACTGAACTCCCGGATGGCCGCCAGCCGCCGGCGGGCAATCGGAGTCAGCGACTCATCAGACGGGATCAGGAGATAGGCGTAAGCACGGCGGTTTGAACGCCCGACACGGCCTCGGAGCTGGTAGAGCTGCGACAAACCGAATCGATCGGCGCGATTGACGACCAGCGTGTTGGCCAGGGGGATATCCAACCCGTTTTCGATGATCGTCGTCGCAACCAGGACATCGAACTCGTGATGCATGAAACGAGTCATCACCGTTTCGAGTTCCTTCTCCGACATCTGGGCGTGACCGACACCGACTCTCGCTTTGGGGCAAAGGCGACGCACCATGTAGGCCAGGGAATAGATCGACTCGACGCGGTTATGAACTACGTAGACCTGACCGCCTCGATCGAGCTCGAAATTGATGGCGTTCTCGATCACGGACGTGCGGAACTTCACAACCACGGTTTGAATCGCAAGGCGATCCCGCGGCGGAGTTTCGATAACGGACATATCTCGCAGTCCGCTAAGCGACATGTTCAGGGTCCGTGGAATGGGTGTGGCCGTCATGGTGACAACGTCGACCTCCGTTCGGATCCGCTTCAGGCGTTCTTTATGAGCGACACCGAAGCGCTGCTCTTCGTCGACGATCATCAGACCAAGATCCTGGAACTTCACGTCCTTCGACAAAATTCGATGTGTGCCGATGACGATATCCACCCGGCCGGTTTCCGCGTCCGTGACGATCGCTTTCTGCGCCTTCGCGGGCACGAATCGGCTCAGCATGGCGATCTTCACAGGAAACGCGGAGAAGCGTTCTTTGAAGGTTTCAAAATGCTGATAACAGAGCACCGTGGTCGGCGCGAGAACAGCCACTTGTTTTCCGTCCCCGACGGCTTTGAAGGCGGCGCGCATGGCGACTTCAGTCTTGCCATAGCCCACATCGCCGCAGACCAGACGATCCATCGGAATGGAGCTTTCCATGTCTTGCTTGATATCGGCGATGGCGGAAAGCTGATCCGGAGTTTCGTCGTAGGGAAACGCTTCTTCAAACTCCTTCTGCCATTCACTGTCCGGTGAAAAGGCATAACCCTGGGCGAGCTTCCTCTGAGCATACAGCTGCAGAAGTTCCTGCGCCATGTCGCGAATGGCCTTTTTAACCCTGGCTTTTCTTTGTACCCAGGACGTGCCGCCAAGCTTGTCGAGCTGTGGTTTTGCTCCCTCCGTTGAAGAATATTTCTGAATAAGATCAAGCCGTTCAAGGGGAACGAAAACTCGATCTCCTCCGTGGTAGAGCAGAACCATGCATTCCCTGTCGTGAACCAGTGTGATGCCGCTGTAAGTGCCGATACCGTGGTCCACATGAACAACGTAGTCTCCGGGTTTCAGATCCTGGAGATCGGATATAAATGCCGAAAGCTTTTGACGACGACGATGCGTGGGCTGAGCGTGCTCGATTTCGTCAAACACGTCAGTTTCCGCGTAAAGCAGCAACGCGGCATCGGGTAGACTCAGTCCTTCCGAAAGCCGACCGATCCCCACGAGCGGCGCGAGCGGGTCATCGACAACCTTCAGCGGCTGCTCTCCAAACTCCAAACGAAACGGGATGTCATATTCATGCAGAAAATCGCGCAGCCGTTCGGCCATACCCAGGGTGCTCCCGAGAAGCACGACCAGCGTCCCATTGGCGAAGTTGCTGCGAACCTCTTCGGCGAGCTCTTTGATTCTTCCATGCCAGCGCGCGCTCGGATGCGAACGAATCGGAAAAGACACGGCATTGGGAAACTCGGCAGCGCCCAATTCTTCAAGATGCACACGTGAGTTCTGAAGCTTTGGTCGAGTGAGATCTTCGGGCGAACAGAAAAGACTGGCCGGAGGCAGAGCCAATCCTCCGGCAGCGACGGTCTGTTCGTAACGCTGCTGGAGAGCTTCCAAAAACTTCCTATGGTTTTCAGTCAAGACTTCCGTTTCATCCAGAAGAGCCACGGCACCTTCGGCGTAATCGAAAATCGTCGCTTCCAGCGGGAACGCGAGGGGCAGGAGGAAGGTGAGACCCGGAAAGAACTCTCCACCTTCCGCGAAAATGCGTTTCTCGCCGAGCTCTTTTCGAAACGCATCATCCTGCCAATGATCGAGGGCTTTCGCCCCCCACTGGCGGATCATTTCGCGGCTGACGAGCACATCCTGCATCGGAAGAATGTCGATGTGTTGAACAGGAGCTCGCGACCGTTGATCGTCCAGATCGAATTCTCGAATCGAGTCTACGGTGTCGCCGAAAAATTCCATGCGCACCGGGGAACGCATAAGAGGTGAAAAGACGTCGACAATTCCGCCGCGAACGGAGAACTCACCCGGCCCGGCGACGGGCTCCTGCCTCAGATACCCGGCCGTGGTGAGATGTTCCACGAAGAGTTCCTGCGATACATCATCGCCTTTTGAAATGTGAAGGCTGTAGGTGTCGAAGGTCGAGGGCGCCGTGAGCCGGCTTGCGATGCCGCGAATGGACGTAACGACGATATCGGCTCGCTTCTGACGAAGACACCAGAGAGTGGTTGCCCTTGTCTGCAGAATTCCTGCGTGAGGCATCAGTCCCGAATAGGGATCGGTTTCGAGCGCAGGAAAGGAGCAAACCTGTGCGGCTGCGGACGCGTTCAGAACCCGATGGAAGTATTCAATGTCCGAAGCAAGAGACGAAACGTTCTTGTCGTGCGGTGTGACGACGATCAGCGGTCGCCGCAGGCTCTGCCATAACCCGGCAATAAAGAGCGCCCGCGCACTGCCGGCGAGACCGAGAACCACAACCTCGCTCTCGCCGCGAAGAGCTTCTGAGGCGATACGGCGAAAGTCCGCCGCACTTGATATTCGGGAAAGCGCCTCAAGAATGCGCTTTTCTGCAGGCTTAGATTGAACTTCCACGATGCAGGACGCGCTCGATAATACCCGTCGTGGATTGACCTTCCACTAAAGGGAGTACGACGACCTTCCCTCCCCACCCTTCGACTTCTTTGCTGCCGACGATGTTGTCGAGCCAGTCCGCACCCTTCACGAGGATATCGGGCCGAATGGCAACAATGGCTTCCAGGGGTGTGTCTTCATCGAAGGTGCAGACATAATCCACCATCTCCAATGCCGAGAGCACTTCGCCGCGCTCGTTTTCCGGAAATACAGGACGGTTGGGACCCTTCAATCGCCGCACCGAATCGTCGCTGTTGATCGCGACGACCAGGACATCTCCGAGCGCACGCGCTCGTGCCAGCAGATCGAGGTGTCCAGGGTGGAGCACATCAAAGCAGCCGTTGGTGAAAACGACCTTCTTGCCGGAGGATTGGAGGCGGCTCGCCTGCTGTGCGACGAAGTCACGCGAATGGATTGACACGTTAGAAACCTTCAGACCGCAAGTATAACATCGCCACCAGGCGGGAGCCGTTCTCCACGAAAGGCAAGACGGTGTCGGTGCTCAAGATCAAAAAGATTTGTGAAGTTGAGCCAGTCGGTCCGCCCGGGTGGTCGATGAATTCTGAAGGTGCCAATATATCCCCTCCATAAGGAGGGGTCGCTGAGCCCTCTAGGAAAATGCAACGCTACCTTAGCCAGGGCGAAGCGGGGGAGGTCATCAACACGGTAGCCCGCTGTCTGACCTCCCCACGCCGCGCCGATTGCTATGAGGTAGCGTTGCATGCTTGGATCGGCGCGGCTGCCCCTCCTTAAAGGAGGGGACATTTGCAGCCCTCCGCGTAGCGAACGAATTTCTGACTGAGGATTCTAGGTCTTGACCCCCGCGTGCCCTCACTGTATAAATATTCACTACGATGAATATTTATTCTACCGCTATTGTTGGCGTCACCGGGTATTCGGGCCGGGAGGCCGATCGAATACTGAGACATCACCCTTCCATCAAGGTGACGGGACGTTTTGCCTCCAAGAGCGACGGATTGGGAATCGAAGCGTACTCCGTGGACGCCGTCAAACGCGGCAGCCCGGACGTCGTGTTGACGGCGACGGAACATGATGTTTCCCTCCGCATTGTTCCAGAGCTTCTTGACGCCGGAATCCGAGTGATCGATATGAGCGGTGCCTTTCGCATGAAGGATCCTGCTCTATATCCGAAGTGGTATGGATTCGAGCACAGCTCGCCGGCACTGCTGCAGGAAGCCGTCTACGGTCTGACTGAGATCTTCGGAGACAAGGTACGAAACGCAAGACTGGTTGCGAATCCCGGCTGCTATGCAACGTCTGTTATCGTTCCGCTTGCACCTCTTTACGCGGCCGGGGCCATCGGCAAGGACACGTTCGTTGTCGTGGACGGGAAATCGGGTGTGTCGGGCGCTGGCCGGCACCCTAAGCAGGAAACACATTTCTGTGAAGTGAATGAGAATCTACGGGCCTATGGCGTGCTCAAGCACCGTCACACCCCGGAAATGCTCGCTTGCCTGCCCGGTGCGTCGCTCGACAAGTTTGTTTTCACGCCTCACTTGATCCCGATTACCCGTGGAATTCTCAGCACGATTGTATTTCAGCCCTTGGGCGGCTATTCCGTGCGAGCCGTACTTGGGGACAAGTACACCGATTCCCAATTCGTGAAGCTCTTTCCGGATGGAAGTCTTCCCGACCTGCATGGTGTCGTCAACACGAATGGGTGCCATCTCGGAGTCGCGACATCGGGTAACACCACGGTGATCATTTCCGCAATCGACAATCTCGTCAAAGGTGCGGCTGGCCAGGCCATCGAGAATCTCAACCTCATGCTCGGACTTCCGGTTGAAACAGGACTCCTTCGATGAACAACGTCGCCGTTGTGAAGATCGGCGGCGCGCTTCTGGAAAATCCGGAAGCGGCCGTTGAGAAAATCATTTCTCAACGACGCAACCAACTTGCCGTCGTGCACGGTGGCGGGGTCCAGATTACGCGGATGCTGGAGAAGATGAACGTCAAGTCCGAGTTCATCGACGGCCTTCGAGTAACCGACGAGATGACTCTCCGGGCCGTCGCCGCCGCGTTATTGGGAGAGGTGCATACGGCACTCGTACGAGCGCTGCAACGAGCGGGCATTCCCGCAGTCGGCGTGTTCGGGGCCGTCCAGGCGGATAAGAAGGAAGGGCCCTGGGGGTTGGTGGGTACAAACGTCCGGGCGGATCGACGTATCCTCGACCCCATAATCCGCAGTGGCAACGTTCCGGTCATCCCGACGCTTGCTGTGGGGGAGCCGGGCCTTCTGAACGTTAACGGAGATGAAACCGCGGCAGGCGTAGCGTTAGCTCTGCAGGCGGAACAGCTCGTGTTTCTCACCGATGTTGAAGGCGTGCTGGACGCGAATCGGGAGGTCATCGAACGCGTCCCCCCGGAGATTTCCTTGTTGGATGCGCCCTTTGTCACAGGCGGGATGAAGCCCAAGCTTCGGGCCGTCGCTGCAGCGCTCGAGGGGGGTGTCTCCAATGTGCGTGTAGGCCGCACAGTCTTTGGAAGTGCGAAGTGAAAGTCCGGGCGGCTGGAACTCAGGACGTCGAAAAGCTCGCGGCCATTATCGCCCACCACGCCTCTCAGGGACTGATGCTGCCGCGTTCTCTCGGCGCATTGTCTGCCTCGCTGGACACCTACGTCGTCGCCGATGCAGGGGGTGAGCTGGTGGGATGCGGAGGACTCGACGTCTACACCGCGGACAGCGCAGAAATCTATGCTCTCGCCACGTTGCCCGAAGGTTCGCCCCCGGGAACTGGAAAGGCGATTGTTCAGGCGTTGATCGATCGCGCCAGGAAGGAAAAGATCGCCAGGGTGTTTGCGCTGACCCTTGCGCCGGGCTTCTTTGCCCGGATGGGCTTCAAGACCGTAGCGCACACCGATCTGCCTTTGAAGGTGTGGAAGGATTGCGTGGCTTGCCCCAAATATGGGAATTGCGACGAAATCGCGATGGTTCTTAATCTGAACTAGTCCATCCAGGGCTCTTGAACCTCGATAATGCTTCGAATGTCTTAACGTGCATGGGCGCGTATGCAGGCATCCCGCTTCTCATCATGGTTTACTTTCTGCTACGAGTCGGAATCCTCTACGGACGGAAGATCCCTCTTATGTGGAATTCGTCAAGAGCGTGAAGAAGTAGCCCGCGGGGATTGTTGGTCTTTTTCCAGCCACGGACGCTCATAGTTCAATCGAAACAGCTCGACAACAGGCCCGATATCCTGCTCGCCTTTGATGTAGTAACTGATCCAGCCGGTCGTGGGATGCAGGTAGTGCACGGATGCCTTGCCGGACGCGACCAGTTGCTCTCGAATTCGGACGGGGACGGGCAGATCCGCCAGCCGGTCTCCGTGAAGATGACCGATCTCCCGGCGGCCAACGTGGAAGAAAATCATCCCGCCGCCATAGACGTCTACTCGGACGTCGGGCCACGAACTCACTTCATGCTGGATCTGCGCGGCAATGGAGAGCCGAGTCATCTTTCTACAGGTTGGGTGGACGAGTGAACGAAGCATTCTTGCGAGCAACGATGTTGCCCGGAAGAAGGTAGTCTTTCGGCAGATCCGCAAACTCCGGAGAAAACTGCGTCAGGTTAACGTCAGACAACTGTTTTCCGTCATTCAACGCCGCGCGCACCGCCTGCGCGACCACTTCATGAGCCTTCCGGAAAGGCATACCGCGCAGCACAAGATAGTCGGCCAGGTCGGTCGCCCCCATGAAGGAATCGGACGCGGCTTCCAGCATTCGTTCGCCTTTCAGTTCAACCGTGCGCACCGTCAGGCGAAGGACACTTAACGTAGTGCGAACATTTTGAAAGGCGGACAGGAAGGCCTCCTTGTCTTCCTGGAGATCCTTGTTGTAGCCCGTCGGCAGACCCTTCAGAACCGAGAGAAAACCGGCAAGGAGACCCGACGTCATCGCGGCCTTCGCGCGGATGAGCTCCAGACCATCAGGGTTCTTCTTCTGAGGCATCAGGCTGCTGCCGGTCGTGACCTTTTCCGATAGTTCGAGGAATCCGAATTCCGTCGACGAATAGAGGATCCAGTCCTCGGCGAGGCGGCTCGCATGCGCCATCGTGATGGCAGCAAGCGACAGGAACTCCGCGACGAAGTCTCTGTCGGAAGTAGCGTCGAGACTATTGGCCGAGATCTTCGCAAAGCCCAGTTCCTTTGCAATCGCATGCCGGTCTAAAGCGAAGTTCGAACCGGCTACGGCGCCCGAACCCAAAGGCAGGACATTCACACGTGTCAGGGACTGCGTGAATCGCTCATGGTCGCGCCTAAACATTTCCACATAGGCAAGGCAATAGTCACACCAGCGAATCGGCTGCGCTCGCCGCAGGTGCGTATACGCCGGAAGCAACACAGTGGAGTTGCGAGTGGCGTTTTCTATGAATGCCAGTTCCAGTGCTTCGAGATCCGCCAGAATGAGCTCCGTTGCCTTCCGCGTGAATAGGCGAAAGTCGGTTGCCACCTGATCGTTGCGGCTTCGCCCCGTATGAAGTTTGAGAGCGACTGACCCGACCTTCTCTGCGAGCGTTGCTTCGACGAAGGTGTGGATGTCCTCATAGGGCATCGCTTTGACCTCGTCGGGAGAGTACTGGCTGAGAATGCTCTCGAGACCCCGATCGATCGTCTTCCACTCTTCCTCAGTGAGGATTCCTGCACCCAGGAGACCCTTTGCGTGAGCGCGGCTGGCGCGCACATCGACTTCGAGAAGGACAGCATCGACCGGAAGCGATCGATTCATCTTTTCGAAGACGGGGTCCTGGTCCTCTTCAAACCGTCCTTGCCAAAGTTTCATATTTTTCGCGGTAGAGCCGGGATCGTACTGATGCAGGCAGTCCCAGAAGATTGATGAATCCCTCCGCGTCGTTGTGGTTGAAATTACCAGTTTCGAAGGACGCGATATCGGCGTAGTACAAGCTATGAGGTGAGACTCTGCTTTCGACGCTCATATGACCTTTGTGCAAAGCAAGAGTGATTGATCCCGTCACAAACTCCTGCGTCTTGGTGAAAAAGGCATCAAGCGCCTCTCGAAGGGGAGTAAACCAGTGCCCGTCATAGATGAGTTGCGCGTAAGTGATGCTCAACATGTCCTTCTGATATCGAGTTTGTCGATCAAGACACAGCGATTCGAGCTCGCGATGGGCGGCCATGATCAGCGTTCCGCCGGGTGTTTCGTAAACGCCGCGCGACTTCATCCCGACGACGCGATTTTCGACAATATCGACGCGGCCGATGCCGTTGGTCCCGCCGATCTCATTGAGATCCTCAAGAAGCTGCACGGGTGGAATTCGCTGACCGTTGAGACCAACGGGGACACCCTGCTCAAAATCAATTGTGATCTCGCTGTCGCCATCGGGGCAGGAGCGCGGATCGAGCGTTAGCTCGAAAACATCTTCCGGCGGAGATTCCGAAAGGTTCTCGAGGATGCCGCCCTCGTGACTGACGTGCCAGAGATTCGAATCGGTGCTGTAGATTTTCTCCGCGGTCGCGGTTACAGGAACATTACGGGATTGAGCGAACGCAATAGCTTCGGACCTCGAGCGAATATCCCACTCTCGCCATGGAGCGATGATTTTCAGCTGAGGTGCGAATGCTTTGTATGTGAGCTCGAAGCGCACCTGGTCGTTGCCTTTGTCGACACAACCGTGAGCCAGGGCGTCTGCACCTTCTTCCAAAGCAATCTCAACCTGTCGTTTTGCCAGAAGAGGCTGGGCAATCGCAGTCCCGAGAAGGTAGGACCCTTCATATTTCGCCCCGGACCTGACAAGAGACCAAAGGTGCTCAGCGACGAATTCGCGCCGGAGGTCTTCGACGAAAACCTTGGTGGCCCCTGTCTTCAGGGCCTTTTCTTCTATTCCTTCGAGTTCATCCGCCTGGCCGAGGTAACCGACCATGACGATGACTTCACACCCATAGTTTTCTTTGAGCCAGGGGATAATGATCGAGCTGGCCAACCCGCCCGAATACGCGAGCACCGCCTTCTTTACTTGTTGCTTCATCATGGTTCTCCAAAACCGATATCAAAACGGCTTTCTCAGCGGGCAGTCTGTTGGCGGCCTGATGGAACACGAGGGAATAGTCCGCATCCATGACGGAATCTGTCACCTCAAGGCCGCGGTGCGCGGGAAGACAGTGCATGAAGTAGGTGTGTTTGCCCGTTTTCGCCATCAGTTCATCGTTAACCTGATAGGGCTTGAAGATCTTGATGCGCTCTTCAAGTTCGGTTTCCTTTCCCATGCTCGCCCACACATCGGTGTAGAGCGCATCGACGCCCTCCACGGCATCAGGTTCGGTGAACCATTCCACCTTCTCATTTTCCTCGGGGCCGTAGCCTTTCGGACAAATCGCACGGAAAGAGAAACCGGCGAGTTCGCAAGCTCTCCAGAGGGAACGGGAAACATTGTTCCAATCACCGATATAGGCAACTTTCTTGTCGTCGTATTCCGTCCACGCGTCGGTCAACGTGAGGATATCGGCCAGGGCCTGGCAGGGATGCTCCCAGTCGCTAAGCGCATTCACAACAGGAACCGAAGCGAATGTCGCCAGCTCTTCCAGGTCCACATGCCGGAAGACTCGCGCCACAATGCCGTCCACCCAAAGTGAGAGATTGCGGGCCAGATCCGGAACCGTCTCGCGTCCACCCAGCTGACTCTCCGTGGAGCCCAGAAGAACAGGCCAGGCGCCCAGCTTCCGAATGGCCACTTCAAATGTCACGCGAGTGCGCAGAGAAGGCTTTTCGAAAATAAGTGCGATATTCCGGCCGGTGAGGGGCTGGCTTGTATCTGACCGCTGCACGGCGGCAGAAGAGAGAAGATATGCAAATTCCTCAACCGATAACTGCGACATTGTGAGAAAGTCTGAATAGTTATGCATAGCTTTGAATAAGTATGCGGACAGGCCGGGCAGGGGTCAAATCCTTTTTTGCTATAATCCCGCACGATCTTGAGCGAAGTCATGAAGAAGGTTCGTCAAAAGGCCATACTTGACCTGGTCCGCGCCCAGGAAATCGCCAGCCAGGAGGAGCTGCTGGAGGGTTTGCAGGCGCGCAAAATCGATGTCTCGCAGTCGACGTTGTCCCGCGATATTCAGGAGTTGGGACTCGCCAAGAGTGGCGGTGTTTACACCGTTATCGGCGCTGAGCCGCCGCGTAGTTCGGATGAATCGATCCGTCGCACACTTCGCGAATTCCTCACAGAAGATGTGGCAGTGGCTCAGAACATCGTTGTCCTGAAGACAGGGCCGGGCCATGCTTCCACGGTTTCCCGGGCCATTGACGAAGCGGGATGGGCCGAAATCGTCGGCAGTCTGGCCGGCGACGACACCGTCTTCATCGCCATGGGGTCTGCCAAGGAGAGCCGCCGCCTGGCGGATCGGATTCGGGAGTTCCTAAAGTAGTCCCCTGTTCTCGCGCCGAACAACGCCTTCATCACGACACAGATCCAGCAGCTGAAGCATAGTCAGTCCTGAAACGGGATCGGCAAGGTCCGGGGCAATCTCTGCCAGAGGCGCGAGAACGAAGCGCCGCTCTCGAAAGCGCGGATGGGGGATCGATAAATGTGGAGTGTCTACAACCCGGTTTTTATAGATAAGGATGTCGATGTCGAGGGACCGGGGTCCCTTGGGAACGCTTCGAATTCGACCGCTCTTCTGCTCGACCTCCAGGCAGGCCTGCATGAGAATGTCGGGTTCCAGCAGGGTTCTCACTTCTAGCACCGTATTGAGAAACCACGGTTGATCTTCAACGTCTCTGGGCTGCGTCCAGTAAAGTGATGCGCTCTTCCACGGGATGACGTCTCTTTCCTTCAACGCGGCGACAGCCAGACGAAATTGTGCCTCGCAATCACCGACGTTTGACCCAAGCCCAAGGTAGATCCCCATCCGTGTTGTATTATGATGCACATTCCAGATGAAGGTTCACGTCACACCAACTCCCCTCGAAGGCCTTCTCATCGTGAATATCGATTACTTCAAGGATGAACGCGGCTTTTTTATCGAATCCTGGAACAAGGCGCACTTTGCAGAATCGGGTATCACGGACGATTTCGTTCAGGACTCTCACTCTGGATCGAGCTATGGCGTGCTTCGAGGCATGCATTACCAGGATAGTAGTGCTCCGATGTCAAAGCTGGTTCGCTGCACCGTCGGGAGAATCTACGATGTGGCAATCGATCTTCGGGCGTTTTCTCCCACATACGGTCGATGGTTCGGCCTGGAACTGACGGCCGAAAGCAAATCTCTCCTGTACGTTCCGATCGGATTCGCTCATGGATTCGCGACGCTCTCGGAATACTGCGAAGTTCAATACAAACAAAGCGGATTCTACAACCCGAAGGCCGAGGGCGGCATCGCGTGGAATGATCCTGAGGTCAATGTAGCCTGGCCATATTCCAACCCGACTCTTTCACCGAAAGATCTTCGCCTGCAATCGTTCGCGGAGTACAGGAAGCGCCCGGCTTTTCCTGCTTGAAAGATTACTTTCGGCCGTTCATTGCCCGGTAAGCGGCCACAGCGCGGTTGTGCGCCGCCAGAGTTTCAGAAAACGTGTGCCGCCCTTCCGTTGTTCTTACGAAATAGAGGTAATGACTCGTAGCGGGGCGAATAACGGCCTCCAGAGAACGCATTCCAGGATTCGCAATGGGTCCCGGGGGCAGGCCGGCATAGCGATATGTGTTGTATGGCGAATCAACCCTCAGATCCGATCTCGTCAGCGTGCCCTGATAGCGGTTTGATTTTTCGAGAGCGTAAACGACGGTAGGATCGCACTGCAGGAGGATCCTCTGCTTGAGGCGGTTGAGAAACACGGAGGCGATCAGTTCGCGCTCCTCGTCAACCGCCGCTTCAGCTTCCACCAGGGAAGCGAGAATCAGCGTGTCCCGAGGGTTAAGCGTCCAGGATTCGCTTGGAAATCGGGTGCTCAGTTGGTCCATTACGGAGCGAAAGCGTCCCACCATGGCTTCGATGGCCTGGCGCGGCGTCGTGCGGATCGGAAAGGAATAGGTCTCGGGGAAAAGGTAGCCTTCCACGGAAGCTCCAGCGCCGCTGACGCCTCCCTCAAAATCCAAAAGGTCCCCGGATTCTTCGGCGGCCGCGACGAATTCCTCCGCTTTGCCGAATCCCTGCTCTTCCCACCTGGCAGCGACCTCAGCGAGGGTTAGCCCCTCAGGCACGGTAAACTTGTGGAGATACACCGCTCCTGCTACCAAGGTGTCAATCACGCCGCGCGCGGTCACCGCTTGGTCGAAAAGGTACTCTCCCGCCTTCAGCGATTTCCGGTTCCCGGAAACGACGAGATAGGTCATTGTCAGGCGTTCGTTGGAGATCAGCCCCCGCTCCCCAAGGATTTTGAGAACGCCTCGAGCGCTCAGGCCCTGCGGGATTTCGAAGGGTTCCGTGGAGGTCGGTGTATGGAATGTGTTCATCTCCCGTATCAGGTAGAGGTAGCCAAGCAGCCCGAGAACAACCAGGAAGAGGAGGCATCTCGTGAGGAATCGCCCACTTCTCACGGTTTCAGGCTGTCCAGGTAGTCTTGAAGGATGAACATTGCTGCGACTTTATCCACATGTTTTCGCCGGTTCCGCCAGTTAAGGCCCGCCTCCTCCAGGTGTTGTTCGGCCGCGAAGCTCGTCAGCCGCTCGTCCCACAAGATAACCGGAAGACTTAGCGATTTCGATAGCTTCCTTGCAAATTGGGCCACTTTCCGGCTCTGAGGACTGTCGCGTCCATCCATGTGAAGTGGTTTGCCTACAACGATTTTCACGACTTCGTTATCCTCGGCGACCCTTCGCAGGTGTTGAATGTCGGCTTCCCAGCTGGTTCGCTTAAGGGTCGGCCGGCCCTGAGCTGTCAGCTGCAGGGCGTCGCTCACCGCCACACCGATATTCCGGTTCCCCACGTCCAATGCCATTACGCGCATGAAATTGCATGATACAACGGCAGTTCAGAAGCTATAATGGCCGTCCGGAGGTCTCCCTTGAGTTCCAAGAGTAAGTATGCAGCCCTGCTGTTGTCTTCAGTCCTTGTCGTTTATGCGATTGTAGGCGGCAAGTTTGCGCGGGTCAGCGCTCAGGATACCTCCCTGCCCCAGCTCGAGGTTTTCACTCAGGTCTATGAGAAGGTCAAGAACGACTATGTGGATCAGACCTCGATGTCGAATGCCACACTTGGAGCGATTCGCGGCCTATTGGAGCAGGTGGACCCCTATTCGGGCTACCTGAATGCCAAGGATGTGGCCTTCTACAAAGACTTTAATGTCGAAAAGACGCCGGGCATCGGCGTCATCCTGACTCGAGCCAACGGGTACCCGTTGATCCTCGAAGCTATTCCGGGAGGGCCCGGCGCGAAGGCCGGCCTGAAGACCTTCGATGCCATCGAAGCAATCGACGGCGTTCCGACGCGTGAAATGAACCTCGTGCAGGCTTACGCATACCTGGCTAACCCAGCGGACAAGCCGGCGACCCTGACACTCATCGGAAACAATCGTTCAGAGCCGGAGATCGTGAAAGTAAACCGCGAAGTGACGAAGCCGCCGGCTGTCGAAGGAAAACTGCTTCCGATGGATATCGCCTACGTTCGCGCTCCACTTCTCACAACAGGCAAAGCAAACGACGTAAAGAAGCAGCTCGAAGATCTCCTCAAGAAAGGTGCGACTGGAGTAATCCTCGATCTTCGCTCGAGCGCGGCCGGTAAAGATACGGAAGGCTACGCGGTGGCGAACTACTTCGTGGATTCGGGCACTCTTGGCTATCTCCAGGGTCAGAAGGTTCCCAGGAAGCTTTTCCCGGCGGATCCCAAGCTGGCAATCACCAAGGCGCCTCTTGTTGTGCTCGTGGATGCCGGGACCGGTGGCGCCGCTGAAATCGCCGCTGCGGCTCTCAAAGACAGCAAACGCGGAACTCTCGTGGGGACGCATACCTTCGGTACCGGGTCACGGCAGACTCTAATCCCACTGGACGGCGGCGCCGCGCTACTGATTTCTGACGCGAAGTATCACAGCCCTTCGGGGAAGGACCTCCAGATGGACGGCGTGGCGCCGGATTTGGTTGTCTCCAAGAACACCAATCGTCCCGATTTGAATTCCGCGGCAACCCTGGAGTCTCCTCGCGAGCCAACAGATCCCCGCTCTGAAGATGAGATTCAACTCGAGAAGGCGATACAGGTCCTCGTTTGCCGACGCAATAAAATCGAGCTGGAGCGTTGCGTGGAGCCCGCTGCCAAGAGGGCCGCTTAACTCCGTTTTCGTTCCGTGCTCGTTCAACTCAACGATGTGTCAAAGGCCTTCGGCTCCCGGGAGGTCCTTCGAAACGTATCTTTTCAAATCAATCCTTCGGAAAAGATCGGCCTGATCGGTACGAATGGGTCTGGCAAGACCACCCTGCTCAAAATGCTATCCGCGAGAATGGAAGCCGACGAAGGGGCCATCAGCAGAAAGGCCGGCATTCAGGTTGGGACGCTCGATCAGATTCCGGACTTTCAGGAAGACACGACGGTTCTTGAAGAAGGACTGCGCTCCTTCGCCGACATGATCGCCGCCGAACGCGAGATGGAACGCCTGGAGCATGAGATTTCGCGAACCCATGCCGAGGATGCACTTGAGCGGTACTCCACGCTTCAACACGAGTTCGAACTAAAGGGTGGTTACAGGTTTCGCGCGATGACCGAGGCCGCGCTCCTCGGGGTGGGATTTGGGAAAGACACACTTTCTCGACCAAGCAACCTTCTCTCGGGCGGCGAGAAGAATCGGCTCGCGCTGGCCAAGCTGCTCCTGTCTCAGTCGGACCTGTTGTTGCTGGACGAACCCACGAACCATCTCGACATCCGATCCATCGAATGGCTTGAGCGATTTCTTCGAGAAACTGCCAAGACCATCGTGGTTGTCTCTCACGATCGGATCTTTCTGGATCGCGTCGTCGAGCGAATTTTCGAAATCGCGAATTGCCGCCTTCATGATTATCGCGGCAACTATACCGCGTACCTTCTCGAACGCGCTGAAAGGCTGGCACGACAGGAAAAGGAATGGAGCCAACAACAGGAGTGGATTGCGAATCAGGAAGATTACATACGCAGAAACATCGCAGGGCAAAAAACGAAGCAGGCCCAGTCACGCCGTAAGATGCTCGCTCGCGTTCAGCGGATCGCGAAGCCGCAATCCACATCCGCACAAGTAAAATTCCGATTTCTTCCCGCAGAACGAGGCAGCCGCTTTGTTGTGCAAGCCCGCAATCTGACAGTCGGGTACGGGACTGCCCTCGTGAAAGGGTTTCAGCTCGAAGTTGAACGCGGCTCGCGGTGGGCAATTCTCGGAGGAAACGGCGCGGGCAAGACAACACTCCTAAAGACTCTGGTCGGAGCCATTTCTCCTCTTTCGGGGGAGATTGACTGGAGCGAAAACGCAGGCCTGGGATACTACGACCAGCAGCTTTCAGACTTGCGGAGGGACGCCACGGTGATCGACGAGATTCGATCTCTCGACAGCGCCGCGACAGACGGAGAACTGCGTTCCTACCTCGCCCAGTTTCTCTTCAGCGGCGAAGACGTTTTCAACAAGGTGGAGAATCTCAGCGGCGGTGAGAAATCACGGGTCGCGCTGGCCAAGATCATCTACCAGGCTCCAACGATTCTTGCTCTCGACGAGCCTACGAACCACCTCGACATCGCATCGCGGGAGGCTCTCGAGAGTGCGCTGATCGACTATCCCGGCACGATCCTGTTTGTGACTCACGATCGCTATCTGGCGCAAAAGCTCGCGACGCACCTGCTTTACATCGAGGATCAGACGGCCCATCTCTTTGACCGGCTCAGTGCTTTTGAGGAATGGCTGGAACGAGATACGGAAAAGCCGACCAAGGTTAGTTCCGCGCCGCCAGACCCACCATCTTCTTCAGCTCCGGCAATGAGCAAAAACCGCCGCGAGAAGATTGTGGGAGAAATTACGGATACAGAAGAGCGCATCGGCGCAATGGAAGCCGAATTGGCTTCTATCGAATTGGCCTTCAGCAATCCGGATCCGGGCAAGAACTGGGCCGACCTGCACCGGAGGCATGCAGAGATTCAAAAGTCTCTTGAAAGCCTGTACTTACAACTCGCGGAGCTCTCGGAATTGTTGGGGTGACGTGTTTTTGGGGTAAAATGACAGGCTCTTTTCTACGCTGAATCTCTGTCTATGGCCAACATTCGAAACATTACCGTCCGTGGTGCACGGCAGCACAACCTGAAAAGCGTCGACGTCGAAATTCCGCGGAACCAGCTCACCGTGATCACCGGGTTGAGTGGATCGGGAAAGTCGAGCCTGGCTTTCGACACGATTTATGCCGAGGGCCAGCGCCGCTATGTGGAGTCTCTTTCGGCATACGCCCGCCAATTCCTCGACCGCCTTGAGCCCCCGGACGTCGACTCCATTGAAGGTCTTTCGCCTGCGATCTCCATCGAACAGAAAACTGCATCGCGCAGTCCGCGTTCGACAGTAGGAACGGTGACGGAGATCTACGACTATCTCCGGCTTCTTTTCTCCTCCGTCGGAATCCCCCACTGTTACCAGTGCGGAAAGCCGATTTCGAAGCAAACGCCGGATCAGATTGTCCGTCACCTGAAGACCTTGCCGGAAGGTGAGAGGGTCATGATTCTTGCGCCCATCGTCAGAGGCCGAAAAGGCGAGTTCAAGAAGCAGCTTCAGGGACTGGCCCGAAGCGGCTTCGTGCGCGCTCGAATCGACGGAGTTCTTCACAGTCTCGATGAACCGATCGAACTCGACAAAAAGAGAAATCACACGATTGAGATTCTCGTCGACCGGTTGTTGATCAAGAACAATATCGAGAAGCGGCTTGAATCATCCGTTGAGCAGGCAATAAAACTGACGAAGGGTATCGTTCTGGTGGCGATCGTGGACGGGGAAGAACGGCTCTACTCCGAGAAGATGGCCTGCATGGACTGCGGCGTCAATATTCCAGCAATCGAACCTCGCACCTTTTCGTTCAACAGCATCTATGGCGCCTGCGAAACCTGTCACGGCCTTGGAGTGCGATTTGACTTCGATCCGGCGCGAATCGTAGTGGATCCCTCCCGGCCCCTTCTTCAGGGTGGGCTTGCGTCCACCAACACCTGGCTTGATGACGAGCTTGAAGGTCAGGCACGGCGTATCGCGGATCAGCTTGGAGCTGATGTTTCCGTACCGTTTGATCAACTTCCACGGAAAGTTCAGGACGCTTTTTTTTATGGCAGCAAGGAGCGAAGCAAGGCGGTAACGGGGCTCATCGATTTTCTCAACGGTCAGAATGACCGCGAGAATCCCCTGGCTGAAGACCTGGCTGGATTGATGGTGACCCGCCCATGCGTCTCCTGCAAGGGAACCCGCCTGAAACCCGACAGCCTCGCGGTGCGTGTGGCGGGAAAGTCCATCGCAGAAGTTGTGTCGTCGTCCATCTCCGACACGATTCGCTTTTTCACGGAAATAAAGCTGGGCGTACGAGAAAGACTCATCGCGGACAGAATCGTTCGAGAGATTCGCGATCGCCTCGAGTTTCTTGACGCTGTCGGATTGAACTACCTGAGTCTCGACCGCGCTGCGAACACACTCTCGGGCGGCGAAAGCCAGCGTATACGACTTGCGACCCAGATTGGATCGCGGCTACGGGGAGTCCTTTATGTTCTCGACGAGCCCTCCATCGGCCTGCATCACAAGGACAACGCCCGTCTTCTGGCCACGCTGCAGGAACTCCGCGATCTCGGAAACACCGTTGTCGTTGTGGAACACGACGAGGAAACCATTCGTCGTGCAGACTATGTTATAGACCTCGGGCCCGGCGCGGGTACTGAGGGCGGACGCGTCGTGGCTTTCGGCAATCCTGCTGCGATCGCGGCAACGGAAAACAGCCTTACGGCGCAGTACTTGTCCGGCAAGCTGGAGATTCCGGTGCCTTCCAAGAGGCGCCAGCCGAATCACAAGGCGCTCGTGATTCGTGGCGCCACAGAACACAATCTCCAGGGAATCGACGTCTCATTTCCTATCGGCTTGATGACAGTTGTCACCGGCGTTTCAGGCTCAGGAAAGTCCACCCTCGTCAATGAGATCCTCTATAAATCTCTGGCGCGAAACCTTTATCGCGCGCTCGACGAACCTGGCGCGCACGATAAAATCGACGGACTGGAACTCATCGACAAGGTTATCGAGATCGACCAATCCCCGATTGGTAGGACACCGAGGTCCAACCCTGCGACATACACAGGAGTGTTCACGCCCATCCGCGAGTTGTATGCCATGCTTCCGGAATCCCGCGCGCGCGGATATAAACCGGGTCGCTTCAGCTTTAACGTCAAAGGAGGCAGGTGCGAAGCCTGTCAGGGCGACGGCTTAAGAAAGATCGAGATGAGCTTTCTGCCGAATGTGTACGTCTCCTGTGAGGTGTGTCGAGGAAAGCGATATAACAGCGAGACCCTGTCGATTCTTTACAAAGGACTTTCGATTTCGGATCTGTTGAATTCCACCGTTGCTAATGCGTTGCCGGTTCTTTCTTCTATCCCGCAGGTTCATTCCAGGTTGCAAACGCTGGTTGACGTGGGCCTGGGTTACATCGGGCTGGGTCAGCCGGCCACCACGCTGTCCGGCGGAGAAGCTCAGCGTATCAAGCTGGCCAAAGAGCTCAGTAAGCGTGCCACCGGCAAGACTCTGTACATCCTCGATGAACCCACAACGGGCCTGCATTTCGACGATGTCAAAAAACTGCTCGATGTCCTCAATCGATTGACAGACCTAGGCAACACGGTAATTATTATCGAGCATCATCTGGACGTCATTAAGACCGCCGACTGGGTTATTGACCTTGGGCCTGACGGTGGCGTTCAGGGCGGCAGAGTTATGGCTGCAGGCACACCGGAGCAGGTGGCCCGGGCGACAAAGTCGTACACTGGGCAAGCACTGACCCAGGTCTTATGAAGGATTCCAAACGTCTAATCGAACACTTCGTTGCCGAGAGCATCCGCGTTAAATCCGAATTTTTTCAGACGAACGCCACTCTCATTGCAGAAACGGCAGCGAAGATGTCGCTGGCTCTGAAAGAAGGACGAAAGGTTCTGCTGTTTGGAAACGGCGGAAGCGCGGCCGATGCCCAGCATATCGCTGCAGAGTTTGTTGGACGATTCATTCCGGATCGAAAACCGCTTCCGGCCCTTTCGCTGGCAACGGACACTTCTGCTCTGACCGCTCTGGGTAATGACTACGGTTACGATGCCGTGTTCTCACGCCAGGTGCAGGCCCTGGGCAATGCCGGGGATATTGCGATCGGAATTTCAACCAGCGGGAACTCGCCGAACGTTCTGGAGGCGTTCGCCGCTGCGCGAGCCAAATCGATGCTGACAATCGGTTTCACAGGCCAGGACGGCGGCAAAATGAATGGCCGCGCGGACGTCCTGTTTCGTGTGCCCAGCCGGATGACTCCTCGAATTCAGGAAACTCATATCACCCTTGGGCACGTGCTGTGCGAGCTCATCGACCGGGAGCTGTTTCCGGAAGCGTACCCGCAGGACTAACGTGAAATCTCGCTATTCGACTCCCCCGCTACCTCTTGATGGCGTCTCGACTTATCCGCTTGCCGATCGCAAGAACAAAGTCACCGCAGAAATGTTCGGTAAGGCTCTGGATGGTTCGGACACCGTCCTAGGCTTCATCTCCAAACTGCCGCGGATACTCGCCGGGGAAAGTTTTCGGAACCTCGTGCGCGCCATCAACTACGCGCGTGCCTCCAACAAAGCCATCATCTGGGGAATGGGGGGCCACGTGATCAAGGTTGGCCTTGGGCCCGTGATCAACGACCTGATGCAGCATGGTTTTGTGACGGCGGTCGCGATGAACGGCTCTGCGGCCATCCACGACTTTGAAGTGGCGATGGGCGGCGCGACGTCCGAAGAAGTCGGAGATGTCCTCGGATCCGGAAAGTTTGGAATGGTGCGAGAGACCGCGGAGCACATGAATGGCGCGATCAATAAAACTCGGGAAAGCGGGATCGGCCTTGGAGAAGCCCTCGGCCAGGCAATCGTGGAAGGTTCTGCGGCATTCCCTTACGAAAACATCAGTATTCTCGCTGAGGCGTGGAAGAGAAAGATCCCGGTGACGGTTCATGTCGCGGTGGGAACCGACACGATTCACGCGCATCCTTCCGCATCCGGTGAAGCGATCGGCGCGGCGAGTTTTCACGACTTCCGGCTTTTCAGCTCCGTTGTGCAAGGACTCGACGGTGGCGGCGTCTACCTCAATGTGGGCTCTGCGGTACTGATGCCTGAAGTCTTTCTCAAGGCGGTGTCGGTGGTTCGAAACCTCGGTCACAACCTCGAAGAGTTCACCACCGCGAACCTGGACTTCATTCAGCACTACCGTCCCACACAGAATGTGCTGAAGCGCCCGACGCAAAACAGCGGGCAATCGATTGCTCTGACCGGTCACCACGAAATCATGGTTCCCCTCCTTGCCGCTGCCCTCAAGGGCTCGTTATAGATGGAGGAATCTCCGGTTCCGCAGCAGGAGCCATCCTTTCAGTGGGAGGTGCACGACGTGGTTGCGTTCGTCGCGTTCTCCGTCGCCACAGTCTTCTTTCTGCCTGGCGCCGTCTTGCTGGTTCTTCGGCAGTTCCAGCCCGGCCTGCAGGTAGAAAACCTCTCGGGAGTGCAGCAGATACTTATCCAGGCCCTAATGGACCTGATGCTTGTCGGGTTCATCATATTCCTCGTTGCAGCAGTTCACAGGATGCCCATCCTCCGAGCCCTCTATCTCGTTCATAATCAAACGCTGCACATTGGGCGCCTGATTTCAAGCGGCGCCTTTCTCGCAGTCACCGTATTGGTCATCTCGTCGTTTTTCCCAACACCTTCCGAATCCCCTTTGGAAAAGCTGCTGACAACAACGTCATCCGTCGTGCTTTTCGTTGTGTTCGGCATCGCCCTGGCTCCACTGTTTGAAGAAATAATTTTCCGCGGCTTCATTTTCTCCGCCCTCACAGACCTGAGCGGAGCGAAAGTGGCTGTCCCGGTTACAACCGTGCTGTTCGCTGCGCTACATGTGACGCAACTTCGAGGCAACTGGCCGGCAGTGGCGGTAATCCTGCTGGTGGGGTACGTGTTGACTGTGGTCCGTCAACGCACAAACTCGGTTATCCCGTCCGTGATCATTCACACGGCTTACAACTCGATGATCTTCGGAGCGGCAGCTCTGGGGATGCTGCTGGGTTCAGGGCAGCGCTGAATGGGACGAATCGCCAGCTAATTAACGTAGCGCTCGTAGAGACTGGTGCGCTGCCGAGGGATGAATCCCGCGTCACGGATGATGCGGCGCAGCTCACCGTCGTTAGCCCGATTGCGCGCACCAGCGGCGCTGATGACGTTTTCTTCGATCATGATGCTGCCCATGTCGTTCACACCAAACCGCAGGCCTACCTGGCCGACTTTCATTCCAACCGTAAGCCACGAGACCTGAATATTGTCGATATTGTCCAGGTAGATGCGGCTGAGGGCCAGCATCCGCAGGTATTCTGCGGCTGTGACCTCCGGAAGGTTGCGCTTTGCCAACTCGGTGTGCTCAGGCTGAAATGTCCAGGGAATGAACGCCGTAAAGCCGCCGGTCTCGTCCTGGACCGCACGGAGTTTCTCCAGATGATTGACGCGGTGGCGTATGGTCTCGCCGACGCCCGTCATCATTGTGCCGGTGGTGCGGAGACCCAGCTTGTGGGCTTCGCGGTGGACCATCAACCACTCTTCGCTTGTGCACTTGAGCGGGCTGATATCTGTGCGAACCTCGTCGTCCAGAATCTCGCCGCCACCCCCGGGCATGGAATCCAGGCCGGCAGCTTTCAGGCGCTCGAAAGTCTGGGCGACCGACAGTCGCGAAACCTTGGCGATGTTGAGAATCTCGGAAGGGGAAAAACAATGGCAATGGATGGTAAAACGCTGCTTTATTCCAGCCAGAAGTTTCTCGTAATAGTCGATTTTCAAATCCGGGTGGACGCCACCCTGCATTAGGATTCCCGTGCCACCGAGGGCCAGGGTTTCTTCTATCTTCTTGTAAATCACGTGGTCGGGCAGGACGTAGGCTTCGGCGTCACCCTTCACCCGATAGAAGGCGCAAAACGTGCAGAACTCTTTGCAGACGTTCGTGTAGTTGATATTCCGATCGATGATGTAGCTGATCACGTTATCCGGATGACGGCGAATCCGGATCTTGTCCGCTGTTTCAGCCAGATCGAGAAGGTCCGCCTGCTCAAACAGCAGGATCGCCTCCTCATGCGATACGCGTGTCCCTTCAATTGACGACTCCAGAATGGTTCGAACGTTTCTCATAGAAACTCCAGCGACTTTGCGGCCTTAATGGCTCCGACTCGGAGTGCCATCTCGTAGAACTGCCGGAGGCCCTCGGCGCAGGCTTGGTCCATGTAGTAGTGGACATTTTCAGTCAGGTATTCTCGCAGAAAATCTTCTTTTAGAGAAAGTTCCTGGGAATATCGCTTGGCAATCGCAGGAATGTTTTGTACTCCATACTCCCGGGACTCTTTCAAGGCTTCGACGATTCCCTGGGCTGGTACACCCGGTCGAACCGCCCAGAACGCAAAAACAAATGGTAGGCCGGTGAGAAACTTCCACCGTTCAGCCAGATCAAAGACTTCCAGCGGCTCGGGACCCTTCTGTAGGAACGCCTTCTGTTTTTCCGCATTGGGGCGATCGTGTTCCTCGATGAACTTCAGCGCCGGGTCCCCGATGAGCACCGCGGCGTCGTTTTGAGCCAGCATCGCAGCGAGATCGGGTGCAGCAGGCCGGAAGTCGGGGCGTGTATGAAAGAACTGATCGAAGACGATCCGGGCGAGGACCGCGGACGTCCGCGACCCCGTATCAACAGCCACCGTCTTGACCTTCCATAAGGGCATCAGGCTGATAAGAAGCACGCTCCGGACCCGGTGACGACACGCAATCACAGGCCCAGGAACGATTTTCGCGCCTGGAATACGCTGAAATTCGATCGACGGGACTAAGCCAATGTCGACTTTGCCCTGTAGAAGCTGATCCGCACATTCGGAAGGCGTGTGCAGCACCGGCTCAAACAACTCCGACTGGCGGCCTTCGAGGATTCCCCACGCCAGGGGAACGGAATTCAAGTACTTCACGATTGAGATCTTTGTCTTAGGCACAGCCGAAAATTCTAGCATGTCACGTCTGGTAAGATGGCGCTGACTGGAGGGAATCGGTTGATGGAAGTGGCGGTAGTTGGCGGGGGACCTGGAGGGAGTTGGGCCGCGATTCTCCTCGCAAGGCGAGGGCACTCGGTGACGCTCTTCGATCCGCAGGCGCCGTGGGAAAAGCCCTGTGGCGGTGGAATAACCTCCCGGGCACTCGAGAGATTCGACATCTTCTCAGGCGACCTTCCCCGAAAGAAGATTGAGGAAATCACGGTCTTCTTCGGTGATAAAAATTTCGTGAAGTTTGTGCCTCAGCGCCCCCTGGTTATCGTCTCGCGTAAGGAGTTGGGGGAATTCCTGTTGAACGAAGCCGACCGGTGTGGCGTCCGGGTGCTTCACGAGCGTGTAACTGGTCTCCAACGAGAAGGGGCCCGGTGGCGAGTGTCGACCAAGGCACGAACGATGGAATCAGACTTCGTGGTGGGAGCAGACGGAGCAACGAGTTTTGTCCGTAAGTCGCTCGGCACGCCCTTAACCCCTCAGGATCTGTGCATTACCCTGGGTTACTACATTCCCGGAGATGGGCCTCCGACGATGAAAATCTTCTTCGTCCCTTCATTGGAAGGCTACATCTGGTCCTTTCCTCGGCCGAATCACATTTCCTATGGCCTCATCAGCCGCAGCGGACCGGGTCGGACGGCGCGAGCCAAAGAGCTCCTGGCAAATTTCATTGAGGCGGATCTTGGATCCGACGCTCTCCAGGACGCGGAGTTTTACAGCGCTCCCGTCCCTTGCCTGACTCCGGATTCCTGGAAAACCAATGTGGTAGGCGGCGACCGTTGGGCGCTTGTGGGGGACGCGGCTGGCCTGGCCGATCCGATCACCGGAGAAGGGATATATTTCGCGTTCCGCTCCGCGGAAGTTCTCGCCGAAACAATCGAATGGCCATTGGAGTACCCAAAGGCGATCTGGCGGGATATGGGCGCTGAGCTCGCGAGGGCCTCCCGCATGTACGGAAAGTTCTACAGTGGCCAGTTCCTCGGCGCGGACTTCAGGAAACGCACGGTGCAACTGGCGCGGCGAAGTCGAACCATCAGGCAGTTGATGGAGACGTTCATCCAGGGTAGGCAGCCTTACCAGAGTCTGAAGAAGAAACTGTTTTACTCCGTTCCTTCCGTGGCCTGGGATCTGGTCAGCGGCCGGCAGTAGCGGCTGACCGCGTCATTTTGCGAAAAGCTGGGCCTGAATGTCTCGGAATGCCTTGAACTCAATGGCATTGCCGCTCGGGTCTAGAAAGAACATCGTAGCCTGCTCGCCTGGAGCTCCCCTGAAACGCACATGAGGCTCGATCACAAAGTGAACCCCTGCGTCTTTCAGGTTTCTTGAAAGCCTTTCGAAATTAGGAATATCCAAAACCGCGCCGAAGTGAGGAACGGGAACATCATGTCCATCTACAGCGTTCGACGCGCTATCAGAAACAGCAGGACAGTTTTCAGCGACGTGACAGACTAGCTGATGCCCAAAGAAATTGAAATCCACCCAACTCTCGGAGCTCCGCCCTTCTTCACAACCCAGTAGCCGGCCGTAGAAATTCCGGGCTTCGGTCAGGTCACGGACGCGAATCGCAAGATGGAATGGAGGAAGGCCACCCACGAGTGTGTCAGTTTATGCTCGGAGGCACTTCAGCTTCACTGCCATTACCGTTTCCATTCTCGGCTTCGCTCTCCGTCAACGTAGCGGCAGTTACCTTGTCGTCATCGTCCAACTGAATCAGGCGCACCCCCTGGGTCGCGCGTCCGACCGCACGAATCGTTGTGGAACGAACGCGAATGAGCTTTCCGTTGGCGGTCATCACCAAAACATCGGA
>Ga0070675_100000437_pt1 | contig 28311 bp, 20 predicted proteins | sample KBSM43metaG_FD_65343 | JGI IMG/M metagenome (GOLD analysis project Ga0070675, IMG submission 65343) | Miscanthus rhizosphere microbial communities from Kellogg Biological Station, Michigan, USA - KBS M4-3 metaG | ecosystem: Host-associated > Plants > Roots > Rhizosphere > Soil ... | reverse complement strand
CGGAACGCTGGTTCGATCGATCCATCTCACCGCGCGCGGCCCACGCGACATCACCCGTCCATGAGGGTGCGGTCCCTGGCAGCTATCGGCCCGTGGCGTCCTGATGTGTGGAATCTGTGGCGTGTTCGGGCGGACGGACCGCGACGTCGTCGGCCGCATGCTGGCGACCATCCGCCACCGGGGACCTGACGACGAGTTCATCGTTTCGGGCGACGGGTTCACCATGGCGGCGGCCCGACTGAGCATCATTGACGTGGCCGGCGGACGCCAGCCGCTGACGAACGAAGACGGGACCGTTACCGCGTCACAGAACGGCGAGATCTACAACTTCGGTCTTCTCCGCGAACAGCTTCTCGAACACGGACACGTCCTGCAGACCCGCTCCGACACGGAAGTGCTGGCGCACCTGTGGGAAGACGAAGGCTGCAGGCTGCCCGAGCGCATCGATGGCATGTTTGCCGTCGCCGTCTGGGACGAGAAGAGGCAAGCCGGTCTTCTTGCACGTGACCGCGTCGGCAAGAAACCGCTCTATTACTGGGAGCACGACGGCGCGATCTATTACGCGTCCGAGTTGAAGGCACTTCTCGCGATTCCGGGATTCGATCGGCGTCTGAACCTGCGCGCGCTCCATCACTATCTGAGCTACAAGCACGTTCCGCATCCATTGACGATTTTCGAAGACGTCAGGATCCTGCCGCCGGCGCACCGCCTGCGTTTCGAAACCGGCGCGCCGCCGCGTGTCGAACGTTACTGGCGGCTTTCCTTTGCTCCACGCGACGAGCCCATCGGCGACGAGGACGAGATAGTCGACGAGCTGATTGCGCGTTTGAAGCCGGCGGTGGCACGACGGCTTGTTTCCGATGTGCCGGTCGGGTTTTTCTTGAGCGGCGGAATCGATTCGTCGCTGGTGACTGCGCTTGCCGCCGAGACCGCAGACGCCCGCATCAAGACGTTCACGCTGACCTACGAAGACAGTTCGACCACCCACGGCAAGGAGCAGGACAAACGATGGGCGCGGTGGACGGCCGAGCGTTTTGGCACCGATCACCGCGAGGAAACCATCACGTGTTCGAACTATCCGTCTGCGATTCGTCGGATTCTCAAGGCGTTCGACGAGCCGTTCGCGGGCGTTGTGTCCACCTACTTCCTCGCCGAAGCGATGGCGCGTCACGTCAAGGTTGCGGTATCCGGTGACGGTGCCGACGAGATGTTCGGCAGTTATCTGTCGCATCGAATGGCCTTTGCGAAGGCGGAGGACGGCGATGAGCCTGACTGGGAATGGCGTGCAAAGCTCCTCGTGCTCTCCGAACAAGAGAAGCGTGACCTGTACAGCCCCGAGGTTCGCGATGCGCTCGCGGATACTTCGACCGCTGTGCATCTGCGTTGCGCATTCGAGCATCTGACGGCACGCGACCCGTTGAACCGCATTCTCGAAGCCGAATTCGGCGGCATCTTCCCGGACCAAGTGCTCACGTTCGTGGATCGCCTGTCGATGGCGCACGCGCTTGAAGTGCGCAGTCCGTTTCTCGACACCGACGTGATCGAATTCGTCGCGTCGCTGCCGGGCGGCCTGAAGATCTGCAACGGCGAGACGAAGCACCTGTTGAAGAAGGCGGCTTCGCGATATTTTCCCGAGGAGATGATTCGGCGTCCGAAAGAGGGGTTCCTGATGCCGATTACGGCATGGGTCCTCGGACATCTGCAGCCGTGGGTCCGCGAGACGCTCAGCCCTGAACGTCTCCGGCGGCACGGCCTCTTCGATTTTGCCCAGGTGCAGCGGCTGCTCGATCGATTATCCGAGCCGGGCGCCGATTACGTCGCCGTGAACCGGGTCCTCGTGCTCGCCATCTTCCAGGAATGGTACGAGCTGTACCTCGCCTAGGCTCATGACGTCATTGGATGTCCCGGCAGGAACGCCGCGTGTCCCATTCAGCCTCTCGATGCTCGGCTGGGCGTTGAACGAAGAAGAGAACATCGGCGAGTACATCGATCGCGCCGGCGCGTTCCTGAGCGCGCTCACCGATCATTACGAGCTGATCCTGATCGACGACGGCAGCACCGATCGGACCTGGAACCTGATTACCGAGGCGCAGCGCACACGATCCTGGTTGAAGGGGTATCGAAACGAGCGTAACCGCGGCTCCGGTTACAACACCAAACGAGCCATCTCGCTGGCCACGCAGGACTACGTGTTCTGGCAGACGGTCGACTGGGCGTACGACATCCGCGGTCTGGCGGCTGCGCTTCCGCAGTTGAAGGAGGTCGACGTCCTGCAAGGGGTACGCATCGGCACGGCGACGGCGAGCGGGATCGCGCGACGGTCTGACACTCCGTACAAAGGCGTCGTGTCGGTCGTCAACTACTGGTTGATTCGCCTTCTGTTCCGGCTGCCGTTCGGCGATTTCCAGAATGTCACGGTTTACCCGCGCAGGCTGATTCAAAGCGTGACGCTCGAGACGGAGAGTGCCTTTACCAATCCCGAGTGCCTGTTGAAGACATGGTGGCGCGGCGCCACGTTCCGCGAGGTCGAGGTGCCGTTTCTGAAGCGCGAACGCGGGCGCGGAACCGGAACGAAGCCCCGCGCCATCGTCAACGCCATCCGCGACATTTTGATGTGGTGGATTCGGTGGATCGTCCTCGGCCGTCGTCCCGATCGGAAGCGGGGACGCATCGTGTCGACCGTGGCGCAGACATGACCGTCGTCATCCTGCAGCCTGGATATCTTCCGTGGCTGGGTTTCTTCGACCAGATGCGTCGCGCCGACCTGTTCGTTTATTACGACGACGTGCAATACGACACGCATGGATGGCGAAATCGCAATCGCATCAAGACGCAGCGCGGACCGTTATGGCTGACCGTTCCCGTGCGGCACAGCGGGTTGAGCAAACCGCGCATTCTCGACGTCGCCATCGACGCACGGACCAACTGGGCGAAGAAGCATCTCGCGAGCATCCGCCAGGCGTACGCCGCCGCCCCTTTCCTCAACCAGTACGTTCCCGCTCTTGAAGAGGTGTTCACGCGATCGTGGGATCGGATCGTCGACCTTGACCTTGCCGTGACGGGTCTGATGGCGGAATGGCTCGGCGTGCGGCCCCGCATCGAACGCGCATCGACACTTGGCATCGACGGCGGGCAGACCGATCGGCTCGTCAACATCTGCCGCCACTTCGGCGCGACCAAGTATCTTTCCGGCAGTGCGGCGCGCGAGTACCTCGACGTTGCTCTGTTCGAGCGCCATGGCATCGCCGTTGAGTGGCAGGACTTCGCGCACCCCGTCTATCCGCAGCTTCACGGCGAGTTCGTGCCGTATCTGTCCGCTATCGATCTGATTCTGAATTGCGGCGCGGAATCGCGCGAGGTGCTGGAAGGAGCGTCGCACGTAGGGTAGAGTGAACTGCTGCCACGGCCGGCAGCCAACCCCTGATATGAGCAGAACGGAAGACGACGCCCGTACGATTCTCGTGACCGGTGGTGCGGGATTCATCGGCAGCAACTTCGTCCACCACCTTTACAACACGTACCCCAATTACCGGATCCTCGTCCTCGACCTGCTCACATATGCCGGCAGCCTCGACAACCTGCCGCCGTTCGGTGGTCACGGCGGCGCGAGCTCGCGCATCCAGTTCTGGCACGGCGATGTGCGGAATGCGTCGCTTGTCGACTCTCTCGTCGAGCAATCCGATATCGTCGTTCACTTCGCCGCCGAGACGCACGTCACGCGGTCGATTTACGACAATTACCATTTCTTCGAGACCGACGTACTGGGCACGCAGGTCGTCTCGAACTCCGTGTTGAAGCACGTCAAGCACATCGACCGCTTCCTCCACATCTCCACCTCCGAGGTATACGGTACGGCCCGAGCGGCGAAGATGGACGAAGAGCAGCCGCTGATGCCGATGAGTCCGTATGCGAGCGCGAAGGCGGGGGCGGATCGTCTCGTGTATTCGTATTTCGCCACCTACGACGTGCCCGCCGTCATCGTACGCCCCTTCAATCAGTTCGGACCGCGTCAGCATCTCGAGAAGGTCGTCCCGCGCTTCATCACCAGTTGCGTGCTCGGCGAACCGCTTCGAGTTCATGGCGATGGCTCCGCCGCGCGTGACTTCACGTACATCGAGGACACGTGCCGCGCGCTTGACTGCCTGATGCATTGCGAACGGTCGATCGTCATCGGCGAGGTGATCAACCTCGGGACCGAGAGGAGTCTCTCGCTGGCGGAACTCGCCTCGCATGTCGTTCGACTGATGCATCGAGAGGACCTGTCAATCACATATGTCGGTGATCGGCCCGGACAGGTATTCAGGCACACGGCGGACACGGGCAAGGCGCGGCGATTGCTCGGATGGGCCCCGAAAGTGTCGTTCGAGGAGGGCCTGCAGCGCACCATCGACTGGTACGTGGCCCATCAATCGTGGTGGGATAAGCAGCTCTGGATGCGCGAAATTCCAATCATTACCAAGACCGGAAAACGCGAGCTGCACTGACGCGCGCGGCTACTCCCGATTCACTTCGGAGGCCAGCCTGGCAAGAAGATAGACGTCGATGAACTCGGTGCCGAACCGGCGCTCCTGCCTCAGCAGCCCTTCGACTGTAAACCCCGCTTTTTCGAACGCGCGCTTCGCGCGCGGATTGCGGGCGAAGACGTACGCGTACAGTCGGTGCAAATTCAAGGTCGTGAATGCAAGGGTTGCAAGCAACGCGATCGCTTCGCTTCCGTAACCGCGGTCGCGCGAGGGTTCATCACCAAAGAGCACGCGGACTTCGCTTTTCCGGTCCGCGGCATTGAGGTCCCAGAGCCAGACGTTGCCGACATGCCGCCCCGAATCAATGGTCTCTACGGCGAAGTAGCGGCAGTCCGTCCGCGTAGCCAGTCGCAAGAACCAGCGTTGGTGTTCGTCCGGCTCGACGGGCGCGGTGCGGCCAAGCAGCCGCATCATCTCAGGATCGTTCACCCAGCGAAATGTCGCGTCCAGATGGTTCTCACCGAGCGGAACAAGGCGGACGCGTGCGCCCATTACTCGCCGGTGTTTGGCGAGCACCGCCACGCGCGGAACGAGCCCTCGTACGCCGGTATCCATGTCACGTCAGCGTCGTAGTGCTCTTTCATGAACGCGGTCACCGGTTCGAGGCGCCCGTGTTCGGCGACAACGATGATTGACGGGTCGGTGCAGATCGCGTGCAGCAGCGAACCGCCATAGACGTTTTGCACGAATCGCTGCACGTATGGATGGTGGTTGTTCAACCCCAGTTGCAACGCCGCAAGCTGCACAGGAGGCGTGTGAAATGGACGCCACCAGTATTCCGACGGAAACGAGTCCGCGTGGAGCACGAGCAGCGAAGGGCTTTGGCGCAGGAGCTCGAGAACCTGCGTGTCGATCTCTTTCGATTGCCGGCTGTCGGCAACGGCGCTCGTGATGGTTGCCTGTGCTTGATACACGAAAAGGGCGCCCGCAAGCACTGCGGCGAACGCCGTCACGCGCCGTGTCGTCGGCCGCACGAGCATTCGACACGTGATGAGGCTCGCGACGGCAAGGGCTACCTGCAACGGGGCGAACAGTCTGGTAGGGAGTTCCTTGAAGCCAACTTCGATCGTTATACAGGCTGCAAAAAAAATGGCCGCCGACGCACATAGTGGCACCAGCGCACGTCGCCTCGCGTACGCCAGCGCGATGAGCACACACGCGCCGAGCGTCGCGACCGATTCAGAGACGAGACGAAGCACGGTCGCAGCCGATAGCTCCGTGGCACCCCGCTGTACCAGCGAATGGGCTCGTACGCTCCAGTCGCTCAGCGATAACCAGGCGCCATACAGCGCTTGTACTTTCGTGTGGGAATGGACGGCCGCGTCGACTCCCCAGAAGCGCTGGAGTAGCTCCCAGTCGTTCGCCGACCACCCGAGCCGCGACCGTAGCGAATCGATGCTCGCCGATGGCAGGTCGCCGCCCCATTCAAAGAAGCGCGCCAGTACCCAACGGTCATCGCGATACGCGCTCCACGCCGGCGAGAGCCGGTACAGGGCGTCGTCGAGGTTCGACAACCCAAATACCGTGATGACCAGCAACAAGGCGGCTATGCCGAGTCGGTAGATGCGAAGTTGCCTATCCTCGCGATCGGCAATTGCGAGTGGCAACAGGAGGCCGACGACGAGAAGACCTCCGGCAGCAGCACCCATCGGCCGCACCAGAAGCCCAGCGGTCAGCAGCGCGGCTGACGCGGCCAGCAGCGACCGCCGCGGAGCCGGTTGGAGCAGTTCCGTGGCCGCAATGGTCATGGCCGCGATTCCCGCCAGCGTCGCACTGATAGTGAACTGCATGCCCGCGACAAGCGGTGCGATCGTGACGAGCACCGTGGTCACCCCGAACACGCGTTCCAACGTGCTGCGCGACAGGCACCAGACGTAGGCGAGCAGTGTCGCGATGGCGCAAACGAGAAGACCGGCGACGACGAAATCCCACAGATGCACGTGCACGACGCGCTGCAACGCGACGATTCCCCATCCGAGCAGCGAATGGGCCATGGGGAGGTACCCGCTTGGCGCCGCGCCGGGCGCGGTCAGCCCTTCGAGGGTCTTGCGGATCGTCGTGTCGTCATTTGTCAGGTACGTCGGCGGCACGACGATCCAGAAGGGAATGAGCACTCCGAGCGTCGTCGAGAGCGCCCAGACGAACGTGCGCCAGCGAAATTGATCGAGCGATGTCACTTCTTCATCAGCCCAACGGCGATGGACGACGGCCTGGCGTCCTGCGTTCAGGCTCGCCGCATCGCTAACGATCCTTGCAGCCGATGTTCTCATTGTGAACGATGTCGCGACCGAGCGGGCGCGAAATTCAGCGATCCTTCATCGTTGTATGAACCCGCGACAACGACTCTGGACGCGTGAGGTAGACTCGGACATCGTACCGGTATGCCGAACCGAATCACCCAAGTGCTCGAATTGCCGCGGCGAGCGCTATCGCTTCTGATGCACGGCGCGGAATGGGTTCGTGAGCTCGTTAATACCAGCCGACGCAGTGTGAAGACCAGCGCCGAGGCAGCCAAGGTCACGAAACAGCTCGCGCACCGCACGTCCGATATCCAGCGCGACGTCAGCCGGTTGACGAAGGATGTGCGCAGCATCGAAGACGGCTTGCGCGGAATGCATGACCGACTGCTGCAGTACAACCTCCAGCTCGGACGGTTTGGCAAATCCGCTCGCGACCTATCAGAGGAAGAACCTCAGTTGTCGGCTCGGTCGGTGCCGCTGTCGCTCGATGAGGATGCGGCACCGCTTGGTTGGGACCGTGTGGGAACCGAACCGCATCCCGACCCGCAAGGGCGTGAATGGCTCACGGTGCCCGCATGTCCCTTCTGCGGCGCGGACGAGCGGACGCTCGTCAACGAATTCAACAAGCTGGTTTTGATGGACAAAGCGCCGGACGATCATTCGGCCCGTTATGACTTCTCGGTTTGCCACGCGTGCGGCATTAGCTATGCCACCCGGCGCCCATTCGGTGAACGTTACAAGTTCCTCCTGGCCAACTTCGGCGAGGTGACCGCGAAGCACGGTGGTGACCGTGAGTTCACCAACCCGATGCTCAACCCGTATCCGCTCACGGATGGAGATCGTGAGGAGCTGAAGACGCGAGCCGCCAAAGGTGTGTTCGTGTCGGAACACCTGGGGCTCCGGTCCAAGGAGTATCTGGAGGGACTCGTGCGGGATCGGCTGGAAAACAGCGTCCACGTCGACCTCCTAGGCGCGCTCGTCGCCCCCCACAAGGCGCGCGTGCTTGAGATTCGGCCGCGGACCGGGATGATTTCCGAAAGTCTACGTCGGCTATTCGACGCCGAGGTGCACGGAATGCCCATCTGGGAGAGCCAGAGGTTTCTCCTGCAGGAGGTATACGGCATCGAATCGGCCGGCCTCGTCGACTACGACCAGTTCACGATTCCGTACGAGGGTCAGTTCGACTTGATCATCTGCAACCACATGCTGACCCATGCGGTACGTCCGCGGGAGTTCTTCGAGTCGGTGCGCCGAAGCTTGAAGCCGGGCGGATACATGTACTTCTACAACGAGCCGGACGACGCCGAGTATCTATTGGGCAATCAGTCGATGTTCGCGACGCTCAATCCGCTGCACATGCAGGCGTTCGACATGGCTTCCTTCGTGCGGGGGCTTGCGGCCAACGGCTTGGACGTAGTGTTCCACCGTCGTCGCAATCTGAACCACATCTCATTGGCGCGGCTGACGTCGACGCGGTTTGTGCCGATGACCGAAGAGGAACGCGAGCGCCGCCGCTCGCTGTACCAGCGCGCGCGCGATCGCGCTATTCTCGCGATCCGGACTGAGTTGCGGGGACGGTTTGCGGAGGAATGGCCGCGTGTGCTCGAACGCGGCGTGGCGGAGGGGATTGTGGAGTTCGACGCGAAGGGAACGCTTCGCCTCGTGGCCCGTTGAGATTCCGAGCCTTGCTTGGGCAGCCGGGAGCGGCCGCCATCGATTAGCGGAGGCGGACGAGCCGCCGGGCGGTGCCGCGCGCCTCGCGCGTCACACGGAGCAGCTTCTTCTTCGATCGATGCCAACGCTGGCCGAGCCACCGTGATGACTCGTACCACGAGCGCCACGCCGCACGACGCATCCGTTTGATGGCCGGTCGGCCATGCTCCTGCCACTGGTCGCTCAGCCGATACCCGAGCGCGGCAGTCTGGATGGCGAGCGACATTGGCTGCCGCACGAGATAAACCCATCCCGGTCGTCCTTCGGCCAGTGCCAGCGCTGCACCTGCAAGCGACCGCCCCGGTACCCGACAGGCACGCACCCACAATGGATCTGGACGGGGAGCGCTCGGCCCGAGCTGCAGAATGGCATCAACCGCTTGGGCGAAAATCGGCGTCGCGGGCTGGTCGAGACCGTGCGGACGAACGAAGCGACGGACGAACTCGCGGTTGCGTTCGTCTCTCCCCGGATCGGCTTCGAGCCCGGAGTCGAGCTGCTTCACATGCTCCGCAAGGGAGGTGGCGACCCGTACGACTCCGCCATCACCGACGAGGTATTGAAAGTGAAGCGTGCCTTCCTGACCGTGGGCAAACTCCGGTGAACGAACCGTGAATATTGGCCGGCCGAGAATGCTCGCCTCGATCTGTGCGCTCGTGTTGATCCCGACCACTCCCGCGCTGTAATAGACCGAGTCGAAGAAGTCTTCCTTGAAGCCGGGGCTGTTCGGGTCTGTACCAACCTGAGGCCAGATGGCGGTATTTGGAAACGCAGCCGAGTCGAAGGCGTACCACTGTCGCGAGTTCGCGGGATGCGGCCGGATGAGTGCGCCAAGTTGCGTGACGTGTGGAATGTTGGAGTAGCGGAGGGCAGTGAGCCAGCGTTCCGTAAATGGAACTTCATCTGGCGCGATGAACACGGACGATCCCGTGTAGAGCACGTACGGCCGGCGCGGATCCAACCCTACTGTGCGACAAAAATCCTCCCGCGAGCGGCTCGGTCGCATCGCGAACCAGCGATCGAACGTCTGGGAACCGGTCACGGTGATGCGGTCCGGCGGCACGCCATGGAGTGCTGTGGCTTCCTGGGCCTGTGCCTCGTTCCACACGATGACGTGATCAGGTAGCACGCGGATCAGCCCTTTGCTCGTGAGATTGTCCCAGCTTGCGACGCACAGCGCGGAGCGAATACCGAGCTTGCGGGCCGACTTGACGTAGTCCACCTGCTGCGAACCCAGCTCGATGAGCGGCGTCACGAGAAGGAGATCCGGGTTGCGCTCGCGCAGGAAATTGTCGATGCCGTCGACCGTTGGAATGATGGCTTCGATTTTCCTCAGCGCGGCACGAATGATCCGTCGTGCTGCTGCAGGCCGGGTCGCCGCGCCCAACAGTTGCGGGTACACGCGCGGCAGCCGCTTTTCGACGCGGGCCCGCAGCGTCGAGGCGTTGCGGAACTGCGGCTCGAAGAACCGCAAATAGTCCTCGATCAGCCTGACAGTCGTCGCGAGGCTTTCCCAGGCGTCCTGGTCGGACCGGGCGCGGCGCTCGTCGCCCGTACGCACGGCGTCGCGGTCGCTGCGCACCAGGAAATCCCGGACGCTTTCGGTCCGGTCCGGCGCCGGTTCGCACCGGATGTTCGGCGCGCTCGCGGCGAGCCGCTGGGCAGTGACATCCTCCCCGAGCTTGTCCCGGCTGACCTCGAATGCCAGGTTGACCTCATGGCCGGAGGCGGCAAGCATTTGGATGGCGCCCTCGTAGTACCGAATGAATCCGGGGTGGAGCATGACGAACAGGATCTTGCTCATGACACCCTGTCCGCTTGAAACCGGACCAATCGTCCGTCACCAATGAAGCCGTCATCTGGCCCCCACTCGGCCACATGCGCGGAGATCGGCGCCAGCGCTGTGCCCGCCTCGACGACACGCTGACGGAATCTGCTCTGGCTCTCGCTTTCGCTCGCCCAGCCATCGGCAATGCCAGCCCGCATCTCCTTGATCGCTTCAGTCAACTCCTCAACCGTGTTGTCGCGGTAGCCGTGGCTGCCTCTTCTGCGTCCTCGGACCTGTTGTTTGTGGAGATCCCGGAAGTAGGGCTGGGTCAGCATGTCGCCGATGGTGATCGGCTGCGCCGCCTCCAGATCAATCGCAGCGCTGAGCGCGAAGAGTCCGTTTTTCCGAAGCGGGTACGCCACAAACGGGTCTCTGGCGTTGATCACCAACGAAGGCGTGTTCACCAAATACGCGAGCTGCTGCAGGTCGATTGACTCGCACATGATGAACGCGGATGCGTACACGAGAAACATTTCAAGCGATAGCGGACGCGAGCTGGTCGTGAGATCGACAACGCCGTCACAAGAACGGACGCCATCGGCGGGCTCGCCAATCCGAGCGACGGCATACCCCTCGCTCACGAGAAGTTCCATGACCGCCGCGGCAATGTCGGGGCGGGTTCGGGATTCGAACGTGACCAGCGGCCGCCCGTCCGTGATTCCCAGTGCGGTCAGTTGGCTTCGGGCCTCCTCGACAAAATCCGGTAACAACGAGACCGCTGATGACGCACGCAGCATTCGCCGGGGAAACGCGCTCGTCTCGGTTCGCCCCCTGCGGGTGCTCGCCTCAGCCAGGGTGCGCAGCCGCTGGCGCAGTTCGAGTGGCAGCTGGTCGTCGCCGATGTGACGCCGAAGCTCACGGCGCCATTCGTGGGCGACTGACGTCTCCAGATGGCGCCACCACGCGCGCACGTCTTTCGCGGCCGACGCCGTCCGCCACACGGCAGACAGCCAGAGGCGCTGCACTCCGTGTGGAGTGATGACTGGCACGCCGTCAACCGACACGGGCATCGACTCCCCATCGAGGAGCAGGTAGATGGCACCGCCGGTTTCGCGCGCGTGGGCCGCCGCGGCCACCAAATCGATGCCACAACGCACAGGTTGTGAGACGTCGGGCCGGAGCAGCAGCACCCGCCGCCCGCCAGCTGTCGTTTCAATGGCGTTGATCGTCACTGTCAGGGGATCAGCCGCTTCCAGCGGGCAGCGGCTTTCTTCAACCTCTTCGTCGTCCGCCGAGGCGCGGAGCGGATCCGCTTCCGGAGTCGCGCGAGCGCCTGTGGGCGGAGTTGATCAACCGCGAAGGCAGGCAGCGCCGCGACGAGTGTCAGCAGCCGCAGTACCGGCGCGAGCGGAGGCGCGGTTGGGGGCTGGGCCTGGATCGTGGCGAGCTGCTCGACGACGTCCGCGAAGATCGGGGTGGCGGCGCGGTCGCGGCCGTGCGGGCGAATGAATGACGCGACGAATCGCTCCGTTTCGGCGCCCGTGGCCGCGGGGTCGCGAAGGCAGTCGCCGAGCTGGTCGACATGCTGCTCGACTGTCGAGGCAATCCTGAGGAACCCACCGTTCTCCGGTAACAGGTGATGAAAGTGGATCGTCCCCTCCTGCGTATTCGCAAACTCCGGCGTGAGCATGGAGCAAACGGGACGTCCGATAATGGCCGCCTCGATCATCGCGCTGGTGTTGATGCCGACCACGGCGGCGCAGTAGTAGAGCGAATCGAAGAAGTCGTCGCGGCTCGACTGCTCAACCGGGTTGTACGGGCGCCGCGGGTACACCGTCACACGCGGCAGGTCTGCGACTGGGTCGTCCGCCCAGCGGTGAAAGTTATAGGGATGCGGCCGCACGAGCACATTGATCTCGCGAAGCTCAGGATGGCGGCTCGCGCGGAGCGCGGCGATCCACCGCCGCACAAACGCCACCTCTGCACTCGACTCAGAAATGAAGCTCGACGATCCTGTGAAGAGTACGAATGGTTCGCTATCAGTCAGCCCGGAGGCGCGGCAGAACGCTTCGCGGTCACGCGTCGGTCGCTTTTCGAACCACTTGTCGAACAGCTGTGCCCCGGTCGCCACCACGCGATCGATCGGCAGGTAGTGATACGCGTGTGCCTCGCGCCGCTGTGCCTCGTTCCAGACTATGACGAGATCCGGTTCGACGCGCAACAGCCCCTTATTGGTCAGGTTGTCCCAGCTTGCGATGCAGACGCCCGTCCGGATCCCGCACTGGCGCGCTGCCTTTACCCAATCGACCTGATCGGATGCGGCCGCCACGAGCGGTGAAACGAGCAACACGTCGGGTGCATGCGCCTGGAGGAACTCGATGATTGACGTCTGGACGGGAATGGCTCGTTCGGCCGCCATCAACAGCCGCTCGATCCGTCCGACGCTTCCGGAGTTCAGCCGGGGGATCGCATCGAGCCAATAGTAGGCACGCGGAAGGACCTTCCGCTTGATGCGGGCCCGAAGTGCCGGTGCGTCGCGGAACGTTGGATGCAGAAACCGCACGAAATCCATCGTTCCGCGGAGCCTGTAGGCCACCTGACTCCACAGCCCGACCGATTCGGGCACGACGCCGAGCACGCGCACGCGATCGGCGTACGAGCGCAGCCCTTCGATTCCTACCGGCTTCTTGTCGCGCTGGTTGTTGACCGAAATGGCGACCTCGTGCCCTCGCCGCGCCAGCTCCTCGATCGCGGAGTCATAGAAGCGCAGGTACTCCGGCGAGTCCATGAGGAAGAGGACCTTCATCGTCGCTGGTCTGCCGCTTCTTCGATGGCGCGCACGACGCGCGGCGTGGCGGCCTCGTTGAATCCGTACGGCCGCACGAACAATTGCGTGAACGCGCGTACTCGCTGCTGGTCGGCGTCCGTTGAGTGGAACGACTGTTCGAGCTGCGCGACGTGCGCTTCGAGCGTGTCCGCCAGTTGCAGCAACCCTTCGCGCTTGAGGTGCCGGAAGTGCAGCGTGCCTTCCTGTGTTCCAGAGAGTTCCGGTACGCGGAACGAATAGACCAGCCGTCCGATGATCCCCGATTCGATCAGCGCACTCGTATTGACACCGACGACGGCGTGGGAGTGGCTCATCGAGTCGTAGTACTCACTGCGCGCATCCAGCCCGATTGGATTCGCGCCCGCTCGCGGATAGATCACGGCATCGCCGAAGTCCGACAAATCGACGTCCGCCCATTGCGCGGCGTTCTGTGGGTGCGGCCGCACGAGAATCCCGACGGTGTGGAGCCGTTCGCATCGGCTGCCGCGAATCGCCGCGATCCACCGCTTCACGACATCGACTTCGCGCGGGGCGATGAACGGTGACGAGCACAGATACAACAGGTATGGACGTTGAGGCGGCAGCCCGACATGGGCGCAAAATGCCTCGCGCGTGGTGCTCGGCCGCGTCGTGAACCAGTGATCGTACGCCTGAGCACCCGTGACCGTGACTTGTTCCGGCCGGGCACTATGCAGCTCGACCGCTTCAGACCGTTGCAGCTCGTTCCAGACAACGATCCGGTCCGGCAGCTCGTGGATGATTCCTTTCGTCGTCAGGTGATCCCAGCTGCCGACAGCCAGCACGCTTGGCGTGCCGCGCGCTCGTGCCGCTCGTACGTAGTCCACCTGGCGCGATCCGAAGTACAGCAGCGGTGTGACGAGCAGCACGTCAGGATTGAGACGATCGAACGCCGCGTCCACTTCGTGTCGGTACGGAATGGCACGCTCAAAACGTCGGAGGATGTGACTGAGGGCGTCAATCCCCGGACGCGATCGCACGACCGGCAGCGCACTGAACCACACCAGCGACGCCGGAGCCTGCTTCCGTCCACGCTCGCGTAGCTTTGGCGCGTCGGCGAACGCGGGCGAGAGATACCGCAGATAATTCAGCCCTTCGCGGATACCGGTTGCAACGCGGTGCCAGCGGTCGTTCTTGGATGCGCGAAGCGTTTCCAGGGTGAAGGCATTGGGAAACCGGGAACGCAATCGCTCGACGATAGGCATCCCGTCGACGACCCCACCAGAGGAGTCGCGGTCGGTGACCAGGTGAACCGTGTGACCGCGCTCGGCGAGCAGCGCAAGCGTCGACTCGAAGTTTCTGAGGAACCCGAGGTGTGTGATCGCGAAGAGTATCCGCATGACGTTCTTCGACTACCGTGCTCCGCGCGCGGGGTGTGACTCCCGCGGGAGGTGGACCCGCTTGAAGCGGTGCGTTCGTTCCAGGGTCACGCGTCCCCAGCCAGCCCGCGCCGCCGCCTCGAGCCGCTCCATCTGGTCTGCCGGGATGCGGTCGCTGTGGTAGGTCAAGGCAGGCGTTCCACAGAACGCGGCGGCCACGGCCAGGCCGCCATGGCTGCCAACAAATGCCCTCGCGCGGGCGACGACCTGTGTCTGGATCGCGGTGTCGGCGTTGGGATGAATGGCCTCTAACCGGTGGACACGGTCGGATCGCGGAATCGCGATCTCGGCCGGAGGAGGGGAATCGACCAGGACGATTTCAGTGTCGGCGGAGACATGGTCGACAAGCGCCGCCAGAAACTGCCGGTTTTCATCCGTATCGGGCAGCGCCTCGGTAAAAGCGACGCTCATCGCGACATACGAAGCCGGCAGTCCGCCCAACCCGTTATGCGTCGAAAAATCGAACCGCTCGTGACGCAGCACATCCTGCATTCGCTCGAGGGCCCTGTCTTTCTGCAGACGCGAGCGTACCCGGAACAGCATCGACGGATGCAGCACCTGGTAATCGGACAACTCGAACGCGCGCGCCGCCCGCTCGACGATCTCCCCATCGAACGGAGACATGACCGCCTGCTTGAAGTCCTGCTCACGCTGCGGCACCGTTCGCCGCGTCCAATAGTCGATTTCGGTCGATGAAAACAAAGATCTCGCGTCGATGAAGCGCTGCGCAATTGACGAATACCATCCCGCCGGGCTGCCGTTGGCGATGACGATGAGACGCTCGGGCGTGACGCCGTATGCTGCCGCCGCCCAGCGCACGAACGGAATCCAGTACAGCAGCTCGTTCTCGGTGCAATCGTTCCATGGGCCGACGAAAACCTTCGCAGCACTGCTCTGGATCTCCTCGAGCGCGGTTCTGACGACGCGGAGCGACATCGACGAGCCGATGATTGTTGCGTCCACCGGCGTCCGCCGCTTCGCCTGCCGCTGTTGCAGTCGCCGCAGGAGCGCCCGCCGCAGCGGCGTCTTCCACGCTGCGTCGTCCCGACGCGGACGTTTCACGATCTCCTTCGCCGCGCGCTCGATTTCCGCCGTGAGGATCGGAGCAGCCGGTCGGTCGATACCGAGCGGACGCAGAAACTGCTGCGCGAACGCGCGGCTTCGAGCCGACGATGAGGGCGCCTCGCGGAGAATCGGCGCGAGCTGGCGCTGATGTTCGGCAAAGTCGCGCGCGATCGTTGCGAGTCCACCGTACGCCTCGACGAGGTAATGGAAATGGATGGTGCCCACCTGACCCTCGTCGAACCCCGGGATCAGCAGCGTGTGCACCGGCCGGCCGACGATAGCCGCTTCGAGCATGGCGCTTGTGTTGAGACCGACCGCGGCATGCGCGTGATACAGCGAATCGAATAGTTCCTGATCCGCGCCACGGCTCGCCTCGAGCGAGATCGCGATATTGCCGATGTCCGACATATCCACCGACGCCCACGAGGTTCGCAGCGCCGGATGTGGACGGACGAGGATGCCACACTCGCGAATGGTCGGATCGTCCGAGCTGCGGAACGAGTCGGCCCAGCGGCGAATCAGCTCCATTTCGTTCGGCCCCGTCAGCTGGGACGAGCCGAGGTACAGCACCATCGGCCGGGCGGGATCAAGGCTGTACGCACCCAGGAACTCGTCGCGGGAAGTGGATGGCTGTCGCGCAAAGAAGTCGTCAAACCGTGCGGCGCCGGCAATCACGATCGTCTCAGGTGCGCAGCCATGGAGCTCGATCGCTTCGCGCCGCTGGATGTCGTTCCAGACGATGACGCGGTCTGGTGGCACGCGCATCAGCCCCTTATTCGTCAGGTTGTCCCAGCTGAACGGGATGAACATGACGGGAATGCCGAGACGATGTGCCGCCTTCACGTAATCGGTCTGGTACGATTCGAACGTGACGAGCGGCGTGACGAGCAGGATGTCGGGCGCCTCATCACGGAGAAACGCCTCGAATTCGGGAGCAGCGGGAATCAGCTCCTCGCAGAGCGCCAGCGCGCGCGCCGCCAGCTTCCAGTGACGCTTTACCCAGGGATGACGCTCGCAGAAGAGGACGAACTCAGTTGGCGCGATGTCGTACGCGCGCCGTACCAATCGCGTCGCCTGCGCGTATCGGGGATCGAAATAGCGGACGTAGTCGCGCGCGCCCCGTAGCAGGTCGACGAACTCGTCCCACTCGTCCGAGCGCCGCGTCGGGTTCACGCGCCCGCTGACCCGTTCGTGCCGCACGCTGCCTGGCAGCTCGAACACGCCCTTTCGCAGCCGACCCGCGAGCTGCAGCACATGCCCGTGGTCGGCCAGCTCGAGAATCGTGTGGTCGAAATTTCGGATGCGGCTCGTCGCACCGACGAGGAACAGGATCTTCATTCGACGGCTGCGAGAGTCGGTGTGTCGATGGTTCGCAAAGGACGGATGCGTCGCCAGCCGATCAGGTGCGCGTAGTCGTCGACTTGCGGGGCGTGGTCTGCGCTGACCGCGAACACGGACGCGTCGAGACGCGGCGGAACCGGGTGTGGCCAGTACCGCGTCTCGATTTCACGCCAGACCGGCGGCGGTTCGGGTGGAAAGATGGGTCCCGCCTCGAGAGAATAAAAGTAGCGCGTCCCGAACTCGAAGGCGCGCTCCACGTGATCGTTCATACGGCTGGCGCTCATTCGCCTCAGCGCCATCAGATCGACGACGAGATCGACGCGCGGGGGCTTCAGCGATCGCAGCTCGGATTCGGGCGCCAGAATGAAATCGATCTGCTCCCAATCCGCCCACGGGTCGTGGTTCGTGCAGTCGCGATACAGGACGACTCGTGCGGTAGGGAACGTCGTCATCAGGTACACAGCCGAGACGAGCAGTGTCTCCGCAGGCCCCGTGATCAAATACGTCACGTTGCGGCGCAGCGTCTTGAACTGGAACGCGAAGCCGCCCCAGCCGCCCCCGATCTCCCAGACGACGCGCCGTTGCCCGTGGTGGCGGAATTCGTCGAGCACAGCGCCGTCTTGTAACGCGGTGAGTGCCTTGAAATACCGGATGGTGTCTTCGTTGTACAGGCCATGCTGCCGCTTGAAGCCGAACCCACCAAGCAGCGGCGATTCCTGCACGAACAGGTCCTCGCCACCCTGCCGGCGAAGGAACGATACGTCGCGCTTCAGCCGCGTGAACAGCTCCGAGTCAGGTGCGATGTAATCCGCCGCCCGGACGCCAGTGATCGGTTCGCACCACTGCCGCAGCGTCGCAATGGTCTCCGGCGTTGCATCCCACAAGTGCGCAAGCTGCGAGGTCATGCGCCGCTCGGCATGACTCGACGCGAGACTGGTAGATGAGGGGAACGATCGGAGCCAGTCGCGCACCTTCAGATAGTGCACGTACGCAGACTGCGGCGCCGAATCACCAACAGCCTGTTGTGTCTCACGCCGATGCCTTGTCGCGATCGCTTCGTTTCGTTGTGCGATGCGCGCCGCCTCACGACGCTGTTTGATGGCTTTGCGGCGGGTGGCTTTTTCGGCCCTGGCAGCATCGGTACGGGCCAGCAGCGCTGCCGTTCCTGCAAACGGCGCCCGCAGCAGGCGTCCGTACCACGGCCCACGGCTCGGGCGCTGCGCACCGAGTGCGGCCGTGCGTTCGATGGCGGCGACAAGGCGAGGCGTCGCCGGGACCCGAATGCCGTACGGGCGAACAAATGCCTCGACGAAGCGGCGGCAGCGTGCGTCATCGCCGGATCCGCGGACGGCCGCTTCGAGCTGCGTCGCGTGTTCCTGCATCGTGTGCGCAACATTGAGGACACCGCCGTTGACGTGAACCAGGTGGTGAAAGTGGAGTGTGCCCTGCTGCGTATCGCGGAACTCCGGAGCGAGTACGGTGTACACGGCTCGTCCGACGATGGCGCTTTCGATCAACGCGCTGGTGTTCACACCAACGACCGCGGCGCTGTGATAGATCGAGTCGTGGTACTCCGCGCGCGATCGTTCATCGAGCGGGTTCGCTCCCTCGCCTGGCCACACGGTGAGGCGTTCGAGGTCCGAAAGCGGCTTTATCTTCCAGGGCTTGAAATGCTGAGGGTGCGGCCGCACCAGCACGCCGACGTTACGGAGCGTTTCGGACGAGGCGCGCAGCTCGGTGACCCAACGCCTGATGAAATCGACCTCCTGCGGCGCGATGAATCGCGACGAACACACGTAGAGGATGAAGGGCCGATCCGCAGACACGCCGATCCGCCCGCAGAACTCAGCCCTCGATTCACGCGGCTGCCACTCGAACCAGTGGTCGTATGCCGCGGCGCCGGTGACCTCGATGCGCTCCGAAGGTACGCCATGCAGCGTGATCGCTTCGTGCTTCATCGCGTCGTTCCACACCGTGACGACGTCGAGCGGTTCGTGGATTAGACCTTTGTTCGTCAGATTGTCCCAGCTGTAGACGCAGAGCCCGGTACGGATGCCGAGTGCGCGCGCGGCGCGCACGTACTCGGACTGCGGGGAACCTGGCTCGACAAGCGGGGTGACGAGCACGAGGTCCGGGGCGCACGAGCGGACGAACTTCTCGATCTCCGGATGATGGGGAACCGCACGATCGAGCGTGGCGAACATCCGGCCGAGCAGAGCCCGTCCGCGCGGCGTGTTCATGCCGGGCCGTTTCAGTATCGACAGGACGAATGCTGGCGCGTTCCGCTCGGCGCGCACCCGAAGCTTCGCGGCATCCTCGAATTCAGGACCGAGATACCGCAGGTAGTCGATTCCCGCACGCAACTCAGAACCGAAGAACGACCACGCGTTGAACGGCACGATCGGCGGCTCCGAGTAGTGGATCGAGGGATACCCGTCGCACAGCCGCCGAACGAGATCGTCCGAGTCGGCCCAATGACGATCGGCAACGATGTGCACGTCGTGACCGTGCTCGGCGAGCATGCGCAGCGTCGATTCAAAGTTGCGGGCATACACCGTGCTGCGCAGGCAGAACAGGATCTTCATCAGCGCCTGACGAGCACCAGCTGATCGGTGCGCATGTCCCAGACGTGAAAGTCGTCGGTCTGCGTGAGGTATTCGGTGACGGCCATTGCGACGCCCGCGCACTTCGGCGCGCCGTAATCGTCGACCACGATGACGCCGCCGCGGCAAAGGCGGTCACCGAAGTAATCCAGGCACACGACCGTCGGCTGGTACAGGTCCGTGTCGATGTGCACGAGGCGATACGTGCTGTCGGTGAGATGCGGGAGCGACGCCGCGACATCTCCCTTGTGGATCGTGAGCTGCGTAAACGGCGCCAGCAGCGCGCGAACGCTGTCAAAGTCCGTCCCGCCGAACTGGCCGGCGGTGTGATGTTCGTCGTTCGGTGTAATCGCACTCGCGGGATGACCTTCGAACGTATCGAAGATGTGAATCGGCACTTCGTGTCCCGTGAACGTCATGAACGTCTTCGCCATGAAGTGCGCCGAACCGCCGCGATAGGAGCCGATTTCGGCAACGTCGCCGGGCGCGTCCGCGACATTTCGAATCACCTGCCACAACACCCACAGGCGGTCGTATCCGAGCAGCGTCCGCTTGCGGTTGACCACTTCGTCGGCGAGAGCGAAAAACGCGTCGCCAGGCTGAAGCGGCGGCGCGATTTTCCGCTTCCGATATTTCTCGATGGGACGCCTGATCCAGCGATCGGGATCGCGTGGTCGTTTGTCTTCCTGCGTCTTCTTGCGTGGCGCCGTCTCTGAATCCATCGTCTCCGTCCGACTTTACGAACTGGCCTGCAACAGGCGTTTTCCGATCGCGGTTCGCTGCAGCGCGACCCGCCAGCGGGCATCGTCTCGCAGCAATTCACGCTTGTTCGCGTACCACAGGTAGGCGAAGGCGTACTTGATCCCCGCGAGCCGGCCGACCGCTGGCCGACCGCGTCCGCACAGGCCGAAACTCCACAGCATCACGCCGAAATGCTGGACCGTCATCGGCAGGTAAGTGTGAATCGGAACGCGGGTGGGGAAGAACATGCGGCGCTGCCGGCCGTAGCTGAACGCGCCCGCCACTTCGCGGTACCACAGCACCTGGGGGACATGGCTGAACTCGCCGAGCATCAGCAGCTGCATCAGGACGTGCCGATCGGGCGCTAGCACGGCGGTGAAGACGCCGGCCTGTTCGAGCGCACGCGATCGGATCAGCCCATACACGCAGTTGCCCGACGTCATATTCCGAATGGCGGCCCGCAGCCGTGCGACCGGCTGCTTCACGCCCGTGGTATCGAATCGCCGGCGGACCGTGAACCGGTGAGTGGGAAAGACTCGCTGCATCAAGGGGTAGGCGAGAACGGACCTCGGATGGCGGTCGAGCACGTCGACGAGCACTTCGAGCCAGCGCGGGTGCCAGATGTCATGATCGCTGACCCAGGCGAAGTATTCGCTGGACGGGTACAGTTCACGACTTCGCTCAAAGGCCCTGCGCCAGTTCCCGATCATGCCGAGGCGAACAGGATTCGGCTCGTAGCGAATCGTCGGCCCGTATCCGGCGTACGCTTCGACAATCTTCCGCACCTCGTCGGAAGGCGCGTCATCGACGATCACGAGCGCGAAGTCCTGGCAGCTCTGTGACAGCAGTGATTCGAGGACGCGCGGAAGCGCGTCGGGCCGGTTATATGCGGGCATGCCGAGGACGGTCCGTGGCGCAGACGGCATTACTTCGTCGCCCGGACTCGCGCGGCCGCGGTCACCTTTTTTCGTCGCGCGCGCAGTGCCTTCCTCTCTGCGTCGACCAGCGCTTCGCGACGAAGCTGCTTGCCGCGACGCGCGAGAGGCGCCCGGAGCAGCGGCGCCCACCACGGCGAACGCTCCGGCGTCATCCGCCCTCGTTGCGCCAGTCTCTCGAGCGCCTCGACGACTCTGGGCGTGGCGGGCGCATCTATCCCGTACGGGCGGACAAACGCTTCGACGAATCGACGGCAACGGACGCCGTCCACCTGCGGATCGTGAAGTGTCTCGTTCAATTGTTCGACGTGTTCATTGAACGTGTGGGCAACACGGACGAGACCGCCATCGGCGCGGCGAAGATGCTCGAAATGGAGCGTCCCTTCCTGTGTCGCCTGGAATTCCGGCGCAAGAATTGTCAACACGCCGCGTCCGACGATCGCGCTTTCGATCTCCGCCGTCGTATTAATCCCGATCACGGCGGCGCTGTGGACGATCGAGTTGAAGTAGTCGCCTCGGCTCTCGGTATCGCTCGGCGTCGCGCCAGCCAGTGGCCAGACAACGGCAGGACCGTACTCGCGCAAATCCGCCTGCCGCCACTGTTCCGCGTTTTGCGGATGTGGACGGATGAGCACGCCCGCGCATACACCCGATTGTCGGAGGTGCTGGAGCCACGAACGGACGAACGGCACCTCCTCAGGCGCGATGAAGCGCGACGAGCAGACATACAGAATGTAAGGACGATCCGGAGGTAGACCAACCTGTCGGCAGAACGCTTCGCGCCCGACGCTTGGCTGCCACCCGAACCAGTGGTCGAACGGTTGCGCACCCGTTACGACGATCTTCTCCTCGGGAATACCGTGATGGGTGATGGCCTCCTCCTTCATCATGGCGTTCCACACCGTGATGAGGTCGACCGGACCGTGGATTAGTCCTTTGTTGGTGAGATTGTCCCAGCTGGCGACGCACAGGGCGGTTGGAATCCCGAGTGCACGTGCACTTCGCACGTACTCGGCTTGAGGTGCGCCCGGCTCGATGAGTGGAGTAAGCGCGATCAGGTCGGGACGATGGACTTCGAGAAACGCATCGATCCGTGCATCGGTCGGAATCGCCCGCAACAGCGTGCGCAGCATCCCACCCAGCAGTGCTCGGCCCTCCGGCGTCTTGCCCGGGCCGCGCGTTGTTCGCTCGAGCAGATAGTCGGGCACCTCCCGCTCGGCACGTTCGCGCAGCTTCGGAGCGTTGCGGTAGGCGGGACCAAGGTAACGAAGATAGTCGAGGCCCAGACGCAGTTCGCGGGCGACATATCCCCATGAATCGTCGCGAACTGGAATGGTGCTGCGCGAAAACTTCGGATACGTGTCCGCCAGCTGCGTCGTCATGTCGGACGGGTCGAGGAGCCAGTGCGTGCCGGCGATCTGGAAGGCCAGGTCGACCGTGTGTCCCCGTTCGCACAGCATCCGCAGCGTCGATTCGAAGTTGCGCACGTAGCCCGAGTGGCGCATGACGAACAGAATCTTCATGACGGTCGGGCTCGCCTGCGCAGGCGGGGCAGCTGCCGCGCCAGAGAGAACCACAGATGAACGGCGGCGTACGACGTGCCAGCAAGCCGTCCGAATTGGGGACGCCCCTTCCCGCGGATCCCGAAGTCCCACAGCAACGAGGCGCAGTGCTGCAGGTGCGACGGGAAATACGCGTAGAGCGGCGTGCCGTCAGGGAAGAAGACCTTCCGCTGGCGCTCGAGGTCGAAGTCACGTTCCATTTCCCGATACCACAGGACTTCCGGGACGTGACGCACACCTCCGAAGAGCGACAGCGCCAGCAGCACCTGCCGGTCTGGCGTGACGACATGATGAAAGACACCGGCAGCTTCGAGCGTGCGTGCGCGGATGAGACCGTAAATCATGTCGCCGGCGAGCATCTGCTCCGCGGCCCGAGCGATGCGCGCCGACGCGCGCTTGATTCCTGCCGTGTCGAATCCCTTCTTCTCGAGCCACGCATCGTCGGAAGTCGTTCGCAGGCTTGCCGAATAGGCGACGACGACACTCGGTTCATGATCAAGTACGGAGACGAGCGTTTCGAGCCAGCGCGCATGCCACACGTCGTGATCGCTCACCCAGGCGAAATAATCGCTGCCCGGATAACGAGCGCGGCCCTCTTCGAACACTTTCCGCCAGTTGCCCACCATGCCGAGCCGAGCAGGATTGGCAGCGTAGGTAATCCGCGGATAGTCGCGTGCATAGCGATCGACGATGGGCGCCACCTTCGCATCTGGCGCATCGTCAACGACCACGAGCGCGAAATCCTGATACGTCTGAGAGAGAAGCGACTCGAGCGCCCGTGGCAACGAATCGGGACGAGCGAAGGCGGGCAGACCCAGGACGACCCGCGGCGACGTGTTCACACCAGGAGCCGTTTCCACGCCAGCAGGAATGCGCCACTTCGCACCAGGAGGTGGCGGTCGAGGTAGGCGCGGGTCGCCATCGGATGCGGCCAGTACCGCGCCTCAATCGTCGATCGCACGATCGATGCGTTCTGCGTCTCGTCGTCGCCGCAGATCGACAGCAGATAGCGGCAATCGATGTCGAACGCGTGTTGAATATGCGCACTGATTCGATCTGCGTTCATCCGCTCGAGCATTCCGATATCGAGCATCACTCCGAGGTTCGGCGGATGCAGCTGGTCGATCGTGCTGTCTGGCGCAAAGGCGAAATCGATCGTGTCCCAGTCATGCATGAAGGCCGCAGGATTCGCTGGTTGAAAGAACCGAAACCGTGCGTCTGGGAACAGCGTCATCAAATAGGTCGCGGAGAGCAACAACAGGGTTGGCGGCGCGGTGATCAAGTACGTGACGTCCGGAAACAGCGTCTTGAAATAGTGTGCGAAGCCGCCCCAGCCACCGCCGACTTCCCACAATGTCGCGCGCGGCGTTTGCACTCGGAAGCTGCAAAGCAAGGCCGCATCGTTCAGCAGGCATGCGACGCGAAAGAACCGCAGCGTGTCTTCGTTGAAGAAGAGACGGTCGCTGTGCAACCCGAAGCCGCCCAGGACTGCCGGTTCGTTCACCCAGAGCGCCGGGTCACCATGTTCGAGGAGCTTGAGGCGATCTCGATCCAGGCGCTGCTTGACTGCTTCGGCGCGTTCACCTCTGTAGTTGGAACGGCGTACGCCGCTGATCGCTTTTCCAAAGCGTCGAAGATCCGCGACTGTCTCCGCGTCGGCGCGCCACAGTTCGTCCAGATCCGCGAGAAGGGCGCGCTCGGACGACGTGCGAGCCCCGTCGCCGGGGCCGTGTGCCGTCATTGGGACAATTTCTGCTCGCGCCCGCTGATACGAATCGTGCGCCGACGACGCAGCTCGGATCTTCTCGGCTTTGGCGTGAATGCTCACGTGGTGGCGGTGCCGGCCGACTCTCGTTCGAACAAGCCGTACCAGACCGACTGCTTGCCCGCCCGATTCGTCACGAAGAATCTCGACACGAGCCGGAGGCCGTGGCGCTCGATGGCCTGGGTCACTTCTGATGACTCTTCGACCGCCACTTCAACAAGCATCGACCGCAGCGTGGCGCACGATAGCGTGCGCGACGCTCCCGTGATGACGTCAAGCTCGCCGCCATCGACATCCATTTTGATGTGGTTCGGCGCGGGCACATCGAAGTGCTCGATCAGGTCGTCCAGGCGAAACGTCATCACCGGCTGGCGGAACGCCACATGGCCGTCATCCGGCATCTGATCGCCGAGGCCGTGACGCGCGCTGCCGGAATCGAGGTCGCGCAGGTTCAGGACGTTCATTCCCGTCGACGCCGAGAGCGCCACGGGAATCGGCGTGACCTGGCCGCCGAGATCGTTCAACGCGATGTTCGCTGAGAGCGTCGCGACATTGACGTAGCTGGGTTCAAACGCATAGACACGGGCCCCACCTCCGCGCTTCTTCGCGGCGACCATCGAATAAGCACCCACGTTGGCACCGATGTCGAACATCACATCGCCTTTGCCGACGCGGTTGTGAATCCAATCGATCGTAAAAGGCTCTTTCGCACACGCCTTCACCCGGAACATTTCGGTCTTGTTCGTCACGCGCAGGTAGATGTCCGCATGCTCGTAGTCGAGGCGCTGCGGCTTGCCGGCTGCGTGAAGCTCGATGTACGACGCGAGGGGGATGTCGTTGACAACCGCATGAAAGAACTGCCTTCGATCCACCTCTCCCATCTTCTGGAAATCCGCGGTCGCCCGCTCGAGCCGCTGTTGGCGGACAACATCCCCGGTCAGCGTCGGTTGTTGAGGCGCCGGCTTTGCGACGTTCCGCGTTCTCGGTCGCATCATCGTTCTGGCCAGTCGTGCCGCATAGGATTGCGGGTCGGTGGATGCCGCACGCTCCAACGCGAGCGCGCGGCGCGCCAGAGGGCGACGTAGGAAAGGGAGCCAAAACGGAGATCCGGAGGACGCCGGGATGGGCTTGCCTGCAAGCCCTTCGAGCGCGTCCACCAGCCGCGGTGTCGCCGCCTGGTTCACGCCATGGGGGCGTACGAACGCCTCGACAAAGCGGCGACACCGCTCATCGTTGGCTGCCGCCTCGTGAACGGCCTTCTCGAGCTGCGTCACGTGCTCGTCGAGATCGCGTGCCACGTGTACGAGGCCGCCGTTGACCTCGCGAAGATGACGGAAATGCAGGGTGCCTTCCTGCGTGTTTCGAAACTCCGGCGCGAGAACGGTAAAGACGCGGCGTCCCACGATCGCGCTCTCGATTTGTGCCGTGGTGTTGACTCCGACCACCGCCACGCTGTGATAGATCGAATCGAAGTATTCGTTGCGCGTGACGGCATCCGCTGGTGCGGCGCCAGAGCGCGGCCACACGGCAACGTTGTCCGACGCCCCGAAATCGACATCGCGCCATTGATCGGCATTCTGCGGATGCGGGCGCACCAGAACACCAGCCTCGCGCACGGTTCCGGTTGAGCGCCGAAGTTCCTCGACCCATCGACGCACGAACGGGACTTCGTCGGGCGCAACGAATCGAGAGGAACAGAGGTAGAGCAGGTAGGGGCGATCGGCTCGCAAGCCCACACGCGCGCAGAACGCTTCGCGTGTGGTGCTCGGCCGCCAGTCGAACCAGTGGTCGAAAGCCGCTGCTCCCGTGACCGCGACTCTTTCCGGTGCGACGCCGTGAAACCGCACCGCCTCATCCTTCATTGCGTCATTCCACACCGCGACCAGATCAACGGCTTCGTGAATCAACCCCTTGTTCGTGAGGTTGTCCCAGCTGGCCACGCAAAGCGCTGTGGGAATCCCGTGCGCACGGGCACTAGTGACGTAGTCGACTTGCGGAGATCCCGGTTCGATAAGGGGCGTGACGATCAGGAGGTCTGCTTTGGATTGGCGGACGAACCGGTCGATTGCGGGATCTCTGGGAATGGCCGAATTCATCGTCAGGAGCGACGACGAGAGCACCGCACGGCCAGCAGACGTGGCCAGAAGTCCGCGTTCGGCGCGCCGCACGACCCACGGCGGCGCATCACGCGTGGCACGTGCTCGCAGCTTTGGAGCACCGCGGTACTCGGGCCTCAAATACCGCAGATAGTCGCGGCCGAGGCGGAGGTCGCGCCCGAGCAGCCCCCACCCATCATTACGAATCGGTGCCTCACCGTAGGTGAATGTCGGATACCGGCCGGCCAGCTGCTGCGCGATGTGCGTCGGATCGAGCTGGTCGTACTTCGTTCGGCCCTGAAAGCCGAGATGCACGACATGGCCGCGCTCGCACAACATCCGCAGCGTCGACTCGAAGTTCCGCACGTAACCGGAATGACGCATGACGAACAGCACCGTCATCGAAAGAGACCTGCTCTAGAGCTGATCACCCAGGTAGGCCTCCGCGCGCAGGAAGAAGACGACGCTGAGGATGAAAAGGATGGTGTTGGTCGCAAACGACAGCGCGAGGTACCCAGTGTTCAGCACCCCACCAATCAATGCCCAGCGCGAGAGCTCGACGATGGCGGCCATCGGGTTGAACGCGTACATCGCCCAACGGTACTGCTCCGGGATGAACGTCACCGGATAGACCACCGGCGTCAGAAACATGAAGACGCCGGCAAAAGAGCGAATCGCATACCGCACGTCGCGAAAGAACAGCGCGATGACAGCGGTGGGCATGCCGACCGTGAGCGCGAACATCAATGCGCCGATCACTGCGGGGATCAGCCCGAGCATCTGCCAGCCGACACGCAGCGGCAGCTGCCCGTCGTTCCACCATGCCGAGGCAACGACCACGACGAAGGCGACGAGCAGCAAGGCGAATTCGATCAATGTCGGTGCGAGGCCGGCGAATGGCACGAGCAGCCGCGGGAAATAGGCGCGCCGCATGATCGACTGTGTCCAAGTCATCGTCCGCGGCAGGAAATTGAGGGCGCTCTGGAAGATGCGCCAGGTGATGTAGCCGCTCAGGAAAAACACCGAATACGGCACACCAGCTGACGTTTCCACTGGCTTGACGGACGTGAACGTGAAAATCAACGTCACCACCGGCATCAGCGGCCGCAGCAGAACCCACCAGAAACCAAGCAGCGTGCCGCGCGCCCGTCGCATCACGATCTCTTTGGACAGGAAGCCGAGAAAGGCCCGGTACTGCCACAGGGATCGCAGCCGCGCGCCGATCGTGTCCGGGCGCGCTTCGATGACGATGGTCGGTTGAGAGGACATCAAAACTACTGCACGCGTGACAGCCGCCACGTCAGTCGAGGACTGATGAATCCCTTGCTCGTGCCGGTCCACTCGTTCCACACGGACTGTTCGCGGTGGACGTTAATCACCCGGAAATCGAGACGTTCTTCTGTGGTGATCGCCGGTGCATCGGCGGAGTCGTAATGGGGGAGCGCCCGCATACGAAAGCGTGCCTGATATTGCTGCTCGTTGAGGAAGTCCCCCGGAATGTGGACGGCGGTTCGAAACGTCGTCGCTTGTGGCGCCTGCATCGGCGGGCTCGTGACCGTAAAGAGGTGATGCTCGCCGAGCCAGAGCTCGATGTCGACCAGCGCGGTGACGTCCGGTCGTGAGACTCGAACGAGACAGTCGAGATAGCCGGCGTTGGTGATGCTCAACGCGCCGACCGGCGCATGGTTTTCGTCAAGCAGACGCGCCGCGAGCAAGCGGCAACTCGCCGCCAGCGCCT
>Ga0070675_100000436_pt1 | contig 28353 bp, 25 predicted proteins | sample KBSM43metaG_FD_65343 | JGI IMG/M metagenome (GOLD analysis project Ga0070675, IMG submission 65343) | Miscanthus rhizosphere microbial communities from Kellogg Biological Station, Michigan, USA - KBS M4-3 metaG | ecosystem: Host-associated > Plants > Roots > Rhizosphere > Soil ... | reverse complement strand
ACGCGGCGAAGTCGGCATGCTGTCGCGCAATATCGTGGTCCAGGCTTCGCCTGACGCAGACAAGACGCTCTTTGGCGGCCACATCATGGCGATGAACGGAAGCAAGATGTTTGTCGAGGGCGTCGAACTCAATCGCATGGGTCAGAACATGCATCTAGCCCGGTATCCGATCCATTGGCATTTGATCGGCGATGCTCAGGGGCAGTACATCAAGAACTCGGCGGTTCACGACACCTACAGCCGCTGCGTGACCGTGCATGGCACAAATTACCTGGGCGTTGAAAACAACGTGACCTACAACAACATTGGTCACTGCTTCTTCCTCGAAGACGGCGTGGAGCACGGCAACCAGTTCGTCCACAACCTGGCGATCCTGACCAAGTGCCATCCTGACGCGCCGTGCGTCCCGACAAACCTCGCCATGTTCGGAGCGACGAGCAACGGTCGGAACTTCGATACGGCCGGCCAGAACGCCAAGGATGTCCTGCTCCCTTCCGACAACACGGCGTCGACTTTCTGGATCACCAATCCGGACAATATTTACCGGGACAACGTGGCCGCGGGGTCCGACTCGACAGGTTTCTGGTTCGCCTTGCCGGCGAACGGTATTGGTAAGTTCGAAAACACGGAGATCGGTGCGAAGACCTGGCCACGTCGAACCAAGATTCGGGAGTTCAAGGGCAACACCGCCCATTCGAACTTTGACGGTTTCCTGCTCGACCGCGGCCCCAGACCCGATGGCCATTTCGCCACCGGTGGGCATACTTCCCTTGTCAATCCCGCTGACGCAAACGGCCCTCAAGTAGAGTCCGTCTTCGAGGATTTCACCAGCTACAAGAACCGGAATGGCGGCCTCTGGTCCCGCGGTGAGATGCACACATACAAGGGCCTGAAGTTGGCCGACAACGCCATTGGCTACACGCACGCGTCCGGCAGCTTCGGTCAATCCGCCTTTACGTCACGGGTGGTTGACTCGCTGTTCGTGGGCGAAACCGAGAACGTCGGCAACCCCAGGACGCCGGCGGAAAAGACTTACGGCCGCAGCTTGCCGGAGCCCAAAGTCGCGGATTTCCCGATCCGCGGCTACGAGTTCTACGACTACCATCATGAATTGGACAATGTCACCTTCGTCAATTTCCAGGACAACGCCACGCGCAAGACGGGAGCGATCTCTTACCTGCTGTTTACCAGCTTCGGAATGAGCTCCAACAACACCGTACAGCGCGCGAAATTCATCAACGCCAAGCCGGTGTATTTCCCGCCGATGGAGAATAAGTGGAGCAACGATGATTACGGGAATGGGAGCTATAAGTCCTCGGTGTTCCACGACAAGGACGGCTCGGTCGGCGGGGTCCCCAATTCCTTCATCGTCATCAACGGTGGAATCGCACTCGACGAAGCCTGCGAGATCAAGCCCACCTGGAACGCTGCGGTGTGCAAGGGCGACGTCGGGCGCATGGCTGTTGGCGGAGGCGGCGGCCCCGTTGGGTTCGGCGACGTTGGACCTCTCGGACCTGGCGCACCTGGTGGTCGTGGTGCTGCCGCTGGACCTGGCGGCGCTGGCGCTCGAGGCGCGGCTGCCGGCCCTGATGGCGCTCGTGGCGCTGCTCCTACCGGCCCTGGCGCACGTGGTGGTCGAGGCGGCGCAGCTGCTGCAGGTCCTGCGCAGCCCCCGGTCGTTCTCAGCTTCAACGGCAAAGATCTCCCCGTCACCGGTGCAACCAACGTACGAGCGGGCACCGAGTACAAGGTAACCACCGAAAGGCCGTCCGTGTCCCTCAGCGTGTCGGAACTGGATGCCGGTTCGTGGGTGATGTTCGAGCTGCCGAGATTCAACACCGCATCCTCGGGTACGGCGCAGGACAACCTGGATGCGCTGCGCAAGGCCACCACCACCTCGTACTACAAGGGCAACGGTTCGCTTTGGGTCAAGCTTGTCTCCACCGGTGACATCCTTGGCAGTGGCCCTACTCAAGGCCCTAGTGGCGGAGCCAGCCTTCAGGCTAGCCGGTAAGCAGAAACCCTGCACCACGTGAAAAGCCCCCGGCCTGTGCCGGGGGCTTTTCAATGGATGCCGAAGGTGAGCCTATGGCGCGATGGCTTCGTGACCAGGGAATCGCGGTCTTCCTACTCAAGTATAGGGTCGTGCAGACAACACCCGAACATCGAGCGCGGCTCTTCGCCGAACAGTCTTCTGCCCACGTGAATCCCGAAGTGCCGCCGATCCTGCCGCTGGAGCTGGCAGACGCCCGTGCGGCGCTGAAATACGTGCGCGCTCACGCAGGTGACTTAGGCGTTGTACCTACTCGAGTCGGAATGATCGGGGCAAGCGCTGGTGCGGTAGTCACCCTCTCATGAGGTGCAGTTGAGAATCCTGCTGCGGATGCAATCATCACCACTAATCGGTGCGACGAGTTGTTCGGAAGACCATGGACCCAGCACATTTGACGGATTAGCGGTTAGAACGAAGGCCGCTGGTGGACGATGGCTTGGGTTGAGCCAGGAGGATTTACTTTACTCGCTTTGCGGTGAATTCTTGAGCAGCAGGACCGAATACGGGAGGCCGGCCATTTTCAGACTGGTAAGTGAACTTGATCTCATCGCCTTGCAGTACTCCGGTGTAATTTACAAGCAGCTCTCCTCCACTGCTTGTCGCCACCTTGAGTTTTATTTTCAGGGTATTGCCTTCAATCGAGCCTTCCAACGGCATGGGTTGGATCCCATAGAGCGTGCCGGTAACCTTGCTCCCGTCAGACTTCAGCGTCAGCGTTATTATTCGTCCGTCAGGGCTGCGCGCATAAAGACCAGTAGTCCATTCGCCTTCCACGGATTGGGCGAACGCTATTGTCGTTAGAAGCAAGAAACAAACCATCGTCACCAGACCCGTCCGTTTCATTGAGGCTCCTCTCCCATCCAGTTCACGGGCAACATACCCTTCGCAGCAGGCTCTTACAATGACCTAAAAGATACCTGTAGAGGCCCCAGATCGACGATAACTCCTCGAGTCGCCCACTGTAATTCCTCACAGTATGGTGCGGGCGCGACTCATTCCAACTAATCCGAGCGAACGAGAGACGGAGCAAGTCGAGTTCGCTCCTTTCAATTCTCAGTTGGTCTATGAGTATCCAGAACGGCGTGCCGCCCGATCTGCGAGTTATTCCCGAGGCGGAGGCGGCAAATCGGCTGGTGGAGTCCTGTCGAAGCGGTCCTGCCCCGTTGCTCGGTTAAAAGAGCGATCGCTCTCGACGCAAGTGTCGAAGTCGGTAAACATGCGCGCGCGCGCTCGGCGATACACTTGCTGTATCGACCGAGGTGCCGAAAGTATCGCGGGTGCCGTGACCGTCGCTTCGATCCGCAGGGTTTCGTCGTCGACGAGCGCGATACGCTCCACGACCCGGGCATCCGGCCCGAGCACTGCCCCCGGCACGACCGGGGCATTCGGGTCGAGGCCCGTTGTCTCGACCACAAGCGTGGCACCCTCCCAACGTCCGATAGAAGTGCCGCTCCTCGACACATCGAGCGCACCCGCGGGCGGTTGAGCGCGCAGGTAAATCCGTCGGACTAACCCAGACTCGACGGCCATGGTGATGCGCCCCGGCGTGAATAGGATCTCGAATGCACCACCAGCCCCTCTCGGCGGATTACCCGTGAAATATGGTTGCGTGGAACAGAAGTCTGGACGCGCAGCTTGCACGGCCTGTCGGCAACGCGCGCCAACCTCGGCTTTGAACTCAGGCGGAAGATCGCAGACACCCGACCGTGAAGGCGCAGCGCCTTGGGGACCCGGCGTTGCCGGTGCCAGCACGAATGGCGGCCCCAACGGCGTCCACGAGCCCGCAAAATCAGGGAAGTCTTTCAAGGACTCATACGTCATGGGCGACTGTGCCAAAGCGGAACCAGGATCACAACCGGCCCCCAGCGCTACGGCAACCGCAACCGCGAACCACGACTTGAAGTTCTTCATGGGATCAGCGCCGCCTTCCGAGATCGCTAGGACACTGAAGTGTACTTCCGTCGGAGAGCGCGAACTTCTCGCAATGCCCCCCAATGCTCCCATCTCGGAGCCGCCAATACTCCACCTCTACCTTGTCGCCGACTTTGAGCGAGTCCTTGTTCCAGCCATGCGCTTGCAGAACAGAGGGCGAGCCGTTCTCGAATGCCCAGAGGTCGTACGTGTCCGTCTTGTCAGGAGTCCGCACGTAGACCCAAACGAACGCGTGCGGGTTCTGCCACTCCAGCTTCGCGACCGTTCCCGTGACCTTGCTTGTGCCAGATCCATCGAACATGGCGTAAGAATGGTGCGCTAGGGCGATGTCGGTTGGCAGCAAGAGGCATGACGCCAAGAACCCCAGTAGACGACCCCGCATCATTTATTCCTCCGAAGATGGTCGAGAGCATACACCTTCAGTCCTGAGTGAACAACATAGGGCCTTTGATAGTAAGAACAAGCGGGGTGTGGTCGCGGGCCAAGGCGGAGTCTATCGGTAGAGACGAAGTTTCTGGAGGGCTCGCCGCTGCGTAGATCATGAGAACTCGTCCAGCATTTAGCAATTCCCTGCGAGACACTCTTACGCGAATCCAACTGTCGCGTCCAAATCGGAGCGACGAGTTGTTCGTATTCTCGGCTGCAACTCGGAAACACTACAGCGGTTTCGGCGGGCTATTTGTTCGTCCCATTCTCAGGCGGCCAGAAAGCACTTCTACGACAAGCCGAAATACTCGACAACTGGGCCGGTCAACGCTACCGCTTACTCGTTACTGATCGAATTAGTCTAATCGCTTAGCGCGCAATGGATTGGATTGCCAGACTTGGCGCAAGACCAGGGTGCTGGCCCGTCCCGGCAGAGCTTGAGCGAATTCAAATGTCACTTGCGCGTCGGCGGTTTTCAGAAAGAACCGATGATTACCTTGCGCGAACACCTCAAACTCAGGCTCGCCGGATTTCCTGATGAACAGCTGTTTGCCGTCAGTTCGCACGGTCCAAACACTCTTATCGTCAGACTCGTAACGACCGACATAAGCGATCAGCTCTTGCGCAGCGACCGAGACGGGTTCCCGTGGCCTGACGGCCACAGTAAGAATCGTCCGCCGCGAAATTATTCGGGATCGTCCTGCGATCGTAGTCGAGTTCTCGCCTCGAAATAACGTGAAACCGCAGACCAGCGATGGCAAGCGAATCCTCACCCGTATTCAGGGCTTTGCATGGGTGGATGAAACCGATCACGTTCTGGCACGAATCGAGCTGCACTTAATAGAAGACTACAAGCAAGGCGGTCCTCTTGCAGTCAAGATAGAAAAAGGAAGCAAAATCACTCGGGACTGGCTCAAGTTTCGCGATGAGATCTGGCTTCCGGGAAGCGATACCCGACATCTTACTTTGAGCTCCTTTGGGAGGAAGTTTCAGGTGCAAAGAACAGAGTATTCCGATTACAAGGAATTCAGCTCCGAGACGACGATTAAGGTGATCGAGTGATCGACGTGTGTACCGTTTCTTTAAACTCCCCATAAACGCCGAAGGCTTTACGGATCCGTCTCAACTCCTGGCAAGTCGAAATCCCGGAAACTGGAAATATTCGCTGTAGTCGCCCTGTGTTTAGCATCCAACCAGCATCTCATCCCGCCAATTTGTAAGTTCCCGGCTAAATCGGAGCGGCGAGTTGTTCGGAGGCTCGGCTGTAATTCGTTAACCTTCGGCGTTTACGGGGAGTAATCCTGTTCGAGCAAGGGTTACTCGTCGAATGTCACCTTCTACGACACTAGTTGTGCGGCCAGACGGAACGTCCGCAGCATTTTAAAGATTGCGGCGAGTCGGAAGCCTGGAGAGAGGCAGCAATCAACGGTTGGCCGGGTCACGAACAACGCGATTCGCCAGATCGTATTGATCGCCGGGACGCAGAGTTATGAATGACAATGTTCCCGGAGTACCGGAGTTCTCACCGTATACATATGCATTGCCGGTGCCGATAATTTCTGCGACATTCCCGCGCACGACCCAGGCGGTCGAGTTGTCCGCTGCGATGCGAAGCAGATCGGGCCGTTTCAACATCCAACTGTCAGGCTTTGGGCTCTGTGCATGCGGTTGGAACCCTACGGTGCGCAGAAAACCGAACCCTTTCCTCGGCGCTAATTGGTAGTTCTCGTCTAGTAGACTATTTGTCGTATCGCTTGCGAGAACCACAGCACCGGCGGACGCTCCGCCGAGGACCCCTCCCCGCGAGAGCACGCTTCCAAACGCCGTTTGGGCCTTTGTACCCGCGTATGTGTCCAAGAGGTATTCTGGGTGTCCTCCACCGAACCACACCCCGTTAGCCTTTTTGATCGTCTCGACGAAGCTATCCGAGTCTGCGACCTTTCGGTCAAACGTGTGAAGCACGACAACATTCTTCGCGCCAGCGGTCTTCAGTCGCTCCTCGGGATTGGGCGCTACACGCTCAAATGGGCCATCCGGTTTCAGCCGGCTTGCCGTCGACACATAGATGATCAAGGCGTCGGGACCGCCAGCCGCTTCAATTAGCCTCGCAAGGATATCCGGAGTTTCGGCGCTTCCGACGATGAGAGTGCCGCTCGCGGGTCCAACAGTTGACGGCAGTGTTTCCGAGTTCACAAGTCGTTGAGCGGAGAGCTGGGCGACCAGAAAAAAGAAAAACACGCTGACCGTGAATGCAATGCGCATGGCTGCTATCTTCCTATGTGATGGATGGTGCCGACCGATCACTACTGCGGCTTCTTTGGCTGAGACGTATCTTACAGCACACGGGGCATTTCGAGAACTCACGTGAGCAGGAGTTGTCCAATTTGCGTCGTTCCGGACAAGTGCTTTAAACAACACGTCCCGGATTACTCCCCTAAAGTCGTCAAATCGGAAACTGACATTACTCCTGCCTTGTCGCGCAGCGTTTAGTAATCCCTCACAAGACAACCCACCGCGGATGCAAATCATCGCCACCTCATCGGAGCGGCGAGTTGTTCGGATTCTCGGAGTGCAATTCGTCAACACTACGGCGCGTTTCGGGAGCTCTTCCCAGCGGTGGTTTCTGGCGAAAGCACTTCTACGACAAGCCGGTATCCCGTACAAGTGCCTTCCGGAGCCCCATACCGACGATATGTCCTCGAGTAGCACAGCCCCAGTAATTCCCCACAGCACGCCCTCTCGGGGCCGCAAATCATCGCCTACCACTCGGAGCGACGAGTTGTTCGAATTCTCAAATTCGCGGCGACTATAGCAACACTCGTTCGACCTGCAGTGCGGCCCTGATTTAGAATGCCGACCCATGCGTTTGAAACGAACTGCTCTGGTCGCTCTGTTTTTCGCTGTTGCGGTGCAGGGTAACCCTGCCCAGGATGCAAACCAGGAAACAAAAACGGTCTGGCAAGGCGTCTATACAGAATCTCAGGCGACGTCGGGTCGTACACATTACGAGGAGAGCTGCAGTCGTTGCCACGCTCCGGACCTTTCGGGCCGGGTCGGAGGCTCGCTGAAGGGTGACGTCTTCATACGGGACTGGAGTGGTAAAACTCTGGCAGCCTTTTTCGAGCGAATCAAGACCACGATGCCACGCGGCGCGGCCGGAACTCTGAGCGACGATGCTTACCTTCAGATCGTCGCGTACATCCTTCAGGGCAACGGCTTCCCTGCGAATCCCGCCTCAGAGTTGAAATCGGACCTTCTTGCGACCATTAAAGTGGAAAGCAAGGAAGGTCCGGGTGTGGTTCCCAACTTTGCGCTGGTCGAATCCATCGGTTGCCTGTCGCAGGGCCCGGACACGATCTGGATTTTGACGGATGCCACGAATGTCGTGAGAGCAAGCGAAGTCGGCGAGCCGAACTCCGACACATTGAAAGCTGCCGCTCAAATGGAACTCGGTAAGGGCCAGCTCCGCTTGCTCTATATCTTCCCGGCTCCCGACGCCCTTAAAGGTCACAAGGTGCATACAAAGGGGCTTCTGATCCGCGACCCCAAAGGCGACAGCATCAACGTAACGTCCCTGAAGACGGTGGCTCCCAGCTGCAAATAGATCTGGGCAGATGAATCTCGGGCATGTGCCGTAACGCATCATCTAATGCAACATCGCGTCCCCGCCTCACAATGTTTTTACATCCTTCTTGCTACCATCTGACCACGGCTCCTTCGCCATGTCGTCAAATCGTGCCAGATGTTTGAAAGGAGAGTTCTCATGATCAGACAACGGATATGGCACGCGGTTGCAGCAATCAGCATGGTGTTCGCCGCCGCACAATCTTTGAAAGCTTCCGAGCAGGTCAAGGTCGATGTGGCGGTAGCCAAACCCTATCTATTAGCCGGACAGAAACAGACCAGTTACATCCGGGTAGGACTCACCGGTATTCCCATCAACGACACCGGACGGCGAACTCCGGTGAATGTCGCGATCGTGCTCGATAAATCGGGCTCGATGACCGGCGAGAAACTTCGCAAGGCGAAGGATGCGGCGTTGGCCTCAATCGATCGTCTGGGACCCAACGACATCGTCGCGGTAATCGCGTATGACCAGACCGTTGACGTTCTCGTGCCGGCAACAAAGGTTGCCGACAGGCAGGCGCTTCGAGCCTCGATTGAAAGGCTCACGGCCGGTGGCAGCACGGCACTGTTTGCGGGAGTCAGCAAAGGCGCAGCGGAAGTTCGAAAGTTCCTCGACCGTCAGCGGGTGAACCGGATCATTCTGCTCTCCGACGGCCAGGCCAATGTGGGTCCGAGCTCGCCTGGCGATCTTGGAAACCTGGGCGCGTCGTTGATCAAGGAAGGAATCTCGGTGACGACGCTCGGCCTCGGCCTCGACTACAACGAAGATCTCATGACCCAACTGGCCCGCAAGAGCGATGGCAACCACTACTTCATCCAGAACACAAGCGACCTGGCCCGTCAGTTCAAGTATGAATTTGATGATGTCCTCTCTGTGGTCGCGCAGGAAGTAACCGTTGGCATCACCTGTGGTCCCGGCGTCCGTCCCGTTCGTGTGCTGGGGCGGGAAGCGGACATTACGGGACAGACCGTGACAACGTATGTCAATCAGGTGTACGGCGATCAGGAAAAGTATGTGCTCCTTGAAGTCGAGGTCCCGGCAGAACGCGCAGGCACGGAACGAAATATCGCAGATGTCCGCGTCTCGTACGTGAACATGGCCTCAAAGAATCCCGACAAAATCTCACGCGTGGCATCCTCGCGCTTTACGGGCTCGCCAAGCGTGGTTGAAAGCAGCATGAATGCGACGGTCATGGCGTCGGCCGTCGAACAAATCGCCGTGGAACGTAACAAGCAGGCCGTTGCGCTTCGCGATCAGGGCAAAATCGAGGAAGCGCGCAAGGTGCTGTTAGACAATGCCGCTTTCCTCAGCGAGAATGCCGTGAAGTACAACTCAAAGGAACTCGAGGAGTACAAAGGAAAGAACACGAAGGACGCCGACAGCCTCGCCCCTGCAGTTTGGGAATCGCAAAGAAAAGCGATCCTCAGCGAACAAAATGTTCGGCAAAGCCAGCAGGGGCAGGGACAAGACCGGAAAAAAATCGATTGAGACCGAAGCTGATACTGATCCTTACACTGATTGTGCTGCTGCCTGTTGGAGCGCTGGGATGGCTCGGATGGCGCATGGCGCAACAGGAACACGAAGTCGTGGAGAACAGGTTCCGCGAAGCGCTGACAGGACGGCTGCGCGACATCAACACTGTCGTTCTGAGATCTGTCGAGAAGCGGGAAACCGAACTTCTTCGACTGCTGGATCGGGGCTCTTACGAAACCGGCGAATTGCGAGAGCTGGTGCGCAAGAGCCCCTTCATCCATTCCGTTTTCGTTCTGGATGCTCTAGGCAATCGCCTGCACCCTCCTCCAGATGGACCACTCACCGATTACGAGAGAGAGTTTCTTGAGCGCTCCGGCCAGGTATGGCGGGACAAACAATCGTTCTACAGCTCGTCAGAAGCTGCCGGCACTGGCTCCAGCCACGGTTGGTACACCTGGTATTGGGGCAACGGCGTCAATCTTCTCTTCTGGCTGCGGGACGCATCGGGCAAAGTGATCGGCGCGGAATGCGATCGCTCGAGAATGCTGGCCGACATTGTGGGGGACCTTCCAAATTCCGATCCGTCAGATCCCGATCTGCAAGGCGCGCGAATCGCGCTAACCGGAGGAGACGGTGCGGCCGTCTACCAATGGGGCACCTACGAGCCCGCCGCGAATGAGCCACCTCGTGCCCGGTTGGATCTCAACCATCCCCTCGACGCCTGGAGTCTTCTTTACTTTGCACCACCGGCGGAGAGCGGCCAGACTCTCGGCCGTGGGATGTTGTTCAATCTTGCCGCCGGTATGGCTGTTCTGGTGCTCGCGCTGATCGGGTTGGCGTCATATTTTTACTGGGAAAGCACGCGCGAGATGCGCGAAGCCGCGGAACGGGTCAGCTTCGTCAATCAGGTGTCGCATGAGCTGAAGACGCCTCTGACCAACATCCGAATGTACGCGGAGTTGCTCGAGCAAAGCCTTCCGGAGAACGACAGCAAAGCAACCCAGCAACTTGAGGTAATCGTGTCCGAAAGCCAGCGTCTCAGCCGGCTGATTGGAAACGTTCTCACATTCGCGCGCAAGCACAACGACAAGCTCGCCCTCCATAACACTACCGGAAACATCGACCAGTGCATCCAGTTCGTCCTCGATCATTTCAAGGCGACACTGGAATCCAGGGGCGTCAGAGCTGTGTTCACACCTGGCGCGGGCACTACGGTTGAATTCGATCGCGACGCCCTCGAGCAGATCCTCGGAAATCTCTTTTCCAACGTGGAGAAATACGCCGCTGGCGGCCACCGGATGGAAGTAACAAGCCGCCAGGAAGGCTCGACCACTTCGATTGTCATCAGCGACCGGGGACCCGGTATTCCCAAAGGCCAGGAGGAAAAGATTTTCGATCCGTTCCACCGTCTCAGCAACAAGTTGTCGGACGGAGTGACTGGCACAGGCATAGGACTAACCATCGCGAGGGATCTGGCGAGAAAACATGGCGGGGATCTTAAGGCAGTCGCGTCCGATATCGGTGCGCGCTTCGAACTGGAGCTGCACACCCCGCAATCTAAATCCTCATTGAAGGAGGCCCAGCCATGAAGGTCTTGATCGCCGAAGATGATGCTCATACCCGGGCCGGCTTGAGCGACATTCTCGAAGGCGAAGGTTATCAAGTGCTGACCGCGCCGAACGGCAAAGACGCCCTCCAGCTCTTCACGAAAGAATCACCGGACTTCGTCTGCCTCGACATCATGATGCCCGGCATGAGCGGATACGACGTGTGCCGCGAAATCCGGCGTGGCGATCCGAACGTCCCCGTCATCTTTATCAGCGCAAAGTCCGAAGAGATCGACACGGTTATCGGTCTTGAACTCGGCGCCGATGATTTTATCGTGAAACCGTTCGGTGTGAAGGAAGTCGTCGCCCGAATCCGCGCAGTGACACGCCGGCGCTTCGCAACGACTGCAGCATCTGCTCTACCCACGTCGTTTCGTCTTGGCGACCTCGATGTTTTTCCGTCCGAACTGCGAGCTCGACGCGGTGGTAATGCGATCGAGCTGAGTCTCCGGGATATCAAGATCCTGACGCTTCTTCATGAACACCGTGGCGTTGTGATCTCGCGAGATATGTTCTTCAATAAGTGTTGGGGCCTGGACCATCTGCCCAACAGCCGAACGCTGGATCAGCATATCGCTCAGCTACGCAAGCGCATCGAGGTTGACGCGAAAAACCCCGTGATTGTCCGCACGGTTCATGGGGTGGGCTACCGCTACGACGATTAGGAGGAAAGCGGAGCGTTGGAAACGCGGATTGCCTCAACAGGAGTTTTGCATGCCTCCAGAAATGCTTTGCGCCGTGTGACAAGAAACCACAACGCTACTCCTGTACCCAACAGTCCAACCAACAAGCCGAAACGATAAAGCATGTCGTTAGGAAAAAGTGGAGAAGTTTGGAACTGCGGCATCAGCTCCATCATGCCTTCGTTCATTCGCGCGATGGCGCGCGGGATGACAAAATACGAAAGCAGGTTTATCAACGCGAAGATATAAAATCCCACGGCAAGCGAATGTGCCCGAGGCCTCCAACGCAACATGCCAGTGCCCGCCAGGACGCCGACCCCCGCGAAAGCCAACAGGAGAATCCGCGCCATCCAACCGTGAAAAACGATTCCAAACAGGACGATCGGAATAGAGAAAGGGAGATACAAGATGGAAAGGCCGCCGCTCACGGCCAGCAGCCAGGCAATGATCGTGATACTGAGAGGGCCGCGACGAGGAAGGCCGGCTTCGGCCGGAGTCATGAACTGTTCCTTGACCTTGCGGCGAGTGAAATACACCACCCACCAGGCTGCCAAAGCTCCCACGAGCAATTCGAAAATTAAGTAGAATCCAAAGAGAACAGTGAGAAGTCCAGGTGGAATGTTGGGATCCGGCGGAACAATCCTTGGCAGGACGAACATCGCCATTAGCGTCCCCAGCACGCTGAGGACGCAGAGAGGGCAAAGGACGCCGCCGAAAATAGCGAAGCTGATGCGGGCCCAGTTCCTGAGTCGCAGCAAACCGATTGCAGCAGTTATTCCGAAGATTCCGAGCCCGAAAAAAACAACACTTTCCATGAACAGCACCGCCGGTATCGGGAAGGTTGCTGTGGGGATACCCTGTTGCCGGGGAATCAGGTCTGGATTCGCCTGAAGCATGATCCCAGCCAATATCGCGAAACTCCCAAAGGCCAGGAAGCCAACGCTCCCTAAAATCGCAAGGATCCCTGAGACAGTGACGCCGGCGGATTTCTTCATGGGTGACCTCAGCGGCCCGGATTATTGCCTCGGCGGATTAGCCGCCATAAATTCAAACTAACCCAGGGCTGCGCCCTCGATCTTCTTCACCCCGAAGGGGTGGCAGGAGTTTAGCCAGGGGTAGCGCGACGGCGCTACCCCCGGCTAAGGCTCCCTCAGGTTCCTCGCACCCCGGCCGGGGTGCGAGGAGTCACTTAACGTTTACCAGGTGTCGCGCCTTGCGCTCCACACCTGGCTAAAATCCGAGCACCGCTCCGCGGTGCTAACGAGAACAGAATTCTCGTTAGATGCGGAATAAGAAACTAACCCTACACCCAACAGTCGGCTGTCCGATGACTGTTGTCCGATGACAATTGCACTTGACCCGATGGCCGGAGATGAATGCTCAAATACCCGAACGATTGAGCATGGCTCGCGCTTCAGCGAGCCGCTTCTGGAGCAAAGGGTCACGCTCGTTGGTCAGGCGCTCCAGTTCCACACCAAACGTCTCCAGGCCCAGTTTTCCGATGGCATAAAACCCGCAGGACTTCAGCCAGGGATCCTCGCTGTGGACCAGGGCGGCGACCGCAGCTTCATGGCTGGTAACTGCGGTATTGAGGAAGGTGTCGGCAAATCGAATGCGCTCTCCCACACTGACTTCGCTGTCGATGAGCGGAACCAACAGCGTCCGGAGCCCCGGATTCAAAGTATTTTCCAGGAACTCCAGGGCGTTGGCATGGGTGCCCGGGTCGCGCGACTGGATTCCCCGATAGGCATTCTGGAAGTCGATGCTGGGAAACAGCAGTTTCAACAGCCGGAAGATGCGCTCGACTTCACGCTCCATCGATTTCCGGAGCAGTTCGTCCACGTGTTCCCGCAATGATCCGAGTATCTGGTAGGAGCGATAGTGCCCCATGATTTCGGCCACCATCACGGTTTCGAGCAGTCCCCTGTCGAGCGGTGGATGCTTGTGGAGTTCCTGAAGCTTATTCAGCGCCGAAATAATCCGGAATCGTAGAACGCTGTCGGCCTGAAGAACATTGTCAGCGAGTGCACGAGAAGCCTGTGGTGTTCCGATTCTTAACAACACTTCGGGGATCATGCGGCGAATCTCGATCCGAAGCGTCGAGTCATCCAGGTAACCACGAAGCGTGTCGAGGATGGAATTATCAAACGAGGATAAGGCATCCATCGCGTCTTCGGACAGCGGGGAGCCATCGAGATACTCGATCACCATCGGGATTACGCTGTGTTTGCGCAGGTTACCGAACGAACGCATCGCCTGTCGCGCAACGGCCACATCCTTGTCTGCCAGCAGCCTTGCAAGTTGCGGTTCAAAGTAATCCGGGAGAACGCCAATCAACTGAGCTGCAGCAAGGCGGGAAGACGCGCCCCCTTCCCCGGCCTCTTCCGCCATCACTTCGAGCATCACCCGGGCGGCATCGATGTTCTGTGCCTCCCCGGGACGCGCAAGAAAGGCGACGGTCGCCGAACAGATGGAGAAGTCCGCAAACTTGCCGAGCTCGGCGATATTCGCGATAGGGTCAATATGGTCGTGAACGGAGAGGTAGCTGAGCGCCTCTGTTCTTACGCCCAGATCCTCATCGTGCAGCAGTTTAAGAATCGTTTCGTGCATGGACGTATCGGAGGCTTCGCGCAGAACCCTGATGGCCTTCGAGCGAATCAAGGGAAGCGGGTGGTCGAGGAGACTCTGAACGGTGCCGAGAACTTGCGAATGCTGTCCCATCTCATAAAGCGTTAACGCGTGAACGATGTCGTTTGTGTCCGTCGAGCGAAGCTTCGCCATGATGATGTTCGAAGTCGTTCCGTCGAGCACAGGAACGAGGCCATTGGCTTCTCCAAACTCAAGCTGCCGGATGTTCTCTCCCAGCGTCGCGACGTACTGGCGTCGGGCGCTAAGCGCGATCGCCAGCCATACTGAAATGAAGAAGAGACTGAGCCAGCCCACCTGACTCGGCGTGAGGCCGAGCCCGGTTGTAAAAATCAACAGCACGACCCCCGCGAACCCACCGCCAAATCTCCAGATCACGGTATCGATGAAGGACTTGACCTGCAGCTTCACGCGTGAGGACACCGGCAGGTACAAAAGCTGTTGTGCTGCCGTATCGATGGAATAACGGAAGACGCGATCGCTTCCCTTGGCAAAACAGACAGTCCACAGGGACCCCCACATGATGACGGTGAGTGAACCGGCAGACAGGAACAGAGGTAACGCGGCAAGGGCGATCCCGATTCCAAACCTCTGCAGCACCTTTCCCGTAAGAAAGAGCTGTGCCGCCAGCGCGATCAGGCACACATAGCCGTCGAAATGGCCGAAGAAAACGGCAAGCGCGTCTTTCGAAACGAATGTGGCCTGCGCCACTGCCTTGGTTTGCCAGGCCGCAATGGTCGCAACGACCGAAGAAAGAAAGACAAGCGTGGCGATCACGCGCAGATGCGGGGATTCGGCGATCAGTCTCAGGCTGTCGCTGAGATTCTGCGGACCGCTTCCGGCGATAACAGAACTTGTCGCGGAGCCTTCGGGCCGCTTTTCCCACACGCCGATCACAACCCATGCTGCAAGAGCGAGAGGAATTCCCATCAGGAGCAGCAGACTTTCGGCGCCGAAAGCATCCGTCATCCTCGCGGAGATGAACCCGGCGAAAACACCGCCGAGAATCCCCCCGCTGCCCAGCATTCCGAACAGGCGCTTCGCTTCGCGAGTCGTCCAGAGGAAGTTGGCGAGCGTCCAGACCTGTGCCGGAGCAAGAGCGCCAACGATTCCGACCCAGACGTACAGGACCAGGAATATCCAGGACCGCTGCTGAAAGTGGATCGCCCACCAAAGCGCCATCACGGTCACGACATAGAAGCTGATGCTTCCTACCAGGAGGTTTCGCAGACTCATGACGCGTCCAAGACGAATATAGAGAGCCACCACGAAACCGATCAGGATAGAGACAGAGATATCGAGGTAGGGCAGTTGCAAAGCGTTGAAGCGATCAAGTACCAGTGCGTCCCTCGCGATCTGGCCGACCTGAGCGCTGGCGATAATCAGGAAGTAATAGCTGAAGAGAGGAAGACCCCGTCGAAAGTCGCCGGGCCGCAAATGCAACACGCGTTCAATCACGATTGCGCCGGATCAGGGGTAAAGTACCGCCCGCTCTCCGAACTTCTTTGAAAGTTCCTTGACGAGGTCCAGCAGAAGCTGGCGCCGCTTCATTAATCCATCGATTTGCGTCAGGGTCAGATAATTTCCGAGGTTCTTCTCGACAGCCCCTTTATCGAGCATCTCGATTTTTGTCACCAGCGAGCGAGGGAAGCGCATGAGGTCATCTTTATTGCGGAGCTCCGCATTGGGACGAAATGATCGGGAATGATCGATAAGCCGCACATCGAAGGTATCCGTGATGAGCAGATTGTCCGGGTGACGATCGGTATTAAAAATCAGGCCATCGAAGACATACATGGCGTTCAGCTGATCTGACCATTTGTTTGCGTCTGGAGGGATGATGGCGCGTTCACGCCGCTTCGCCTCTGACATTGACGCCTCAACCCACAGCTGAAGCGAACCCGGTTGGCCGTCAAAAGGGGATTCGCGCTGGATCGTTGCCGGGACCATACCCAGGCCCAGAAGCTTGTCCAGTTCGTATGCCGCGACCTCGGTCCGCCAGCTATCCTGGAAATCGACCTCGATCTGACGGTTGGCATTCAGCTGTGCGCCGGGCCTCTTCTGGTCGATGGTCTTCAGAACGGCAAATTCCTTCTTACCGTCAAGTTCCAGCGTGACCTTGGACGACCCCGTCACGCCGGACCCCAGGGGCTCTCGCGCGGTAAACCGCGCTCTTTTCAGGAATTGCTCAACTTCCGGCCCTTGAATAACCTGCGTGGACGGCGCTGCCGCGACAAGAATCGCTGTGACGACTATAAGACTAAGAAAAACAAGGGATGCAATTCGCCGCAATTTCTATCCTCCCAGGTTGTGCGCAACTGAGCGGATCGTATGGTTCTGGACTCAGGTTGTCAAGGTAGTGGAAGTCCCGATGCTATAATGCGCCCCATGATTCTTCGAAAGGCTGGGAAAAGGTTATTCACGACTGCCTGGCTTCGAAAGCCTGCATTCAAGATCCTTTTATCGATCTTTATCTTTGGTCTCATCATCCTTTCCGGGACAACCCTTTACTACTATCGCTATTATTCCAACCTGATCGATCGGCGCCTGGAAGGCGAAGTCTTCCAGAGAACCGCACGCCTTTATGCGACGCCGTTTCACATCTATCCCGGCCAAAAGCTTAAGCCCGAAGACGTCACGGTCCGCTTGCAACGTTCCGGATTCGAACCCGTGGATTCGACTCACGCCGGCTCCGGGACCTACGAACTGGTCAAGAATCGGCTGACAATCAAGCCTCAGATGGGCGATGCACTAACTCTGAAATTCGGTGAAGATCGCCTCACGTCCATCACGACCGCCAAAGGCTCGGAGCCGAACGATGTCGCATTGCCGGCCGAGTTGGTGACAGGACTTTCGGACGATTCCCGACAGAAGCGGCGCATTGTGGAGTTTAAGGAACTGCCGCCCAATCTGGTCAATGCCCTGATCGCCTCTGAAGATAACCGCTTCTTTCGACATTTCGGCATCGACCCGATCCGCCTCACGGGTGCACTCGTTCAGAGCTTTCGCAGTGGTAACAGGGTTCAGGGTACAAGCACACTGACCCAGCAGCTGGCGCGCAACTTCTTCCTGCCCGAGACACGATTGCAGCGTTCGCCCGTTCGCAAGACGCACGAGATTTTCATCGCATTTCTTCTGGAACAGCGTCTCAGCAAGCAGCAGATCCTGACCCTCTACGCTAACGACGTCTATCTTGGCGCCCGCGGTTCGTTTCAGATCAAGGGCTTCGGAGAAGCGGCCGCGACCTATTTCGGGAAGGACCTGACGGCGCTCAGCCTCCCTGAAGCCGCGACACTCGTGGCGATTATTCCCGCCGCGAGCGGCCAGTACTCTCCCATCAGGCATCCGGACAAGGCGAAAGAGCGAAGAAATATCGTTCTGAATTCAATGGCCCAATTGAAATTCATCAAGCCGGAGGAGGCCAAGGAGGCAAAAGAGACCGAACTGAAGCTCGCGCCGATACGCGTGGACACGTCCGACGCGCCGTACCTGGTGGACTACATCCAGGACAGCCTGTTGAAAGACTTCTCTGAGGACGCCATTAACAATGACGGCCTGAGAATCGAGACAACGCTGGATTCCGATCTGCAAAGGGCTGCCGTCGATGCAGTGGTGAAAAACCTGAAGGAAATCAACAAGGTTGTGGAAGAGCGCTATAAAAAGCGGAAGGCTGCTACCCCGCCACCGCAAGCGCAGGCCTCAATCATCGTGCTCGATCGAACGACTGGGGGGATCCGGGCGATGGTCGGAGGTGGCGACTACAGTGTCAGCCAGTTAAACCGTGTCACCCACGCGTTTCGCCAGCCAGGATCGATTTTCAAACCGATCGTCTATGCCGCTGCGTTCGAGCAATGTGAGCAGCATCTCAATGCTTCAGGCGGTGAAGACGTGCCCAGTGAAAACGAGTTGACCCAGCTTGGATCCATCGGTGCGCTCGAGGGATGCATTACTCCCACCACTATTGTGGAAGACGTTGAGACCGTTTTCACCTACGACGGAGACAAGATCTACGAGCCCAACAACTATCACGAGCAGTACAACGGGCTGGTCACGGCGCGCTATGCGCTTGAACATTCCCTGAACGTTCCCACCATCAAGCTTGCGGAAGCGATCGGGTACGACAAGGTCGCCGATCTTGCCAGACGCATGGGTCTGAACGCAAAGATTAAAGGGTATCCTTCGGTTGCGCTCGGAGCGTTCGAGGTGACACCGCTGGAGATGGCGGGCGCATACACGGTTTTTGCGAACGAAGGAAAGCGCTTGGAGTCCCACGCTCTTTCGCGCGTGCTCGACGCTGACGGAAATGTATTGCGCCGGTATAAGTATCCGGAAACCCGCGTCCTCTCACCGCAGGTTACCTATCTGATGACTAACATCATGGAAGGAGTCATCCAGCACGGAACGGGAGTCGGCGTCGGCGCCCGTGGCTTCACCATCCCGGCTGCAGGAAAGACCGGCACATCGCGCGATGGATGGTTCGCCGGTTACACCAAGGATTACATCGTCATCGCGTGGGTCGGATTCGACGATAATACCGACCTCAACATGGAAGGCGCGAAGTCTGCATTGCCGATCTGGACGGACTTCATGCTCAAAGCTCAGGAGCTCTATCCACCGAGAGATCTCGATACGATGTACTTTGAGGCGCCTGACGGAATCGTTCAGCTGACCGTTGAACATGACACGAGTGAAATGCCGATCAAGGGGTGTACGGCGGATTACACGGAGTCGTACCTCGCCGGTTCCGTAAAGTCGTCCGTGCATTGTGGCTTCCATGAAGAAAGCCCGGTCTCGAGTGTCGTGAGCGGATTTGGCAAAATAGGTAAATTCTTCGGGGGTCTTTTCGGCGGCGAAAAGGAAGAACCCAAACCTACTGAACCGTCAGATACTGGCGCAAAACCTGCCACTTCTTCTCACTGACTCCAGGAATCGCGAGAAGTTCTTCGACGCGCTTGTAACCGCCCTTCTTCTCCCGAAAATCGACGATCCGCTTGGCCAGAACCGGACCGATACCGGGGAGGGCTTCCAGCTGCTTCGGCGTTGCCGTATTCAGGTTGAGAGCAAGAAGTAAAACGCCGAGCAATCTCATGTCTGATATTTCCCCGCAATGAAATCCAGCGCCTGCTGCGCTGTCGTCAACCGCCCGTCCAGTTGCTCGTCTTCAACTCTCGTGAGGATTTCCTTGAACACGGGCCCCGGGATGAATCCCATAGAGATCAGGTCGTCGCCTGAAACCAGTGGGTGCGGTGCGATTTCCTCCAGCGACCACTGCCTTCTTTTCTCTACCGCAAAGTTGAAGCCGCGCAAGTCGCCGTCACCCGCCGTGGCGCAGATGCGCGCGAGCTCCAGGTGATCCTCGAATCGAGGCTGCCGAAGAAAGCGCTTCACCGCATGGACGGGTTCTGAGGGCAGCGTAGGGAACTTCGGAAGGCTTTGCACAAGGGCCATCACGTGTAACCCTTCCGCCACCGACATCCGCAGATCCTGCACAATGGAGCGAACATTCCCGGGAGAAACATCGTGGACCAGAACTCCGAAGGCAAAGTCCACGGCGGCCCCGCGAGGGATGAATTCGAGGCAACTTTCCAGGTGCGCATTCCATGTCACGGGCGAGAGTATCTGGGGCAACATCCCCGACTCGTTCAGCAGCCGAAATCCGGTCGCCGCACTCCCTTCGGTTAGAATCCTCGAAAGCTCTTCCCGAATTCGCTCCGCGCTGACACGCGTGATTTCGGGCGCCATCCGGCACACCGCGGCCCAGGTCTCGGGTTCAATCGAATAGCCAAGGCGTGCACCGAAGCGAATGGCCCGCAGCAATCGAAGTTTGTCTTCCGCAAAGCGCTTCTGCGGATCGCCGATAGCGCGAACGATATGGTCCCGAATGTCCGCCTGACCGGAAACGTAATCGATAACGCGATCCTCGATGGGATCGTAAAGAAGGCCATTGATCGTGAAGTCCCGGCGGAGAACATCCGTCTCCGCATTGGTGAAAGAGACACCGGTGGGGCGCCGCCCATCGACGTAGGCATCATCGGATCGGAACGTTGCCACTTCGAACGGATGGCCGCGATGAATTACGAGCACCACTCCGAATTGGGCCCCAATCGGCTCCGTGTGCGGGAAGATTTTCATGATATCGGCGGGCGGGGCGCTGGTGGCGATATCGTAGTCGGAAGGCTCGATCTTCATCACCATATCGCGCACGCAACCTCCCACGAGATAGGCTTCGTACCCCTTCTGGCGCAGCTGGCGGATGATCTCGATCGGCGAATCCGGTTTCACCCCGCTATGATACCTTCTTGGCCCGGGGGTGCTATGGCGTTTAGAGGGGTGGATTTCTACCGCATCGACGATCTGCTCTCCAATGAAGAGCGGCTTGTTCGGGACACGGTGCGGCGCTTCGTCGATGAGAAGGTCATCCCATCCATCGACAAACATTTCGAAGAGGCCACGTTCCCTTCGAATCTCATTCCAGAGATGGCCGCCATGGGCCTGTTCGGCGCAAACCTCCCGGAAAAATACGGCTGCGCGCACATGAACAACGTCGCCTACGGCCTCATCATGCAGGAACTCGAACGCGGCGACAGCGGACTTCGCAGCTTCGCCAGCGTTCAGGGCGCTCTCGTCATGTTCCCGATCCATGAGTTCGGCTCTGAACAGCAAAAGGACCGATGGCTTCCGCTTCTCGCAAAAGGGGAGAAGATCGGTTGTTTCGGCCTCACCGAACCGGATCACGGCTCGGATCCCGGCGGAATGGAAACTCGCGCCGACCGCAGCTCCGGAGGATGGATTCTGAATGGAACCAAGCGCTGGATCACGAACGGATCCGTCGCGGATATTGCGATCGTCTGGGCAAAGGCCGGCGGTGAGATCCGAGGGTTCATCGTGGAGACCGGTTCGAAGGGATTCCAGGCTCCGGAGATCAAGAAGAAGCTTTCGCTACGCGCGTCTGTGACTTCGGATCTCATCATGGATGAAGTCTTTGTCCCCGATGAGAACGTCCTGCCACAAGCCCAGGGACTGCGCGCGCCATTGAAGTGTCTCGACCAGGCTCGGTTCGGTATCGCGTGGGGCGCCCTCGGCGCGGCAATGGCGGTCTATGAGTGTGCCGTCGACTATACGAAGGCCCGGACACAGTTCGGCCAGCCCATTGCCTCGTTTCAGCTCGTTCAGGAAAAACTGGCGGAGATCTTCACCGAAATCACGAAGGCGCAACTCCTGGCCTGGAGACTCGGGAGAATGAAGGACGAAGGCAAGCTGCAGTTTGCCCAAACGTCAATGGCGAAGCGCAATAACGTGTGGATCGCTCTCGAAGCCGCGCGAACCGCGCGCGATCTGATGGGCGCCAATGGCATAACCCTGGAGTATCCCGTGTTCCGCCACATGTGCAACCTGGAATCTGTCTATACCTACGAGGGCACACACAACATTCACACGCTGATCCTGGGCGAACACATCACCGGCTTCCCTGCCTACAAATAATCGGCAGCGTCCTGAGCACGTATTGCCCCTCCTGGCCGTGCCTGTTGCTCAACGGGAATATCCTCGCACGCTTTCAGCGTGCGTTTGTGTAGAGGGCCTCTGTGACCCCGGGTATCGCTTCGCTCAACCCGGGGCTAATGTCCCCGCAGCCCTTTCGGGCTGCATGCTTTGCACGCCGGAGGCGTGAAGGAAGGGTCGCGGTGACCCGAGTATCCCTTCGCTCATCCCGGGCTAACGTCCCCGCAGCCCTTTCGGGCTGCATGCTTTGCACGCCGGGGGCGTGAAGGAAATTAGCCCCCGGTGAGCGAAGCGTAGCGAGCCACCGGGGGTTGGTGAATCCTCGAGAAACGCACGCTGAAAGCGTGCGAGGAGATTCCCGTTGAGCAACAGCCCTGGCTAGGAGGGAGCGATGGATCACCTGGACACTAGTGCGGTTGCGTGTAGGAAATGTTGTGCTCGTAGTGCTTCGAAAGGAAGCCGTGCTGGAAGATGGGGATGTCGATGTTGACGTCGTACTGCAGCGACACCTTCAGGCTCTGGCCGGCTCCCTGAACCCGGATCTGCTCCGGTTTCAGCGGGATCTGGAGTTCGTCGGCCTTCACGAGCAACAGGGATCTCACTTCCCTTGGCGTCCGCGTCTCATTACCAGCCAACTGGACGACATAATGGGCATAGGCCGCCATGCTGTCGTCGTTCATCTCCGTCCGTACGTAATCCCACGAAACGTAGAAGTAATAGAACGCGACCAGGACCCAGACCATGACCACAAGCCGCCGCTTCGAATTCTTCTTAGGGTCGTCAGTCATTCCGCCATCAGTTATGGCGTCGGTGACAAACTTTACGCAAGTACTTCTTACTAAAGGGGCGGATACAGCGGCCGGGAGGAGCGGCGGTTAGGTCTTCATGCGGTATTCGTCCTTGGGACACACCCAGTACATGCCACCGGGCATTCCCGCGGACTTGATCACACGAGTCGCAACCATGGGAGTCGTGCACTGTGGGCACGGCTTTCCCTGCTGAATCGAATCTTTGTCTTTACCGAGACTGGCGCGCGCCGTCTTACTGAGCTTGCCTCCAGTTGCCATTGATGAAACCTCCTAGATATTGAGCAGATAAATATACAGAAACTCAGCGCGCTTCGTGGAGTAGTTTCTCAAACTCCTCGGGTGTGTCGACGTCGCGAAGAACGCCCGCATTGGCTACGGGAACCTCAATAACGCGTGCCGGATCGCGCCGCACAACGACGTTCAGCCCCTGGTCAGCCCTTAAGTCCAGGATCTCGCCAAAGAGTTCCGACGAGAAAAACACCGGATGGCCGCGCCGCCCATCATGAGACGGAAGCGCAATCCTGCCCGGCCCCAGCCGCTCGGAGAGATCTTGGATTGTGGTCGCATCGATCAGCGGATGATCAACCAGGAAAATACCGGCGCCATTCAGGCCAGTGGGTAAGGCACGGATACCGGCCTGAACCGACGTACTCATTCCCTGTTCGTAATCCGGATTGAACACCACCCCAGGCAGCTTGAGTGCTGAAACGATCTCGTTGCGATGATGCCCCACGACTATAGCAGTGTGGTTAATCCCCGCACCCTCAATAGCCCCCAGCACGTGTTCGAGAAAAGTCCGCCCTTTGAACTGCAGCAGGGCCTTGGGTTGGCCCATCATGCGTTCGGACTTACCAGCTGTCAGTATGATTGCGGCAATCAATGGGATAGGGCGTACATGAAAGTGTTCACGGCGATACGGTAGGAGTAGCTGGAGAACTCGTAGGGGTACTCGGGCAGGTCCATGTGCTCGTACGCATCACCGAGATCGGTGTTGTGGTTGATCACCACCATCAGCCTTCCCGTTTCGTCCCAGATGCCTTTGCATTCGGCAATGAAACCATCCTGTTCGTGCGTGATACGCAATCCTTCGCGGGAATAAGCGAGACTAGGCACCTGCTTCAGGCGGTCTACGTCGAAAAACTGGTGAAAGAGGGGATGGGTGATCGGGATATCTCGAATCTCGGCATCAGGGAGAACCTTCTTCATTTCCGCCTCCAAGTTCCCCCATTCGAAACTTCCCCAAAAGTCGTCCAGCATCCAGAATCCTCCGCGGTCGAGGTATTCCCGCATGATTCTCGCATCCTCGGGAGTAAGCACCATCTGACCGGGTTCGCTGGTGTACAGAAATGGATATCGAAAGAGTTCCGGATCCGTGATGGCAATCGCAAGCTCATGTTCGGCGACATTGAGATGAGTAAGCCGGCTCAACGCCCAGATCAGATGCTGATCTCCTTCCGGGTAATCGGTATACCAGTTCTTGATATATCCCGGAATGCGCCCATTGTAGATCAGGCGGGCGAAGACAAACTGATTCGTGGACTGGGCCTTCTGGACGATCTTCTTGGCGTCATCGTAGTTTCCCTGCAGACCAAGCAACCTCTCGATTGGAGTTTGACCGGAGAGCAAACCGGCTGTGAGGATCATTGCCAGGAGGGCCGCGACGGCGGTGCTTTTCACCAATCCTCCATAGTTGCTGCTATGATAGCGGCGCGTCTCGATTCCTTCAATGAAAACGCTCATCCGATACGCGACCAGCCGGGACTTCCCGATGCTCCTTAGTATCGATGAAGCCTGCTTCCCCCCTGAGATTGCCTACGATGCCATGGACTTGCGGCACATGATGAGCCGGGTCGGCGCGGAAACTCTCGTGCTCGAAGAAGATGGCCGAATCGTCGCATTTCTGCTGATGGAAGTGGATCGAAGCCGGAAAACAGCCACGCTCGTGACCCTGGATGTCCTGAAGGAGCATCGGCGGAACGGCTATGCCTCGAGCCTGCTGGCACGATCAGAGCAGACTCTGGCCGGCCTGAGTGTCACATCCTACAAACTGCAGGTGGATACACAGAACGAGGCTGCCATCTCTTTTTATCGGAAGAACGGCTTCGAGGAGCAACGGTTGCTGCGGAAGTACTATCCGGGAAGCCGTGACGCCTGGGAGATGGTTAAAAAACTTCCGCCATCCGCCGGTACGTAACCGCGAGTTCTTCGGGAAGGACACGGGTCTCGGCGGTAATGCCCATGAAGTTTGCGTCGCCGATCCAGCGGGGGACGACGTGCAGATGAAAGTGCTCGCGGATTCCCGCGCCGGCGCAGTGACCGAGATTCATCCCCATGTTGAACCCTTCGGGTCGATAGAGCGCAGTCAGCGCGCGCATGCCACGCTGAGCCAGTTCCATCATTTCAGCCAGTTGCTCGACGCGCGCTTCGTCGAAGCGAGCCGTATGAACGATGGGCGCGACCATGAAATGGCCGGATGTATACGGGAACAAATTCAGAATTACAAAGTTTAGCGAGCCGCGATAGAGAACCAGGCGGCTCGCATCCTTAGAAGGATCGTCTCCGATACAGAAGACGCACGAGGCGTTTGTCTTGCCGATTGACGCCATGTAGTCATAGCGCCAGGGACTCCAAACGAATTCCATCTAGCTCGGAAGTGAAGAAGGCAACGCTCCGCCGGATGTACCGTCCTCATTGATGAGGTCCTTGAGTTCCTTGCTCGGCTTGAAATAAGGAACGCGCTTGGCGGGCACTTCCACTTTTTCTCCTGTCTTTGGATTCCGGCCGACACGCGCATTGCGCTGCCTGACCCGGAAGCTCCCGAAACCACGAACTTCGAGCTTGTCGCCTACTCTCAGTGCCTTGATCACGCTTTCGAAAAGCGTATCGACGATGACTTCAGAGTCTTTCCTCGTCAGTTCGGTCACCTTAGCCACTTCTTCTACGAGGTCTGCCTTAGTCATTCCCTGTTACTCCCTTCGCACGGTGGACAGATTATTTCCACAAATATTGAAAACGAACCTGGGACTTCAGCGTCTGCGCTCCAAACGGATTTAGGCCTGAAACATCCCCCGTCAGCAGATCGACCAAAGTAACTCGCTGGCGTGTTGCTCGAAGCAAATTTGGTTTGCCTGTGATGCCGGCGAGCGAAGCGGTCAGATCGACAGCGTCCTGAAAATTGCCGATCTCGTCAATCAATTTCTTTTCGCGCGCATCTCTTCCCGTGAAAACGCGGCCGTCCGCAAGAGCGCGAACCGCCTCTACGTCCATCTTCCGCCCCTTGGCGACTGCTTCCACAAAATCGACGTACATATCGTCGATCAAACCCTGAAAATAGACTCTTTCGCGTTCCGTCAGATCGCGGGTTGGACTACCCGTATCCTTAAATTCGCCGGTCTTGAAGGTCACGTCCTTCATTTTTGCCCAGGCCAGAAGATTTCCGTAGTTCACCCATTCCGCAATAACGCCGATGCTGCCCACGATCGTTCCGGGATTCGCGACGATCTTATCGGACGGGGCGGACACATAGTAAGCACCCGATGCGCCGACCGAAGACATGTAGGCAACGACCTTCTTGTTCTTCTTCTCGCGGAGGCGCTTGACCTCTGTGTAGATCTCCTGGGATACGGCAACCCCACCTCCGGGAGAATCCACGTTGAGAAGAATGGCAGGTACAGACTTCGTATCTTCGTAGCGCTTGAGCTGCTCGATGATCGGACGAGAGTCCACCAGTTCGCCCTCGATATCGACCACCTGGATACGATTTCCGAACGCGAACTCGCCGCCGCTGCCATCCCCTCCATAGGCAAGCAGAAGAGACAGCGCGACGACAGCCAGGAGAATGAAGGCTCCTCCACCGAGGAGGAGCCAGAAGAGCATGCGGTTGCGCATAGTTCCCTCGAACTAGGGATTGTTCTTGGCCTGAAAGAGATCCGCAAGTGTAGCGCTGCCGTCCGCCGCATCACGGTAGTTGTCGTACTCTTTCCGATCGGCATCTTCAGAGGTAGCGCGCTGGCTAAGTCCGATCTTGCGATCGGACGGATTCAGCTTGATGATCTTGAAGTCGAGCGCATCGCCGATGGTGAAACGTTCTTCAACCTTTGTCTTGGCATCGGCGTTCTCGAGCTCGGAAACATGACAGAGGCCTTCGATTCCTTCTTCAATTTCCACAAAGATCCCGAATGGCGCATGACGAACCACTCGACCTTTCACGTTGTCGCCCAGCTGGTGCGTGGTGAAAAACTGCTCCCAGATGTCGGGCTGAAGCTGCTTGATCCCCAGAGACAACCGGTGATTGTCCGTGTCGATGTTGAGGATGATGGCTTCGACCTTGTCACCCTTCTTCAGAACCTCGGACGGGTGCTTAATACGCCGCGGTGAAATGTCGGAAACGTGTACCAGCCCGTCGATTCCTTCTTCGACTTCGATGAAGGCGCCAAAGTCGGTAAGGTTTCGGACGCGGCCCGAGATGACCGAGTTCACGGCATAGCGCTCCGCAAGAGTCGTCCACGGATCGGGTTCGGTCTGCTTGAGTCCCAGGGATATCCGGCGATTTTCAAGATCGACATCGAGCACAACGGCCTCGACGTCCTGCCCGAGCTGCAGCACCTTTGACGGGTGCTTCACACGCTTGCTCCACGACATTTCGGAAACGTGCACCAGGCCTTCGACACCCGGCGCCAGTTCAATAAAGGCACCGTAGTCGGTAATGTTCACAACCTTGCCGGCGACTCGAACGCCCGGGAAGTACTGGTCGGGAACCAGCGACCAGGGATCTGGCTGAAGCTGCTTGTATCCAAGCGAGACGCGTTCTTTTTCGCGGTCATACTTGAGCACCTTGACCGTGATTTCGTCACCAACCTTGAAGAGTTCCGAGGGGTGATTGACGCGGCCCCAGGAGAGGTCGGTCACATGCAGGAGTCCGTCGATGCCGCCAAGATCGATGAACACACCGTAGTCGGTGATGTTCTTGACGCTTCCGCGCACTTCCGCGTCCTCTCGCAGAACTTCGAGCGTGAACGCTTTTCTGCGAGCCTGCTCGCTTTCGATGACACTCTTCCGGGACAGAACGATGTTGCCACGCTTGCGGTTCAGCTTGATGACGCGGCATTCGATCTCCTTGCCTCTCAGGGAGTCGAGATTCTTCACGGGACGAACATCGATTTGCGATCCCGGCAGAAATGCCGCTACGCCGATGTCGACCTTGAGACCTCCCTTGATGCGCTCGATGACGCGGCCTCGGATGATCAGGCCTTCGTTAAAGGCCCGCTCCACGTCTTCCCAGATCCTGACCTTCTCGGCCTTTTCCTTCGAAAGAACGATATGACCGTCGTAATCTTCCGTGTCTTCCAGCAAAACGTCGATAACGTCACCGATTGCGACAGTAAGTTGTCCGGTGGAATCGATGAATTGAGAAACGGGAATGACCCCTTCAGACTTGTAGCCGATATCGACGATGACGTCGGTGCTGGTGATTTTCAGAACGGTGCCCTGCATGACCTCGCCTTCTGCGAACTTGCGAGCGCCGTATTCATCTAACAGATCTTCGTAGTTTCCTACCTCCTCCCCACCTTCTTTTGGGGCAGGAAACCGACCGGGA
>Ga0070675_100000435_pt1 | contig 28364 bp, 29 predicted proteins | sample KBSM43metaG_FD_65343 | JGI IMG/M metagenome (GOLD analysis project Ga0070675, IMG submission 65343) | Miscanthus rhizosphere microbial communities from Kellogg Biological Station, Michigan, USA - KBS M4-3 metaG | ecosystem: Host-associated > Plants > Roots > Rhizosphere > Soil ... | reverse complement strand
CGGTGCATGAAGGCGGTCGGGCCGAGCGTTGGCGAGCCGACGAGGTCGGCGCCGAACACGTACGCCACAGTGGCCCGTTCGACACGGTAGGTGGCGCCGAGACCCATGATCAGATCGTGCGGGTGCTGGTAGTTCGCCAGCGGTAACTGCTCGAACGTTTCGCCGGTCTGAAAGATCTGCGGCGATCCGCCGGGCCGAAATCGCACGCCATCGTCGACGCGGTAGACGTACCGACCCACCGTCCACGGTTCGAGCGATAGCATCGTCTGCAGGGTGATGTGGCCGCGGCCGGCCGGATGCTCGGCGATCTCCATGAACCAGTTCTGCGACTCCCATGCCGCGAAGTCGAAGTACTTGCGATCCTGATAATTGAAGCCGCCGATGATGTTCGCATCGGCCGCCAGCGTCCAGGCGTTTGCCGCGGTCACCGTGTGCTGGTGTTCCGGGTGCTGGTGGTCGGTGTGCGGGTCGTCAACAGGCTGGGAGTCGGTGTGCTGATGCTCCGGAGGAGGCTCCTGCGCGACGACCGGTGTGGCGAAGAGGCAGACGAGGACGAGGACGCGGATGGGGTTAAGCATTCCGGAGCGTAAGTTTCAGGTGCGTGCAAGATCCGTCACGCTCCCCCTTGGATGAATAGCAGCGAATCGCGTGAAAGAAACCAGGGGTCGCGCGGCAGGTGCGACAAATCCGGTAACTGGTTTCCGGATGCGTCGACAGTCGCCCTCGCGTCTGATGCTCCACGAACGAGCGCGGGCTCACGCGTCGAGCCGGATGGACTCTCCAACGTTCAGGACCTTGAATCGGTGCAGCGGTACGCCGGCCGCGCGACACGCGACCTCGAGTTCGCGGATCGGCTCGTCGATGCCTTCCGTCGTCAACTGGAACGTGCCGTAGTGCATCCCGATCGTCTCGGACGCGCCGAGCGCCAGGTGCGCGGCCACGGCCTCGGCCGGGTTCATGTGGACCGACTGCATGAACCAACGGGGCTCATAGGCGCCAATCGGCAGCAGCGCCAGGTCGAGCGGCCCCAGACGCGCCGGAATCTCGGGAAAGAACGTCGCGTGCGCCGTGTCGCCGGCAAAGTAGATGCGCCGGCCGCCCGCTTCCAGCACGAATCCCGACCAGAGGGCGCGGTTGCGATCGAAGGGACTCCGGGCCGAGAAATGCCGCGCCGGCGTCGCCGTCACGGGCACCGGGGACGACCGTGCCGGCTGCCACCAGTCGAGTTCCTCGACCTTGCGGACGCCGGCGGTGCGCGCCAGCCGTGCGTTTCCGAGCGGCGCGATCAGAAGAGGGTCGAAGCGGCGCGCCAGCCGCCGCAGAGTGCGCACGTCGCAATGGTCGTAGTGGTTGTGGCTGAGAAGGACGACGTCGATCGACGGCAGATCGTCGAACGCCACGGCCGGCCGTCGCACGCGGTGCGGACCGACGACGTTGAAGGGCCCTGCGCGCCGGGAGTAAATCGGGTCGGTAAGAACGTTGCCGGCGGCGGTCTGGATCAGGAACGTCGAATGCCCGATGAAGGTGACGGCAGCCGCGGCGCCGTCGAGCGTGGGTGGCCGATGCGTCGGCGTCTCGATGTCACGCGGCCACGGCGTGCGACGCTCGAGCAGCATCCGTGGCACCGCCGTGAACGGCTGAGGGGCCAGTGCTGACGGATTGAAAAACTGCCTGCCGTTCCAGTGATCACTCGGCTCCAGGATCGGCCTCCCGAAGCCATCGTGGATCGACCCGTCGCGCGAGCGCCAGAGAACCGTCGCCGCGCTGTCGGCAAGCCGACGCCGGGCCGGCCGGCGCTAGGCCGCGCGCGAGTGCGGGCCGCGCGTGCGCGCCGACGGACGCGGGACCAGGCGCTCGTAGCTCTCGGCGGAGATGCTGAGCACCCCCGCCTCTACGAGCGCCTGCAGAACGGCCTCGCACGTGCTCGCGCTGACGCCCACGCGCCGCGCCACTTGGCCGAGCGTGAGCCGAAGCGCCGGGGTGTTGAGAAACTCGCCCTGAATTCGTACGACCAGTCCTTCTACTTCTGCCCGGGTCGGTGTCATCGGCGTGTCCTCCAGTGTCTACGGGCCCTTGGAGAAGCAACTCGCGTGCCGCAGCGAGCAGCCCCTCCGCGCCGGCCCGACAGTCGAATACTGCGGGGCACGGGCCGGTTTCACCCCGGATTACTCAGTCAGGCTTGTTCTTGAAGGAAGGATGCCAGGAATTCCTGGGCTCGGGCCCACGCGCCCCGGTGACGCCACGTCTCCCAGGCCACGCGACGGCATCCGGCGAGATCGCCCAGGAAGATCGCGCGCAACTGCCCGGCCACGCCGCGGTCGAAGATTCCGATGTTGCTCTCTTCGTTGTGGGCGAACGACCGGCTGTCGAAGTTCGCGGTGCCGATCGTGCCCCAGAGGCGGTCCACGACCATGGTCTTGTGGTGCAGCATGGTGTGGTTGTACTCGAGGATCTCGATGCCGGCTTCGAGCAGACGGCCGAAGAGGCGCACGCTGTTGTGCCGCGCCAGCCAGTTGTCGTTGCGGATGCCCGACACCATGATGCGCACGTCCACGCCGCGCCGTTTGGCGGCGATCAGCGTGTCGATGGCCACCGGGTCGGGTAGGAAGTACGGGTTCGCAATGAAGATCGACTCGCGGGCGCACACGATCGACAGGTAGTACAGCGTGCGCACGCTCGAGGCGCCGGTTTCGGGAGAGCTGAGCAGGGTCTGGACGCTGAGCGATCCGGCCTCGTCGATCACCGGATAGTACGCCTCGCCCGAGATCAACTCGCCGGTCGTCTGCTGCCAGTTGTGGGCGAACCCGGTCTGGAGCGGCACCACCGCCGGCCCCTCGATGCGGATCTGCATGTCGCGCCATTCGTCGGGACCGCGGGCGTTGCCGCGCCACTGATCGGCAATGCCCGCGCCGCCCGTGAACGCGACGCGGCCGTCGACGATCAGCGACTTGCGGTGGGTCCGGTTGTTGAAGCGCCCCAGCGTGTACCAGCGGATCGGGTTGTACCAGGCCACGTGGCAGCCGCCGCCTTCGAGCGTCTTGAGGATCTCGGCGCCGATGGTGGCCGACCCGATCGCATCGAGCAGGATCTTCACGTTGCGGCCGGCCCGGGCCTGGCGTGCCAGGGCCGCGGCGAAGGTGCGGCCGATGTCGCCGGCCCAGTAGATGTACGCCTCGATGGTGATCGAGGCCTCGGCCATCTCGATCGCTTCGAGCATCGCCGGGTAGAACGCGTCGCCGTTGTTGAGCAGCGTGATGGCGTTGCCCGGAAGGAACGGCGCGCCGCTCGCGCCCGCGACCGTCTGCACGAACTCCTCGGACTCGACCGGGAACTCGTGATCGAGCCCGTAGCGGGGCGGCGCCGCAGCCGGAGCGATGAGGTAACTGAACAGCCCCATCGCCGCGCTGCCGACAGCCCACCCCCACTCCTGGTGCGCGATCAACCACACGAACACCAGCGCCCAGGGCCACCACGACCACAGCAGGCGCCGCGCCCGGGTCCAGAAGGGGAGCATGCCCTTGGGAGGCCGGCTGCGCGGATCGATTCTCGAGAACCGCCAGCCGCGGCCTCGCCGCAGCGCGGCGCGCAGGCGAGGACGGCTCTTGGGCCCGCGCCGCCGGCCGGCGCGGGTTGGGGGGTGCGCATCGGCCATCGAGTTCACGGTAGCACGGCGCTCCGCGGCGTCGTGCGCGTGTGCCTGCGCGCTATGGACAGGTCTCGCCGATCAGACGGAACGACGTGACCGAGATCGCCCGCGTGGGGGCGGACGGATGCGCCGTGGCTGGTGGCTCTGGCGGAGCCGTGACCGATCGGCGCGGGGCGGCCGCGCCGGCGTCGGTCACCCGCGGCGTGCCAGGATTGGACTCGAGCCGGGCGTCGATGACGCCCACCACCTCCACGCGCTTCCCGACGAAGCGCGTCAGTTCCGCCGATTTGGCACCGACCACCCACAGCGACTGCTCGGCCGTCGCGGCCGCGCCCTTCGTGGCGACGCTGTCGGAGGTCGTCCCCGATCCAGAACCGGCGGGACGTGAACCAGGCACGGCCGATTGCGGCGGCGCGCCCGCGCCGCGGCCATCACGAGGCTTGACCTGTGCCCGCGTCAGCGCGAGCCCTGTCGCTGCGCCCTGTTCGTGACCGGTGGGCGGGGCAGCGGCCGTGTCGGGCTGTTGCGCGATGCAGCCGACCGCCGTGACTTCCGGCGGGGGCGCCGGGGGCGACTGCGCGCCGAGTCCGTGAACGGCGGCGCTCAGGACACCGATGACAACGGTAAGCACGACCAGCGGGCGCGCGGCGACGGTCATGATCGTTCCCTCCCGAGGGAGGACACTGCAAGGTGATGACCAGCGCCGGCTCAACCGTCCAGTGTGGTGACGGGGGCGAGCGCGCGAAGCTCGCGTGCCATTGTGTTGCAGTGCGCCAGGCGTGCCCACTTGCGGAGGCTGTAGATCGTGAGATCCAGATCTCCCGCCGTGCTCCGGGCATGGACCGGCCTTCCTGCTCGGCCGCCGAACGACAAATGAACTGCTCGAAGGAGCTGGTCAGCGACATCGCTGCGGCCGCGCCTTGACCGACGCCGGCCGGCCGGAGTACCAAGAGCCGATCGGATGGCTGCGAGCGGTAGTGCTGCAACGGCGACGGTATGGATTCGCAACGCGAGATGATCGAGTTTCTCTCGACGCCACACGCGCACGCCGGCCGCGCTGTGGAACGTGTCGACACGCACGCGTCGATCGTGTTTCTCGCAGGCGACGCTGCCTACAAGCTGAAGCGCGCGGTCCGTTACGACTATCTGGACTTCTCCACGCCCGAGCGCCGCCACGCCATGTGCAATGCCGAACTGGCGTTGAACCGACGCATCGCGCCGCAGATATACGACCGGGTGGTACCCGTCACGCGCGACGCGTCGGGCGCGCTCGCAATCGACGGGAGCGGGACCGCGGTGGATTGGCTGCTGGTGATGCGGCGCTTCGATCAGAGCCAGTTGCTCGATCGGCTCGCGGCGGCCGGCGCGCTGCCGTGGCATCTGATGGCGCCCCTGGGACATGCGATCGCCCGCATGCACGAGGGCGCCGAGCGGTGCGCCGCCCGGGGCGGCGCCGCCAGCATGGCGTGGGTGGTGGACGGCAACGCGCGGGACTTTGCCACCCGCCCGGCGCTCGACGCTCGAGTGGCCGCGGAAGTCACGGCGCGGGCGCGGGCGCTACTGGCCGCGCACGGCGGGCGGTTGGACGAGCGGCAGGCGCGTGGTCTCGTCCGGCGCTGTCACGGCGACCTTCACCTGCGGAACATCGTGGTGCTCGACGGCGTGCCCACGCCGTTCGACGCCGTCGAGTTCAACGACGACATTTCCTGTATCGACGTCCTCTACGACCTCTCGTTCCTCGTGATGGACCTCTGGCGCCGGTCGTTGCCAGCGCATGCCAACGCCGTGTTCAATGCCTACATCGGCGACACCGGAGACGTTGGGGGATTACGCCTGCTGCCGCTGTTCCTGTCGTGCCGCGGCGCGGTGCGGGCCAAGACCGGCGCCACCACGGCGGCCCTCGAACCCGACGCCGGCAAGCGGCGCGCGCTCGAGCACGCCGCTGCAGGTTATCTGACGCTCGCCAGGCAGTTGCTGGATCCGCCGCCGCCGCGTCTGATCGCCATCGGCGGCGTGTCAGGGACGGGCAAGTCGACGTTGGCGCGCGGCCTCGCGCCGGCCGTAGGGGCGGTGCCGGGCGCGCTGCTCGTGCGCAGCGACGAGATCCGCAAACGGCAGGCTGGGGTCCCGATGCTCTCGCCGCTCGCGACCGAGGGCTATACGGCCGAGGCCTCTGCGCAGGTGTATGCGGCCGCCGGAGACAGCGCCTGTCAGGGCGTCGCCGCAGGCCACTCAGTGATCGTGGACGCCGTCTTTGCGAGCGCGACCGAGCGCGACGCCATCGAAGCGGTTGCCCGCCGGGCGGGCGTTCCGTTCATCGGCATCTGGCTCGATGCGCCCGCAGCCGTCTGTATCGAGCGCGTCGAGAGCCGTCAGGGCGATGCGTCCGACGCCGGCGCCGATGTCGTCCGCGCGCAAGTTGTGCGCGACAGCGGTGTGGTGCAGTGGCGGCGGGTGAATGCCGCGGGCCCCCCCGGGCACACGATCCGGGCCGCTCGATCGCTCGTGGGGCTGCCCTCAGATTGACGTCGCCGTGGCGCGGGGGCGCCCCCAAACGGCACCGGTCAGCCCTCGTCGATGAGCTGTCCTTCTCGCCCTGGCGGCCGTGGCCCACCGAGAACAGATGAGCGCGGCCGCGCTCGACCGGGCACGAATCGTGCTCAAATCTTCGAGCATGACCAACGCCGCATCTCGGCCGCGCTATCTGCGACGGTTCGTCGGTGCGCTGTTGCTCGACCCCGCCGCCTACGAAGACGTCGAAGCCGATCGCCACGCCACCGTTCAGGCCTGCGCCACCGTGCTGCTGGCCGCCGTCGCGGAGGGGGTGGCGCTGCGGAACGTCATCGGCCCGGCCAGCATCGCCTTGATGACCGTCGCCGCGCTCCTGGGCTGGGCGGCGTGGGCTCTGCTCACGTTCGAAGTCGGGGCACGTCTGCTTCCAGGCGCGAGGACGCACAGCGACGTCGGCGAGCTGCTGCGCACGCTCGGGTTCGCGGCCGCGCCCGGCAGCATCGCCTTTCTGTCGCTCGTGCCGGGCCTGACGATGCCGATCCTGGCCTTCACCCGGACCTGGATGCTGCTGGCCATGGTGGTGGCCGTGCGCCAGGCGCTGGACTACACCAGCACGTGGCGCGCAGTGGCCGTGTGCGTGGTCGGCTGGCTCCTGACGTCGGCCATGATTCTCGCCCTCGCGTACTTCGGCGCCACCACGGTCTCGTAACGGACTCGCGCCGCACCACTGTCCGCTCGACCCGCGCGGCCGCCCGCGCCGCCGCGCCGGTGTGTAAAGATGGAGGGCTGTTGGACACGGCCCTGGCGTGGGTGGAAGCGACCGGCGTGGCGAGCGCCGTCAGGGAATCGTTGTGGCTGACGGCGTCGCTGAGTGCCGTGCACCTCGTCGGGGTGACCCTTGTCGGCGCGGGAGCGCTGGCCTCGGGACTGTGGTGCGGCGGACTGCTGTTCGCCAATCAGCCGGCGGCTGCGGTGATGCGGCCCGCCGGGCGCGCCATCGGGCTCGGGCTGCTCATCAGCCTGCTCACAGGAGTCCTGCTCGTGAGCCCGCGGGCGTCCGCGTCGGCCGCCAACGGCTTCTTCCAGTGGAAGATGACGTTTCTGATCGCGGCGGCCGCCACCGACGTGCTGGTCCGGCGGCGCGGCCCGGCGCTCGCCGGTCGTGCGACGGTCGCCGGGGGACTCCTGCGCTCGGCGCTCTACGGCGCGGTGATTGTCGCCGGCTGCGCCTTCATCCTGCTCGAGTAGCGATGTCCATTCCCGACATCGCGATCTGGCTCGAGAGCACCACACCGGCCACGCTCGTCCGCGAAAGCACGTGGGGCTTTCCGATCGTCGTCGCGACGCACATCCTCGGTATCACGCTCTCGGCCGGCATGATCATGTGGTTCGACCTTCGCCTCCTGGGCGTGGTGCTGCGCGGGAGCCCGGTGTCGGCGGTGTACCGCGGCGTCATTCCCTGGGCCGGCACCGGCTTCGCCGTCATGTTCGCCAGCGGGGGCCTGCTGCTCGCCGCTTATGCCACCGCTGCCCACGGCAACCCCTATTTCCGTATCAAGATGGCGGCGCTGGGCCTCGCCGGGCTCAACGCGCTGGTCTATCACCTCTCTATCGATCGCCGGCGCGCCGCCTGGGATGCGCAGGCGACGCCTCCACCCGCCGCGCGCGCGGCGGGCCTGGTCTCCATCCTCGTGTGGACGTGCGTCATCCTGGCGGGGCGGATGATGTCCTACACCATGTTCTGAGGCCGCGTGTATCCCGTCCTGTTCCGCGTCGGTGGCATCGAGATCACCAGCTTCGGCCTGATGGTCGCAATGGGTGGGCTGGTCGGCTTCTGGATTTTCGGGCGCGAGCTCTCGCGGAGTCGTCTCCCGGGCGACGGTGTCGACGCCGCGGTGGGCGGTCTCGTGGGCGGGCTCGCGGGAGCGAAGCTGCTCTGGACGCTCGAGTTCGCGGGCGACGCGCCAATCGCCGACCTGCTTTTCAGCCGCGGCGGTCTGAGCTGGTTCGGCGGGTTGATCGGCGGCCTCGCCACCGGCCTCTGGCTGCTGCATCGCCGCCGGATTCCACTCGTGCCGGCGTTGGCGGCCGCGACCCCTGCGCTCGCCGCCGGGCACGCCCTCGGCCGCGTCGGCTGTTTCCTCGTCGGCGACGACTACGGGCGGCCCAGCACCCTGCCGTGGGCGGTGGCGTTCCCGGATGGCCGGCCGCCGACGCTGGTGCCGGTGCATCCCACGCAACTCTACGAGGCGGCCGCGCTGGCCGTGCTGGTGTGGCTGCTGATTCGCTGGCGGCGGCAGGGCGTGCCCGATGCGAACGTCCTCGGACGCTACCTGGCGTGTGCCGGGGCGATCCGGTTCGCGATCGAATTCGTCAGGGTGAATCGGCCGATCGCCGGGCCGCTGACGCTGGCCCAGCTCATCGCGCTGACCCTGATCGCTGTTGGCGCGTTCCTGCTCCTGCGGCGCCGCTGAACCCCGCCGCTCGGCCTTCCGCGCGCGCCGCCACCCGCACGCTCGCGGACTGCGTTGCCATGATAGGCTCGCGTCCGTTTTCGAAAGGACTACCCGCATGAGCAGAGGCATGGCCAGCGCCGCGATGGCGTTCGCGACGGCCGTTCTCGGGATGCCGATCGGCGCGGCCGCACAGGATGTGGCCATCACCAACGCGCGGATCGTCGTCGGGTCGGGGCAGGTGATCGAGTCGGGCACGATCATCGTGCGGAGCGGCTCGATCGTCACGGTGACGCCGGGCGCGACGCCGACGCAGGGGCTGACGGTCATCGACGCCAAGGGCCTGTCGGCGATGCCCGGGTTCATCGACAGCCACAAGCACGTCAACGACGGCCCGGACGCAAAGGGCCAGATGCAGTCGCTCCTCGAAGCGGGCTACACCACCGTGCTGTCGGGCGGAAGCAACGGCGGCGCCGACCTTGCGCTGCGCGACAAGATCGAGAAGGGCGAGTACAACGGCCCGCGGATCATCCCCTCCGAGCGGATCAATCTGCAGCAGACCCCGGCCGAGGCGCGCGCGGCCGTGCAGGCGATGGCCGCCAAGGGCATCAGGCATACCGCGGAGATTGGGCTGACCCCGGAGCCGTCACCGCCGCAGGCCGAGATCGAAGTGCTGAAGGCGATCGTCGACGAGGCGAAGAAGGCGGGCGTGCAGGTGAACGTGCACGCGGTGAGCACGCCAGCCATGTCGGCGGCCGTCGACGCAGGGGTGACGCGCCTGGTCCATCTCCCGAACAAGGACTGGACCAGCTATGAGGCGGCCGAAGCGGTCGCGAAGACCGGCTCCATCGTCGCCGGCCTGATCGCGTTCGGGGCGCCCACCATCGATCGCGAGTCGCGGGCGCCGGCGCCGGTGCAGTTCCCGCGCGACAACACCACGCGCTTCCGCGACGGCAAGCCGTGGCCGGAAGCGATCGCCGGTGCCAACCGCGATCCGAAGGGGAGGGCCACCGGCACCGAGGGCGGCTACACGATCGTCAACGCGCGCCGCATCTGGGACGCGGACCCGAATCACCAGACGATCTCCTACTCGACGGATCAGAACTTCGCGGATGTCGCGGTGCTGGAGCACGAGCTGAAGTCCTACAGCATCGTCTTCTCGATGGCCGACATCCATCGCATCATGGGCCCCAACTCGGCGCGCTATGTCGGCATGAGCGACCGCATCGGGACGCTCGAGCCGGGCAAGCTCGCGGACATCATCCTGGTCGACGGCAACCCGACGCTGAACATCTACGAGATGCTCAGGACCAGAGTCGTGCTGAAGGAAGGCCGCATCGTCGTCGACAAGCGATAGTCAGAGCCCACGCGCAGGAGATCCAGGAGTGTGTCCGAGTGAGACCTCGATCCGCGCCCGGGCCTCACCAGGCACCGAATCGTTCGCGTTGCGAAATCGGGCCGTGCGCCGCCGCGGTAAACTAAGGGGTTATGAGCATCAAAAGCCTCGAGGACGTCATCCAGGCGGCCGGTAACCCGGTGACGCTGCTGCGCAATCAACAGACCGGGCCCAACGTCTATCCCGGCGTGCCGCCCGAATACACCAACTGGCGCGACGAAGTGCAGGCATGGCAGAAGACGTGCGTGCTCTTCAACCAGTCCTACCACATGGCCGATCTGGCCGTGGAGGGACCGGACGCCCTGAAACTGCTCACCCGCCTCGGCGTCAACAGCTTCAACGGCTTCGCCGTGGACAAGGCCAAGCAGTTCGTTCCCTGCAGCTACGACGGCTACGTCATCGGCGATGTGATCCTGTTCTACCTCGCCCCGAATCAGTTCAACCTCGTCGGACGGGTTCCGGTGCTCAACTGGATCCGGTTTCACGCCGCCACCGGTGGCTACGACGTGAAGGTGGAGCTCGACGAGCGCTCGGCCGCGCGCCCCGATCCCTTCAACCGCAAGTCGTACCGGTTCCAGCTCCAGGGCCCCAACGCCCTGAGGGTGATGGAGAAGCTGCTGGGCACCCGGGCCCCGGAGCTCAAGTTCTTCAACATGGGCCACATCACCATCGCCGGCAAGTCGGTGCGCACCCTCCGGCACGGAATGGCGGGACAGCCCGGTTACGAGATGTTCGGGCCCTTCGCCGACGGCGACGCCGTGCGCGACACCATCGCCAAAGCCGGTGAGGAATTCGGCCTGCGGCTCGTGGGCGGCCGCGCCTACTCGGCCAACACGCTCGAGTCGGGATGGATTCCGTCGCCGCTCCCGGCCGTCTACACCGGTGAGCAGATGAAATCGTACCGGCAGTGGCTCCCGGCCGACTGCTACGAAGCGAGGGCGTCGATTGGCGGCAGCTTCAATTCGTCGAACATCGAGGACTACTACCTCACGCCGTGGGACCTCGGCTACGGCCCGCACGTCAAGTTCGATCACGATTTCATCGGCCGCGAGGCGCTCGAGCAGAAGGCCAAGGGTCCGCATCGCACCAAGGTGACGCTGGCGCTCAACACCGACGACGTCATGCGTGTGGTCGGCAGCCAGTTCCAGCGCGACCACCGCGCCAAGTTCATCGAGTTTCCGTCGGCCGTCTACTCGATGCACCCGTACGACAAGGTGACGAAGAACGGCAAGACCATCGGCGTCTCGACCTGGGTCGGCTACAGCGCGAACGAAGGCCAGATGCTGACCCTGGCGATCCTCGATACCGAGCAGGCGACGATCGGCAGCGAAGTCACCTTCGTCTGGGGCGAAGAGAACGGCGGTACGGCCAAGCCGGCGGTCGAGCGGCACGAGCAGGTGGAGATGCGCGCGACCGTCAGTCCAGTGCCCTATGCGGAAGTGGCCCGCACCGAATATGCAGACAAGGGCTGGCGCACCGCGTCGCGGTAGCTCGCCGCGCCGTCTGCCACCCGAGGGCGAGCACGCGCAGATCTAGAGGGCGGTCTCGAGACCGCCCTCCCGGCCGCGCCCGCCTACTCGTCGTCCCCCTTCGGTACGCCTGCCGCGAACCACACGCCGCCCGCATTGCGAATGAGCAGCACCGGGCTGGGGCACTCCGCCGGCACCGACTGCAGCGTGTCGTCGATGCGAAAATCGCCGTTCGGCTCGAGCGGCACCGTGGTGGCGGTGCTGTGTTCGACGAAGGGCGCCGCGGCTTCACAAATCAAGGTCGCGAAGACTCGCTGATTGGCGTTCCGGCCGATGCTGTTGCCGCTCGCCAGGAGCAGCCCGCGCCCTCGCACCTTGATGCGGCCGGTGGCGTCGACGTCGGCTCGAAGGTCGGCGATCCGCCAGGGCCCGGCACCCGGGTTGACGCCTCTCACGATGTTCAGCCGTACGTTCGGGAGCGTGCCGTCCGGGTTTGCGGCCCCGGCGCCGTTCGACGCTGGAATCACGCCGATACCACCCTCGAACCTCGCAATGAAGTCGCTCGCCCGGGCGCCGGCGGAAGCCGTCGTCACGAGAATTGCTAGAATCGCTGCCGTTGCTTTGACCATCTTCTGCTGACCTTTCTGTATTCGACCTGAGACCTCGCGGGGAGCCGCGAATGCCTCTCCACAGGGTCTAACCTCACGACATTTCCGAATATTCCCGGGCGCGCGGCGACGGGCCCGCGAGGTGTGCGCCGGAACGGCGTCCGCCCGCGCGTCGCGTCGACTCCACCTGGCCGCGGAGCGCCTCGCGGGCCCGCGACAGGCGCGACATCACGGTCCCGATGGGTACCCCGATCACGTCGGCCAACTCCCGGTAGGAGAGGCCCTCGATCTCACGCAGCACGAGCACTCGGCGCAAACGCTCCGGGAGCCGGCTCAGCGCGCGCGCGACTGACTCCGCATGATCGATCCGAAGGAGGATCGACTCGGGGTCCGACTGCGGCCACGCGCTGCTGTGATGCTCTTCGTCGAACGAGGCCGGCGCGGCCTGATTGCCACGTCGGTGGCGGTCATGGCAGGTGTTGCGCACGATTCTGAGGAACCAGGCTCGTGCATCGCCGCCGATGAAGGTCCGAAAGTGCCGAAAGGCCCGGAGCGACGCTTCCTGCACCGCGTCTTCCGCGTCGTGTTCGTCACGGATCAACCAGCGCGCCAGCCGCTGAGCCGCGCCGAGGTGGGGCAGGACGACCTCGTCGAAGCTGGCACCGATGCCAGGCGCCGCTGCCCGCCGATCGAGCCCGCTACTCATCGAGCGCTCTGAGGACTTGCCGGAGTCCCTGGTCAAGCGTGGGATAGAGGAAACGGAAGCCCAGCCCCCGCAGCCGGATGTTCGAAAACACGGCATCGGTCTGGAGGTGATCGGCCAGCACCGGGCCTACCACGAGCCGGGTCGCGGCGGCGGGCACCCGGAGCACACGCAAAGGACGCTGTGCCAGGTGCGCGAACGTGCCGGCAAACTCCGACAGGCGAATCGGATCGCGGTTGACGAGGAAATACCGGCCGCCATGCGTGCCGTGCTCGGCGAGGTGAATCAACGCACGGGCGCAGTCCTGGACGTGGATGGGCGAGAGCCAGGGTCCGGCGTTCCCGAACGACAGCACGCGGCGGCCGGTCATGACCGGCTCGATCACGCAGTCCCGAAACCAGCCGCCGTTGCCGTAGACCCATCCGGGAAACGCGGCGACGATCGGTTGCCCGGCGAGGACGTATCCCTCGAGGCGCTCGAGCGCCGATGAAAGACAGCGCCCCCAGGCCGAGGGCTGCGGCGGCGCGTCCTCTGTGATTGGACGCGGTCCGTCTGTCGCGCCGTACCAGCTCGCATCCGCCACATACACGACCCGGCGCGTCACGCCCGCGGCCACGGCGTCGAGCAGGTGCGCGTCCATCCGGACCCGCGCGCCTGCGATGGATGCGGCGCGTCGCCGAGTCAGCCGTAGCCCATACGCAACGTGAGGGGGAACATGAAAGACCCAGTCGGCGGCCGCCTCGTCCTGCCACGGCCCCGGCTCCAGCAGGTCGCCGATGACGGGCACTCCACCGGCGCGGCGCACCCGCGCAGCCGCCTCCGCCGAGTTGATCAGGCCGAAAACCCGATGGCGGCGGGCGACGAGCACCTTGACCAGTTCGGAACCGATGAATCCGGCGGCGCCAGTGACGAACGAGGTCGCCCGCGTGCTGGTTGGCATGCCGCCAGTGTGTGGTGCGAGCCACGCGGCGCCCACCGACAACACCCCCACAGCACTCGTACGCGGACCGTACGGGCGGGCCGGGAGTGGCCTCTCCACAATTCGACGGGTCGCGAAGCCCGCACGTCAGCCGAAGTAAGATCACCACGTCATGAAAGCTGGCCCTCCGGGGTCATTTGGCACGCAGCTGAAAGCACTTCGCGAGGCTGCGGGCTTTACACAGGAAGAGCTCGCGACGATTGCCGGCCTTTCGGTTCATGGCGTGAGCGCGCTCGAGCGCGGAGAACGGCGGCGGCCTCATGTCGAGACCGTCCGCGCGCTGTGCGGTGCGCTCGACCTGACGGGCGCAACGCGTGACGCGCTGCTGCGGAGTTCGCGGCCGCCTGCTGACGCCACTGCGGGCGATGAGCTCATCGGTCTGTCGCTTCCCCTGCCGCCGACGGCTCTCCTCGGTCGCGATGCCGAGCTTCAGACATTGCGGCAATGGCTCGCGGATCCCGCCGTCAGGCTGATTACGCTGACCGGACCCGGAGGAGCGGGGAAGACCCGTCTGGCGCTCGAAATCGCGCACACCATCGCGGCGGACCCGGCCATACGTGTCGCGTTCGTGCCGTTGGCGGCCACCCGGGATCCGGCGTTCGTGGCGTCGGTCATCGCCGAGGCGCTGGGGCTGTCGGACGTCATTGCGGCCGATCTTCCGATGCGCGTACGCGGCGCCTGCGGTGAGCGCCCGACGTTGCTGGTGCTCGACAACTTCGAACAGGTGCTCGACGCCTCGCCCCTGGTTGGAGAGCTTCTGGGAACGGTCGCGCCGCTACGCGTGCTGGTCACCAGCCGCGCGCCGCTCCGCGTGCGGGGCGAGCGGGAGTACGCTGTCGGGCCTCTCGAGTTGCAGGCCGGTTCCGAGGCGATGTCGCCCGCCGACCTGGCTCGCGTTCCGGCTGTGCGCCTCTTCCTGGAGCGGGTTCGAGACGTGCAGCCCGAATTCCGCCTCACGTCCGGGAATGGCGCCACCGTAGCCGCGATCTGCCGGCGACTGGATGGATTGCCACTGGCCCTCGAGCTCGCGGCGCCGTGGATGAAGGTGCTGACGGTGGACGGCCTGCTCCGGCAACTCGAGCGCGACGTCCTGCTCTCGACCGTCGGCCCGCGCGACCTCCCCGAACGCCAGCGGACCATCAACGCCACGGTGGCCTGGAGTTATCAACTCCTTGGCTCGAGTGAACAACACGCCTTCCGCCGGTTCGGCGCGCTGCCGGGCCGCTTTCCGATCGACGCGGCCGCGGCCGTCCTGCGCGCTGGCGCGGTCCCCTCGGCAGCCGGCGACGGTGCGCTGGCGGCGGCGGCCAGCCTAATTGACAAGAGCTTGCTGCTGCGCGCCAAGACCTCGGTGCCGGCTCGGCCGATGTATCAGATGCTCGAAACCGTGCGTGCCTACGCCGCGCTCGAGCTCACGGCGTCGGGTGAGCGCGACGACGCGTTGGAAGGGCTCGCGTCCTATTCCATCGGCGAGGCGTCTCGTGCCGCGAAGGGGCTGACGGGACCGGCGCAGGTCGAATGGCTCGATCGTGTGCGCGACGACATCGACAGCTACCGCGCGACGCTGGTGTGGCTCATCGAACGGGGCCGGGCGGCCGACGCCACCGACATTGCCTGGGGACTGAAGTACTTCTGGTTGATCCGGGGGCATTCGGCTGAAGGCCTGCGGTGGTACGAGCAGATTTTGAAGCTGCCATCGCTTCCGGCCGCCGCCGAGTCGAAAGCGCTGCTTGGCGCCGCCGGCATGTGGTGGACGCAGGGCGGGCTCGCGCGGGCACGGACCGCCCTCGACCGCGCCATGACTCTCGCCCACAGCGTTGGCGACATGGAGACGGTCGCACATGCCGAGCATGTGTCCGGGCACGTCGAGCACGCGCTTGGCAACGAGGAAGGGGCGCGCACGCGTTTCACGCAGAGCATCGCCCGGTTCCGGGCGTTGGCGATCCCGTCCGGCATTGGCAACGCGCTGAACGGAATGGCGGTGCTGGCCCTTGCGACCGGCGACGCCAACCAGGCGGAACGCCTGCTCGATCAGGCCACGACGGCGCTCCGCGACGCGGGCTCGTGGTTCATGACCTGGGCGCTATATGTACGGGCGATCCTGGCGGTACGGCGCGGGGACCCCGATCGGGCAATCGCATTGACGCGTGAGAGCCTGACCCGGGTGCGCGAACTCCACGACAAGTTCGCGTTCGTGTACGCGCTCGTTCCGCTGGCCGCCGCCGTCGTCCTCAAGGGCAACGACACGTGTGTGGCGCGCATCCTCGGCGCCCGCGACGCGGTCACCGAACGCACCGGCGTCACGGTATCCGACAAATCGGTGCAGGACTTGCGGAGTCGCGCGGAGACTGAGGCGCGCGCGCGCCTCGGCCCGGATCGGTGGGCCCTGGCGTACGCGGCCGGGCGCGCGAGCTCCATCGACACGTTGCTGAAAGACATCGACGCCATCAGCCGAAAAGCGCCGCCGCCGATCGGGAGCCGGCGAAGCCGTACGGTCGAATCCTGAACCGGCGCGCTTGCCGCCTCGACGGCGGGCGGCAAGAGGCGCGGACGGTTGGTTCGTCCGCGCCTCCGGCGACAAGAGTGCAGCTGCCCTCGTCATGCGACGCATGGCGAGCTAGTAGGGAACCGACACGCCCGGATCGAGGCTCGCGCCGCCCCCTGCGAGCTGGCCTCGAATCGCCCCCGCCGGGTTGAGCCCGGTGTGGACGTTGAAGTAGTGCCCGGCCGGGTTGGCGAGGATCGCCGCGGCCCGGTCCGCCGGCACGCTGATCCCGTTCTTCGTTACTGATCCAGTGCCGTTGGTGAGCGTCAGCTCACCGGCGGCGAGACCGGCACTTACGAAAACCCCGGCATTGCTGCCCGCCGCCCCGTTGTGGATGTGCGCGTCGGTGAAGGTCGTGCCCGCCGGAAATCCCGAGACGCTGATCTGGATGTTGGCCGTCGCCGAGGTGACGGTGCCGCCGCTGTCCTTCGTGACTGTCAGGGCAATCGTCGCCGTGCCGGAACCACTCGCATCGGCATTGGTGATGGCGGGCACCTCGTTGGCGGGCGACATTGGCACCGTGAAGGTGGCCGTCGTGCTGGTCCCTGACGCGGACGGAGGCGCGGACGTAGACGATGGGGACGACGGTGAGTCCGAGCACCCGACGGCGAGGATGCTCAGACCGACGAGAAGTAGTGACATTCGAGACATGCGATTCTTCCTCCTGGATTCGCTCAGAAGAATTTCCGGGCGAGGTTGAAGCCGAGATAGAGACTGTTCGGGGAGCCGCCGCGCGCGAGCTGTCCGAAGGTCGTTCCCTGGCCGTTGTTGAAGTTGAGTTGAAACAGGTGTCCGCCCGCGCGCTTCTCGATGCCGAACCCGTAGGCCGGCTTGTCGGGCTGGTAGCCGCCGATTCGTGGGGCCACTTCGGCGACGACGTAGACCGAGCCGCCGATCCGCACTCGGCCGCCGGCGCCGACGAACACCGTGTCGCGATCGACGCCCAGCAGCGCGGCCGTGTTGTGGACCCAGACCGGCGTGGCGTACACCGCGAGCCTCTCCCCGGCCATGCGTGACACGACGACGCCCAATGCCGGCGAGTACCGTTCCTGGAAGTTGTCTGCGCCTTCGACCGACACGAGCGCCGAGAGCGACACCGGGATGGCACCGCCCTGGCGCAGCCCGTCGTACTTGCCGTAGAACTGCAAGGCTTTGTCGATCGCGGTTCGATAGACGGCGGCTTGCAGGTGTCGCGCGACGCCGAACCGGTACTCGAAGCCGACCGCCGCGCCTTGATCCAGCCCAAACAGGTTGCCGGCGTTGCCGCCGAGGCTGCCGCGCCGCAGATTGCCGTTGAAACGGTGCGTGAGCTGGAAGTTCGACCCGTGGCGGGGAAGCCGCAACGTGGACGGGAGATTGAGGACCCGAAAGTCGGGCTCCGCGAGTACCGGCGCGGAATCGTCGTCGTACGCTGCCGCCGAGTCCGCCAGGTCCGCCGGGCCGGTCGTCACGGCGGGCGAAGCGTTCGAAGGCGTTGGCGCTTCCTGGGCGGCCGCAGCCGTCGTGAGCGCGATGAACAGCGCGATCGCCGGCGAGACCGGCGGGCGGCGGGGTATTACAGACATGAGCTCTCCTTAAATCTGCGTTTACGGTTCTGGCGTGACGATGAACGAGGCCTTCATGCGGCTGTGGCCGATGCCGCAAAACTCGGAGCACGCGATCTGAAACGTGCCGGCCTTCTGTGGCGTCAGCGCGATTGACAGCGGCCGCCCGCGCCCGGCGACGCGCGCGTCCAGGCCGAGCTCCTTCACCTGCAGTCCGTGCGCGCCATCGAGCGAGCGAACGTTGAGCACGACCCGCTCGCCGAGACGGACCTCGATGCGTTCAGGCGCGAAGGCGTATCTCGACAGCGTGACGTCGATACTTCGGGCCGGTTGCAAGTCGGGTGTCTGTGCGACGAGTGTCAGGAGCAGGAACAGCGCGCGGCCAACGAGCGCTGCAGCGGTTGCGACGAGCGTGGTCACCCATGCCGTTGTCATGCAGCGAGTGTGAAACGCGGGCGAAGGGCCGACCACCCACAGTGCCCGCACGCGGCCCGTACGGCGCCCGTACGTCGCGGCGCTACGATGAGCGGGTCATCTGGAATAGCGGTGCGCGGTTGACGGTTCTCTCTCAGCGAGGGCCGGCGCTCGAGCACGCCCGCGCCACGGAGGGACCAAGCCATGACATTTCCGAGAGTCGTGTTTCTCGCCGCCGGCGTGTGGGGCCTCGCGGTGCTGCCCCCGCTGTACTTCCTCGTCGACGTGACGGGGCGGCATTACGCGGCGCCGGTGGACTATCCGCACTTCTTCTATGGGTTTCTGTCGGTGGCCCTGGCCTGGCAATTCGCGTTTCTGGTGATCGGGTCGAACCCGGCGCGCTTCCGGCCGCTGATGATCCCTGGCATGCTCGAAAAGTTCGGTCACGTGGCGGGAGTGGTGGTGTTGTACGGGCAGGGGCGGCTCTCCGCGGCAGACGCCACCGCGGCGGTTCCCGATGCGCTCCTGGGCCTGCTGTTTGTCGTGGCGTTTGTGATGACGCCCAGCCTGGACGTTCTCAGTGTCCAGGCGAGAGATGCCGCATCGCCACCACGTCGCCTCCAGTGAACGCCCAGTCGGGCGGGCGATTGCGCTGCAGTTCCTTCTGCGTCCAGTTCGCGCGCATCAAGCCGCAGCTCGGATGGGCCGATGTGCGCATGAGCAGGTGTCCCAACTCGTGCGCAGCGGCGCGGCCGAGCAGCACCGCGACATCGGTGTGCGTCTCCCGTGCCAGCCGCTCGACGTGACCGAAGTACACAGTGGCCAGCACGCCGCCCACGCGGGGAGCGACGAAGGCGGTACCCAGCGTGATCGACGCGTTCCAGCCTGGGGAACCCTCGGGCACGATCCGTAGCGACAGTTCAGAGGGGTCCGGGCGTCGATCGCAGGCCGTGGAGCGATTGGGGCCGGTGCAGATACGCCAACGAACCTCCACAAGGGCAGGCCGCAGCGCCGCTGCGGCTCCCTCCAGCGCGCGTTGCTCGAGCGCGGGCGTCAGGCCTGCGGATTGGTAGACACGGACCGTGATGGTGGTGGTCGGGCCGGCCGCCGTCAGCGCGGCGGGCGGCATCCAGGCGGCAACACCCGCGACGATGAGGGCCAAGCCAGGTCGCACGATGTCCTCACACGAAGAGACGAGATGACGTGTCGATGTCGGCGCGGGCTAGTGCACGACCGGGTCCGAATGCGACCTGGCGGCAATGCCGAGGACTGTCGACGTGACGACCCAGTGTTCGCCTGAGCGAATCTCGAGGGCCAGTCCGACGCTAATCCAACCGCCCGTCACTCCGTGCCCGCTCATGCTGACGCCGTCGAGGGAGGCCAACGTCGGATCGGGAAAGTAAGTGCCACCCTGGACGTAGACCTCCGGCCCGTCGGCAATCACAACGCGGTACAACGAGTTCAGGGTCCGCACGAGCAGTGTGGTGAACGGGGCCACATGGCGCAGATCAATCCCCTCACAGATCCGATCGCTGGCCTGAGCACGGGTCGACATGTCCGTCATTGCCTTTCACAGGAGACGCGGGGGTTCCAATCGACGAATGCGCCGTTCGGGTTGTCCCGCCACGCCCAGACGTGAAGTTCGTAATGGGCCGGGAGGCCGAAACGGTTCGGGCTGTCCACGAACTGAAGCAGATGGCCTTCGAGAACCGGCGGATCGTTGGGTGCGTGAGTCTCGTGCCACACGTCCGCGAGCACAATGAACTCCACACCGACGAGGCGAGCCGCACCGTTCCTGAACTCGTAGATCAGCGCTTCCGGCTGGTCCGGTTTCAGCTCGCCGTTCAGGAGCAGTTCGGCATTGACGAAGTGCACGCCCATTGCGCCCACTTCCGGGCCGCTGACGCAGCCCAGGACGGCGCCGTACCCCTCCGGGACGTTTCGAGCGTCACGGAACGGCTCGGTTGCCTGGCGAACGGCCTGGACCAGCGCGGCAGGTGAGCCGGCGCCATGCGATTCGTGTTGCGCGGCGTCCAACGATGACGTGAAGAGTGCCGAGGGCAGCATTGCCAGCGCGGCGGCAACGAGCATGGAACGTGCGATGGTCACGATGAATTCCTCCGGAAGCGGATGGCACGGCTCACGCACCCGAACGGACGGCCGGTCCGGGCGCATCGGCGTCGCGCGGCGGGCACGTGCACCGCCACACACCTGCCTAACCGGCGAACCTCTCCGGATATTCCGAGGGGGCCTTCGCCGTTACTTTCGCGGCCAGGCGATCGTGAGGAGAAAGGCGCTGTCCTCGAGCGCCTCGACGTCGTGGCGGACGCCGTGATCGAGGGCGAGCAATCCGCCGGGACGCAGGCTGAAGGTCCGCTCTGCCGCTTTTACCCGAAGGTGGCCGGACAGCACGTGAACGGAGATCCGCCCCTCCGCCTTATGGTCCGCCATGCGTGCCTTCGCCGTGAGTGCGATCAGGACCACGCGGAAGTCGTCGTACTTGACCAGTGTCTTGGCGTTCTGCCCCGAGGCCCAGGCGATCTCCTCGTGCAGGTGATCGATTTCGGCCGGGAGATCGAACTCCATGAATGGGCCAGCCATCGGCGGCGTGTGCGGTCGTCTATGGTTCTCGCGCTGAGGAGTGTCGGACATCGCAACCTCCGGTTGAACGGCCTGGCCTGGTTCCGCGGCAGGACGACGTCAGCGTACCCAGGCGTAGCTGTAACTGACTGCCACGGAGTTGAAGTCGGCGCCGATCGTCGTGTACGCGCCCCGGCTCACGGACATGCGGATGGCCTGACGGCCGCCGATCGCCGACGAAAACGTGGCGCCGACGCGTGAGTTCTTCTGGAGGTCGAGGTTGGCGTTGCCGTCGATCGACGTCCGTCCGCCGGTGTAGAAGTTGGCATCTGCCGCGAGCCACCTCGTCCGGTTGAACTTGTACGTCAGGTGAGCCTGGGTGGCGACAATCGGCGCCTGCGTCCGCGTACGTTCCCCTTGGAAGTCCGTATTGTCCGTGAACACCCACACCCCCGCCATCATCTCCACGACCCAATGCCCGACGGTCTGCGAAAAACCCAATTCGGGTTTGAACGACCAGCGATGCGTGCCGAGATTGATCACCTTCGCCGAGTCGTATTGTCCGAGTGGCGGAGCCACCGTAATGCTGACCCCGACAATGGTCTCCTGGACGTACGAGGCGAACTCGCGTGGCGTCATCGCCGGTGCCCCGTACAGGTTCATCGCCAGCCGCACCCGCGGATCGCCCAGGCCGAACCGCCCGGTTTCCGCGGGGGCCCCGAGGTATAACCCTTCGAGGTGTCCCCCGACGACCGGCAACACCAGCCCTGCGTTGGCCGATCGTCCGGCGAGGCTGAAGGCCCGCGTGAACGCGATCACGGTCGTGTTGATTCTGGCGCGGGCTTCTTCGATGGGCAGGGCCGGATCGAACGCCAGGTCACCCCAGTTGAAACTGTCGACAGCCGTGATGATGTTGATGCTTTTCGCGATCGGCCAATACGCGCCCGGCTCGAGCTCCTGTGCCGGCGCGGGCAGCGGCATCAACAGGAGAGCGAGTGCCGCCCATCGGAACGAGGCCACGATGCGTTGCTTCACCTGGGATGCCGTTGGTCAGAAGACGATCTTGAACACCCGCCCGAGCAATTCCTCCAGGGAGATCATCGTCAGGGCCAGCGGTACGACGGGCGCGAGCGTGGTGGCGGCCAGTTGCAGCACGGTCTGCGACGTGAACGGCACCCATCGCATCTGCTTCACCACCTCGTAGCTGTTGCCGAGATCGGCCAGCGACTGGATGTCGCCGCTCCCTATGAGTGGCTCACCGGCCGGGGCGCCGCCGCGCAGCCATTTCTCGTCGAACTCGCGCGCGTAGCGCTGGGCCAGGATGCCGTATTCGCGCATGCCTCGACGCTTCGCGTCGGCAAGCGGAACACTGAACACCAGAAGGGGGCCGAGGACGGCGAACACCATCACGGCCACCATTCCGACGAGCTCGACCTTGAACTCGGGAAGCTTGGCGCCCGCATAGAAGATCTGGTTGGCGAAGTTCCCGGCGAGCAGGGCTCCCTGGGCGGCCAGGACGGGCGCGAACGCGTGGCTGACTGTTGCCAGAAAACCGATGCCGCCGGCACGATCGGGATGCATCGGTTGAAAGTTCAATTCGAGGCGCGACACCTGCCAGAGGAAGCGCGCCCAGATGAACAGACGGAAGTACCAGCGCAGGAGCAGGAACTGAAACAGCGGCAGGCTCACGGCTCCGAGCCACCACCCGGCGAGCGACGGTTGCCAAGCCCCGCCCGACGAAACGCCGTACCAATTGGTCCCCTCAAGGGCACTCTGCGTCCGCCAGATGAATCCCACCCCGACGACATAGACCAGGGCAATCAGCAGGACTTCCGCCGCCACCGAATTGCGCAGGCGCAGCGCCGAGTCGACGATGGCATCGAAGCGTGCCCGCGCGTCCCGCGGGATCAAGCCACGGTCGAGAAACTGTCCCAGAACGGTGCGCATGCGTTTGTGAACGACCAGTTCGGCCGCGATCAAAACCGGCATGGCAATCAACAGCCGCACGTGCAGCTCCACGTCGCGGATGAACGACAGTGCGACGCTGTCGCCCCAGGCGTGTCCTTGCGCGGCCGACAACACCAGCAGCGGCGCCCAGGCCAGCGTCGCCAGCACCACGATGCGCCGGCGGAGCAGCTGCAGCGTGTCCCCGGCCAGACGCGCCCCGCGCATGAGCTGATAGAGCGGGCCGCCGAGGACCAGCGAAAAGTCGGGGGGAGGCGGGAGCAACCCGCTCCCGGCGGCCGGGACCGCGGTCGTCATTGCGGGCGTGGCGGCAGGGCGTCACTTGGAGCCGGCGGCAGCGGGCGTGGCTCGAAGCTGCCCCCGAGCGCCAGGTGCAGGTTCACGCGTTGCACGCGTTGGTCGGTCTGCATGCGAATCAGCGAGGAGAAGGTCGCGTTCAGCGCCAGCTGGCGCTGCTCGACGAACCTGAGATCCGTGCTCCCGACCTTGAACTGGGTTTGCACGACACTGAGCGCCTGGCGGCTGTCGGCGAGCACCTGCGTCAGGATCTGCTCCCGCTGGCGCGACGCGAATTCGGTGGAGAGCGCGTTCTCGACCTCTCCGAAGGCACGCAAGCCGACTGCGGCGTACTCCGCGATGGCCTGCTTCTGTTCGGCCGTCCGGATTTCGACCTGCCGCTTGAGCGCGCCACCGGTGAAGAGCGGCGCGACCAGGTTGGCGCCGATGCTCCAGACCGGGTTGTCGTGATCCTCCAACACGAACAGGTCGCTCGAGATCGAGCTCACACTGGTGGTCAGGGCGATTTTCGGCAGGCGCGCGGCCTTCGCTTCCCCAATCCGATTGAACGCCACCGCGACGCGCCGCTCGGCGGCCACGACGTCCGGGCGCCGCTCCAGCAGTTCGGAAGGCAGCCCCACCGGCACCTCGCCGGGGAACCCGGGTAACCGTGGCGTGACTTCGGCGGCGGCGGCGGGATAGCGTCCGAGCAGGATCTCGAGCGATCGAATGGCCTGTTCGCGGCCCAGCTCGAGTTGACGCATCGCGTCCTGATAGGTGCCGATGGTGGCGCGCGCGACGTACAGGTCCTCCTGGTTGGCCACCCCGATTCGCGTCCGATCGTCGGCCAGGCGCACCAGTTGCTCGCTGGCGCGGATGGTCTCGCGCGCGGCTTGGATCTGCAGACCAGCCTCCGTGGCCATGAACCAGCTCTTCGCCACTTGCGCCGCAAGCGACTGCCGTGCGTACTCGTAGTCGGCCTCCGCCGACATGGCTTGCGCGGCGCTCGCCGCGCGGCCGTAGCGGACGCGGCCCCAGAGGTCGAGCTCCCAATTTGCGGAAAGGACGCCTCCCTGAATACCGGAGCCATCGCCGGAGAGCTTGCCGCCGCCGCGCGCCAGCACATCGACCGACGGATACAGCTTCGCGCCGGCAAGCCTCGCATACAGCTGCGCCTGCTCGACGCGCGTGGCCGCGACGGTCAGGTCGGCGTTGTGGTTGAGAGCCTCATAGACGGCCTTCGTCAGCTCATCGTCGTTGAACCCGGCGAGCCAGTCATCCAGGGCGGCGCCGGCACGGGCGCTCCCGGTCGCCCACTGCGCGGGCGGCTGCAACCCGTACAGGGCCAGGTCCTTGACCTCGGCCGCGTTGGGCGGCTTGTTCAGGACGCAACCCGTCAGGACGGCCGCCGCCAGCCCGCTGGCGAGCGCGGTGACAAGGACCCGAAGCGGGCGGCGTGCGGTCATGCGAGGACGCGCCATGATCCCGTCCCTCAGTGGAGGCTGATGTGGTGCTTGATGATGATGTAGTCGAAATACGCCGACGTCCTGAGCAGCACCTTGCGAATGATGTGAATGATCGACAGATGCTCGGTGTAGATCGCGGCGGCGCCGCGGGCGCCCGCCGCGAGGAAAAGCGGGTTGTCCGCTTCGGAGACGACCAGCTTGACGGGGAACTGTCCCGGCGGTGGGTTGAAGGTCGTCTGAGGCAGATTGCCGTTGGCGTCGATCTGCCCCTGCGACTGCGCCCAGATCACCGAGTCCACATGCGCTTTGATGACATGACCCGGGTAGGTGTCGAGCGTGATCTCCGCTTCGTTCCCGGGTGCGACCTGGTGCAGCTCGTTCTGGTTGAAGAGCGCAAAGACCTGGTACTCCGTGTCGACGAAGGTCATGACCTCGGAAAACGCCACACCGCCGACGAAATAGCCCGGCCGGAGCATCACGTTCACCATCGTGCCGTTGCCGGGCGCAATCACCGTCGTCTGGTCCAGGTCGTAGCGGGCATTCACGATCTTGGCCCGCGTCGTCTCCACCTGCGCCTGCGCCACCTTCACCTGCGCCTGCGCCGTCGCGATCTGCGACCTGACTTCCGCCACGGTGGCCAGTTCGCCGTTGACGCGGCCGGACAGCTTTTCCCGCACCTGCTGCTCGGCCGCGCGCGCCGTGGCGATCTGTGCGGTCAGTTCCTTGACATTGGTCTGCGCCTGCTCCAGATCGAATCGAGAGCCGGCACCGGCGGCGGCGAGCTCCGTGTTCTGCTCCACTCGCTTCAGCGCCAGGTCGAGCGACGCCTGAAGTGATCCAATTTGTCCTGTCGCCTGAAGCAGCTGTTCGTTCAGCTGACGCTCACCGGACTCTGCGTCGGGCAGCCGCGCCAGCATCTCGTTGAGTTTGGCCTGCTCCGCCCCGACTCTCGCCAGGTCCGACTGCAAGTCGGCCTCGAGCGAGTGTAGGGCGGCCTCGTACGGCACCGGATCGATCTTGAAGAGCACGTCACCCTTCTTGACCGGCCGGTTGTTCTCGACCGGCACTTCCAGCACGCGTCCCCGGACTCCGGACACGATGGGGACGACGTACTTGACGACCCGGACGTCGGTCGTCGTCGGCGCAAAGATGTTCAGCAGCAGAATCACGATCGCGAGGGCCACGACCGGAAAGATCGCGACGCCGATCTTCCACGGGGTGGTCCACGGCAGCAGCTTGAACTTGATGAAGATCAGCCAGACCAGCAGTGCGTAGATGGCAAGGAGGATGGCTTCCATTAGCTTCGCTCGGAGTCCGCAGCCGCCAGTTTGCTTTCCAGCGCTGCCAGGTCGGTGCGAATCCTGTCGAGCTCACTCACGGAAGCGCCGCTCGCTTCCAGCACCGCCACGCGCTGCCGTATGTCGGCTGCGGGGCTCTCGGGCTCCGGGAGGCCGTGCTCCTTGAAGTAGTCGGGATGCTTGTCGGTGCCGTAGGCGAGCTTGTATCCGACCGGCTTGGTGTAGGCCCACAGCCAGGCGATCGGCCAGAGCAGCCCGCCGAAGGCGAGCGACAGCAGGCAGAGGGTCCTGATCGCCTCGAATTGCGGGTGATGGCGCTTGTGCGCGATCTTCTCCGGCAGCACGTGCACCATCCAGAACAGGACGATGCCCAGGACCGGCACGAAGAACAGCACGAAGATGGCGATATAGCCCGCCACCATGTCCTCGACTTCGGGGGACATCAACGACGCATGGGCGGGCGCCGGAACGGCAAGTGCCGCCGCGGCGGCGAGCAGGCCGACGAAAGCCGCCCGCGAGGCACGATGGGTCCGCGTCACGGTATCGAGAGCAGGAGAGTGCGGCATAAGACCTCTGCTTCTTGAGCACGCCTCGTGCCACCAGTACCTGCGAAAGGATCGAGAGAGGATCGAGCGCTCGTTCCGGCCGTCCGGGTTCCCTCCGTCAATCCGGGGCTCGCGCTTCCAGGGTTCCGTTCCGTCATCACCGTAGGTCGTCAGGACGCTCACCGGATTCCGTCAGCACTCCAGGGCCGTGCCCGCGCGTCGTGATCGACCGCGGCGCCTCACCTTGCCCGGTTGGTTTCCCGGGAGGCGGTCCCGGACCTCCGCTCGGATCGCGATGCAACTGCCGTCCCATCGATCCGCGACGACGGCAGGCACAGGATGAATCGAGATCTGCCGTCGCCTGAAGGCCGGCGCTGGTGGCCATGGAATGTGAGTTGCTATATTGTCGAGACTCGGCCAATACTCCCTGCAACCGCGTACCCAGAGGTGACGATGACCGCGATATACAAGACGTTTGGTGGGGCCGTTCTCTCGGGCGCCCTCCTGCTGGCCTCGGTGCCGGCGAATGGACAGGGAACCGTCGAGGTGTACACCGCGACCGCCGCCGTCAAGACCGCTGCCGGCGCAGCGGCGACGGCCCCGGTGACGATCACGATCGACCGCAAGATGTCGCAGGCCGAGGCGGATAAGCTGGGGGCTGCGTTTCGGGCCGGCGGCGCGGCCGCGCTCCGCAAGGCGCTCGTCGGTGTTCCTCCGACGGGCACGATTCGGCTTGGCGCCAGCAACCCCACGCCCACCCGCGTCACGATCGAGCGCGTCACCGACAAGGGCCGGCTTCTGACCATCCTCACGGATCAGGCGCTGTTCTTCATCGGCGCCGGCCTTCCGGGCGCCAAGCCCCAGACGGGCTTTGATTTTGCCGTCGTGGACCTCGAGGTCGATGCCAAAGGCGTCGGCTCTGGCAATCTCGCTCCCGCGGCAAAGCTCAAGATGAACGAGAACGCGTTCGTGGTGGAGGACTACGGCGCCGAAGCCGTCCGTCTGACGTCGGTCACGAAAGCCAAGTAGCCCGCGAGCACCTTCCGAATACGGGATGCCGGAGGAAGTGACGACCGGCGGTAACGGCTGTGTTTCCGCCGGTCGGCGCCGGTTCCGAAGGGCCCGTCAATCGGTCGATTTCAGCCACTGACCGGCGTTCGGTCCGCGCCCGGGGCCGGCACGCCCTGTGCTCCAGAGCTGGGTCAAATCCCCATGCCGAGTGCCGCGAGAACCGGAAGTCCGCCGGTCCCGTCCTCTGACGTCGAGCCGCCACGCCCAATCGTCCAAACCTTGCGATTCCTGGCCGTTCCCAGGAGCCTCCGGGGACCGACCGGCGCACCCGACCTGGCGCCACCGGGAGGGTGGGTCGATCCGGCAGCCGACGAGGAGGTCGTCGTATGACCGACGCCGCCCGGCACAGTCGACAGGAATCAGTGATGCGCGTCGAGGTCCTGGCCGACGTCGAATCGGCGGCGCGCTACGCGGCCGAGGTGATCGCGGCCGAAGCGCGATCCGCGGTGAAGGCTCGTGGCAGGTTCGCCGTCGCGGTCAGCGGCGGCCGCACGGCGCGGCCGATGCTGCGCGCGCTGAGCGCGCTGGACCTGCCGTGGGCTCACGTCCACGTGCTGCAGGTGGACGAGCGGATCGCTCCCGCGGATCACGAGGATCGGAATCTCACGCACCTGCGCGCGAACCTGCTCGGCGGCGCGCATCCCTGTCCGGCGCACATCTATGCGATGCCCGTGGAGTCGGCGAACCTCGACGAGGCGGCCGCCCGCTACGCCCAGACGCTCGCCGAGGTCGCAGGATCGCCGCCCGTGCTCGATCTCGTCCATCTCGGCCTGGGCACCGACGGACACACGGCGTCGCTGATCCCTGGCGATCCCGTCCTGGACATCGTGGACGCCGACGTCGCGGTGACCGGCGTGTACGAAGGACGCCGACGGATGACGCTGACCTATCCGGC
>Ga0070675_100000434_pt1 | contig 28406 bp, 21 predicted proteins | sample KBSM43metaG_FD_65343 | JGI IMG/M metagenome (GOLD analysis project Ga0070675, IMG submission 65343) | Miscanthus rhizosphere microbial communities from Kellogg Biological Station, Michigan, USA - KBS M4-3 metaG | ecosystem: Host-associated > Plants > Roots > Rhizosphere > Soil ... | reverse complement strand
GCGGCCGGCACGGCGGGCGCAATCAGCGGCGTGCCCGCCTGCGCCGGCGGTGTGAACGCATCGGGCTCGCCCAGAATGCGGTCCGCCGGCAGGTAGACCACCAGCATGTCGCCCGTATGCTCGTACCCCTGCAGGCGATGCAGTTCGATCACCCGCTTGCCGTCGGTTAACTGCCCATCGTCACCGATCGTCTGGACGACAGCGGCTTTCTTCACCTCGGACTGACGGTCCGGGCGGATGGTGTGTTCCGTCATCGCCACACGCTCGATGAACGCTTTGTTCGATTCATGCGTGACGATGGTGGCGCCTTCGGCAATCGCCGCGCGGATGCCGCCCAGATGATCCCAGTGGTGATGTGATGTGACGACGTACTTGACCGGCTTGTTTGGAATCAGTTCCTTCGCCTTGGCCAGCACCGCCTCGCCGCGAGCCTGAGTGTTCGGCGTGTCTACGACGACGATGTGGTCGGCCATTTCGATGGCGAGACTGTGGTGTGTGCCGCCAGTGAGGTAGAAGACACCGTTGCCCAACTTCTGGGAAGTGACGTTGATCGGAGGCGGCTGGAACGCCTTGACGTTGTCGGGCACGGTGATATCAACCGCGGGATTGGCCGTGATGGCGGAGATCGTCAGGTCGAGCGATGGGAAACCGTCCTGCGTGACTACCAGGTGCGACGGACGCGTCACGCCGCCGCCGAAATCCTTGTAGTCCGAATACGTGGTTTCAATCAGCATGTCGCCGACGATCGGCTGGTCGATCCACGTCCGCACCTTCTCGACCTGGCCGTCGGCGTTGATGGTGCCTTCCATCTTGTACTTGCCGCCGACCGTAAAGGCGACGTCCGTGCCGGTTCCGTTTGGCTTCGTCGTGGCGTTATTCGCCATTGCAGCCTTCACGAATCCCGTCGGAGTCGACCAGATCGCCAGCATGCGTTCGGGGGCTGCGTCGGGGGCGGGAGCGGCCGGTGCACCAGGCATGGGCGGCACGTTCCACGCATAGTCGCCGCTCACGACCTGCACCTGACGCTGCTCGCCGAAGAACGGCGCGCCGCCGCCGCGCGGCATCACAGCGCCCATCTCGCGGACCAGTTCCACCCGCGCGCTGTTCGTCTCGTAGTTGATGAGGCCCGTGTAGCTTTTCACCGTCACCGGCGGCCAGGCATCGGATGACGTGTAGTTCTGCCCGACGGAGAAGTTCTTTCCGGACCCGATGAACTGGACCGTCTTCACGTTGTCCACGTTGAGAAGGGCCGCAGCCTTCTGGAGCGGCGTCTGCTGCGAGCAGGCGGCGCCCGCCAGGGCTAGGAATACGGCCAGAGCCAAAGCGATGTGACTGCGCATCTGTCTGCTCCTGATTAGAGAGGAAGGCGCACATTGTGCCATGTGTAGCGCATTTGTGTACGAGCAGCTAGGCAAATCGCGACCCGAACGATCTATTGCCTGCCCGGTTCGTTCTTCGGCGCGCCGTAATCCTTGTTGTTGGCGGCCGTTGGATGAGATTCTCCGCGGTGACACGTCCAGCAGGTGACGGCCTGCGGTCCAGTCGGGAACACACCCATACCCGGGAAATTCGTGTTGATCTGCCGAACCAGCAGGATCATGTTGCGGGCGATGTCCTTCCGGGGATTCGCCTCCGCCTCAAACGGCCGGCCGCCACCGTGACAGAACGAGCAGTCGACGTGGAGTGAGTTGCGGAACACGTGCATGACGCCGCCGCCATGAACCTGCGTGCCCGGTGGCAATACTTTCAAATTCACGGCGGGCGTAATCTGCGGGGCAGGTCCGCCGAGCGACTCGTTGCGGTTGTAGAACTCCTTGGCCGGCTCGGTCTCCGGCTTGACGCTGCCGCGATGGCACGTCGTGCAGTCCACTTCGTGGTAGCCGGCCGGGAAAATCCCGGTGCTGCTAGGGAAGCTACCGTCGATCTGCCGCACGATGCCGATCATTTTTCGCGCGATGTCTTTCTTGGGATTGTTATCACTCGCCATGTCACCCTGCACGTGGCAGTACGTGCACTGCACGCCGAGCGCTTCGTTGAACAACTGCATCGTGAACAGCATGTCGGTGTTCGGCGCCAGCACCTTGAGGTTTTTTGGTGCGGGCGGTTGCGCACCGCCGGCCCTCTGACCACCGGCCGGTTGTTGCGCGGCGAGCGTGACTGAAAATGCGAGCAGCAGAATCGCAAGAAGGCGCATCGGCATGATCCTTAAGAAAGACGAGCGGGCGTAATTGTAGTGCTATTAAGCGAACGACCAAGAACGTTCCGAACGACCCGAACGACCCGAACGATCTAGACGTTCGCCGTCAACCGAGCCTGCGTAGGTCTTCCCATTTCCAGCGCGGTCACGATGTGATCGAGCGTGACAGGCGCACGCACGAATACTTCGTCACCGACCGCGGCGGAAATCGCGTTCAGCACGGCGCAGCAGCCAGCGGCAACCGGCGGCTCGCCGATGCCGCGTGCACCCACCGGCGTCTCGGGATCCGGAAGTTCGACGGCCGCCCAGTCCATGTGCGCCGGTACATCGAGAATCGTCGGCGGCTTGTTCTGGTAGAACCTGCGCGCCAGCGGAACACCATAGCGCTGGTCGTACACCCACCGCTGGCCGAGCGCGTGACCGATGCCGAGAATCGAGCGGCCGAGCACCTGGCCTCCAAGCGATGCCGGGTGGATGACGGTCCCAACGTCGGCGACGCAGAGATAGTCCAGGATGCGGTACACGCCGGTCTCGACGTCCGCTTCCACCTCTGCGAACGCGGCCACGAACGAGAGCGTCGTGCCGTCGCGCGGATACTTGTCTTTCGCGACAGCCATCAGCCCCTGTCCGGCGAGCGCCGCCGCCGCACGTTTGGTGAATGCGTTGACGTCGTCCGGTACCTCATGACCGTCGTAAATGCCTCCGAGCTCGATGGCACGCTGCGCGGCGCGCGCCACCGGCATACCTGCTCCGCCGCCACGGCGCGCGACCCGCTCGTTGGCCACGACATAGTCCTCGGGCCGACCGCCGAGATCCTTCGCCGCGATCTGCTGCAGCTTCTTGATGCCGTCGGTGGCCACGGCATGCGCCGCGCGCGTCATCGCGTGCGTTGTCTGGCTGCCGCCAGAGACGCAGCTCCACGGCAGGTTCCTCGACGTGTCACCCCAGGTGAGCACGACCTTCTCCCACGGCATGCCCATCATCTCGGCCGCCACGCGTTGACAATCGGAAAACGACTCCGTCCCGAGATTGCCGATGCCGGTCTGGACGTACATCCGGCCGTCCGGTTTGATGATGAAGAGGCCGTCGAAGCCGACCGAGCCCGCGTTGTACGCGCTGATCGCCACGCCGCTGCCGCGCACCTTGTTGCCCTCGCGCACGCCGCTCCGCGCTTTACGTTCATCCCACTTGAACATCTGCGCGCCCTTGTCGAGCGCCTCCTTGACGAAGCAACTGGTGGCGTAGGTGCGATTGCCGCGAGCGTCCGCGGGACCGAACTTCGCTTTGCCGGCCGGTGCATTGATCTTCCGAATTTCAACCTGATCGACGCCGAGCTTGCGCGCACACCTCGCGATCAGCGGCTCCATCAGCACGATACCCTGCATGCCGCCAGGCTGGCTCTGCGCGCGGCGAGGTGGCGTGTTCGTAATCGCCGTTACGCCGCGCCAGCGCATCGCCTCGGGCTGAAACAGCAGCGATGCGAAGCGGCTGGCTGTGTTGCCGTCGTTGCCCGGTCCGTACGGCCCTCCTTCGACCACGGTGTACATATCGAGCGCGGTGATACGGCCGTCCTTCGTCAATCCGATCTTCATCCGCCCATGCACGGCCGGACGGGCGCCGCCAATGCCATGCTCTTCCTCGCGGCTGACGCGCATCAGCACTGGCTGGCCCGTCTTCTTCGCGAGCAGCGCAGGGATGATGTCGGTGACCGATCCGGTGCCCTTGCTTCCATAACCGCCGCCGCAGTACTCGCTGACGAGCACGACGTCTTCCGGCTTGAGATCCAGCCAGCGCACGACCGACATCACGGTCTGCACCGTGCTCTGCGTGGATAGGTGAATGAACAGCTTGCCGTTCTGCCAGTACGCCATCGACGTGCGGCTTTCCAGGCATTGATGGCTCGTGTTCGGCGTGACGAAGGTCTCGTCGAGCACCAGGTCGGCTTTCTTGAAGCCGGCCTCGAGGTCACCGTACGACCAACTCGGATCGGTGTCCTTCCCCATCGGCAGACGACCGGCGTTGTATTCGTCGACCTCAGCCTGGGTCCATTTCAAATCCATCACTTCGGGGATCGGCGCGGGCTGTCCCGGTGCAGCCGTGGGGCGTATCCAGACGTTGCCCTCGACGCGCGGGTTTGGCGCACCAGGCAACAGCGATGCAACGGGATCCGTGCTGTGTGGGAGACGCTCCCACTTGATCTTGAGCCGTTCAATCGCCTCCGCCGCGGTGAGCTCGTCGACGGCGGCGACGGCGAGCACGGGCTCGCCCTGATACAGCGGCTCGTTGGTCAGCGCTTTCTCGCTCCTCGGATTCGCCCTGATGAGGGCGCCCGCATCGCTGACCTGATCTTTCGGTCCCGGCACCTCGTCCGCGGTCAGAATCGCTCTGACACCGGGCATCGCGAGCGCGGCGCTCGTGTCGATGCTCCGGACGCGTGCGTGAGGGAAGGGGCTGAGCAGCAGCTTCGCAAACAGCATCCCCTCGGCGCGGAAGTCTTCCGCGTACTTCGAGCGGCCTGTCACCTTCGCTCTGAGTTCCGGGGTCGTATAGTTCTGTCCGACGAGTTTCTTGTCAGCCATGCTCACACCTCGTCGTGTGCGTGGGTGTCAATGATCCAGCGCTCCGGATCGTGGTGATGGAGAAACTCCTGGCGGCTGATGTCGCCGAAGATCATCCCTTTGGTAATCCACCGCTTCTCCGGGCGGATCGCGAAATAGACGTGCGCGATCGTCAAGCCAACCAGTCCGATGCCCGACAGCCCGTGCAGGACGTACATCACGCCCCACGTCGCGTCGTTGAACAGATACGGATTACGTACAAACAGCGGTGTTTCCACACGATTCATCATCAAGATCCCGGTGGGCACCGACGCGAGCGCCGAGAGGACGATGGCCGTGTGATACATCTTGTTGTCCCACGGATATTTCGCAGCCTTGCGCGGTGCCGGCGCACGTTGGCCGAAGGCTCTTTTCAACCGTGCGATCGCCTCGCGCGCATCTTCCTTGTTCAACCAGATCGACCAGAAGTCGAGCCAGAAGCTCGCGTGGATGATGTGGTACACGATGGAAACGGTGAGGAGGAGTCCCGCGATCCAGTGGATCTCGATCCAGTTGAACTGCAGCCCGAGGACCGGTGCGGACGCCGTGCCGAGGAGCGTCAGCATCGACGCCGCCATGATCCAGTGGAACGTCCGGGCCGCGAGCGAATGCCGCGCCACGCGCGCCGGCACCGCGGCTGCCGCCGCTTCGTTCACCGGTGCGGTGGCAGGTCCCTCCGGCTTCGGCCAGAACTTCACAAACAGCGTGTGCGCCAGCATGAACCCGATGCCGAACGCGAACGCGACATAGACGAGGCCCCACTGTGCGTGGATCGGCGTGTCCTCACCCCAGGGGTTGATGCCCCATTGCACCAGGAAGTTCGTCATACCTGTGCCTCTCCCCTGATCGCGCGTTTCACGAGGTTCTTCACCAGCGGGATCTTGTAGCCGTTGTGGGCGAGCGGACGCGCACCCCGCGCCGCAAGGTCACCGGCCATCGCCGCGGTTGCTTCGTTCCGCGGTTTGCCCACGATGGCATCTTCAACCGCCGTCAACCGCATCGGATGCGCGGCCACGGCGTTGACGACGACGCGAGACCCGCTGATGGTGCCGTTGGATACCTTCAGCGCTGCCGCGATGTTCACGAGCGGGAAATCCCACACCTGGCGTTCGCGGATCTTCTCGAAGTAGAACTCAGCGCCCGCCCATGCGGCCGGAATACGAATCGCCGTCAGCAGCTCGCCCGGCTGGAGGACCGTCATGCGTGTGATGTCGACCGACGGCCCGATGAAGTAATTCTGTGCGTCGACGACGCGCTCACTCCCAGAGGAGCGAATCACCATCTGTGCGTCGAGCGCGATGAGCGCCGGCGCGGTGTCGGATGGATTCACGGCGACGCAGCGGTTCGCATCGAAGATCGCATGCTCGCGATTGATGGCCGTTGGCGTGTCGGCGTAGCAGATGTTGCCGCCCGCCCGATAACAGGTCCACCCGGAACGGTAATACCAGCAGCGTGTGTCCTGCGACACGTTGCCGCCAAGCGTTCCCTGATTGCGAATCTGCGGCGAGGCGACGAGCGCTGCGGCCTGTGACAGCAGCCGGAAGCTTTCCTTGACCAGCGGATTGTTCGCCACGTCGGTGAGCGTCGTCGTCGCGCCGATCTCGAGGCCTCCATCCGCGGCCTTCTTCACACCGCGCAGTGCCTCGACGCCGCTCAGATCGACGACAACCTGCCGGCGTTTGTTGCGGTCCTTGAACCAGTCAAAGGAGTCGAGGCCGCCGGCGAGTACCCACGCATTGTTGTCGTACTGCTCGAGCAGCGCGACGGTGTCTTCGACGGTCGTCGGCTGAAACAGCTCGAAGACGGGCATTACGTCATGGATGATTGCCATCTCCGTCTCCTTTACGTCGTCGTCTTCTGCATGTAGGCAGCGCCGCGCATCATCGCGCGCAGGATCTTGTCGTAGTCAGCGCAGCGGCACAGGTTGCCCGAGATGCCATGCGCGAGCTGCTCGCGTGTGGGGCTCGGATTCGTCTTCAGGAACCCGACGGCCGACATGATGAAGCCGGACATGCAGAACGCACATTGGAATCCCTGCTCGTCGATTACCGCCTGCTGCACGGGATGCAGCGTGCCGTCCGGGCGCTCGAGCCCTTCGATGGTCTGAATCGTCCTGTTGCGAACCGTGTGCGTGAGGATCGAGCACGAGTAGTGCGGGACATCGTCGATGAGGACGGTGCAGGCGCCGCATTCCGATCGGTCGCACCCCAGCTTGGTGCCGGTGAGGCCAAGCTTGTAGCGCAGCGTCATCGCGAGCGTTTCCTGCTTCATCACGTCCACGCGACGCATCTGGCCGTTGACGTTCAACGTCATCAGCCGTTCTACCGCACCGGGGAGCGATCCCTGGCCGATCAGCGTGGATCCGCGGAACAAGTACGCCGACGCGGAGACGGCCGCGCCGCTGGCAATCACCATCTTGATGAACGCGCGCCGTGAAACGGTATTGGGTTCGAAGGGCGATTGCTGCTGGATATTCATAAAGCGTTTACCTCGTCAGGAAACCCGTACGCGGCCGCCGCAGCAAGAAAGGGGAAGGTCGTGTCGGGCGCATCCTACTGCAGCAGGAAACGCCCGTAAACAGATTTGTGAGATGGTGACAGCTCCACTCAGCGGGTCTTCTCCTGGGTGAACACGCTTCTCATTACGGAGCCGCCGGTGGCGGTGCGTCCGCCGCCGGCGCCAGGCCCGTGTCGTCATTCATTGGAGCTCCATCGGGACGGCCATCCCGTTCGTTCGGTTCTGACTCCAGGTTTGCGGGGCCAGACGTGCCGCGGACGGGGCGTGACGACAATCACGGCAACCGCGCGGATCATGAAGGGCTCCCATCCATGGTGAGTTCGGCGAACCGTCTAAACGGGGCGAGCCGTGAGGCTTCCAGTTGCCAACCCAACCCGTGACGGGCGGAGCGACTCCCAGTTCAGGAAAGGGTGGTGTGCGAATTCGGCCTCACAGCGTGGTGAAAGAGCCGCGGTTCGCCGGGTTGTGCGACCCGGTCCGCGCGAAATTACCGAATGCGGCGGACGTGAGCCGATGGCATGAGGTTGGCCATCGGTTGCATCTATGCGGTCCCCGGTAAACGTGATCGTTCTGGCGCTTCTTGCGTCCACGTGCGGCACCACTTCGACAGCGCCGTCGCCAACGCCATCGCCAACGCCGCCGCCAACGCGGTTCACACTGTCGGGAACGGTGCGCGACAGCGCCGCGCTACAGCCACTGGCCGGCGTTCACGTGATGCTGGTCGAAGGCGCCGTCACCAGGGGAGTTGATACCAATGCGCAGGGACGCTACGAATTCTCGGATCTGCTGGCGGGGACCTTCGAGGTGCAGTTCAGCAAAGATGGGTACAACTCCGCTCAGCGCAGCGTATCGATGACGGCTGACGTCGTGCTCGACGTCACACTGGATGCCGGATTGCCGCCGCGGTACACGCTTTCTGGTGTGGTCCGTACTCCATGGAATGAATTACTGGGCGACGTCGGCGTAGAGGCGGTCGCTGACGGACGTGTGCGGGGTGGCAGTACCACAACGTCGAGCGGGGCCTACAACATGCCTGGGCTGGCGCCGACCGACTATGTGGTCCGAGTCAAGAAGTGGAGCTATTACGCAGGTGACGTTGCGGTGCACCTGACCAGCGATACACGTCTCGATTTCGTCATGGACCGCTCAAAGCGGGCGCTTCATGGAACCGTGGAGGAATCTCCGCCCTGCGTGGCAAAGCCGGTGGGAGGAGCAGCACTCCGCGTGCTCGACGGCCTGAATGCGGGCATGTCCACGATCACCTCGTCTCTGGGCCAGTACGATTTCCAACCGCTGCGGTGGGGCACGATCGTGTTGCAGATCTCGAAGCCAGGCTACGTGACCGCGCAGGCAACCGTCGATGTGCCCCAGTCCGGGAGCGGCGACGGAACTGGAGTCTTTCCGCTGACTGCCGATTTTCGACTGACGCCGATCAGCGGTACGTGCGGCACCACGCCGTGAGCCGTCGATGTCGAATACAACGAGCCGCTATTAAAGACGCGATGGCGTATATGCTTGTGCGCGTTAACGGCTCTGATGAAGCGTCCTGTCCACGTCGCGCGATTGGCATGCGTCTTCGTCGTCACCGTTACCGCTGGTGCGTGGGCGCAAAACTCCGCAAGCATACCGGTTCAAGCGATTGCAGCCACAAAGGCAACCCGACCGCCGGTTGTTGACGGCGGCGTTGCCGAGGACGAATGGCAGGCAGCGACGCCAGTCACAGGCTTCATCCAGTACGAGCCGCAGCGCGGTGAGCGGTCTCCACTCCAAACCGAAGCGCGGGTTCTCTATGACGCCAGCCATCTGTACGTCGCGTTCCGCGCGTGGGATCCCGAACCGATTACCGCGCAGCTGACGCAGCGCGACGCGGATCTCCTTCGTGATGATGCGGTGGTCGTCGTCGTCGACAGCACCCACGACCAGCGATCCGGCTACTACTTCATTACCAACGCGCTGGGTACTCAGGCCGACGGACGCATCTCGGACGATGGGCGTACCGCGGAAGCAACGTGGGATGCACCGTGGCAATCGGCGGCGGTGCGCACAGACTACGGCTGGTCGGCCGAATTCAGCATCCCGTTGTCGTCGATTACGTACGCATCGGGCGAGCGCCAGACTTGGGGCATCAACTTCGGCCGCAGCCGCCGTCGCAATCTCGAGCTCAGTTTCTGGAGCGGTCCGCTCGACAACCAGTGGCGAGTCTCTGAGGCGGGCCGGTTGACGCAATTGAGCGTGCCGGCGCCTGTCGATCGCATTCAAGTCGTCCCATACGCGCTCGCGGAGGCGCAGGATGGCGCGTCAACGAACTGGGACGCGGGCATCGACGCCCGCTATGCGATTACAGCGACGACCGCGATTTACGGGACGCTCTTTCCCGATTTCGCCACGGTCGAGGCGGACCAGGAGCAGATCAATCTGACGCGTTTCGAGCTGACGCTTCCAGAGAAGCGCCAGTTCTTTCTCGAGGGCCAGGAGCAGTTCAACCAACGGTTCCCAAACCGCTACCCGACGTTCTACTCGCGCCGCATCGCAGACATCTCGACGGGTGGGAAGCTCCTGGGCAAGCAGGGTCCCTGGGCCGTTTCCTTCATTTCAGCCGAGTCGAATCCTTCCGGAGCGGACCAGTCCGCCAACTACAGCGTTGGCCGCGTGCAGCGCGACATTCTCGGGCGCTCCACCGTCGCCGTCATGGCGTCCAACAGACGGTTCAATAGCGCGGACCAGGGCGCATTCAGCGCCGATACCAGCCTGTTCTTCGGTCGAACGTTCAGCATGACGGCGCAGGCCGTCAAGACGTACGGACCCTTTGGGCACGCAACGATGGCCTTCCTGATCCGCCCTTCGTACGATTCATCGACAGGCCACTTCCACGTGCGTTATGGCGATATCGGCAACCATGTCGCAGAGAACCTGAACGTCATCGGGCAAATTGTCGACGACGATCGGCGTGAACTCGACTCACATGTCACGAAAATCGTCTGGATTCGCAGAGGAGCGTTCGAGCAATTCCGCTACGACTCGAACTACAACGCCTACTGGAGTCATGCCGGCGCGTTGAGACGATGGAAGGGAAACCAGGCGGTGGCGGTCGAGTTCCGCAACCGGATGAATACGAGCTTCTCCTGGGCAGAGGAAATGATCGAGTTCGAGAAGCCCTTTCGAAATCGCCAGGTCACGCTCGACGTCGGCTACAACACGCGAGAGTATCAATCGGTCACCACAGGGCTCGAATTTGGCCGCAACTTCGATTCAGACTACCTGCTGTGGACCGGAGCGGCGCGCTACAAGGTGACCCAGGCGCTGTCGGCCGAATACTCGCTCGAGCGTCTGGAATTAGATCCTGACACGCGGGACCAGAGCACGTGGATACACGTCATTCGCGCGAATCAGTCCTTCACGAAAGACCTGTTTTTGAAACTGTTTTTCCAGACGAATTCCGCGATTGAGCGCAACAACGTTCAGGCCGTGTTCGTGTGGCGGTATCTGCCGCCGTTCGGGACGTTCCAGGTTGCGTACCAGCGGGGCACGGCGGGATTCGGTGAACGGTCCACACAGGGCAACACCTTGTTTGTGAAGACGACGACGGTCTTTTGAAAGATGTAGGATCGGCCCGTCATCAGGAGGCACTCATGAGCAGGCGACGTCTCGCAATGATTGGCGGGGTGGTCATCGTCTTCGTGGTGATTGTCGCGCTTTTAAGGCTGCGGCCCGGCGACAGCTCAACGTCGCTCGAGACTCCGTGGGGTGAACCGGACCTGCAGGGCATCTGGACGAGCGACAGCGAGGTCCCGTTGCAGCGCCCAGCCAAGTATGCAAACCGGGAGTTCTTCACCGACCAAGAGCGAGCTGAACTCGACAAGCAGCGCGCTGACGCCGTCGGTCGGGAAGCTGCCGCTGACCGTCGCGACCGCGGGTCGGAACAGGATGTCGGCGGCGCGTACAACGCGGCGGTGTTCTCCACACACAAACGCATGGGTCGTCGGACGTCGCTGATCGTGGATCCGCCAGACGGCAGAATTCCTCCGCTCACGCCAGAGGCGCAGAAGAAACGGTCGGTCATGCGCGAGTACTACCTCGCCCTGATCCAGGCGACCGACTTGTGCAAGAACAAACTGCCCGGTTGCGAAGGCGGCCAATATGGGCCGCCATCTCCTCGGCGATCGGAGACACCTCCGTACTACGTGACGGTCGGCGCGGCTGGTGGAGGCGGAGCGGGAGGCGGCGCGATCAATCGAGCCGACAACCCGGAAGATCGCGGGCTCGGTGAGCGGTGTATGCAAGCGGCCCTGCCCGACTTTGGCGGCAACGCCGGTTTCTATCTCCAGATCATCCAGTCCCCCGGGCGTCTGTCGATCTTCTATGACACAGGCCAGGGGCAGGGATGGCAGCGCATCGTTCCCGTCACCAACGCACCGCATCTCCCCTCACACGTCCGCCAGTGGTGGGGCGACTCGCGCGGTCGCTGGGACGGCCGTTCACTCGTGGTCGATGTGACCAATTTCAGTCCCAAGTCCTACTTCCAGGGTTCGCAGGAGAACCTGCATCTGGTCGAACGATGGACCCGCCTCGACGCCAATACGATCGAGTACGCCGTCACGATCGAGGATCCCACAACGTGGACGAGACCCTGGACAGTAAAGCAGGAGTACAGCAAGCAGAGCGACCAGGAAAACCGGATCTACAAGGAGCCGCGGTGTCACGAGGGCAACTACGGGATGCCGGCGCTTCTTCTGGGCGCGCGCGACCAGGAGCGGGCGTTCGCCGAGAAGCGCGGTCCCGATCCCGCCACGGAGTGCACCGCCGGATGCGGAGGATTTGCTTTCGGATTTTCGGATAGCGGCGAGGACGCCAATCCGCTGGCGAGATAAGGAGAGGTCGTCATGCGGCACAGCTTCAAAAGCACGATTCTGACAGTGGCGATTGCCTCCGCCGCCATGGGCGCCATCATCGCCGTATCGGTGACGCGAACATCCGGCCAGGCGTCGCGGCCGGCACGCACAGCGGACGGCAAGCCAAACTTCAGCGGCATCTGGCAGGCGCTCAACGAAGCCAATTGGGATCTGCAGGCGCACGACGCGCGCCCGGGAGCGGTGACGCAACAGGGCGTATATCCCTATGCCTACGCCCGCGTACCAGCCGCGCCCGTGCTCGCGCTCGGCGCGGCGGCTGGAGTCCCGGGATCGACTGGTGTCGTGCAGGGCGATGGTCAGATTCCGTACATGCCGGAAGCCAAGAAAATCAGGGATGAGAATGCCGAGCACTGGATTGACCGCGACCCGGAGCTCAAATGTTATCTGCCGGGAATTCCGCGTGCGATGTACATGCCGTACCCGTTCGAAATCGTCCAGAGCACGAACAAGATCCAGATGGCGTACGAGTTCACGAGCACGGCCCGCACGATTCATCTCGACAAGGTCGAACCACCACCCGATGACACGTACATGGGCCATTCTGTGGGCCACTGGGAAGGGGACACCCTAGTTGTCGATGTGACCCACTTCAACGGCAAGAACTGGTTCGACAGGGCCGGGAATTTCCATAGCGACGCGTTGCACCTGGTTGAACGCTTCACACCGATCACGCCTGACGCCATTCAGTACGAAGTCACGATCGAAGATCCGAAAGTGTTCACCCGCCCCTGGCGAATCGCGATGCCGCTCTATCGCCGCCTGGAGCCGAACGCGCAGTTGATGGAATATCGCTGCATCGAATTCGTCGAAGAGTTCCTGTATGGAAATCTGCGCAAACAACAACTGGTGAAGCGCTGGGAAGGAGACACCATCATCGTTGACATCACGCGGAAGGTCCCGCCTGGTGAGAAGCTCAATGACTGGTACCGGCGGTGACCGCGTCTTTCGCCGCTCGCGTCTACTGCTTGTCTTCCTTGCCGCGACCTTAGGATCCACCGCGGTCGCGAGCGCACAGTCCACCGGTACGTTCACGCTCACCGGCAACATGACCGCGCCTCGCTCGCAGCACTCAGCGACGTTGCTGCCCGATGGCCGTGTGCTGATCGCCGGCGGTGGGGTCGGCAACGCCTCAATCCTGACGAGCGCTGAGATCTACGATCCCGCGACCGCAACATTCCGCGCCACCGGCGCGATGACCGCCGCGCGCCGGTTGCACACCGCCACGTTACTTCCGGACGACAGAGTCCTGATCGTCGGTGGTTATGGTGTAGGCGCTGGCGGCGCACTGGCCAGCGCGGAGCTGTTCGATCCGGGGACCGGCACATTCACGGCAACAGGCAGCTTGAACACCGCCCGCGGAGGACACACTGCAATCCTCCTCTCCACGGGCAAGGTCCTCATCGTCGGCGGATACGGCGTCAATACTTATCCGAACGTTGCGCCGGCGGAGCTCTACGATCCCGTTTCGGGCACGTTCGCGTCGGCAGGCGAATATGTCGGTCGAGAAGGATGCGACTTCTGCGCGCCTTCGGTGCTGTTGTCTGATGGCGCCGTGTTGTTTCCTGGCCAGAACCCGGCGCAGCTCTACGATCCGGCGCGTGATGTGTTCAGCCCGCTCGGGATGATGCTTCGCGAACAATCAACGGCCGCCTTGCTCATGAACGGCCAGGTCTTGTTTGCAGGAGGCGAGCCCATTGGCCGAACAGCCGACGCCGAACTCTATAACCCGGCGACGCGCACGTTTGTGCCCACGGCAAGCATGGCGTCGCCGCGCGTCTGGCACACGCTCACGCTGCTCCCGAACGGTATGGTCCTGGCCGCGGGCGGTGAGACCGATAGCTGTAGCGCATCCAGTTGCTTCTTTGCCGGGAGCGTTGCGACCGCGGAGCTGTACGACCCCGCGGCCGGCGCGTTTGTCGCCACCGGCAGCATGACCGCGGCGCGCGAGACGCATACGGCTACGGTGCTGAAGAACGGCAAGGTATTGCTCGCCGGTGGTGGTTCGTACGGCGGCATAGGAATGTTCAATGGGAGTCTCGCCAGCGCCGAGATCTTCTCGCCGGATGTCCCTGTACCGGGACCTGTGCTGGGCGCCGTATCCGCCGACGGACAGGGACAAGGCGCAGTCTTTCACGCGGGCACGAGACAGCTGGCGACGGCCGATGATCCAGCCGTCGTCGGCGACAGCGTTGACATCTACTGCACTGGTCTTGCTCCCGGCGGCGTGATTCCACCCCAGGTCGCAATCGGCGGCCGCATGGCCACTCTCCTCGTCACCGGCACGGTGCCGGGGGCGCCCGACGTGAACCTGGTACGCGTTCGCATTCCGACAGGCATTACGCCGGGACCGTCGGTGCGCGTGCGCCTGACTTATCTCGATCGGCCGAGCAACGAAGTCACCATCGGCGTCCGTTGACCCGTGCGAGAGGTGCGAACGGTGCAATAGGTGCGATCGGTGCATCGCACGCGGCACCAGTCGCACTCATTGCACCACTCGCACCTTTCGCACCTACAAGAGGCTCACATGAACAGACGCGACTTCATCAGAGCGAGCACGGCGGGGCTTGCAGCCGCCACAATTCCTGCGGCCGGCTGCAGGAGAGAATCCGACACCACCGCGAGCGCGGGGCAGCTCGGAGAGCTGCGCTCGGCCACGCCCGCGGATCTTCAGGGCCTCGTCGGTGACGGCAGACAGCGCCGCATTCTGCTGCGTGGCGGCGTCGTCCTGAGCCTCGACCCGAGAGTGGGGGACTTCGAAAAGGCCGACGTCCTGATTGACGGGAAGAGGATTGCCGAGATCGCGCCAACGATCTCGGCGGGCGACGCCGAAATCGTCGACTGCAGCGGAACGATCGTGATGCCGGGCTTCATCACCACGCATCATCACCAGTACGAAACATTGCAGCGCAGCGTCATCCCCGATGGGTTACTGACGGGCGCCTGGCCGCAGGAGAGCTACGGGTCGGTCGTCCAGAACATCTGGACCGCCGGCCGCATCACCGATCCGGCGAATCCGAACAATGTCATCTGGGATCTGGGCCGTGTGCCGTACGACCCGGAGGACTGTTACATCTCCGAGCTCGTCGCCTGTCTCAGCGAGATCAGTGAAGGCATCACGACGGGAACCGACACCTCACAGTCGGGTCATACGCCGGAACACACCGACGCGATGATCAAAGGCCTGATCGATTCGGGCCGGCGAATGGTGTTCGCCTACACGGGAGGAATCAACCGAAGCAGCGAGGGCATTCCGTACGAATTCCCGGGCGCGATGAACGACACGACGAAGGGGATCGGTCGCATCGCGAAGACCTACTTCAGCTCGAAAGATCAACTGGTGACGCTCGGGTTTGGCGGTGGTCCGGGACCCGCAGCGCCGGGCGCCGACTTCACCGGATGGCAGCTCGCCCGCGCGTTCGGAGCGTCGATGCACAACCATAATGTCGGCGGCCCGAAGATCGTGATCGATGCCGCCGCGGACGCCCGAAATGGTACCGACTGGTCGGACGTCACCTTCATCCACTGCACGCGATGGCAGGACGAACCGCTCGCACAGGTCAGTTATGGCTCGCACGGGTATCCAAAAGAAAACCGATCGAAGGCGTGGGAGATCTGGCGCGACCGCGGCGCGCACGTGTCAATCGCCGTGTTGATCGAGATGCAGATGCGGCACGGGATGCCGCCGTTTCAACAAGCGCTCGACTACGGGATTCTGCCGAGTCTCAGCCCCGACGTCGATACCAACATGACCACCGATCCGTTTTCGCTGATGCGCGGCGCCTACTGTCTGCAGCGCGCGCTGGCCAACGATCTGGCGTTTCCCGAGAGCAATCCCGGCGGTCTTCCGGTGCCGCAAGCCGTCACATCGCGGCAGGTCATCGAGATGGCGACCATCGCCGGCGCGGCGTCGAACCGCATTCTCGACAAAGTCGGCACGCTCACCCCCGGCAAGGAGGCCGACATCGTCGTCCTGGACGCGCGCAGCATGAACACATGGCCGATGAACAACGTACCGGGGACGATCGTGACGATGATGAATCCCAGGCATGTACGCGACGTGTTGATCGCCGGAAAGGTCGTCTACTGGAAAGGGAAGCTCGTCGGGTGGAATGTCGATGCGCTCTTGCGGCAGATCGAACAGGCACGCGAGCGCGTGCTGTCGCGGATTAACGGAACGCCAAAAACCGGACGGCTTCCTCAGGGCAACAACAGCTTCTCAAATCCGTACCGGCCAAACTTCCTCGCCGGTTGCTGCGACAAAGGGCAGAACACTACGGCCCCAGCGTACCTACTGAGGCCGTAGTCGCACTGCTCAGCGCTTCGGCTTGGGTCCTTGTGGCTCGTGGATCTTCTCAACTGGCAAGAAATAGTTTTTTGCCACGAAGTGAGCGACTTTGTTGCTCATCACGATGCCGTGAACCACGGAAGTCCGATAGTGCATGCCGCCGTAGATCCGACCCTCGATGACTTCCTTGAGGGCATCTTGCGTGCGTTCGAAGGTGTGGGTGACTCCACCCGCGCCCGTCGCAACATTCGTACACGTATGGCCGGGAACCGAGCACGCGGCCAAATTCAGTGTGAGTTTTTTCGTCCCGAAGAAGTTTTCGGCCGCGTTCATCACGGATCCAGTAAAGCAGCCGTGCGCGGATGGATATTCCTGATGGTTGGGGGTCGTCGCAAGGGGCGACCAGAACGGATCCGGTACTGTGGCGTCGTTGCCGTCGGTATCGCCGGCGCGAATCGCCGTCACCGGACGCCAGAAGTTGTAGTACCGCTTGGAGTCCCAGCAGTTGATGAACGTGTCAGCGAGGGTCACGTAGGTTTGCGCGAAGTAACGCGCGCTGTCGACGAGCGAGAGATTTTGATCGGCGGCAATCCGGCGGATGATGCGGTTCCCGTACTGGCCAGGATTGTCGGTGTAGTACAACCCGATGTCGGTTTGCTCCTGCGTGCGAGGCGGAACCGAGTGGGCGGCGTCGCCGCCGAACGTCTTAACCTCGTTGTAGTCGTCAGCCCACTGCGCGCTCGTCAGGTCCGGTGGGCCGTCGGCGCGGAACTGCGACTGGCTGAGAACCGCAAACGGTTTGAGAATACCAACCCACTGTGCCGCGGGGGTGGCGCCTGGAGTTGCATCCGCTCCAGGTGTGAACTGGTAGACGCCCGGTCCGGCTCCGAACGTGTAACACAAGCGAGCGTCGCTTGCGCAGTTCGCGTTTCGTCCGTCCTGACCGAGGTCCTGCCTGGGTCCTGGATTTCTGAGGGTCAGGAATGCGTTGGCGACTTCGGTTCCCACTGCACTCCCACGATCCTTTGCGTCGCCGGCAGGTATCGTGGCGAGGTATGCCGCTAACTGGCCGTCCACATAAGCTTGTTGCGCCGGGAAGAGCCTTTTGAGAATCGTGGCCGCCGCCGCGGCGACAGCAGCCGGTTCCGACGCCCCGTCGGGATTTGTGAGTATTGCGGTGCGACTCACCGCAAACACGGTATATCCCTGGTCGATCGCGTTCACCGCGTCATAAATCGCGGCGTGCACATAGGCGAAATCGACCGCTGAGGGCGAGCCACCTCGTGCCGCCATGTCGACGATGACGGTCTTCGCGATCAGGCTCCAGTCGCTTACGGGGTTCTGCGCGTGAGCAGCCGTTGGCAGTGCGACGGTCCCAGTCACGGCGAGCACGATCGCGACGATTCGCGGAATTCCCAGTGGTCCATCCGATGTGGTGGTGTGGCGTGTCATCTCGCACCTCGTTCAAGAGTGTTGCACCTTGTTCCCGCTCGTCGTGTTAACCGATAGAGCGGTCCTCAATGCCGATTTAACGAATTGAGCAGACGCGGCTAACAACTGGGATGAGAAATGAGACGCGGGATGAAATGCGGCGCGAATGAAAGACGGATTTATATACGTCTGCGAATCGAATTGACATGGGACCAAAGTCTGCCAACGCGCGGGGGTCAGACCCCGGTGACGACTCGACTCAACACCTTGAGTCGCCCTATCACCGGGGTCTGACCCCGATCAACCGCATCACCGGGGTCTGACCCCGGACGCCGGACGCCCGGGCGTAAACTACGCGCACCATGCTTCCGAACGAGCGGTTCGAATATTCGGCAATCACGCAGCGCCCGCGGCTCGCCCTGCCGGGAGGCGCGCGCCTCGTCGTCTGGGTCATCGTCAACGTGGAGGAGTGGAATCCGCGCGAACCGATGCCGCGGACGGTGCTGACACCGCCGGCCGGCGGATCGCCGATGCCCGACATCCCAAACTGGGCGTGGCACGAGTACGGCAATCGTGTCGGTTTCTGGCGAATGCTGAAAGTCTTCGATCGCCTGCAGATTCCGGCGGTGCTCGCCATTAACGGCGGCGCCATTGCCGCCTACGAACCGATCGCGCGCGCCGCGCTCGATCGCCAGTGGGAGTTCGTCGGTCACGGCTTCGGGCAGAAGAACATGCAGAAGGTTCCCGACGAGCGCGTCGACATTCAGAAGACGACGGAGGCGATCGCGGGATTCACAGGGCACCGGCCGCGCGGGTGGCTCGGGCCGGGGCTGACCGAGACGTGGGATACCCCCGACATCCTCGCGGAGGAAGGCTACGAATACGTGTGCGACTGGGTGCTCGACGATCAGCCGCTCACGATGAAGACGCGGACCGGTTCACTGGTGAGCGTTCCCTATACGCAGGAGTGCAACGACGTCGCGATGATGCTGATTCAACATCATAAGGCGTCGGAATATCGCGACCGCGCGATCGATCAATTCGAGCAGCTCTACGCCGACGCCGAGGAATCGGCGCGTGTGATGGCGCTCGTCGTGCACCCATACATCATGGGCGTTGGGCATCGTCTGCGCTATTTCCGCGAGGCGCTCGAACACATTCAATCGCGCTCGGGCGTCGTCTTCTGGACCGGTGCGCAGATTCTCGATTGGTATGTGAACACCTCCATGAAAGCCGCAGCCGTGAGGTAACACGTGAACTCAGTACGAACCGTTGCGGCGCCGCGTACGGGATCTCATGTCCTCGGGGTCGTCACCTTCGGCGTCCTGGTCGGCTCGTACGTCATCAACGCAATGGACCGGCAGCTGTTTCCCCTCATCGCGCCTGACGTGCGTCGCGAGTACGGGTTTTCGTTGGCGGGTGTCGGTTTGCTCTCGACCGTCTTCACACTCGGCATGGCGGTGGCCGGAGTGCCGACTGGCATTCTTCTCGCGCGCTTCTCCCGCAGGGCCGTCCTGCAGACAGGCATCGCGCTGTTCTCAGCCGGCACCGCGCTGACCGTCGTCTCGCGCGGCTTCGCGGACATGCTGGTATACCGGACGGTCACAGGCATCGGCGAAGCCATGCAATTGACCGTGCTGCTTGCGATCGCGGCAAATTATTTCGCTGCGCATCGCGGAGCGGCAGTTGGCTCCGTGAATTTCGCGTTCGCGGTCGGCGCCATTGTCGGTCCGGTGCTCGGTGGCGCGCTCCTGGGCGCGTATGGACGGTGGCAGGTGCCGATGGTCGTCTTCGGCGCATTGGGGTTCGCCGCGATGGTGGTGATTGCCGCCGGTGTTGACTCCTCACGTACTGAGCGCCACGAGACAATGGCGGTGCATGCGGACGAGCGCGGAGCAGCGACACTCGTCAACCGAAACACCATTCTTTTGACCGTGATGAGCCTGTTCGGCGGCCTCGTCATTTACGGATACCTCGGGCTGTATCCCACCTTTCTCCGAGAGGGCCTTGGCTATCCGCCAACCATGGCCGGATCGGTCATGAGCCTGTATGGACTTGGTGCGCTGATGTCCATTGCAGGCGGGTGGATTGGAGATCGCGGTTCTTCGCGGCTCGTGCTGAGCGCGACGTTCCTGATCGCGGCGATGCTGGGTTACTTGCTCTTCAACGGATCCACGTCCTACTACTGGCAGGCCTCCCTGTCCTTCGCCTGGGGCGTCGTGGTCAGCGGCGTCGTGTATGTGAACCTGGCCGGCTATCACGTCAAGGCGGTGAGACGGCATCTCGCCGGCCGCGCCTCAGGCGTGTTCGTGACCAGCCTGTACGTCTCCGCGGCGTTCGCAGGGTATTTGATGGGATGGATTGCGAACCGCGCGGGATGGGGATCCGCCGGCACGATTCAGATTTCGCTTTGTTCACTCGCCGCGGCCGTCCTCGCACTAGCGCTTCGGCCGGAACGACGATGACTATGGACGGCCAGAATTAAGTCTTCGTCGGGCCCGACTCACATCATGCGTCCTTGGAATAACTCCCCCAAGGTGCGGCCGTTCGTGCTGGTGCCATTCTTGCCGGACGTATACGACATGGCTCCAGCCACTCGTCGCCCCAGCCACCGTCTCGAGGTCCTCATCGGGCGCTCAGCAGCGCTCTGCGTCCACCCGCTCGCAGCGTGGCGCTCGCGGTCGAGGATCGATCGGGCCCTGCTGCTGATCTCCTACGTCGGAATCAGCTACGCCATCGTGTTGGGTCTGCTCAACGTCGGTGGGGTCCGCCTTTAGGCGGACCTTCCACGCACCTCGGCGACCATCGCTGTGATTGCGTCAATCACAACGTGAGGTGCATCGAGCGGAATCCAGTGACCGCTCTCGGCAGCGAGGATGTGCCGACCGCGCATCGATCGCCGCGCGAGCGCCGCGTCGGCCTGCAGTCGCTGTTCACCTGAACGCGCGGACGAAATAACCATCAGCGGAAGATCGTCGTAGTCGGGAGTTCCCGCGCTCATCACGGCTGTGGCGCTTTCACAGATCGTTTCGATCTGACTGCCCAGCGCTTCGAAGAATTTCGGTTGGGTCCACATCTCTCGAAGTACGCCGCGCACTTCCGGCGGCAGCTTCCAGATCGGCGCGAGGATTCCTTCATCCGCCCGATGCAGTCCTCCGCGGCTGACCAGGCTGACCATGAGACGCGCGGCGCCGAGCGCGCCGAATCGCACCAGCATCGACACGAGATGCGCGAGCCCTCGTCGCGCCGCCGTGGCGCCATAGCGGCAGAGACGAACCCCACGCGCGATGAGCGCGCGCTGTTCGTCTGTCGGATTGGACCATTCTTCTGCGACGGCCGGCTCGATCAACACGAGCCCGGCGACGTCGTTCGCATGATGTGACGCGTATAACCGCATCACGAGCCCGCCATAGGAATGACCGACGAGGACGTAGGGAGGAGCGATTGCCGCAGCGCGAAGGAGCTCGTGGAGTTCGCCGGCGATGCGGCCCGCCGTTCGTGGAAGCGGCGCCGCGTCGCTCCACCCGAACCCGCCGCGATCGTAGCTGCACGCTTGCGTGAGACGTGCGACAGCCGGCTGCACGAGACTCCAGCTCAGCGACGAGCCGCCAAGCGCCGCATCGAAGATCACGGGTGGGCCGCCCTCGCCGTCACACCGGATGTGCAGCCGGTGAGTGCCAACGCTCACCAGCTTTCCGGGCGGTGGAATCCCCATCGTCGGTTTCGAGGTGTGCTACGTGTGCCTCAGCGCGGCCTCCAGCGCGCGCCGCGCGAACACGGAGATCATCGCGCGACGATAGTCCTCGCTGGCGTGGAGATCCGAGCTGACGACGCGGACCTCAGCGCCTGCATCTTTTGTCGCGGCGGCCAATGCCTCTCGAGAGGCCCGTTGCCCCGCCAGCGCCTGTTCCACTCTGGTCAGCCGAACGGCGGTCGGCCCTACACCCGTCACGGCGATGCGCGCCGATTGCACCTTTCCGTTGCCCACTTCCAGCGCTGCCGCCACGCCGACGATGGCGAAATGCGACGCGCGTTGAAAGAGCTTGCAGTATGCAGAGGCGCGTGCCGGACGCAACGTTATGCCAGCAAGGATTTCATCGGCGCCAAGGTCGGAGGTGAAAAGGTCTCGAAAAAACTCCGTTGCCTTCGCGGTCCGCCAGCCGCGCGGCCCTTTGATTCGCATCTCGGCATCGACCGCGAGCATCGCGGCAGGGTAATCAGCAGCCGGGTCCGCATGCGCAAGGCTGCCGCCGAGAGTGCCGCGGTTCCGCACCTGCTGGTCGCCAATCGATCCGGCCGCCTCGGCCACCGCCGGGCATTCGCGTCGAAGCAGCGCCGACACTGCGACGTCGTGATGAACGGTGCCTGCGCCGATTTCAATCCGTCCGTTGTCCTCACGGATCCCTGAAAGCCCCGCGATGCGCCCGATATCGATCAGCACTTTCGGCTCGGCGAGTCGGAGCTTCATCAACGGAACAAGGCTGTGGCCGCCGGCGATGAGTTTTGCGCCGCCGTTGGCCGCGGCGAGCTTGGCCACCGCTTCATCGAGCGTCGTTGCGCGGTCGTAGTCGAAGGGAGAGGGAATCATACGCGCGCTCCGTGAATGATGCGCCACAGCTTTTCAGGACGCAGCATCATGTCGATGTGCGTGACGCCGAACTCGCTCAGCGCGTCGACGGCTGCCGAAACGATGCAGGGGGTCGAGCCGAGCGTGCCAGCTTCACCGACGCCTTTGGCGCCGAGCGGATTGACGGGTGTAGGCGTAACGGTGCTGTGGACTTCGAACCGGGGAAAATCGGTCGCGCGGGGCAGCGCGTAATCCATCAGCGAGCCCGTGATCAGCTGACCGGACCCGTCGTACACGGCTTCTTCGATCATCGCCTGTCCGATTCCCTGTGCGAGGCCGCCATGAATCTGGCCTTCGACGATCAAGGGATTGATCAAATTGCCCGCATCATCAACGGCGACGAACTTGAGGAGTTTCGGTTCGCCCGTTTCGCGATCGATTTCGAGCATCGAGATATGGCACCCGAACGGATACGTGTTGTTCGTCGGCTCGAAGAAGGCTTCTTCGCTCAGTCCCGGCTCCATGCCGTCGGGCAGCGGTACCGGAACGTAGGCGAACGCCGCAACATCGGCAAACTTCTTCGCCGACGTCGGCGCGCCCTTCACAGCGATGGTGCCGTTCTCGAAGACGAGATCCGCGACGCTTGCCTCGAGCATCTCCGCGGCAAACCTGGCCATCTTTGTTTTGACCTTCGCGCCCGCCATCAGCAGCGTCGTCCCCCCGACGGCCTGCGACCGGCTGCCGAACGTGCCGACGCCCTGCTTGACGATGCCGGTATCGCCGTGATGAATCGTGATGTGTTCCATCGGAACACCGAACTGGTCGGCGAGCATCTGCGCGAATGTGGTCTCGTTGCCCTGCCCGTGAGGTGATGCGCCGGTCGTGGCGCTGACACGACCGTCACGCTCGATCGTGACCTGCGCGTGCTCCCAGCCGCCCGTGGGAAGCGATGACGAAGGACCGATGCCACATACCTCGACGTACATCGAGAGGCCGAGGCCGACGAGTCGTCCCTCGGCTTTGGCCGCATCGCGCTCTGCCTGGAGTCCCTTCCAATCGGCTGCGCGCAGCGCGACGTCCATCGCCTTTTCGTAGTCACCGGAATCGTAGACGGCACCCATTTGGGTCTGGTAGGGAAACTGGTTCGGCGCGATGAAGTTCTTCCGCCGCACCTCGGCGGGATCCATCTTCAGTTCGCGCGCGAGCATGTCCATCGCGCGCTCGATGAAGTAGCTCGCTTCTGGACGGCCGGCGCCCCGATATGCGTCTGTCGACGTCTTGTTGGTGAAGACTTCGGTCAGAGTCGTTCGGATTGCTGGGATGTCGTAGTTCGCGTTGGCCATCATCATCGCGAGCGTCGGGATGGCGGCGGTCAACAACATGTTGTAGGCGCCCACATCGGCGATCAGCCGAATCTTCAAGCCGAGCACCTTGCCGTCGCGCCGTGCCGCGAGCTCCACGTATCCGATCAGATCGCGGCCGTGTGTGGTGGCGAGAAACGCTTCAGATCGATCCTCGATCCATTTGACAGCCGTGCCGAGATGCTTGGAAATCGCGGCGGCGACGTACTCCTCACCGTAAATGTTGATCTTCGAGCCGAAGCCGCCGCCGACCTCCGGCGCGATGGCCCGCACCTGGTCCTGACCGAGCCCGTTCATCGCCGCGATCATCGTGCGCAGGATGTGCGGGTTCTGCGTCGACGACCAGATCGTCATCGAGCCTTTCCCCGGCTCGTAATGCGCGACGACGCCGCGTGCCTCTATCGAGTTGGGCACCAGTCGGTGATTGACCATCCGTTGCGTGATGATCACATCGGCGTTCTTGAAGGCTCGGTCAATCGCCGTGTCGTCGACCTTCCCGTCCGGGGTCACGCCGGTGCCGCTGGGTACGAGTGGCACGGCGAGGTTGTTCGGGAATTCGGGATGGATGACGGTCGGCTTGCCGGTCATCGCGAGCTCCGGATCGACGACGGCCGGCAGTCTCTCGTAGTCGACGGTGATGGCGTCGATCGCATCGCGCGCGACGTAGCGATCGCTGGCGACGACGACGGCCACAGGTTCCCCTACATAGCGCACCGTATCGACTGCGACGGCGCGGTGAGCGGGCGACGGAAACGGAGTAGCAATGGGCATCGGGCCGAGCAAGTCCGCGATCTGCGCCCCGGTAAATACGGCTTCGACGCCTTCCATCGTCTCCGCCGCGCTCGTGTCGATTGACCGAATGCGTCCGTGTGCGACATCGCTGCGCTTGAACGCGATGTGCAGCATCCCGGCAATCTTCACATCGTCGACAAACGTTGCGCGCCCCTGAATGAGACGCGGATCCTCGCGGCGCTTGACCCGTTGACCTACGAGTTTCGGCAGTACGGGCGACGTCGGCATGTGGCTTACCTCTTCGAACTGGACGCTGCGGATCCGCTTCTGTTGGCGGCGTGCTGGATGGCGTTGACGATGTGCTGATAGCCGGTGCAGCGGCAGAAGTTGCCGCTGATACCTTCACGGATCTGGTCCTCCGTCGGTTGCGGGTTGTCGGCGAGCAGATTAACTGCCGACATGATCATGCCGGGCGTGCAGAAACCGCACTGCAGACCGTGCTCTTCCCAGAAGCATTCCTGCATCGGGTGCAGCTCGCCATTGGCGGCGAGTCCTTCGATGGTCGTGATCTTCGACCCATCGGCCTGCACGGCGAACACCGTGCACGACTTGACGCTCCTGCCGTCGATGAGCACAGTGCAGGCCCCGCATTGGCTCGTATCACATCCGACGTGAGTCCCCGTCAGATTGAGCTGTTCGCGGAGAAAGTGGACCAACAGCAGCCTCGGCTCGACATGTGCTTTGCGAGCTTTGCCGTTCACGGTCATCGAAACCGCAGTCATAAACCTCCCGAGCATTCGTAGGGGCCGGCTTCAGCCGGCCCGCTGGCCATGCAGGAACTGAATAAGCAGTTTGCTCACCTGTTCCGGCTGCTCCTGCTGCACCCAGTGTCCGGCTCCATCGACGAGATGGAAGCCGGCCATTTTCGTACACGCTGTGCTCCGCATTCGGTCCACGGCGCCTGGTGTCTGATATACGCCCCAGTCGCTGCTGCCGCCGACGAACATCGACGGCACGTCGATCGAACGATCGGCGAACGTTCGTAGCTCTGCGATCGTTTTGGGATCAGCGCCGCGACGTACCCGATAGCCCTGAAGCGCGCCGGTGAATTCCGTGCGCGCGTATTCAGATGCGTATACGTCGACCTCGGCTTCGGTCAGCCACTTGCACGCCGCGATCTCGGCGGCCGACGGCATGAAGGGAGCCACGGTTGCCGCCATCCCCTTGTCACGCTCCATGACGTAATACGTTGGGATCTGCGCCATCTCGGCGGCGGTTCGTGCTTTCAGCGGATGCGGCTTGTTCCCTTTCCAGTCGGCGCTCTTGTAGTGGTAGTACGCGCGGAAGAATGCATGGAGCCCCTGCGGCGCGTGAAGCATGTTGTCGTTGGCGCCGCGTGTGCGCTGATAGTTCTGGTAGTACTTCCGCGGTGGAGTGAGCTTTGCCAGCTCTGTGTCGAGCTCGTCATCGGTGGTCGCCCGCGGCGGCGCAGCAGCACCATTGGCCGTGTTGAACGGCAGCGATGGCGAGCCTTCGAAGGGCGAGCTCATGATCGTCACGGACCGAAAGACATCGGGCCGAATCAGCGCCGCCCAGGATGCGACAGGCGCTCCGGCATCGTGTCCCACCACCATCGCGACCGAGCGATACCCGAGCGCGTAGACGAGACCCATGGCATCCCTGACCATGTTGAGGATGCGGAACGGATCGGGATCCGCGTCGTAGGAACCATCCCACCCCGTCGTCCGCCCGTAGCCGCGCTGGTCGGGAGCAATCACGTGGTAGCCCGCCGATGCCAGCGGGAGCATCACCTTGCGCCAGCTGTAAGCAAGCTCAGGAAAGCCGTGGAGAAGCAGGACGGCTGGGCGCCCCGCTGGCTCGTAGCCCGCTTCCAGCATGTGCACCGTGAGGCCGTTGACGTTCGCCACGCGTCTCGAGCGGATTCCTGGCGGGATCGTGGAATTGCCGTATGGCGGCAGGCTCTCGATATCGGTGCCGCGCTGCGACGCCTGTGTGGCGCCTTGCGCCAGCGTCACGCTGCCGATTGCCGCGGCGGACGCCGTCACCAGAAAATCGCGTCGCGAGGTGGCGCTCACGAGGTCCTCTTCCGTGCCGGCACCGGCACTCCCGCGATCTTCACCGTGACCATGTTCAGCGTCGATCTCGTCGTGAAATAGAGTGTTTTCCAATCATCTCCACCGAAGGCCACGTTGGTTGTAGCCGGCTGGCCGTGGACGATGCGCCCCAGCTTCTTGCCGTTCTTGTCCATGACGTACAGCCCGCCGGCGCCGCCGGTGTAGACATTTCCGGAGACGTCCACTTTCATCCCGTCGGGCACGCCTGGCTCCGCCCCGCCCATATCCGCGAACAGACGACTCGTCTGCTTCGCCACGGTGCCGTTCGGCAACAGGTCGTACGCGCGGACGATCCGTCGGCGTGCATCGTTGACGTAGAGGATGCGTTCATCCGGCGAGAAGGCGAGTCCGTTGGGACCGATCAAATCATCCACGATGAGCGAGATCGAGCCGAGATCCGCGGACACGCGGTAGACCCCGGCGATCGTGACGTCGAATTGGTCGGGGGCGAGCGGCCCGCCGGGATCAGTGAAATAGATGCTGCCGTCCGACTTGACGATGACGTCGTTCGGCCTGAGGAGACGCTTGCCCTGGAAGTTGTTCGCGACGACCGTGATGCTGCCGTCCGGATCTTCACGTGTCACGCGTCGCGTCAAGTGCTCTGCCGAGATCAGCCTTCCCTGAAGATCGCGCGTCAGCCCGTTGGCTTCGTTGGTCGGCGTTTTCGCGACGGACGCGCCCTGCCCAGGCGTGAACTTCATCCTTCGGCTGGTCTGAATATCGTTGAAGAGAAGATAGTGGCCTTCGGCGATCCACACAGGGCCTTCGGCCGGGCCGATGTCGCCGCCAAAACCGGTGGCGAGCTCGCGAATTGTTTGAGACGAATCGATGATGGCGTCCAGCTCGGGCGCCAGCCGCTCGATCCGTTTCGCACTTTGGGCCGATGCGATGCGTGCGCCGCCAACGAACGCGAAGGCACCCGCCGCGCCAACCATCTCGAACAGACGCCGGCGTGAAATCGTGAGACGTGCCTGCATGGTGTTCCTCTCCTTGAGCAGGTCCACCTGAAGGTGGACTCGACCGAGTCGGTGGAGTCCGGCTTTAGCCGGACCGGATCCTAACTCCAAAGAGCGCAGCGCGCGCGTGTGTTGCGTGCGAGGTGCTTCGGTGGGAGAATCCGCCGACGACTCGGGAGGCCGCATGAACAGAATCGCCGCGTTTCTTCTGGCCGGTTCGATGGTGCTGGCGTTTGCTCCTCGGACGCTCGCCCACCACAGTGCCGCAGCCTTCGACACCCAGAAGGAAGCCAAGGTGACCGGAACGGTCACCGAGTTCTCGTTTCGCAACCCGCACGTCTATCTGGTTCTCCAGGTGAAAAAGCCGGATGGATCGACCGCGCGGCTCGAAATCGAAGCCGGAGCGGCATCGGTGCTCAATCCGCTCGGGTTCACGAAGGATTCGCTCAAGGTCGGTGACGTCGTGACGATCGCCGGAAACCCCGCGCGCGCGAAGCCAGACGCGCTGATGCTGGGAAAGGATCTGATCAAGCAGGATGGGTCCTACTACCCGCTGTTCATCGGCTCGCGCAGCGTATACGTGGCGAAGGACGCAGCGGCGACCACCATTGCGGGCACCTGGTTTCCGCCGTTCAGCGAAATGAATGCCTTCGGTGCAGCGGTGAGGACCTGGCCGCTGACCGATGCCGGCAAGGCGGCGATGGCGAGCTTCGATCCC
>Ga0070675_100000432_pt1 | contig 28465 bp, 27 predicted proteins | sample KBSM43metaG_FD_65343 | JGI IMG/M metagenome (GOLD analysis project Ga0070675, IMG submission 65343) | Miscanthus rhizosphere microbial communities from Kellogg Biological Station, Michigan, USA - KBS M4-3 metaG | ecosystem: Host-associated > Plants > Roots > Rhizosphere > Soil ... | reverse complement strand
GGCGATCGTACAGGCCCGCCTCCAGCGTGTCCGCGTCGATGCGGGCGCCGGCGGCTCCGTCCGTCCCGGCGGCCCCATCCGTCCCGGCGGTCCCGGCGGCCCCGGCAGTCCCGGCGGCGGACCCGGCCGCCCTGGCGGCCGCCTCGGCGGCGCGCAGGTGCAGGATCTGGCGCGGGAAGTCCCAGTCGTAGAGCGCCTGGGTGGCGTCGAGGCCCTCGTAGCACTGCAGGCGAACGAAATGCGCGCCGGTGGCCTGCGCGAGCGCGCTGGCGAACGCGGTCTTGCCCACGCCGGCGTCGCCCTCGAGAAACAGCGGGCGGCCCAGTCGAAGCGCAAGGTAGCCGGCCGTGGCCAGGCCGTCGTCGGCCAGATATCCGGTGGACGCGAGAAGCGCCGCCAGGTCCTCGGGCGACGTCGGCTGCTCGTGCATGGGCCCCACTATGCGCTGTTCCTCGGCCGACCGGCCAGATCTTGTCGATGCCGGCTGGACTTATAGGGCATAAGCTCACTTTTCATGTGAAAGCGTCTTAGCCTCGCAAACATGGTCCTTGGCTCCACGCGACACCTCCTCGTGCTTTTCGTACTCGCTACTGGAACCTGGTTCGGGCTCGCGGCCACGCTGGACGGCGCGACCACCGCCGCACCCACCACCCTTCTCACCCACGCCCAGGCCGCCGCCCAGTTCCAGGCGGCCGGCATCACCTGGGCGTCCAGCGGCTACTGCGCCGACCGGAACAAGCCGGCGTGCACGTCCTTCAGCGGGATCCGTCAGTCGACAGTCGACGGCGTGCGCACGCTGCGGGCGTCGAGCGGCTGCCCGATCGTGATCACCGGCGGCACCGAGACCGGCCACGCGGCCGGCACGTACAGCCACTGGAACGGCTGGAAGGTCGACGTCCGGCGCACGGCGTGCCTCGACGCGTACGTGCTGCGCTGGTTCAAGCGGCTCGGACTGGTCGAGGGCTGGGGCGAGCAGTGGCAGGCCAAGTCCGGCAACCTCTACACGAACGAGGGCCGGCACTGGGACATCGTGTTCTACTCGTGCGGCTGCCGCCGCTGACCTTCATGATCGCGTTGATCTTGCAGTTGTGGTGCCTCTCAAAGGCGGGCAAAGTTGGGCTAAACCTGGCACCACAACTGCAAGATCGCGGAGGAGTCAGCGGGTTCGGGGGGTGTGGCGACGGTAGGAGCTCACCGTCGGCTCGCCCATGAGCCAGAAGCGCCAGGGCACGTCGTGCGCGCCGGTGACGCCGACCCGCGGCCCAACCGAGATCTCCTCGTCCACGACCGGCGCAGTCGGGCGGTGCAGCCGGACGGGCGAGCCGGCGGCCAGCAGGTCGACGCCGTAGTGCTCGCCGGTGATTCCGAGCGCCGCGCACAGCCGGGCCGGGCCGCGCGCCAGGTCGGCGTCCACCCGGGCCGACGGGCGCCGGTCGCGGGCGGCGCGCAGCCCCCGCACCACCTCGCCGGCGCGCAGCAGCACGGCCGACGCCTCGCCGTCCGGGCCGCACACGACGTTCATGCACCAGTGCATGCCATAGGTGAAGTACACGTACGAGAACCCGGCCGGGCCGAACATGACGGCGTTGCGGGCGGTCGGCCCGCGATAGGCGTGCGAGGCGGGGTCGAGCATGCCGGCGTACGCCTCGGTCTCGGTGAGCCGCACGGCGACCCCGTTCGCGGTGAGCGCGCAGCCGAGCAGCCCGCGCGCCGCGGCGTCGGGCGGCCCGGCCAGCAGGCGGCGCAGGCTCAGCGCGGCACCACCCGCTCGGCCGACCAGTCCCGCCATGACTCGAGCCGGCCCGCCGCCGTCGCCAGTTGGTCCGACACCGGACCCGGCCCGGTGGATCCGGGCGTGATGCGGGCGGCGAGCGCGCCGGGCACGGACAGCACGTCGCGCACGTCGGCGGTCAGGTGCGGGCTGACGGCGGCGAGGTCCTCGTCCGTGACCTCGTGCAGGCCGCAGTCGCGGGCCGAGCAGATCACCACGAGCTTGCCGGTGATCTCGTGTGCCTCCCGGAACGGCACGCCCCGGCGCACCAGCCAGTCGGCGACTTCGGTGGCAAGGGTGTAGCCGCGCGGGGCGTCGGCGGCCATCCGCTCCTCGTCGACCCGCATCGTCGCGATCATTCCGGTCATGGCCGGCAGCACGAGTTCCAGGGTGTCGACGGCGTCGAACACCGGCTCCTTGTCTTCCTGCAGGTCGCGGTCGTAGGCGAGCGGCAGGCCCTTGAGCATGGCGAGCGTGCCGGACACGTGGCCGATCAGCCGGCCCGACTTGCCCCGCGCCAGCTCCGCGATGTCCGGGTTCTTCTTCTGCGGCATGATCGACGACCCGGTGGCGAACGCGTCGTCGAGCTCCACCCAGCCGAACTGCGGGGTGGTCCAGATGACCACCTCCTCGCCCAGCCGCGACAGGTGCACCCCGAGCAGGGCGGCCACGAACAGGAACTCCGCGGCGAAGTCGCGGTCGGCCACCGCGTCGATGGAGTTGGGCGCGGGCGCGTCGAAGCCCAGTTCCTTGGCGACCTGTGCCGGGTCCAGCGGCAGCGACGAGCCGGCCAGCGCGCCGGCGCCGAGCGGGCTCACCGACGCGCGGCGGTCCCAGTCGCGCAACCGGTCCAGGTCCCGCAGCAGCGCCTGGACGTGCGCCAGCAGCTGGTGCCCGAACGAGATGGGCTGGGCCGGCTGCAGGTGGGTGAACCCGGGCGCCGGCGTGCTCACGTGCCGGCCGGCCTGCTCGACAAGGGCCTCGGCCAGTTCGGTGATCCGGCCGGCCACCCCGCGGGCCCGCTCGCGCAGGTACAGCCGCAGGTCGGTGGCGACCTGGTCGTTGCGGGAGCGCCCGGCGCGCAGCTTGCCGCCGAGCGCGCCGAGGCGTTCCAGCAGGCCGCGTTCGAGCGCGGTGTGCACGTCTTCGTCGTCGACGGACGGCCGGAACTCGCCGGCGGCACAGGCCGACTCCAGGTCGTCGAGGGCCGCGAGGATGCGGCCGAGCTCGTCGGCCGTGAGCAGGCCCGCGCGCGCGAGCACGCGGGCGTGCGCACGGGACGCGGCCAGGTCGTACGGGGCGAGCCGCCAGTCGAACTGCACGCTCACCGAGAGGCGGGCCAACGCCTCGGCGGGCCCGCCGGTGAACCGCCCACCCCACAGCCGGGTGGCGCCATCGGCGGCTTGCGCGGGCCGCATGGCGAAGCTTCGCGGGCCGGGCATGCCGTTAGGCTGGGTCACGGATGCGATCCTTCCACACAGCCCGATGGCGCCGGCGGTCAGCCGATCCTGTTGTCCCGCGCCGCGGCCATCCGGCTGGGCAGGCCCCACAGCTCGACGAAGCCGCGCGCGAGCGACTGGTCGAACGTGTCGCCGGCGTCGTAGGTCGCGAGGCCGAAGTCGTACAGGCTGGCTACCGAGCGCCGCCCGGTGACCACGGCCCGGCCGCCGTGCAGGGTCATCCGGATCTCGCCGGTGACGTGCTTCTGCGCGTCGGCGATGAAGACGTCGAGCGCCTGCTTCAGCGGCGAGAACCACAGCCCGTCGTAGACGAGCTCCGACCAGCGCTGGTCGACGGACCGCTTGAACCGGGCCAGGTCGCGCTCGACGGTGACGTTCTCGAGCTCCATGTGCGCGGCGATCAGCGCGATCGCGCCCGGCGCCTCGTACACCTCGCGGCTCTTGATGCCGACGAGCCTGTCCTCGACCATGTCGAGCCGCCCGACGCCCTGCGCGCCGGCCCGCTTGTTCAGTTCCAGGACCGCCGAAAGCGGCGTGACGGCCGTGCCGTCGATCGATACCGGCACGCCGGCCTCGAACGCGATGACCACCTCGTCGGGCTCGCGCGGCTGCGCCGGGTCGGCCGTGTAGCTGTACAGGTCCTCGACGGGCGCGTTCCAGATGTCCTCGAGGAAGCCGGTCTCGACCGCCCGCCCCCACAGGTTCTGGTCGATCGAGTACGGCGACTTGTGCGTCACGTCGATCGGCAGCTCCCGCTCCTCGGCGTACGCGATCGCCTTGTCCCGCGTCCACGCGAAGTCACGGGCCGGCGCGATGACCTTCAGCTCCGGCGCGAGCGCGCCGATGCCGACCTCGAACCGCACCTGGTCGTTGCCCTTGCCGGTGCAGCCGTGCGACACGATCGTGCCGCCGTACCGGCGGGCCGCCTCGACCAGGTGCTTGACGATCAACGGCCGGCTGAGTGCCGACACCAGCGGGTAGCGGTCCATGTAGAGCGCGTTGGCCCGCAGCGCCGGCATGCAGAAGTCCGCGGCGAACTCGGCGCGCGCGTCGACGACCACCGCCTCGACGGCGCCGCAGGACAAGGCGCGCTGCCGGATCGCCTCGAGGTCCTCGCCGCCCTGGCCCACGTCGAGGGCGACCGCGATCACCTCGGCGCCCGTCTGGTCGGCGAGGTACGGAATCGCGACGGACGTGTCGAGGCCGCCGGAGTAGGCAAGGACGACCCGGTCAGTCATTGGATTTTCCCTTCGGAGTCTTGAGCGTGCTCGGAGTCGGATGACCAGGTGGTGAACTTCGCGGCGAGATCGCTGCCGCGAATGCCTTCCGCGGCCACCAGAAGGATCGTGTCGTCTCCGGCGATGGTGCCGAGGACGTCGGGCAGGCCGGCGCGGTCGACCGCGCTGGCGAGGAACTGCGCCGCACCGGGCGGGGTGCGCAGGATCACGAGGTTGCCGCTGGCGTCGGCGCCGGTCAGCAGCTCGCGCAGCAGCCGGATCAGCCGCGCCGGCGGCTCCTCGGCCGGCCGCAGCGGCGGGTCGTTCTCGGGCGGAATCACGTACGCGCCGCGTACCTTGACCGCGTGCAGCTCCTCCAGGTCACGCGAGAGCGTGGCCTGGGTGACGTGGACGCCGTCGAAGTTCAACCGCTTGGCCAGTTCCGCCTGCGACCGCACCGGCCCCGCCCCGATCAGCGCGGAGATCAGCGCGTGCCGCGCACTCTTGGTGTTCGGGCCGGTCATGACGCGACCCCACTCCGTGGTGTCGCGCCCTGACCGGGCGGACTGAGCCTGATGATGACCTCGCCCCGCTCGGTCATGACGCGCCCCCACCGTCCAGCAGGTGGGCCAGCAGGGCCTTCTGGGCGTGCAGGCGGTTCTCGGCCTGGTCGAACACCGCGCTCGCCGGACCGTCCATGACCTCGTCGGTGATCTCTTCGCCCCGGTGCGCCGGCAGGCAGTGCAGGACGATCGCGCCGTCGGCCGCGCCGGCGAGCAGTTCCGCGTTGACCTGGTACGGGAGGAAGGGCGTGATCCGGTCGAGCCCGTCGGACTCCTGACCCATCGACGTCCACGTGTCGGTGGCGATCACGTCGGCGCCGGCCACCGCCGCGGTCGGATTCTCGCCGACGTCGACCGAGCCGCCGGTGGTCGCCGCGATCGCCGCCGCCCGCTTGAGCACCGCCTCGTCGGGGACGAACCCGGGCGGGCCGGCCACCCGCACGTGCATGCCGGCGGTGGCGCCGCCGAGCAGGTAGGACTGCGCCATGTTGTTCGCCGCGTCGCCGAGGAAGGCCAGCGTGCGGCCCGCCGTCGAGCCGAACCGCTCCCGCACGGTGAGCAGGTCGGCGAGGATCTGGCACGGGTGGAACCCGTCGGTGAGCGCGTTGACCACCGGCACGCTCGCGCCGGCGGCGATCTCGGCGAGGCGCGAGTCGGCGCTGGTGCGCATCACGACGGCGGCGACGTACCGGGACAGCACCCGGGCCGCGTCGCCGAGGGTCTCGCCGCGCCCGAAGTGGGTGGTCCGCGCGTCGATGATCACCGGGTGCCCGCCGAGTTCGGCGATGCCCGTCTCGAACGAGACCCGGGTGCGCAGCGACGGCTTTTCGAAGATGACGGCGACCGCGAGCGGCCCGGCCAGCGGGCGGTAGCCGGTGCGGTCGGCCTTCATGGCGGCCGCGAGGTCGAGCACCTCCGACTGGGCGGCCGGGCTCAGGTCGTCGTCGCGCAGGAAGTTGGTCATGCGGCGCCCACCCCGGAAGCGAAGGCGGCCAGGAAGCCGTCGGCCTGCTCGTCGGTGAGCACGTACGGCGGGGCGAGCCGCAGCACGTCGGGCTGCACCGCCTGCGCGAGGTAGCCGGCCGCCGCGAGCGAGGCCGCCAGGTCGGCCGACACCGGTTCGGTCAGCACGATGCCCAGCAACAGGCCGGCGCCGCGCACGTGCGAGACGAGCGGCGAGCCGAGCCCCTCGACGCCTCGCCGCAGCCGCTCCCCGAGCCGCTTCACCCGGTCCAACAGGCCGTCGGCGGCGATGGTGTCGAGCACGGCGAGACCGGCGGCGCAGCACACCGGGTTGCCGCCGAACGTCGTGGCGTGCGTGCCCGGCCCGAGCAGCGACGCCGCGTCGCCGAAGGCCAGCAGCGCGCCCAGTGGCAGCCCGCCGCCGAGCCCCTTGGCCAGCGTGATCGCGTCGGGTTCGACGCCCTCGGCCTGGCAGGCGAACCAGTGCCCGGTGCGCCCGACGCCGGTCTGCACCTCGTCGAGCACGAGCAGCGCGCCGTGCCGGGTGGCGATCTCGCGCGCGGCCCGCAAGTATCCGGCCGGCGGCACGATCACGCCGTTCTCGCCCTGGATCGGCTCCAGCAGCACCATCGCGGTGGAACTGTCCACAGTGGATGCGAGCGCCGCGACGTCGCCGTACGGAACGTGGGCGACGTCACCCGGCAGCGGTCGGAACGGCTCGGCCTTCGCCGGCTGGCCGGTGAGCGCGAGCGCACCCATCGTGCGGCCGTGGAACCCACCCTCGGCCGCGACCACGCCGGTGCGGCCGGTGCGCCGGGACAGCTTGAACGCGGCCTCGTTGGCCTCCGCGCCGGAGTTGGCGAAGAAGACGCGCCCGGGCCGGCCGGCCAGCGACAGCAACCGCTCGGCCAGCGTGACGGCGGCCGGGTGCGCGTACAGGTTGGAGACGTGCCCGAGCGTCGCGATCTGCTCAGTCACCGCGGCGACGATGGCGGGATGCGCGTGTCCCAACGCGTTGACGGCGATGCCGCCGATGAGGTCCACATAGGACACTCCGGCCTCGTCGGTGACCACCGCGCCCTCGCCGCGCACCAGCGCCAGCGACGGTGTGCCGTACGTGTTCATGACCGCGTTCGGCCACCGGTCGAGCAGACTCATGACGGAGTCACCATCGTTCCGAAGCCCTCCGAGGTGAAGATCTCCAGCAGTATCGAGTGCGGCACCCGGCCGTCGACGACGTGCGCGTCGGGCACCCCGCCGGTCACCGCGCGCAGGCACGCCTCCATCTTCGGCACCATGCCCGCCGAGAGCGTGGGCAGCAGCGCCTTCAACTCGTCGGCGGTGAGCCGCGAGATGAGGCTCGACCGGTCGGGCCAGTCGGCGTAGAGCCCCTCGACGTCGGTGAGCACGATGAGCTTGCGCGCCCCGAGCGCCACCGCCAACGCGCCGGCGGCGGTGTCGGCGTTGAGGTTGTGCAGCACCCCGTCGGTGTCCGGCGCGACGGTGGCGATCACGGGAATGCGGCCGGCCGCGATCAGGTCGGTGACGGCGACGGCGTTGACGTGCGCGACGTCGCCGACCAGGCCGACGTCGACGGGCTCACCGTCTACATAGGCCGGACGCCGCACGGCGGTGAACAGCCGCGCGTCCTCGCCCGACATCCCGACCGCGTACGGCCCGTGCTCGTTGATGAGGCCGACCAGTTGCCGCCCGACCTGCCCGACGAGCACCATCCGCACCACGTCGGCCGCCTCCGGCGTGGTGACCCGCAGCCCGCCCCGGAACTCGCTTTCCAGCCCGAGCCGGCCGAGCATCGACGAGATCTGCGGCCCGCCGCCGTGCACCACCACCGGGTGGATGCCGACCAGTCGCAGGAACACCATGTCGGCGGCGAACGAGCGCTGGAGTTCCGCGTCGATCATCGCGTTGCCGCCGTACTTGACGACCACCGTGCTGCCGGTGAAGCGCGCGAGCCAGGGCAGCGCCTCGATGAGCGTGCTGGCCTTGCCCAGCGCGATGCCGAGGTCGCGCGCCCGGATCCCCTCGCTCATGTCGAGTACGCCGAGTTCTCGTGGACGTACGCGAGCGACAGGTCGTTGGTGGCGACGGTGGCCCGCGCCGAGCCGGCGTGCAGGTCGACCGCGACCGCGACCGCCCGGCCGGACAGGTCCACAGTGGACCTGTCGGCGCCGGCGGCTCCGCCGACGCACACCGGTACGCCGTTGACGCTCACGTCGACCTCGTCCGGGTCGAACGCGGCGGCTGTGGTACCGATGGCCGACAGGATGCGGCCCCAGTTCGGGTCGTTGCCGAAGAACGCCGTCTTGACCAGGTTGCTGCGGGCGATGGCGCGGCCGACCTCGACCGCGTCATCCTCACTGGCCGCGTTCACCACCGCGATCTGGATGTCCTTCGTGGACCCCTCGGCGTCGGACAGCAACTGGGCCGCCAGGTCGGCGCATGCGGCGGTGACCGCCGCGGCGAGGGCCGCCGGCGCCGGCGCACCCGCGGCGCCGCTGGACAGCAGGAGGACCGTGTCGTTGGTGGACATGCAACCGTCGGAGTCGACCCGGTCGAAGGTCACCCGGCACGCGTCGCGCAGCACCTTGTCCAACGTGGACGGATCGGCGACCGCGTCGGTGGTGAGCACGACGAGCATCGTCGCCAGCCCCGGCGCGAGCATTCCGGCGCCCTTGGCCATGCCGCCGACGGTGAAGCCGTCGCCGGTCACGGCGGCCACCTTGGGCCGGGTGTCGGTAGTCATGATCGCGTCCGCGGCCGCTCCGCCGCCCTCGACCGACGCGGCACCCAGCGCCGCCGTGACGCCGGACAGCAGCGCCGGCATCGGCAACCGCTCGCCGATCAGCCCGGTGGAGCAGACCGCGACGTCGGCTGCCCCGATGCCCAGCGCGGCGGCCGCGTGCTCGGCGGTGGCGTGGGTGTCCTGGAACCCGGCCGGGCCGGTGCAGGCGTTGGCCCCGCCCGAGTTCAGCACGACCGCGCGCACCTGCCCGTGCCGCAGCACCTCCCGGCTCCACCGCACCGGCGCGGCCTGGACCCGATTGGAGGTGAACACACCGGCGGCATCGAACCGGGGGCCGTCGTTGAGCACGACCGCGACGTCGAGCCCGCCGCTGGCCTTGAGCCCCGCGGTGACGCCGGCCGCCCGGAACCCCTGAGCCGCCGTCACACTCATGGCGCCACCCCGTTGGCGGAGAGCCCGGCACCCTCGGGCAGGCCCAGCATCAGGTTGGCGCACTGCACGGCCTGGCCGGCGGCGCCCTTGACGAGGTTGTCGATCGCGCTGGTGACGATGATCCGTCCACTGTCGACATCCACAGTGGACTGCAGGTGGCAGGAGTTGGACCCGAGCGTGGCGCCGGTGTGTGGCCAGCGCCCCGCGGATAGCACGTGCACGAATGCCTCGCCGGCATAGGCGGCCGCCAGCACGTCGGACGGCGCCGGACCACCGGCGACCGGGAGTGCGGTGACCGTCGCCAGGATGCCGCGCGGCATCGGCGCGAGCACCGGCGTGAACGACAGGCCGGCGGCGCCGGTGGCCTGTTTGATCTCCGGCGTGTGCTGGTGCGCCCCGACCCGGTACGGCGACAGGGCGCCCATCACCTCGCTCGCCTGCAGGTGCGGCTTGAGCCCCTTGCCGGCCCCCGAGGTGCCCGACGCGGCGACCACCACCACGTCGGCGGGCGACGCGGCGCCGGCCGCGATCAGCGGCGCCAGCGCGAGCGTGATGGCGGTGGCGTAGCAGCCCGGCCCGGCCACCCTGTCGCTCCCCGCGATCACCGCCCGCTGCCCGGGCAGTTCGGGCAGGCCGTAGGTCCAGGTGCCGGCGTGCGGACCGGCGTAGTAGGCCGACCAGGCGGCGGGATCGCGCAGCCGGAAGTCGGCCCCGAGGTCGACCACCTTCACCGTGGCCGGCAGGGCCGATGCCACCGCGGCCGACTCGCCGTGCGGCAGCGCGAGAAACACGAGGTCGGCCTCGGCGAGCGCGGCCGGATCGGTGGCCGCGAACCGGCGGGCACCGAGCGAGACCAGGTGAGGGTGCACGTCGGTCACGAGGGCGCCGGCCGAACTCTGGGCGGTGAGGGCGCCGATCTCCAGGTGTGGATGACCGGCCAGCAGGCGCAGCAGCTCACCGCCCGCGTACCCGCTCGCCCCGGCCACCCCGACCGTCAGCCCCATGCGCCCTCCCGAATGATTATGCATGAGACGGTATCATCATGCGAGCGAGGGCATCAACCCGATTCACCCCTGGGAGGCTCCGGCGTGACCGACGTCAACCCCCAACTCGCTAGACTCGCGAAACCATGAGCACGCTGGATGAGGTCGGGCGTCTGATCGCCGCGCGGCAGCACAAGTGACCACCGGCGACAACGACTTCCGGCTACGGAAAACCTTCAACGAAGACGCCGAGCGGTATGACCGGGCGCGGCCCCGGTACCCCGCGCAGATGTTCGACGACCTGGCGGCCGTGGTAGCCCGGGGGGCGAGGGTGCTGGAGATCGGCTGCGGCACCGGGCAGGCGACCGTCGCGCTGGCCGAACGGGGCTACCGGATCCTGGCCGTCGAGTTGGGCCCCGAGATGGCCACGCTCGCCCGGCGCAACCTGGCCCGATTCAACTCGGTCGAGGTCGTCACGGCGGCGTTCGAGGACTGGCCGCTGCCCGACGAACCGTTCGACGTCGTGTTCTCCGCCACCGCGTTCCACTGGGTCGACCCGGCCGTGCGCGTGTCGAAGTCCGCCGCGGCGCTGCGCCCCGACGGGCTGCTCGCCACTGTGATGACCAGTCACATCGCAGGTGGCAGCGAGGAGTTCTTCGTCGCGGCGCAAGACTGCTACGAGCGCTTCGACCCGGCTACGCCACCCGGTCTGCGCCAACAATCTGCCGCTGACATACCCGAGGACGACCGGGAGTTGGCCTCGTCCGGGCGATTCGGGCCGGCTACGTTCCACCGCTACGAATGGGAGCTTTCCTATTCGACAGCCGAGTACCTTGACCTGTTGCTCACCTACTCGGGACACCGGGCACTGCCGGCCGCACAGCGAGACGGGTTGCTGAACTGCATCGCCGGACTCATCGACCAGAACCACGGACGGGTGGTCAAGCGCTACCTGACCGAACTGAGGATCGCCCGGCGCCTGGGGTGAACCAACGCTAAGCCGTCGGCGAAACGGGTTCCGCGGAGCACGCCCAGGATGGTCCGCTGGAGCACATGCGCGTTCTCGTCATCGGCGGCACCGAGTTCATCGGCCGGCGCACAGTGGAACTGCTCACCGATCGGGGCGACGACGTCCTCGTCGTCCATCGTGGACAGACCGAGCCCGAGCCGCGACGAGGGACCCACCTGCACACAGACCGCAAGGACTTCGCGTCGAAGAAGGCGGCGATAACGGACTTCCGCCCCGAAGCCGTCGTCGACTGCATGGCGCTCACCGCCACCGACGTCGAGGCCGTCCTACCGCACCTGCCCGACGTGCCGATCGTGCTGCTGTCCAGCATGGACGTCTACGAGGCCTGGGAGAACATCCTCGCCGAGGGGCCGGCCACCGTCGCGGTCCCGTTCGACGAGGACGGCCCGCTGCGCGCCAACCGCTACCCGTACCGGGGCCGCCACGCCGGCAAGCTCGACGACTACGACAAGCTCGACGTCGAACCCGCCTACCTCGCCCGACAGGGCTGCGCGCTGCGCCTCGGCATGGTCTACGGCCCCCACGACCCGCAGCGCCGGGAGGAACCGGTACTCCGCCGCGTCCGCGCCGACAGAAAACGGATCCCCACCGGCCCGGGCAACCTGCTGCTGCCCCGCCTGCACGTGGACGACGCGGCGACCGCGATCCTCGCCGCGCTCGATCACCCCCACCAGGCGCAAGGTCACGCCTTCAACATCGCCGAGAGCCGGGCCTACCCGGTCAACGCCTGGCTGCGTGCCGTGCTCGCCGCCGCCGGTCACGAGGCCGAACTGGTCCGCGTTCCCGACGACGCCCTCCCGCCCGACCTGCGCCTGACCCGCGCCGTCGAGCAGCAGTTCCTCGCCTCCACAACGAAGGCACAGGAGAGGCTCGGCTGGCGCCCCGCAGACCCCACCGAGGGCGTCCAACGATCAACTCAATGGCACCTCGCCAACCCGCCGACCGACACCGACGACGACTTCAGCGCCGACGACCAGGCGCTCGCCAACTACTCGCCCAGCGTGGAATCCAGCACCCGGGCCAGCTGAGCCCGGTTGCGCACCCCGAGCCGGCGGTACAGCCGGGTCAGGTTCGCCTCGACCGCCTTGATGGACAGGAACAGCGACCGGGCGATCTCGCGGTTGGTGGAGCCGGCCCGCACCAGCTCGACGATGCGCCGCTCGGTGTCGGACAGCCCGGCCGCCCGCGCCCCGTCCAGCCGCAGCAGTTCGGCCTCGGCGATCGCCAGCCACGGCGCCGCGCCGATGGCCTCGTAACGGCGCACCGCCTCGGACAGCGCCGTGCGCGCCGCCGCCCGCCGGTGCGCCCGCCGCTCCAGGACGCCGAGCGCATGCCACGCCCGGGCCAGCTCCAGCGGGTACGGATGCTCGGTGCAGGCAGAAAGCGCCGCGCGCAGCGCCGCCACCCCGTCGCGGGCCTCCCCGTTCGCCGCGATCAGCGCCGCCTCGGCGCGGTCGAGCCCGAGCAGCACCACGCGGCGCTCCATCCGGTGCGCGCGGGCCCGCACGTCGGCGAGCACCTCGGCCGCCTCGTCCCGGGCTCCGGTGGCCACCAGCGCCTCGACGAAGTCGGCGTGCCACAGCAGCACGGACGGGTCGGTGCGGGACAGCCGCTGTTCCAGCTCGTAGCACTGCCGCATCATCTCGACGGCCGCCGCCGCGTCGCCGCGCATCTGGTGCACCTGCCCGACGATCGCGTACGCGCCGCGCAGCCAGTCCTCGTCGCCCGCGGCCAGCGACGCCGCCAGCGCCCGCTCCGCGTACTCGCCGGCCGCCGTCAGGCTGCCGCCGTACATCTCGGCAGTGGCCGTCGCGATCAGCGCCGGACCGGGCGTGGGCGCCACGTCGAGGAACAGCCGCAGGCAGGCGTGCCCGGCGAGGACAGCGTCGGCGCAGCGGCCGGCCCGGGCCAGGATGTTGGCCGTGTAGAGCAGCACGCGCATCAGCTCGCGCATGGTGCCGGTGCTCTCCACCGCGTCGCGCAGCGCGATGATGCGCCGCTCCGCGTCGGTGATCTCGCCGGCGAACATCTGCCGCAGCGCCGCCATGTACCGCGCGTCGACCATCTCCACCGACAGCGGCAGGTCGTGCGCCATGTCGCCGGCCCGGATCGCCAGCTCGTCGCCGGCCGGCCCGCCGAGGATCGTGCCCTGCCAGCTGAGCACCTCGACCAGCCGCTCGGCGTCGCCGCACTGCTCGGCCGACTCGGCGGCGCGCTTCAGCTCGGCCATCGCCGCTTCGGAGTCGGCGTCGTACCACGCCTTCTGTGCCCGGTACAGCCGCACGTTGGCCAACAGTTCCGGCTCGTCCAACGCGTCGGCGTAGGCCGCGTCGAGCAGCGGGCCGATGCCGCTCTGGTCCTGCCCGACCAGGTCGATCAGCAACAGCCGCGCGTTGACCCGGGTGTGCCGGTCGGCCGCGTCGCGCAGTGCGGCGGAGGCGTAGCGGTGCGCCTCCTCCTCGGCGCCGGCGTGGTAGGCGTACTGGGCCGCGCTCAGCCGGCGCGCCGCCGCCACGCCGGGCGTGTCGCGCGGCGTGCGCTCCGCGGCGAGCGCCGCAAGGTCGGCCGCCGCGTCGGGCGCGCCGCGCAGCCGGGCCGTCGCGGCCGCGTCGGCAAGCGTCTGGGCCAGGGCCTCGTCCGGCGCGGACGAGGCCGCGGCAAGGTGCCGGGCCCGTTCCACCGGATCCGCGACGACCTGAGCCAGCCGACCGTGCGCCCACCGCAGCTCCTCCGTGCGGGCGTCGGCGTAGACCATCTCGCGTAGCAACGGATGGGTGAAGCGCACCGCGCCGTCCAGGGCGGCCGTGACCACTCCGGCCTCGATCGCATCGGCCAGGCCGTCCGGGTCGGCGCCGCACCGCTCGATGAGGTCCCGCGACGGCCGGGCGGCAGCGGCCGCGATCAGCAGCGGTGGACGGCCCGCCGAGGACAGCCGGGCCAACCGCTCGGCGAGCAGCCCGCGCAGCCGGTCGGGCACCGGCAGCGGGCTGGTCGGCGACACCTCGCCGCGCTCCTGCAGGGCCCGGCCGAGCTCGACGGCGAACATCGGGTTGCCGCCGCTTGCCGTGTAGACCCGTTGCAGCCGGTGCCGGGGTACGCCGGCGCCGAAGCGGTACCGCAGCACGTCGGAGACGTCGGACTGGGTGAGCGGCGGCACCTGAAGCTCGGCGCACGGCTGCGGGCACAGGTCGACGCGGGCGGGCGAGTCGCCCTGCGCGACCCGTTCTGCCGAGATCACCTGCACCGGCACCGTGTCCAGCCGGCGGGCGACGAAGCGCAGCACGCCGGCGCTCGGCTCGTCGATCCACTGGGTGTCGTCGAGGATCAGCAGCACCGGGCGCTCGGCGGCCAGCCCGCGCAGCAGTTCCAGCACGGCGAGGCGGACGGCGAGCTGGTCCTGCGGGGTCGCCGGGACGGCACTGCGCAGCAGCGCACCGTCGAGCGCGGCCCGCAGATGGGCCGGTAGCACCGGCGGCCGCGGCGCGTCGAGGACTCCGTCGAAGAGATCGACAAGGGCCAGGTACGGTAGGTCGGCCTCGGCCTCCGCCGCCGCGGCGCGCAGCACGAGAGTATCGGCGGCGCCGACGGCCGGCGCCGACAATGCGTCGAGAACGGTCGATTTTCCGATGCCCGCCGGCCCCCACAGCAGCACGCTGCGACCCGCGGCGAGTTCCGACTGGGCACGCGCCAGGAGCTCACCGCGGCCGACGAGCGTCATCGCCCGGGTCGACGTCACGTGACGAGTCTGCCGTTGACGGCCCGGAAATGCGACCGGGCAAATGGCGCGTTCTCATACCTTGACCCGAGGCCACGCTGGTAGTGCGGGCTATCCGAAAGGATGACCGCCGACAACGACGAGATCAGCGTCATAGCCCTCGATCAGCAAGCTAGTCCGGCCAACGTGCACCCAGCGTAGCTGTCGATCATCCGGGGGGCCATCGGAAAATTGACGGCTGCATGGGCTTCCCAACGACCTACCGGCGTCCGACCTGCCCATAAGGGCAATCGCGCGCGGCGCCGGCGGGCGCCGCGCACGATCCGACCCTCACGCCCCGCGCATCACCGCACCGTGACGCTGCGCCGCGAGCGCGACCGCCGCGTCCCGGGCGGCGACCGCCTCCTCGACGGTGAGCGTGCGGTCCGGCGCGCGGAACGTCAGCTTGTACGCCAGCGACTTGCGCCCCTCCCCCACCTGGGCGCCCGCGTAGACGTCGAACAGCCGCAGCGACTCCAGCAGGTCGCCGGCGCCCTCGGTGAGCGAGCGGTGCACCTCGCCCGCCGGGGTGGCCGCGTCGACGATCAGCGCCACGTCGATCAGCGCCGGCGGGTAGCCCGAGACCGTGGGCGTGACGGTGACGCCGGGCAGCGGTAGCGCGTCCAGGCTGAGCTCCATGGCGCAGGTGCGCGGCGGCAGGTCGAAGGCGGCGCAGGCGGCCGGGTGCAGCTCGCCGGCGTGCCCGACCACCACCCCGCCGACCGACAGGGCCGCGCACCGGCCCGGATGCCACGGTGCGGTGCTCGCCGCCGCCACCTCCAGGTCCGCGCCCGCCGACGAGGCGACGCGGCGCGCGGCGTCGACCGCGTCGGCCCAGCTCGCCGGGCGGCCGGCGCCCCACCAACCGGCCGGTTCGACGTCGCCGGCGAACACCGCGGCGACGTGCCACGGCTGGGCCGGCACGAGCGTCTCGGCGGCGGCCAGTTCGGCGTCGGCGGGCCGGTGGGCGACCGGCAGCAGCGGCGCGGCACCGGTCGACGGCGAGGGCACGAACACCCGGCCGATCTCGAACAGCGCCAGGTCCCGGTTGCCGCGCCCGACGTTGCGCCGCAGCGCGCCGAGCAGCGTCGGCAGCAGTGTGGTGCGCAGCGCCGGCTCCTCCTCGGACAGCGGGTTCAGCAGCCGGACGGCGTGCCGGCGCGGGTCGTCGTCGGGAATGCCCAGCGCGTCGAGGGCGGCCTCGCCCACGAACGGGTACGTGAGCACCTCGACCAGCCCCGCCTCGGCCAGCGACCGGCCGACGGCGCGCCGGCGCCGCTGCGTGGCGGTGAGGCCGTTGCCGGGCGGGGCCACCGGCAGCAGGCTCGGGATCTTGTCGTAGCCGTCCAGCCGGATGACCTCCTCGGCCAGGTCGGCCGGGTCGGTGAGGTCGGGCCGCCAGGTCGGCGGCGTCACGGTGAGGCGGTCACCGTCGACGGCCACGGCGCAGCCGATCTCGCGCAGGATGTCGGCGGCCCGCCCGGGCGCGTACGGCACGCCGGCCACCCGGGCCGGCAGGTCGGCGTCGATGGTGATCGCCGCGACGGCCGGCCGCGTGTCGAAGTCGAGCACCTCGTCGCCGGCCGTGCCGCCGCCGTACTCGACGAGCAGCCGCACCGCCCGCTCGATCGACGGCAGCGTCAGCTCCCTGTCGACACCGCGCTCCCACCGCTTCGACGCCTCGCTGGAAAGCTTGTGCCGCCGGCATGTGCGGGCGACCATCACCGGGTCCCAGTGCGCCGCCTCGAACAGCACGTCCACAGTGGACGGCCGGACCTCCGACGTCTCGCCGCCCATCACCGCGGCCAGCGAGATCGGGCCGGTGTCGTCGCAGATCACCATGTCTTCGGGGTCGAGGGTGCGGGCGGCGCCGTCGAGCGTGGTCAGCGTCTCGCCGGCCCGCGAGCGGCGCACGACGAGCGGGCCGCGCAGCGCGCCCAGGTCGAACGCGTGCATCGGCTGGCCGAGCTCGAGCATCAGGTAGTTGGTGATGTCGACGGCGAGGCTGATCGAGCGCACGCCGGCGGCGAGCAGCCGCTCGCGCATCCAGGCCGGGCTCGGCGCCGTCGGGTCGACGCCGCGCACCGCCCGCGCGGAGAACCGGTCGCAGCCGGCCGGGTCTTCCACCGTCACGTCGTAGGCCGGCACCGCGGTGCCGGTCGCGACGCCGTCGACGGCGGCCGGGTCGCGGAACGCGACGCCCAGCGAGTGCGACAGCTCGCGCGCGAGCCCGCGCACCGACAGGCAGTAGCCGCGGTCCGGCGTGACGGCGAGTTCCACGATCGTGTCGTCCAGGCCGACGAACGGCCGGGCGTCGACGCCGGGCTCGGCATCCACGGCCAGGACGAGGATGCCGGTGTGGTCGTCGCCGATTCCCAGCTCGCGGGCCGAGCAGATCATGCCCTCGGACATCCGCCCGTAGGTCTTGCGCGCGCCGATCGCGAACCCGCCGGGCAGCACGGCGCCCGGCCGCGCCACCGCGACCAGGTCACCGACGGCGAAGTTGCTCGCGCCGCAGATGATGCCGGCCGGCTCGCTGTCCCCTACCTCGACGCGGCAGTACCGGATGGGCTTCTTCAGCCCGGTCAGCTCCTCGATCTCCAGCACCCGGCCGACGACGAGCGGACCCTCCACAGTGGACCCGAGCGCGGTGATCCGCTCGACCTCCAGGCCCACCCGCACGAACGCGTTCTCCAGCCGCTCGGCGTCGAGGTCGGGCAGGTCGACGTACTCCCGCAACCACGAGACGGGAACCTTCATCTCAGCCCTCCACGCCGAACGCACGGGAGAACCGCACGTCGCCTTCCACCATGTCGCGCATGTCGGTCGCGTCGTTGCGGAACATCAGCGTCCGCTCGATGCCCATGCCGAACGCGAATCCGCTGTACACGTCCGGGTCGACGCCGCAGGCCCGCAGCACGCGCGGGTTGACCATGCCGCAGCCGCCCCACTCGATCCACCGCGGGCCGCCCTTGGCCTGCGGGAACCACAGGTCCATCTCGGCGCTCGGCTCGGTGAACGGGAAGTACGAGGGGCGCAGCCGGGTGCGGGCCTGCGGGCCGAACATGGCGCGCGCGAAGTGGTCCAGGGTGCCCTTCAGGTGGCCCATCGTGATGCCCTTGTCGACCACCAGGCCCTCGACCTGGTGGAAGACGGGCGTGTGCGTCGCGTCGAGTTCGTCGGTGCGGTACGTGCGGCCCGGGCAGATGACGTAGATCGGCGGCTGCCGGGTGAGCATCGTGCGGGCCTGGCCCGGCGAGGTGTGCGTGCGCAGCACGAGCCCCGGCACGTCGACGAAGAAGGTGTCCATCATCGTGCGCGACGGGTGGTCCGGCGCGATGTTCAGCGCGTCGAAGTTGTACCACTCCAACTCGACCTCGGGCCCCTCGACGACCTCGTAGCCCATGCCCACGAACAGGTCGCCGATGTGGTCCATCAGCGTGGTGAGCGGGTGCCGGGCGCCGCGCGGGCGCCGGTCGGTGGGCAGCGTGACGTCGACGGCCTCGGCGCGCAGCACGCGCGTCTCGCGCTCCGCGACGAGCACCTCGTGCCGCGCGTCGTACGCCGCCTGGATCGCGGCCCGGGCCAGGTTGACGCGCTTGCCCGCGTCGGACTTCGCGGCCGGCGGCAGCGCGCCGATCTCGCGGCGGGCCAGCGCGACGGGCGCCCGGTCGCCGAGGTGCGGCGGGCGGGCGGCCTGCAGCGCGTCGAGGTCGGCAGCGGCGGCGAACGCCTTTTCCGCCCCGGCGACGGCGTCGTCGAGCGCGGTCTGGTCGAGCAGCGCGACCTGCTTGGGGTCGTAGTCAGCCATGAGTTCTCCAATCGGCCCCAAGTTTAGGGGTGAGCCATTCCCGCGCCGGCGCTGGCGTACAGGCACACCGCCGCGGCGGCCGCGAGGTTGAGGCTCTCGGCGCGGCCGTGGATGGGTACCCGCACCCGCGTGTCGGCGGCGTCGGCCACCTCGGCCGGCAGGCCGTGCGCCTCGGACCCGAACAGCCAGGCCGTCGGAGGTCGCAGCGGCGCGTCCGGCAGCGCGACCGGACCGTGGCCGTCGGCGGCGAGCACCGTGTATCCGGCGCGCCGCAGCACGGCGACCACCTCGAGCGGGTCGGCGGCGCGCACCACGTCGACGTGGAACAGGCTGCCGGCGCTGGCCCGAACCGCCTTGCCGTTGTACGGGTCGACGGCGTCGCCGGCGAAGACCACGGCGCCCGCGCCGGCCGCGTCGGCGGTGCGCAGCACCGTTCCGGCGTTGCCCGGGTCGCGCACCGCGCAGAGCACCGCGACCAGCCCGGGCCGCGTCGCGATCGCCTGCTGCAGGGTGACGTCGAGCTGCCGGCAGACGGCCACCAGCCCCTGCGGGTGCACCGTCTCCGCGAGCGCCTCGAGCGCCGCGTCGGTCACCGTCCACACTGGAGCGTCACCGGCGGCGCGCACGGCGTCGGCGTGTGTCTTCAGGCCCTCGGCGGTGCCGAACAGCTCGACCAGGTGACCGGCGGCCTCCCGCACCGCCTGCGGGCCCTCGGCGAGGAACAGGCCGGTCTGGTCGCGCAGCCGCCGGCGCGACAGGCGCCGCGCAGCGACGACCCGGGGGGACCGTGCGGAAAACGGTGCCACCCCGGGTCGCATGGTGTGCGGGGTTCGCTCGCTCAGGCGGCGGCGCTCTGCGCGCCGCCCGCGTCGGCGACGGCCTGCTTGGCCACGGAGACAATGCCGGCGAACGCCTTCTCGTCGTTGACGGCGAGCTCGGCGAGGATCTTGCGGTCGACCTCGATGCCCGCCAGCTTCAACCCTTGGATCAGGCGGTTGTAGGTGAGACCGTTGGCGCGGGCCGCCGCGTTGATCCGGGTGATCCACAGCTGGCGGAAGTCGCCCTTGCGGTCGCGCCGGTCACGGTAGGCGTACTGCATCGAGTGCAGCATCTGCTCCTTGGCCTTGCGGTACAGCCGGGAGCGCTGGCCGCGGTAGCCGCTGGCCGACTCCAGGACCGTACGGCGCTTCTTCTGGGCGTTCACTGCCCGCTTCACGCGTGCCACTGTTCGTACTCCTCATCAAGGACCGGCCCGCGGTGGCGGGGCCGGTCGTCAAAAAACGGGTCGGGTGGTGAGGACTCGCGTGTCAGCGGGCCAGAAGCTTCTTGATGCGCTTCGTGTCGGCCTTCGTCAGCACGACCTTGCCCGTCAGGCGGCGCGTCCGGCGGGAGGACTTGCCCTCCAGGTTGTGGCGCATGCCGGACTGCTGCGATACGACCTTGCCGGATCCCGTCACCCGCACCCGCTTACCCATGCCGGTGTGGCTCTTCATCTTCGGCACTGAACTTCGCTCTCTTCTCTGCTGGCCAACGCCGGTTGACGTCGGTCGCCTGGCACCCGTGCTGCCCTGCGTCGCTGTCCTTGTCTCCAAGGCCGTGCTCCAAGCGCGCTGCACCAGCGGGCCGGCACGGTCGAGTACCACCACGGAAGGTGGCCCGGCCGTTGTCGGCCCGGTGCCGTCATCGGGTCTTCTTCTGCCCCGCCCCGGCGCTCGCTAGGCGATCGCCTCCGGTGCCGGCCGCGGTTCGGGGGACTTCGCCGCGGCGGCGGCCGCCTTGGTCGCGCGGTGCGGCGCAATCACCATGATCATGTTTCGGCCGTCCTGCTTCGGAGCGGCCTCCACGAATCCGAGCTCCGAGACCTCCTCGGAGAGCTTGCGCAGGAGCCGGAACCCCAGCTCCGGGCGGCTCTGCTCGCGGCCGCGGAACATGATCGTCACCTTGACCTTGTCGCCGGCCTTGAGGAACCGCACGACGTGACCCTTCTTGGTCTCGTAGTCGTGCGAGTCGATCTTCGGGCGGAGCTTCATTTCCTTGATGACGGTCTGCTGCTGGTTTCGCCGCGCCTCGCGCGCCTTCAGTGCGCTCTCGTACTTGAACTTTCCGAAGTCCATGAGCTTGCACACCGGTGGGCGCGCCATCGGCGCAACCTCGACCAGATCGAGATCGACATCGGCGGCCAGTTGAAGCGCTCGCTCCAGCGGGACGATGCCCACCTGCTCACCCTCCGGGCCGACCAACCGTACTTCGCGTGCTCGGATCTGCTCGTTGACGCGTGGCTCGACGCTGATGGGGCCTCCTCGACTTGTTCCATGACGCGGTACCCGGGATCACCTGGATCGGCCTGGTTCACCCGTGTGCGGCCACGCGGAAAGCGAAGAGGCCCCGCATATGCCTGCGCATACGGGGGCCCGCTCGACCGGCCTGCCGACGCCCGACGTGCGCCCGCAGGCGAACGCCACCGCACCAGCGATGACCGGACCCGGCCGCCAGGGGCAGCGCGGGTGGGAGCGGGAGCTCCGCTTTACCTACCGCCGGCGGACCGGCGGAGTGGTCGACTCAACAGAGGGTACCAGGTGCACAACGCGACCCGCGTGCCACCTATTCCGTGGTGGTGTGCTGCGCGCTCGCGTACCGCGCGTGCATGGCGCGCAGGTCGCGGACGGCCCGCACGGCGTGCTCCTTGTCGGCGGCCTGGATGGCGAGCACCGAGACGACGTCGTCGTCCTGCAGGTCCAGCGCGACCCACGGCGCGCCGCGGTTGAACCGGACGCCGCGGATCACCGCCCACGGAAGGTCGACAACGCCGAACAGGTTGCGCACCCGCACGCCGGACTCGTCGGCCTCGAGACTGGGCCGCGCCAGCAGCAGCGACCCGCCGGCGGCGAGCACCCCGAGCAGGATCATGGCGACCTGGTCCGGGGTCTGGAACGCGGCCCCCGTCTCGTTGAACGAGCCGTGCAGGCTGAACGCGATCAGCGTGAACAGGACGACGATCACCGGCGCGGCGATCCACACCATGATCCTGATCCGGCGCGGCCGCACCCGGAGCACCTGACTACTCACGTGCACAAGTGTTCCACTACAGGCGGCAGGCGTGGATGTCGGTCACCAGGATGGCCCGCGCGCCCACCTCGTACAGCTCGTCCATGATGCGGTGCACCTCGCCGCGCAGCACCATGGCGTTCACCGCCACCCAGCCCTCCCGGTGCAGCGGCGAGATCGTCGGCGACTCGATGCCGGGGGTCAGCGCCACCGCGTCGTCGAGCCGGGCCGTCGGCACGTCGTACGCGATCATGACGTACTGGCGGGCCACCAGCACGCCCTGCAGCCGCCGGACGAGCTGGGTGACGCCGGGCAGGTCGCCGTTGTCGGCCCGGCCGACCAGCACCGCAGACGAACGCAGGATCGGCTCCCCCACCGTCACCAGGCCCACCTGGCGCAGCGTCGCCCCGGTTTCCACCACGTCGGCGATCACGTCGGCGACGCCCAGCCGGATCGCGTTCTCGACCGCGCCGTCGAGCCGGATCACGTCGGCCTTGACACCGAGGTCGAGCAGGTGCCGCTGGACGACACCGGGGAACGAGGTCGCCACCCGGCGCCCGGCCAGCCCCGCCGGCGGCTCGACGGAGCCGGGCACCGCGGCGAAACGCATCGTGGACCCGGCGAAGTCCAGGTCCATGATCTCGGTGGCGCCGGAGTCGGCGTCGATGAGCAGATCCCGCCCGGTGATGCCCAGGGCCAGGTCGCCCGAGCCGACGTACGTCGCGATGTCGCGCGGGCGCAGGTAGAAGAACTCGACGTCGTTGGCGGAGTCGACGCACGTCAGGTCGCGGTCGGACGAGCGTTGCCGGTACCCGGCCTCGCGCAGCATCTGCGCGGCGGGGCTGGACAGCGTCCCCTTGTTCGGAATGGCGATGCGCAGCACGGGGACTCCTACAGGTGCCGGTAGACGTCGGCCAGCGTCAGGCCGGTGGCGAGCATCAGCACCTGCACCTGGTAGAGCAGCTGGGAGATCTCCTCGGCCGTGCGCTCGGGCCCCTCGTGCTCGGCGGCCATCCACGCCTCGGCCGCCTCTTCGACGACCTTCTTGCCGATCGAGTGCACTCCCCGGTCAAGCGCGGCGACAGTGCCTGAGCCCGGCGTGCGGGCCTGGGCCTTGGCCTGCAGCTCCGCGAACAGGGCGTCGAACGTTTTCACGGGACGCCATTCTGTCAGCCCTCGCCGAGCACCTCCCGCTGGGCCACCGCGGCGTCCAGGGCGGCGAGCGTCGCCGTCCAGCCCTTGTCCTCGCGGGAGTCCGGGAATCCGGCGCGGTCCTTGGCCTGGCCGACCGAGTCGACGGTGAGCACGCCGTGCGCCACCGGCGTCGACTCGTCGAGCGCCACCCGGGTCAGCCCGTCGGTGACCGCCTGGCAGACGTAGTCGAAGTGCGCGGTGTCGCCGCGGACCACGACCCCGAGCGCCACCACGGCGTCGCACCTGCGGGCCAGTGCCTGGGCCAGCACCGGCAGTTCCACCGAACCGGAGACGCGGGCCTCGACCACCTCGGTGACGCCGCACTCCTTGGCCGCGGCGCGGGCCCGGTCGAGCATGTTGTCGACGAGCTCCGCGTGCCACCGCGTGGCGACGAGACCGAGCCGCAGGCCGGCCGCGTCGACGGTCATCGTGTCGGGAGCACCCCATCCGGACATCTACGCCAGCCCTTCCGCGATCAGATCGCGCTCGTCGAGCAGATGACCCATCCTGTCCCGCTTGGTGCGCAGGTAACGGACGTTTTCCGGATGTGCCCGCACCGGAGTCGCCTCCCGACCGAGGATCCGCAGGCCGTAGCCCTCCAGGCCGGCCCGCTTGGCGGGGTTGTTGGTGAGCAGGCGCATGGTGCGGATGCCCAGGTCGGCGAGGATCTGCGCGCCGGTGCCGTAGTCGCGGGCGTCGGCCGGCAGGCCCAGCTCGAGGTTCGCGTCGACGGTGTCCCGGCCGGCGTCCTGCAACTGGTACGCCTGCAGCTTGTGCAGCAGCCCGATACCCCGGCCCTCGTGACCGCGCATGTAGAGCACGACGCCGCGGCCCTCGGCGGCGACCCGGGCCAGCGCCGCCTCCAGCTGCGGACCGCAGTCGCAACGGAACGAGCCGAACACGTCGCCGGTCAGGCACTCGGAGTGCACCCGCACCAGGACGTCCTCGCCGTCGCCGATCTCGCCGTACACCAGGGCGACGTGCTCGGCCGCGTCGTGGGTGGCGCGGTAGCCGACGGCGGTGAACACCCCGTGCCGGGTCGGGATCCGGGTGTCGACGACGCGCTCGACCTGCCGCTCGGTGCGCTTGCGGTAGCGGACCAGGTCGGCGATCGAGACGAGCGTGAGGCCGTGCTCGGCCGCGAAGGGCACCAGGTCCTTCAGCCGCATCATGGACCCGTCGTCGTTGACCATCTCGCACAGCACGCCCACCGGCCGCAGCCCGGCCAACCGGGCCAGGTCGACCGTCGCCTCGGTGTGCCCGGGCCGGCGCAGCACGCCGCCGCGGCGCGCCCGCAGCGGCACCACGTGCCCGGGGCGGGACAGGTCGGCCGGCGAGGTCGTCGGGTCGGCCAGCAGCCGGATCGTGTGCGCCCGGTCGGCCGCGGAGATCCCCGTGCCGACGCCGGTGCGGGCGTCGACGGTCACCGTGTAGGCGGTGCCGCGCCGGTCCTGGTTCGTGTGGTACATCGGCGGCAGCTCGAGCCGGTCGGCGACCTCCTCGGGCATCGGAACGCAGACGAAGCCCGACGTGTGCCGCACCATGAACGCCACCAGTTCGGGGGTGGCGTGCTCGGCGGCGAAGATCAGGTCGCCCTCGTTCTCGCGGTCCTCGTCGTCGACGACGATCACCGGCCGGCCGGCGGCGATGTCCTCGATCGCTTTCTCGATCGGAGCCAGCGGACTCATCGGGCACCTCCGACCAGCTTCTCCACGTACTTCGCGATCACGTCGACCTCCAGGTTCACCAGCGCACCGACCTGCTTGCGGCCCAGGGTCGTGCGGTCCAACGTCGTCGGGATCAGGCCGACGGTGATCCAGTCCGGGCCGGTCTCCACGACGGTCAGCGAGACGCCGTCGACCGTTACGGAGCCCTTCTCCACCAGGTAGCGCGCGAGCCCCGCGGGCACCGTGAAGCGCACCGTGTCGAAGGAGTCGCCGGGCGTGCGTTCGGCGATGGTGCCGACGCCGTCGACGTGGCCCTGCACCAGATGCCCGCCCAGGCGGGTGGTGGGGGTGGCGGCGCGTTCGAGGTTGACGACGTCGCCGGGCGCCAGCTCGCCGAGCGAACTGCGCTTCCACGTCTCGGCCATCACGTCGGCGGTGAACGCGTCGCCGTCGACGGCGACCACGGTCAGACACACCCCGTTGACGGCGATCGAGTCGCCGTCGGCGACGTCCTTGGTCACGAGTGGCCCGCGCAGCTCCAGCCGGTCGGCCGACCTGGCGACCACGGTGCCGAGCTCTTCCACGATGCCGGTGAACATGTCACCCCTCCTGCTCGCGGCTCTCGCACGGCGCGGGCGAGCGGAGGGGTGGGCGGACGAGGCGGGAGGGCCGTCACGCGCACGGACAGACATGCAGCGCGATCAGGCTTCCGCCGGCCCGCGCGCTGCCTCCCATCCGGACTCTCACCGTCGGCCCCGGAGTCACACCGGGTCCACCGGCCGATGGATTCGACCGGGTCGCGGGCTTGTCGACCAGGAGGCCGACTCACCGCCGGTTCGGAATTGCACCGATCCCGCCAACGCGCGTGGTGGGTTTATTGCCGCGAGTCTGACACACCGGGAAGCGAGTCGCCCGCGATGTTGGTCACAGGATCGCTCGAGCGCCGCGGCGCAACGAGCGGGGCGACCCCGTGCGGCGGCGTATCGCCAGGTCCCGGGCCCTCCTGCAGCGGCAACCGGGTGCCGTGCGGCGGCGTCGAGTTCAGCGGCAGCGGCGCCCAGCCGGTGCCGGGCCCGCCGCCCAGCGGACCGTTCGGGGCGGCCAGGCCCGCCGGCCCGACGTACCCGCCCGGGGCCAGGCCCAGGTGGCTGCCGGGCGCCAGGCCGTAGTGCCCGCCCGCGCCGCGCCGGTCGAACGCGACGTACGAACCGGGGAACTTCTTGGCGACGGTCTTCATGTCCGAGGCGACGGCGACGATCTCGCGCGGGTCGGTCCACTCGCGGGCGGCCGAGAAGGCGACCCCGATCGAGAGCGTGACGAGGTTCGCCTTCTGCGGTTCGCCGCGCCGGCTCTTCAGGATGATGTGACCGCGCGCGGCGTCCTTGGGGTCGTAGAGGGCGTCGGCGGACTGCTCGAAGTCGACGACCGTCTTCTCGGTCAGCGTCCGCACCTGCTCGGGCGCGCAGACCACCACGAAGTCGTCGCCGCCGACGTGCCCGATGAACGCGGGCGGACCCTCGACGCTCATGACCGCGCGGTTCAGCGACCGGGCCAGCGCCGCGATGAACTCGTCGCCGCGCGCGAAGCCGTACGCGTCGTTGACGCTCTTGAACCGGTCGATGTCCATGTAGCAGACGGCGTAGTCGGAGCCGCTGCGGGCCCGGTCGGCGATCTCCAGCAGGATCCGGTTGTTGCCGGGCAGGCCGGTCAGCGGCGACACCTCGCGGTACTCCTGCGTGCGCCGCAGCGTGGAGCGCACCCGCGCCACCAGTTCCAGCGTGTCGAACGGCTTGACCAGGTAGTCGTCGGATCCGGCGGTGAGCCCGACGACCTTGTCGGCGGTCATTCCGCGCGCGGTGAGCAGGATGATCGGCATCGAGGCGGTGAACGGGTTCGCGCGCACCCGGCGGGTCAGCTCCAGGCCGTCGATCTTGGGCATCATCCAGTCGACGATCGCCAGCGCCGGCTGCCGGCTCTCGATGAGCTCCAGCGCCCGCTCCCCGTCGTAGGCCAGCAGCACCTCGTATCCCTGCAGGCGCAGGTTGACCTCGATGAACCGGGCGATGTCGACATCGTCGTCGACCACGAGCAGGAGTTCGGATTCGGTCATGACGCATCCCCGCTCCACGGGGTCGCGCCCGGACCGGACCGAGATCTTGGAAAGGTGTGCACCCGATCCGGTGCACACCTTTCCAAAATCTCGGAACCTGAGCGTGACACGGATATGACGGGAAAAGTCACCGGCCCACCGCCTCCGCCAGGCGGCGCAGCTTGCGTACCGCCTCAGCCGGGTCGGCGGCGCCGTAGACGGCAGTGCCCGCGACGAACGCGTCGGCGCCGGCCTCGGCGGCGGCGGCGATGGTGTCCTCGGCGATGCCACCGTCGACCTCGATGCGGATCTCGAGGCCGCCACCGGTGACGTGGTCACGGGCGATCCGCACCTTGTCCAGCATCTCGGGCAGGAACGACTGGCCGCCGAAGCCGGCCTTGATCGTCATGATCAGAACGGTGTCGACGTGCGGGAACAGCTCCAGGTACGGCTCGACAGGGGTGTCCCTGTCGATCGCCAGGCCGGCCCGCGAACCGGCCGCCCGCAGGTCCTTGGCCAGCCGGACCGGGTCTTCGACCGCCTCGGCGTGGAAGGTCACGTTGTAGGCGCCGGCTTCGGCGTAGCCCATCGCCCACCGGTCCGGGTTCTCGATCATGAGGTGGCAGTCGAACGGCAGCGTGGTGGTGCGGCGCAGGCTCTGCACGACGGGCAGGCCGATGGTGAGGTTCGGGACGAAGTGGTAGTCCATCACGTCGACGTGCAGCCAGTCGGCGGCCCCCTCGACGGCGCGCGCCTCTTCGGCGAGACGCGCGAAGTCGGCGGCCAGGATGCTGGGCGCAACGATCAGCGACGGTCCACTCACCGCACCAGTGTACGAACCGGAGATCTGTTTCGGCGATCTTGGACGGTTGCTATCGCCGGGAGCGATGGCAGACGTCCAAGATCGCGGAGATCGGGGGCCGGCTCGGCCGGGTCAGGTGGAGCGGCGGAGCAGCGCGAGGAACATCGCGTCGGTGCCGTGCCGGTGCGGCCACAACTGCACGGTCGGGCCGCTGCCCAGCCCGGGCACGCCGGCCAGCAGCGGCCGGGCGTCCAGGAGGTCGACGTCCGCGGCCACCCGCCGGCACGTCTCGGTGACCGTCACCCGGGTCTCGGCCACGTGCGGGGAGCAGGTCACGTACGCGACCAGCCCGCCGGGGCGGGTCAACCGGAGCGCCGCCGCCAGCAGTTCGCGCTGCAGCCGGGTCAGCGGCGGCAGGTCGTTCGGCCGGCGCCGCCAGCGTGCCTCCGGGCGCCGGCGCAGCGCACCGAGCCCCGTGCAGGGGGCGTCGACGAGCACCCGGTCGAACGGCTCCGCGTCGAACTCGCGGCCGTCCTCGCACACCACCTCGACCGGCAGGCCGCGCACCGCGCCCTCGACCAGCCGGGCCCGGTGCGGCGCCACCTCGACCGCCGTCAGCCGGGCGCCCCGCTGCCCCGCCAGCGCGCCGAGCAGCGCCGCCTTGCCGCCCGGCCCGGCGCACAGGTCCAGCCAGCGGCCGTCGGGGCCGTCCAGTGGCGCCTCCGCGAGCGCCGCCGCCACCAGTTGGGAGCCCTCGTCCTGGACGTGTGCCAGGCCGCGGGCCACCTCCCGGTGGTCGCCCGGCGCGCCCGCCGGCAGGTGGACGGCGTACCGGCCGTACGGGCCGACGGTTCCACCCGTCCGCTCGGCCAGTTCGGCCGCGGTGATCCGGCCCGGCCGGGCGCACAGGTGCACGGGCG
>Ga0070675_100000431_pt1 | contig 28495 bp, 25 predicted proteins | sample KBSM43metaG_FD_65343 | JGI IMG/M metagenome (GOLD analysis project Ga0070675, IMG submission 65343) | Miscanthus rhizosphere microbial communities from Kellogg Biological Station, Michigan, USA - KBS M4-3 metaG | ecosystem: Host-associated > Plants > Roots > Rhizosphere > Soil ... | reverse complement strand
GAGCACGGCGTTGATCGTCGGCCTCGCGTCAACTTGCAGCACGATGCCGGTCTGCGCATAGGTACGGAACCCTTGCAGTGAGACTTCGAGCCTGTAGGGACCGATCGGCAGGTTCGGCATGCTCCACGTTCCGGCTTCGTCGGTTGCTACCGTGCGCATGAATCCGGTGGCGGTTTGCGTGGCGGTGACGGTGACGCCCGGCAGCACGGCGCCGCTTTCGTCGGTGACGCGGCCGTTCAGTTCGGCCGTGGCCTGGGCCCAGGCAGCGGTGCAGGTGAGAACGAGGACCAACGCGGAGACGACGACATCACGGATGGTGCGCATCAGAGGACCTCCATCCCCGTTGACGCCTGGCTACGACTTGCCCTGATCGAGCGCAGCAAGTCGAGGGGTTATGTGTTTATGGTTTCCACCAGTCGGGTGTTGCGGACGATCGCTGGGGCAAAAGTCTCGTGCCGTCAGCTTTCGTGATCTTGCCGAGCCACGCGAACTGCTGGCCCGGGATCGGGAATCCTTCGACGCTGACCTGATCGCCGAATTTGATCGAGTCCTTGGTGATTCCCTCGCGAGCGAGCCACGCAGCCGGCGTGCTTTCAAAGCGCCAGGTGACAGCCTTGCCGTCCTTGTCGGTTGTTTCGACATAGAGCTGGCTGTGCGGACTCCTGTACTCCCACTTGACCACCTTACCTTCGATCTTGACGAAGTCTTTCTGCTCTCTCGAGTAGTACGTCGTGGAGTGGTGCGCGAACGCTTCCGCAGACAACCCGAGTGCGACCGCCACCACGGCGAGTGTTCGGAACGAACGTCTCATGCGGTTGGTCCTCAACAGCTCACTGCCTACTTGTCGGGTGGATATTTGGAGTCGTGCCATTGCGCGCCCCACCTCGAGTCCTGTGGGTCGCAGTCGTACGGTGTCAGTTCTTCCTTCCGAACCGTCCATTCCCAGCCGTAGGAGTACGGCTGTTTCAGCGAAATCGGATCTTCCGAGACGGAATCGAGCTTCAAGGTGTCGCCCTCGCGCCAGTACCGCTCGGTCATCTTCTTCAGCGTGGATCCCGGAACCCAGCGGTTCGCCGAGAATCCTCTTGGATCGAACGCGAAGTGTGTCGTCTCGACGACGAGGCGCCCTCCCTCGTAGCGTCCGACCGAATGTCCCTGGTTCGCGTAGTCGTTGGCGTCAGGTTTGGGATGTCCGTGGCCTTCCAGCCAGATCGTTCGGACCACGTCCATCTTTTCGTAGCGGATGATCACGCGATCGGCCTGCTGCGTGATCTGAAAGTCGTAGTCGTCGTTGATCAGCCCTGGTATCGGTGTGGGGCTGCAGTCGTACGTTGGGTTAAAAGCGTCATCGAACGCCTGGTTGAAGCCCGCGGCCCTATTGGTCGGCACCGCGGGCGCATTGGCTTTGCCGTTGAGCGGGCCTTTGCGGTGCCAAATGCCGGTCAGCTTCGGAATCGTCGCGGAGCCTGCCCCGGACTGAGCACTGACTGGTGGCATGAAGGCGACGATGACCGCCGCAGCCACCGCTCCCGTCACAATGGCTCTTCGCGAGGAGTTGCCGTTGCGCGCGTGCCTCATTTGCTGGCTCCCACTCGCCGATGCTCGGCTAGAGTGGGGCAACCTTAGCGCCTGGAGTGGTGCGTGTCAAACAGCACACGCGATGGTGCGGAGGTTCGCCGCTGCGGCGTCAGCGTCGCGCGAGAAGCCTGGTGGCGTTTTGCGCGACCCACGCCTGCACATCTCTGGCGACAGCGTCGGCGCAGATTACCCAGGTGTTTTGTGCAGCCTTCGGCACGCCCTGAGGCACATTGTGATCGCCGAGGCCAATTAAGACCTTCCGGTAACACGAAGCGGAGTTGCTTTCGCTCCACGCGTTGGTCGCCGCGTCACCACACGAGCCGACTGTGATCATCGCTTCGATATACCGCTCGCGCGCGTGGAGCAATACGGGCGTCACGACCACATCCCGGTTGACCTCCTGGAGCGCGGCAATCAGTTCGTCATATCCCGTTCCCCGTCCGATCACCGTCAGAACGGCATCACTGTCCTGCGCACGGTCGACGAGTCGGACCGTCCCTACCGCCGCGAGTGCGTCGTGCACGAGACCCTGGGTCTCGACGAGGTCATCGGTGGCATCGGCGAAGCCGTGAGTCATCGGAAGCGTCACAAACAAGGCGGTGGTCGGCGACTGTTCCGCAACGCCGCCCGCACCGGCACTCCCGGTCGCAATGAACGCAACGATGGTCGCCAGGGCGACGAGCAAACGACGCATCACGCGTGTTCTCCCCTCTTCATTCCGCCCGCGTGCAAGCCCGATTCCGGTGCAGGCGGGCACCGATCACCGGAGAGGTTTACTCGGGAGCGACGATTCGATTGCAGATTTGCCGTTTCCTCCCCGAAAAGCGTAACCCGCGGATCAGAACCGGGATCGGGTGGGCGGTTCGATCTTGATCAGGTCGATGTCGAACACCAGCATGCCGCGGGGCTTGCCGCGTTCGCCTTTGTAGGCTGCCTTCTCGGGAATCCAGAAGCGCGTGCGCTCGCCCTCGACCATCAGTTGCAGGCCTTCCGTCCAGCCGCGGATGACGTTATTCAGGTCGAGCGTGACCGGGGCGCCTTTCACCACGGTGCTGTCGAACAATTCGCCGGCGGTCGTCCAGCCGCTGTAATGGACAGTGACGCTGTCACGCGCCGACGGACGCCGTGTTCCCGTCCCAGCTTTGATCACCTTGTAGTACAGCCCTGACGAAGTGCTCGTGGCATCTGCCGGCGGTGCGGCGACATCGGGCGGTGGCACGTTCGGCGTCCGGCGCATGTCGATCAGTTCGATATCGAAGACGACCGTGCCGGTGGGCCGGCCGGCCTGGCCGTTGAAGGCGAGATCCTGCGGGACCCAGCAGCGCCGGGTTTCACCGACCGTCATCATCAGCACGCATTCGCGCCAGCCCGCCATGACACGGTTCAAGGCGAATATGTTCGGCATGCCACGCGCGCGGGAACTGTCGAACAGACGGCCCTCGCTCGTCCACCCCGTGTAGTGCACCGTGACAAAGTCGGTCTCCTGAGGTTTCTCGGTTCCATTCCCTGGAGTGACGATCTTCGAGACGAGCCCGGAAGAGCTCTTGACGGCCTCCACTGGCGGCGCCGCGACGTCGGCTGGAGCGGGAGTGTCCGGCGGCCGCTGGGCAAACGCGATCGAGGTCGCAAGCAGAGCCATCGCGCTCGTGAGAAGTCGTCGCATCAGATGGCGGGTTGGTGGGCGCGAATCATATCAAGCCGTGATCTGCTGCCGAGTTCATCGCTTCGATTCCGGAGCAGGGCTCTGCTGTCAAGCCGGTATTGATTCCGCGAGTCTGAGATCGTAATTTGACGGGCACGATGCCAATGACCCACCACGCCGAGGAGTTAATGGCGATGATAGCGTTGAGCTTCGTCGACCTCCGCGCACAGTATCAGGCGGCGATGCGGATGCTCGAAACCGCCGAGAAGAGACTCTTGAAGTGTCGGCAACCACAAGACGACGCGGCGTTTCGGGGATCCGTGTCTGCGCTGCGTCAAGAAGTCACGGCGCTCTCAAATACCAATCGGTCGGTCCGCGAAGTCCTCGACGAAGTTGCGCGAGACGCAGACCGCCTTACGCCTGAATCAGTCTGAGTTCCGGCTTCGGAACGCTCGCTCGGATCAGCGAACCGAAAAACGCTCTTCGTGCAGCAGAACGCCGTTTTCGGTTCTGAGCTCGACCCTCCACTCGCCTCCGCTGTCGCTCGTCATCATTGTGCGGCTAAAGGCGCGGTCACCGACGCGTGGACTGGCCTGAACGCGGAGTTCTACGGATTGATACAAGCGATTGTCGCGATACCACCGATGCTGGATCGTTGTTGCGTTTGTGGACTTGACCTGCGTGTAGAAGAACAGCGGACCCGCAGGAACCGGACGGTCCGGCGGATCGCATGCAAAATCCTCGAGGTCGGCGCAGAGCCGCGCCTTCACCACCGTTAGTCCCGCGGGTGTCGGCGCGTGTGTGATTCCGGGGGCGCTCGCTGTCTCGGGGCCGTGTTCACTGATTCTCGCGGTCTCTCGCGGCAACGTGGTCGGTGCCGCGGACAAGGCCGGTTGCGGTTGGGCGGGCATCTCCCGCGGTGAATCTGTCACGATCGGCGATGGAGACTGAGCTTGTCCGTTCGAATTGAGCCACGGACGGACCGCCGTGAGAATCACGATCAGCATGACCGCAGGACCCAGCGCGCCGATCGCGAGTGGACGAATCAATCTGCTCCGCATCCGCGGCTGCACGGCTTGCGGTTCCGGCTGCGACGGCGGTTCACGGAGCGGCTCCACTGCAGGTGCAGGAATCAACTCGATCGGTTTTCCGCGGGCTTCGCAGAAATCCTGCAGGTTCTTTCGACTGGTGGCGACAAACGGGTGGTCTGCTTTCAGTGCCGTCGTCGCGATGTCATAGGCGCGGCGAAAACAGCGCTCGGCGTCAACCGGATGGTCATTAATCTCGCAAACGACACCGAGATTGTTCAGAGTGTTGGCAAGGTCCGGATGCAGCGGCCCGAGGGTGGCCTCCTGCAGCGAGGCAGCCTCGCGCAAGAGTGTTTCAGCGGACGCGTAGTTGCCAGCGGCCGCAGACTGTTCCGCCGCTTCGATGATGGAGCGAGGTTCGCGCGGTTCCGGCATTCACCGTCCCAGGGGGGAACCGACTTCGCCATTGTAGGACGATGGTTCCGTGCGTCGTCACCTGGTGCCGCAAAAACGATGACAATGCGCGCAAAATCGCGCGATGTCGTCCTGCGATCGTCAGTGACGAAACCACCGGGACATTGCACGCTTGTGACCGGTCGGCGCATCGGCGATCCCGCGTTTGCGACTGGTCAACGCATCTGACGTGGTGGGTTGTGGCCGGTCATCCCAGACGCGCAACGGCAGACGTAATTTCACGACCATGTTTCCTGGTGGTTCGACCGTCAACCACAAATGGCCGCCACATTCCTGGAGCAGCTCCTGAAGGGCGCCCAGATCCACTCCAGGCCTTTCGGAAACAACATTGTTCGAGCTCGGTTCGGTCGCATGGATCTGAAGCGTTCCCGCGCCGGCCATCTCGCGTCTTATCGCTGTGACCGTAATCAGCGCGTGGTGACCTCGACGCACGTTGGGGTGGTCTGCGATGAACTTCTGATCGACCACGACGGTGTCGAGTTCGATTCTCAGCCGGCCACCGCCTGGCATCCGTTCGCGGCCGTAGCTGGCCAGATTGACGAGGAGTCGCTCGACACGGTCAGCCTTCATGTCCACGTTGAGGGCCGATGACGTCTTCGACAGTTCGAGCTCAACGTCGTCTCCCGCAACGTGCTTCAGAACGGGTTTCAGATCGCGCAGCACTCTGTTTAGCTCGACGGGCTTGAGCGCACTCGTCTGTTCGTCGCCGTGCGCCGTGAGCCGCTCAAGGTAGCTGGCCGCTCGCGCGACCTCACCAAGCAGCCGGTCTCCCCGTTTTCGGATGGCCGTATCGTCGCTGACCCCCATCAACCACTGCTGGCCATCCTCATGAACATCCCGCAGCAATCTGCCGCACGTGAGAGCGATTTCCGAGGCAAGCCGTGCAACTGCCTCCATCCGGTGCGCCTGGGCAAGTCTGTCTTCGAGCACGCAAGCGTTGGTAACGTCCTCGACGGCGATCTCGATGATGTCAGGGGCGAATTCGACGGCCGACAGCCGAACGACGAGACGCTCGCCGTTTCTCTGCTTCCATGCCGTCTCGACCGATTGCCGCGCTTTCGTGCTGAGGCAGCGCTCGATCAGCCAGGAAAGATCGTCGGTCGATTCGAAGACCGTGTTCACAAAATCGGCGCCTCGCAATTCATCGGACTCGCGATAGCCGACCATGTGCGCTAATGCGCGGTTGGCATCCGTGAGCGCGCCGTCTCGAGCGCACCGCCACAGCGCGAGCGGGGCATGCTGGAACTGCCGGCGAAGCTCTCGTCGACTTTCGTCGAGTTGCTTCTCCAGGCCTTCGATGCGTGCGTCGCGTTCAGCGCCCTCGACCACGAGCTTCGCCAGTGCATCGGCATGCTCGCCCGTGACGCGGTCGAGTGTTTGCTGAAATTCCCGGCGCGCCTTCTCGAGGTTATGGGTCGTCTCGGTCAGTTCCGCGGCGACCCGTCGACCCTCGGTTTCGGCGGTCGACCGGGCTCGGTCAAGACCATCGCGCTCGTTCTGAAAATCGATCTCACGACGACGCGATTGTTCGCGAATCGTGGCGAGGGATTCATGAGCGGCGTCACGTGCGGCGTTGAGATTCTGGATCTCGTTCAGCAGCTCCGCCTGACGCTCGTTATGAACCTGACGCTCGTTCGCGAATTCTTTTTGGAGGTGCGCGACCTCATCACGGCCGCGCGCGGTGACGGTCGCGATGTCGTCGTGGAACCGTTGTTCGGCGTCGGCAGCCGCCGCACGCATCTCAACGATCGTACGGTCCAGCCCGTCACGGCGCGCGATTTCCTGCGCCAGCCGCTGCTCGACCTCAGCGCGCCTCGTCCGCTCGTGACCGATCAGCCGCTCAAATTCGACGTCACGTTCGGCGGCTCTCGTCTCCGCGGCCAGACGGTCCCGACGGGCGCCTTCGTCGGCGTCCTTCAACGCTGTCGCCGCGTCGGTCAGTTGCCGCTCGAGGGTGCTCCGCATCGCCGCGGCTTCGGTGAGCCGCGAGGTGAGCTCGGCCTCCCGTTGCGTTAGGTGCTCGACGTCGATTGCATGTGCGTGAATCGTCTGCTGCGCCCGATCGAGTGCCGCCTTCAGCTGACGGCTTTCGTGAGTGAGAGTGTTTCGGGCGTCGGCCGCCTCTGCCAATTGGGCATCGAACTGCGCCTGGCGTTCGGCCCGCTCTGTCGCCGCGGCCCTCATCGCCAACGTGTGCTTCAGTTCCCCCTCGTGGAGGGCCTCTTCGACCTGTGCGAGCCGCTGCTCGACGTCCGCACGCGTGGTGCGTTCGTGGCCGATCAGCCGTTCGAACTCGACGTCACGTTCGGCGGCTTTCTTTTCGGCTGCCACACGGTCTCGGCGGGCGCTCTCCTCGGCATCCTTCAACGTTGTCGCCGCGTTGGTCAGTTGCCGCTCCAGCGTGCTCCGCATCGTCGCAGCGTCGGCAAGCTGCGACGTGAGCTCGGCTTCGCTTCGCGTGAGTCGCTCGACGTCGATCGCTCGTGCCTGAATCGTCTGCCGCGCCTCATCGAGTGCCGCTGTCAGCTCGCGAGCCTCGCCACTAAGGGTGTTGTGGGCCTCGGCAGCCTCTGCCAACTGGGCATCGAATTGCGCCTGGCATTCGGCGCGCTCTGTCGCCGCGTCGGTCAGTTGCCGCTCGAGGGTGCTCTGCAGTGTCGAAGCTTCGGCCAGCTGCGAGGTGAGCGCCGCTTCGCGTTGCGTGAGGCGCTCGATTCTGGTGAGCGCCGCCGCATGGTCGCGCTGGGCCGCTGCTAGCGCAGTGTCAGCATCCGTGACGCGCCGTCTGAGCTCATCGCGCGTTGCCGCCAGCTGTGACAACTCGATCTCGAACTGCGTCTGGCATTCGGCCTGCTCCGTCGCCGCTGCCGTCATCGCCAACGTGTGCTTTCGTTCCGCCTCGTGCAGCGCCGCTTCAACCTTCGCGCGCTGTTGCTCGACGTCGGCGCGCGTCGTGCGCTCGTGACTAATCAGCCGTTCGAACTCGACGTCACGTTCGGCGGCTCTCGTTTCGGCTGCCACACGGTCTCGCCGGGCGCCTTCCTCGGCGTCCTTCAACGCTGTCGCCGCGTCGGTCAGTTGCCGCTCGAGGGTGCTCCGCATCGCCGCGGCTTCGCGTAGCTGCGACGTGAGCTCGGCTTCACGTTGCGTTCGTCGATCGACCTCGGCGGCAGCCGCCGCGTGGTCTCGTCGGGCGACGGCCAGGGCGGCGTCGGCATCGCTGAATCGGTGTTTGAACTCATCGCGCGTTGCCGCGATCTGCGACAACTCGGTCTCGAACTGCGCCTGGCGGTCGGCTCGCTCTGTCACCGCGGCTGTCATGGCCGACGAGTGCTGTTGTTCCGCCTCGCGCAGCGTCGTTTCGACCTGCCCGAGTCGCTGCTCGACATCGGCGCGCATCGCGTGTTCGCGATCGATCAGTCGTTTGATTTCGACCTCACGTTCGGCGGCTTTCGCCTCCGCGTCCTGACGATCACGGCGGGCGCCCTCGTCGGCGGCCTTCGCTGCGTCCACCGCGTCGCCCAGTTGCTGCTCGAGGGTGCTCCGTATCGCCGCGGCTTCGGCCAGCCGCGAGCTGAGCTCCGTCTCGCGTTGGGTGAGGCGCTCGAGTCTGGTGACTGTTGCCGCGTGGTCGCGCTGAGCCGCTGCCAGGGCAGTTTCAACATCGCTGACGCGGCGTTTGAATTCATCGCGTGTTGCCGCCATCTGCGACAACTCGATCTCGAACTGCGTCTGGCCTTCGGCCCGCTCGGTTGCCGCTGCCGTCATGGCCGACGCGTGCTGTTGTTCCGCCGCGCGCAGCGCCGTTTCGACGTCCGCGAGCCGCTGCTCGACGTCAGCACGCGTCGCGCGCTCGTGGCGGATCACGCCCTCGAACTCGAGCTCACGTTCGGCGGCTTTCGTCGCGGCGGTCAGACGGTTTCGGCTCGCACTGTCGGTCGCGTCCTTCAACGCGTCCGTTGCATCGGCCAGTTGCCGCTCGAGGGTGCTCCTGATCGCTGCGGCTTCGGCGAGCTGCGAGGTGAGCTCGGCTTCGCGTTGTGTCAGTCGCTCGACATCCGCGGCATGTGCCTGAAGAGTCTGCCGGGCCCCATCGAGTGCCGCCTCTCGTTCACGCGCCTCGCGATCGAAGGTGTTTCGGGCCTCGACAGCCTCGGCCAACTCGGCGTCGAATTGCGCCTGACGCTTAGCCAGAAGCGCGCTCGCCACCGCCGCCACCGAACTATGCGGCTTCCCTACGTTGTCGAGCGCTCTCTTTACGCGAGCGAGTTCTTCCTCGACGTTGCGGCGCTTCTCAATTTCCTCTTCGAGCTGCGCCTGACGTTCGGCCGCATGTTCGGCGGCACCCGTCTGGTCACGGGATGCGCGGTCGTTGGCGGCCGCGAGAGCCGTTTCAAGGTCGGTTACTCGACCCGCGAGAGCGGCGCCGGATGCGGTCGCCTCGGTCAGCATCGAGGTCAGTTCGGCATTGCGTCGCGTGAGACGCTCCAGATCGGTAACGGCGGATGCGTGGCTTTGGCGGGACTGACGCAACTGTTCCTCGAGCGTCTCCTGCATCGCAGCCGTCCGCGCTATCCCGGTCTCGTATTCTCGTCTTCGATCGGCCAGCACGGCGGCCGCGGCCGTAGTCGCCGACCGATGAAGTTGCTCGGCGTTCTGGAGCGCAGCCTGGGCGTCTGCGAGCTTCTGCTCGAGGCCGGCGCGGACCTGCCGTTCCTGATGCAGTTGCGCCTCGAGTTTTGCGTCGCTTCCGGCCTCGGCCGACTGTTCGACGGCCCGGCGCTGCTCTCGCTGACGAACCGGCGTTTCACGGTCGCCGACGCGGCGCTCGGTTTCGGTCGGCTGAGTGACTCGCTGTGCCCGGCGCTCGACGGGCACGCTGACCGCGGATGCCGCGACGGTTTCGGAACGCGCATGATCCGCGCGCATCACAGGGGACGCCTGCCCGCCCCCGATCGCGCGATTGACGACGGCGGGCAGCTCCTGGGAAAACGAGAGGCCCTTTGCGACGTAGTCTCGAGCCCCGGCCTTGAGCGATTCGGTTGGGGAAGCCGTATTCTCCGGCAGAACCATCACGACCGGGGCTTGCACCCCGAGCGTGCCCATCTGCTTGAGATATGAGCAACCTTGGCTATCGGATTGGACTTCCACGATCAACGCCGCAAGGTCCGGGTTCTCGAGAACCGCGAAGGCGGCCCGCTCGAAGTTGGGGCCCCACAGGACGGTGACATTTGGAGAGATGGTGCGGAGCGCCCTGGTGGCGACCTGCGCTCGGTTACGTTCGCTCGCTATATAGAGAATCTTCATGCCGTTGACCGACGTAGCGGGGGAAGTAGCGGGAACGTCCGCTCCTTTCTATCGGCCCGACACGACCATCGCTGCATGCATCTTCCCCGCGGGCCGGCAACCGGTATCGGATGTACCATGCGCCGGCCGCTACCTGGCCGATGTGGCGCGCCGCCACGGCCCGAAATACCCGGAAATCCGCGAAGGATCGAAGGAGACTGCGATGACGACACGCAGGGAGTTCATCAAAAGTGCCGCCGCGTCGGGTCTTGTGTTTTGCACGTGCGGCCTGATCGAGGCCGCCTATGCGCAGGGCTCGTACAAACACCCGAACCTCGGCAGCAAGCGGAAGCCCGTCATCGTCAACGGTAAGCGGGTCACCACGATTGACGTCCACGCGCATTGCCTTTTTCGCGATGCCATCGCGTTGATGGGTGCGGACGCGAAGACCGTTGAGCCGCCCGTCAAGGGCGCCCCTGAGCACTACATCCCTGTGAGCGATATGGCGGCGGTCGAGGAACGGCTGGCGGCGATGGACGCGATGGGCATCGACGTCGAAGTGCTCTCGATCAACCCGTTCTGGTATCGCAAAGACCGCGACACCGCTGCGGCGATCGTCAAGGTGAACAACGAGCGCCTGGCGGAGTTGAGCGCAGCGTACCCGAAGCGCTTGCTGGCATTCGCATCGCTGTCGTTACAGGCACCAGACCTCGCTGTAAAGCAGCTCGAAGAGGCAATCACCAAGCAGGGACTGCGCGGCGCGGCTATCGGCGGAAGCGTGGACGGCGAGGACTTTTACGATCCGAAGTTCCATCCGGTCTGGGCCAAGGCGGAGGAACTCGGCGCGGTGCTGTTCATCCACCCGCAGAGCCCACCGGAACTGGCGAAACGCTTCCGGGGCAACGGATGGCTATCGAACACGATCGGCAATCCGCTGGACACGACCATCGCGCTGCAGCATCTGATTTTCGAGGGCACCTTGGACAAGTTCCCGGGTCTGAAGATCATTGCCGCGCACGGCGGTGGCTATCTCGGCTCCTACGCTCCGCGTTCCGACCATGCCTGCTTCGTGTCGCCCATCAACTGCAATCCCGACATCGTCCTCAAGAAGAAGCCGACGGAGTATCTGAACCAGATCTATTTCGATGCGTTGGTGTTCACCGAGGAAGCGCTCAGGCATCTGGTGGCGCAAGTGGGCGCGAGCCAGGTCGTGCTCGGCACCGATCACCCGATTCCGTGGGAAGAGCATCCGGTCGACCATGTGATGGCGACGACGACACTCTCGATGACACAGCGGGGCGCAATCCTCGGGGGCAACGCGGCGAGGCTGCTCAAAATCAAGGATGTCTAATACGTAGGGGGGCGGTCATCGAGGGGTTTCGACCTTCATCCCCCACGTGTCTGTTGCGAGTTCGGGCAGATCGTGAACCCAGTCTTGCAGTTTCACTCCGATCGGATAGATGACGTGGGCAAAACCATCCTTGCTGTACGCCACCACGAACGCCGCATGCCCCACGTCATAGTTTCCATCCGGACGCACGGCCGATCTTGTCGCCACGGGAAGATGCGCGGCCGTCTGGGCGGCATCGATTGCGGCCTGGGTTCCCGTAAGGCCGATGAAGGTCTTATCGAAGCCGTCGAGATAGGTCCGGAGTACCTGGGACGTATCGCGGGCCGGATCGGTGGTCACGAACACGACTTTGAACTGTTTCGCCGATGCTGCTGGCAGCTGCTTGAGCGCTTCTGCGATCATGTGCATCTGCAACGGACACATGTCGGGACAATGCGTATACCCAAAAAACAACAGCGTCACATATCCGCGCGTTCGCGCCAGAAGGTCGAACGAGTTCCCTGACGTGTCGGTCAGCACGAATTTCGGTTTCGGCAGGGGCGGATTCACAAGTCCGCCCCGGTACGTAAAATCGGCAGCGACGGCAGACGATGACTGCCACGTTGTACACACCAGGAGCATGACGGCGAGACGGCTCGTGTTCGGGAGCCGTCGCCTGGTGCTTCGCCGCCTGCCGTCGTCCATCCCGTTATGGTCCGACAACGACCTCACCCTTCATGCCGAGCTCGTCATGAAGCGCACAGAAGTACTCATACGTGCCTGGTGAGGTGAACGTCACCCGAACGCGAGTGACACCCAGGGGTGTCTGCGCTGTCTGGTCCTGCGCGGCGGCGGCAATGAACCCGGAGTTCAACGGGTCCGCTGTCGAGACCAGCGTCCCATGGAGTGCCCCGTCTGGATCCGGTGCCACGCCGATGAGCACGGTCGGCGGCGGTTCCGGTTGCGAACCGACAAACGTGATTGTGTGCGGCTCCGACGGGCTCACATTGGTCCATTCGACGGTGTCGCCTACATGCACATGGATTGTCTCAGGCAGGAAACGCATGACGGCCAGATAGGACTTGCCACCGCCAGTGGCGATGAGCTTGCCTGGATCCACCGTCACCTGGTTCGTCGCGGCACCTCCCTGCGCGCCCGGCAGCTGAGTGGCGCCATTAATCAAATCGCGCGCCTCGGAACGAGCTTCAGCGTCGTAAAACGACTGGTTGTGCGGCAGGCCCTGCGCGGCAGCGAGCACGTGCACGACTCCGGTCATATCGCGATGGATCAAGCACACGAACTTGAAGTTGCCGGACTGCGGGAATGTAACCGTGTAATCGCCGCCGTCGGCGAACGGGCCGCTGTTGACACATGTTGACCCGTTGAAGGGCGACCCATCAGGGGTGGTCGGCGTCCCGCCGCCCTGGCCCCCAGCCGTGCAGCCTAAAGGAAAAGCGGGGCGACTCGTCCCCGCCGTCGACGCACCGGTTGCGGTCTGCTTCAGAAGGGTAAGGGTATGGCCTTCGTGCGCACCTGACGTCCAGGTGACGCTGTCGCCGGCATGAATCCACAACTCATTCGGCAGGAAAGCCATGGCCTGACGTCCCTCGTCCTGGCTTTCGGCACCCACTACCGCTTGCCACGTGACTGGTCCCTGTGGCGGTGGACCAGCCAGGACTGCCGCACTGAATACCACGTAGAGAATGCTAAGAGTGAAAACGGGATGACGGTTCATTTCCTGGTCCTCCTCCTACGATTTCTTCCGTCGCGACGGTCATAAGTCCCGAGGAATCCCAGTACACGGTCGTACAAACAAGCCGGGATCAACTCGTATTGCCAGCGCGCGGTGCGCGAGCCTGGTTCTCGGCAGCGAACTATATTTCATTTCGGCGGCGTAGGTAGCCAGTCCTCTCCATTTCGCCGATCGGCGAAAACGTCCAGGGCCTAGGGTTCGCCCGGAAGGCGAGGCGTGCTCCGCGGTGACTTGCGAGGATTCGCCGCCTGTTCCAACGCGTACGCGTAGGAGAGAAGCTTGTCCTCGGTGAAGTCGAGGCCGAGCAACTCGGCGCCGATCGGGACGCCCAATGGTGCCGAGGCGGTGGGTGTAGAGAATCCCGCCTGAAATGTGACTGCCGGAAAGCCGGTGCCGTTCGACAGCGGCCCGTTGCGCTCGGATTGCTCGGTCGCCGTCACCGGCACGACCAGGATTTTCTGGTGCGGGTAGAGGATTGCGTCGAGGTTCAATTCCGCCATCTTGTTCACCACCGCGAGGCGGAGCTTGTCGCGGTTCAGCATCCGGTTCTTGTATTCCAGGCTGTTCATGCCATCGGCAATGGCATATTCGGCTTCCAGCGTCTTCTGCACAGCGGACGTGTTTGCCGCCACCAGCGCGCCGTAGCTCTTGATAGGCGAGTTGGATGGAAGAGTGGCGAAGTATTTCTCCGTCACGGTCCTCGCCTCGTAGAGATCCGTTGCAATCACGGGAAGCAGCCGATCGTATTCGGGAAGCTCGAAGCGAACGACGGTGGCGCCGAGCGCCTGCATCCGGGCGATGACCCCGTCCATCGCCCTGTTGACCTCTCGATGGCGTTCCTCGTTTCCAAAGAGATTCGTGATCGCGCCGATGCGCGCACCCTTGAGTGCGTTCGCCCGCAAGAGCCGCGTGAAGCTTGCGGGTTGGCGCCCGCGTCCGAACGCCGTGATCGGATCGGTGGGGTCGTAGCCCGCCATGACGTCGAGGATGAGTGCCGCATCGGTAACGGTGCGCGCGATGGGACCGACCTCGTCCTGCGTCTGGCTGTTCGGGATCAGACCGTTGCGGCTGACAAGGCCGCGCGTCGGGCGCACTCCAACGAGATTGTTCGCGGACGACGGTGAGCGGATCGATTGGCCGGTATCACTGCCCGTGCCGGCGAGCGCGAGATTGGCCGCGACGGATGCGCCGGTGCCGCCCGAGGAGCCGCCGGGCGTGCGCGTGAGGTCATAGGGATTCAGCACCTGACCACCGAGGCTCGATTTCGACATGCCGCCGCGCGCGAATTCCTGCAGGTTCGCCTTGCCGAGGATGAGCGCACCAGCCTTCCGCAGCTTCGCGACGGTGAAGGCGTCGGCCGAGGGACGCGAATTCTTCATGCTGACATTGCCTCCCGAGGTCGGCATGTCGGCGGTATTGAAATTGTCCTTGAGCACCAGAGGAATGCAGTGAAGCGTGCCGACGCCAGAGGGGTTGGCCCGATATCGCCGGTCCATCTCGGCCGCCGTCTCCATCAACTTCGGGTTCACCGTGATGATGGCGTGAAGCGAGGGGCCCTTCAGATTGTAGGCGTCGATGCGATCGAGATAGAGCTTCGTCAGTTGCGCGCAGGTGAGTTGCCCGCTTGCGAACGCGGCGCGAATCGTGGCGATCGTCGCCTCTTCCAGATGAAACGGCGCCTGCGCCGCCGCGGGCGATGCCGTGCAAATCATCGTCATCGCCACGGCGGTCGTTGCCAGCCTTAGTGTGATTGGATTCATACGCGGCGTTGTCTCCGCGAACGGACTATAGCCCAACACCATCCGCAGGAAGGCGTGGGTTGGTTCCGATAACACTGACAATGACGCGCTTCACCACATTCCTGCTTTGTACAGGCATCGTCGGCCTCGTTATCAGGCCAGCATCCGGACAAGAGCAGAGCGTCGCATCGATCGTTGAGCAGTTCTATCCGGCGAGCCTCGATCTTCCTGAAGGAATCGGCAGCCGACAGCAATGTTTTGCCGCGTGTCCGTCATCGTTCCTCGAGGCGCAAGCGGACCATACACGCTGCGCGTTGTAACGGACTGCCTGATGGAACGGCACGCGCCGCAGGTGCCGAGGTGTGGATCAATGGGAAGGAGACGCTGTCGCTCGCGGACTTTGCCAACAGCGTTGGTGTCATTGAACGCGGGGTCACACTCTTGCCGAAAAATGAGCTTGTGGTGCGGCTTGCGGGCCAGTCCTCAGGCGAGATTCAGCTCATCATCGCGAGCGGAAACTGGAATCGCTAGGCTGCCGTGCTGACGTGGTCGCAGCCTCAACTCGAAGCCGCGGGTGTTTTCGGAACGGATAGACGAACTGGCTGGTCCACTGCGCGGGAACGTCGCGATGGTGCGCGAGGCCGTACGCCTCCGGCCATCGGCCCGGCACGTAGTAGGTCCCAAACAGCAGATCCCACGCCGGCGTGTGTACCGCGAAGTTCTTGTCGATGCTTTGCGGCTCGGCGCTGTGGTGCCAGTGGTGAAAGGCCGGGGTGACCACGATTCGCTGCAGCGGCTTGAAAGCCCACTTCACGTTGGCGTGAATGAACGTGGCCTGCACGGCCACGACGAAGACGTACACCATCAACGCGGATTCGGAGAACCCGAGCACGAAGATCGGCACGTAGGTGAGCCCGCGCGTAACGATCACGTCCACCAGATGCAGGCGCGATCCGGCAAGCCAGTCCATCTGCTCGATCGAGTGATGGATGGCGTGAAACGGCCAGAGCCAGCGCGACGCGTGAAAGCCTCGATGGACCCAGTACTGGGTGAAGTCTGCCACCAGCAGCAGCGCAGGGACCTGGATGACGAGGGGCAGCAGGCCCAACTCGTCGATCCTCACCCGATCGAACAGAATCGCGACGGGCTTGACGGTGAACAGAGTCAGGACCTCAATCAGCAGTGAATTGAGAAAGAAGTAGATGAGATCGATCGGCCACTGGCGCCTGAACACGGGTTGCTCGGATCGGAGCGCGAACCATCGCTCCAGCGGGATGAACACGCCGGAGTAGAGCAGCAGATTCAACACGAAGAAATCCACGCCCAGCCACGCCGGTCTGCCGTCGTCGTGCGCGACCGCCACGTGTGATCCGCCGAGGAGCGATGCCGCGAGCGTGAACGTGATGCCGACGAGCGAGAGCGTCTTGTTCGTCCGCAGCCATGCGCTGAGCGTCCCAAGCAGAAAGGACGCCACGAGTGTCACGTGAATGAACACCTGCAGGTGGGCAATCGATCGCAGTTCACGCAATTCCGCGAACCCGAAGAACTGGGGAAAGCGCACTGCGAGCACCAGTCCCAGACCCGTGATGCCGAAGATCGCCGAGATGACACCGCTGATGAAGCCGTGCCCCACTGCAGTCGGCTCGGTGGTTTCGAGGGCGAGCCGCGCGAACTTGCCGGGTTGAGGCGATCCCTTATCCACGGTGCGTTTCCGGTGACGTCGCGGGCATGCCGTATCTGATCTCGTAACGGCGATCGTCTTGTCGCGGTGACACGCCGGTGAGCGTCGTGATCGTCGTCTCCATTCGCCTGAAGAACGCGATCGCGTCAAGTGGACGATTGCACCATCCGGTCGTGATGCAGTAGTGACGGTCGTACGGACGCGAATGATGCGCCGCGTGTTCCTTGTGTCCGAGGAGCACTCCGCACGCCTGCAGCGCGCAAATCAATGCCGGAGGTGACGGCATATGCGACCACTGATGGATCTGGTTCGTCAACGAGCCGAGCCCGCAGAAGGCGAAGCCGAACACCGCGGCCGCAGAGCCCCATGCGCTATCGAGTGGAACCGCGTTCAGCATCAGGAGGACGGGAACCGCGATCGCCGCGACCTCTCCGTTGGTATCAACGAAGCGGCGGCGGAGGAAATCATCGGGGTTGACGTGATGCACGCGGAACGGAACCAGCAGGCGCGGGCCGATGATTGGGCAATCGTCGCGGCCCCAGGTGTCGGCGGCCCAGTGAATCAGCCCCGATCCAAAGTCCGCCGCGGTGAATCCGGCGGCGAGCGCCAACGGCACCCACCAATGCCCGGCGTCAAGCCGCGTCGCGATGCGCCATCCGAGCAATCCGAGCAGACCGCAGGCAGCGGCAATCGCGCAGGACGAGAAGGCGACCTGTCCGCGAGTCAACTCGTAATGGACGGGCAGTGCTGAAGGGGCCTGGCTCACGGTTCTGATATCGGTTCGAACGGCGTCGCAAGCCAGCACGCCAGACCCGAGTTCGGCCCGTCGGTACAGGATCGGGAAGGAGCCTCTGTCGCCACCCCTGCATCGACGATGCACGCGCGGAACTGCTCAACCCACGGGATTGGTTCCCGTGATCGCGGACGTGAGATCAGCTCGCTCCCGTTGGTGCCGGCCCGCGCGATCCGCCACGCTGTTGCGGCGCTTCCGCAGAACACGACGATATTCCCGATGCGACTGAACACCACGCGCGCAGTAAGAATCTCCGCCAGCACAAAGAGCGCGCCTACTGCGATCAATGCGACCGGCCATCGTAAGCGGTCAATTGGTCTATCTCGTGTGCAAGTCTGCGCACCGGCCTGCCGATGTTCGAGCGACGCCCGATAGACGAAAGTACGTGGCCGAAGCGGTTTCCAGAGGGGACAGGGTTGTTCTTTCGCGGGAGTTGAGCGCGTTTCTCATCGAGTTCTCGATCGCGCTTCATAAGCACGCCATATACCCGGTCGGGCATCCCTCCCTTGAACCCGCAGCCGCCCGTGTGACCGAGCGCGCAGAACGGTTGCTCGAGGATCGCCCGACCCTCGCATTCGGCGTCGCGCGCTACCAGTTGATCATCGACGGCGTCGCGACCGACCCCAACCAGCCGGTCCTGCGCCGTCTCGCGGAGACGCTGCATCGCCATCACCTCGGCGCCATGAGCATCCTGTCGGGGGTCGAGATCGGCGAGATCGGCGGTGCCCTCGATGCATTGGCGTCGGAGGTCGGTCCTGAGGTTCAGCCGCTGGGCTTGGCCCCAGCCGGACGGCTGCCCGACTGGCCACATGTACGGTTGCATCCGCTGACGTTGGAGCGACTGGAACTCATCGACGATGCGGCTCCTGCTGACGGCTCAGGTGGGCAAGTAGCTGGACGCGCGCACAGCTCTGGATCGGCCTGGCGAGCGCTGCGATGGCGTCCGATCCGGCCCAGGCCGAGACGCTTGCGGCCGAGCCCGCAACTGTCGCCAGGGCGATCGACGACCACACCGGCACGGTCGGTTACGACCAAGTCATTGTCGGCTATCTCCTGCAGATCGCCGACGAGCTCAAAAGCGCGTCCGGCGCCGATCTCGGCGCCCTTCGCCGCCGCACCGCGCGCCTGATCGCAGCGCTGCGACCTGAAACACTCCAGCGCCTCGTGACCATGGGAGGCAACCTCGCGCAACGCCGCGCGTTCGTGCTCGGTGCGAGCAGCGGTATGGCGGTCGATTCGGTCGTCAAAATCCTCAAGGCCGCGGCCGACGCCAGCGGTCAGACGATTTCCCATGGGTTGGTGAGGATGCTCTCCAAGCTCGCCACACATGCGGAGCTCGGACCGGAGCACGTACGGCCCGTGGCCGACGGCGCCCTTCGCGAACAGGTCGGTCAACTGTTGTCGGGATTGATGCTCGAGGATCCCAATCCGGATGCGTATGGGAGGACACTGCAGTATCTGGCGACCCTTGCCCCCTCGCGTCCTGATCGGGAAGACGATTCGCGCGCCGACAATGAGGCCGATCCACTCCGCATCGTCCAGATGAGTCTTGAGGTCGGTGTCTCCGGCCCGCTCGTCGAACGTGCGCTCGATCGCGCGATCGACGCGGGGAATTTTCGTTCGCTGTGTTGGCTCCTCTCGTCGCTGCCGCGCGAATCGGGCGAGGTGGCAGACGCTCTCAGAAAGAAGCTCACCGCCCCAAGCACCATCGCCACCCTGGTGGCGCGGGAGCCGCTCGACGTCGAGAGTCTCGACGCCATGCTTCCAGCGATCTCCATCGACGGGTACGAGGTGCTGCTCGATGCCTTGATGACGTCGAAAAACCGCGCGACGCGGCGCAGGCTGCTCGACCTGCTCCCGCTGACGGACCTCGACGTCGCCCCGCTCATCGTGGCCAAGCTCGAAGACGAACGCTGGTACGTGCAGAGGAACCTTCTGCTGCTGCTGGAACGTCTTCGGCGCGTTCCGCCGGGATTCTCCGCGACACGTTGGACGCGACATCCTGACGCCCGCGTGTGCTTCCAGGCTCTCGCTCTCCAGCTGACGCGTCCGGAGGAGCGGGAATCGGCCCTTCGCGCCGCGCTCGAGGACCACGACGAGCGCGTCAGACGCCTCGGGCTGCTGGCGTATCAGGAGCAATCCTCGCGTGCAGTGACGCCACTGGTCGCGCAGATGGCGATGCATCCACGCATGGCCGACGAGCTGCGCGTCCACGCCGTCCGGGCGCTCGGCCAATCTGGTGAGCGTGGGGCCCTCGACGCCCTTCTGCGCCTGGTCGACGGAGGCAAAACCCTACTCGGCAAGCCAAAATTGGGTCCGCCCACGCCGATCGTCTTGGCGGCCGTCCAGGCGCTTGCACATGTCTGGTCGACGGACCCGCAGGCCAGCGACATGCTCGCGCTCGCTCGCGGGTCTACCGACCCTGAGCTTCGCCAGGCGGCCGGGGCGCGGTCATGAGCGACCCGGTCGGTTTCCTCAATTCGTTCGCGCAGGCGCTTGCGGTCATGACGCTGTATCCAGACGGTCATCCGTCGCGGAATCGCGTGATCGATACCGCCTATCAGACGCTCGACGAGCTGACCGAAGCGATAGTGCACCCGTCGTTCACGTTCCTCGACGGGGAAGTCGTGTGCGGCCGGGATCCGCTGCAGGACTTCCAGGACTGGGAATGGGGACGCCGTCTCGTGGCCGCCGGGATCCAACGGCTCGAGTTCGAGCGCAAAGTCAGCCGTGACGAGTTCGAGAGCTTTCTCCAGGAGATCCTCGCCCGGCTGACGCTGTCGGTCATCACGACGAGCGAGAACCGGCAGATGCGCCCACTCGGCATCCGCTTCGGGGCCGTCGGCGTCCAGGGTGAGTCGCAGCAGAGAGCGGCGACATCTCCACCCGGTGTCGCTACGTTGAACATATCGCTCGGTGAAGAAGTGGAGACTCTCCGGTGGCTGCAACATGAGGTGCAGTCGCACGGCGCCATTCCGCTCCTCGAGGCGGAGGCCGTTGTCCGGTCGCTCTCGGTGGCGATGCACGGCGAGCAGCGCATCGTGCTTCCACTACTGCAGCTGAAGGAATTCGATCAGTACACCACCACGCACTCGCTCAACGTTGCCGTGCTGGCCATGGGACTGGCCGAGAGCCTCGGATGCACCAAGAATGAGGTTCGCGGATTCGGCGTGGCCGGACTGCTCCACGACATCGGCAAGATCCGTATTCCCATCGACGTGCTGACCAAACCGGGAAAGCTGTCTGACGAAGAGCGCCTGATCATCAATCGTCATCCGGCCGATGGTGCGCGAATCATCATGCAAAGTGACCAGTCACTGGATCTGGCGGCGGTGGTGGCGTATGAGCATCACATCATGCTCGACGGCGGGGGATATCCCGCCATGCATTACGGACGTGCATGCGCACTCGCAAGCCGCCTCGTGCACGTGTGCGACGTGTTTGACGCGCTTCGCACGAAGCGTCCGTACCGTGATGCGTGGGAATCGGAGCGGGTCTGCTCATACCTTGTCGAGCGTGCGGGCACCGAATTCGACCCCGACCTGGTGACGGGGTTTATCAACCTGTTACGACGGAGCGAAACACAGCTCGGCGCCCTGGCCGATGAGCGCGCAGCGGGGGACGAGATCCGTGTGCCGGCGAACAAGGCAGCTGTCGCCGACCCGGCGTAGCAGACCATCGCATCAAGGACCTTCTGAAAACCGACGCTAGACAGCGGGACTCGAACCTGCGACCCCCGGCTTGGAAGGGTGCATTCATCTGAACGAACATGCTGCCGATGAATCACTTGCCGCATCTGCCACGCGGACGTGCCACGCGGTCGGCCGCGAAGACGTCGCTTCGAAAATTCAAGGCGGATTGCATCGCCTATCGCGTCTCCAACTCCCGGTCAAGATTGCCGACGATCAGGCCATAAGAGCCGCAGCCGAAGACAAGCGCGACGCCCGCTGCCACGAGCAGTGGAACGGTGAAGTCTCCCGAAGCCGAGACGAGCAGACCCGTCACGAGCGGTGCAAAGGATCCGCCGACGTTCCCGCCGAAATTTTGCAGCGACACCAGCGAGGAGACGATGTGAGGGGGCGCCACGTCGATTGGCATGGAGTTCACCGCCGCCGTGGAGAAGCTGGCACTCGCCACCGACAGGGTCAGCAGAGCGATCGCCAGCACGTCGTTGGGCGCATAAGCGCCTGCAATCGTGAAGATCGTCGCGCCCAGAAGTCCGCCGACCGCAAAAAACTTCCGCACGAGCGTGACGCGCCACCCGGCGGCGATCAGGCGATCGCCAGCCCACCCCCCGAGAATCACGCATGCGGTGCCGACGAGAAACGGAAGCATCCCGACTGCGCCGGTCGTCAGCGTGGACATGCCGCGCTGTAGGACCAGGTAGCCGGGAAGCCAACTCACGAACACGTAATAGATATAGAGATAGCCTGCCTGTCCCAGCATCACGCCCCACGTCGTCGGGTACCGCAGGAGCGTTGCCCACCTGATTCCGGGCTCGCCGGCTTCGCCGCCGGCGACGTAGGCTCGTGACGAGCGATACACGGCGAGCCATCCGAGCGTCCAGACGAGGCCGAGCGCGCCGGTGACGTAGAAGACCGATGGCCAGCCCCAGCGCACCAGGAGGATCGACGCGAGCGGGATGCCGAGCGCGAGGCCAATCCTGTTGCCCGCGAAGAAGACGCCGACGGCGAAGGCGCGGTGCTTCTTGTCGAACGTCTCCTGGATGACGCGCGAGCCGGACGGAATCATCAGCGACCCGCCGACGCCCACGCAGGCGCGCAGCAACGCGAGTGGAGCGAACGCCTGTGTGACGCCGCACAGCGCCGTGGCCAGCGACCACGATCCGACGCCTGCCGGGAAGGCGCGCGCCGGACCGATCCTGTCGGTCAGGGGACCGGCCACAAGCAGCGAGAGCGTGTAGGCCCAGTTGAAGACGGACAGCAGGAAGCCGACCTGACCGGGTGTGTAGTGATAAACGCCGATCAGCTGAGGCCCGACGACCGCGAAGTTGACGCGATCGACAAAGGCGATCACCTGAGCGCTGGCGAGCAGCAGCAGGATGTTCCACCGATACCCCGAGGCGGCCTGGCTGACAGCGGGACGTGCGCCGTCGCGCGCCGTCGTCAATCGGCCGTCCCGGACCTTGTCGGGGAACGTTCAGCCAGCGACGAGGACGGCATGGTCACTGCCGCCGTCAGTGAATCCGCGTGCCTTCATCCAATCGTACGCCCGGGTGAAGAGCACGGGGTCGTAGTAGTCAACGTGCTTGTAACGCACGAAGGCGCGAAGCAGCTCCTGCGGCTGCAGCGCCCCCTTGGCGTGCGCCGCAACATGGTGGGCGTACTTGTAGAAGTCGGCATTGATGCGGTCGACGGCCTTGTTCTCCGCGTCGTAGTACGCGTTGCGCTGTTCGGGGGTCAGGTCGGGCGAAATCACTTCGCCTCCGCGGTAGAAGGTCGCGGCAATCACGTGCGCTCCCTCCTTGAGCCCGAGGCTGATAAACGGCTCCATGAGCGTCGCCACTCGAATGGCCCCGCTCTTGAGCGCCGCCCATCGTGCTTGCGGCAGCCCGCCCCGCGAGATCTTCACGTGCTCCGGCCCGACGGCGCTCTCGAGCATCTGCAGCGTGCAGTAGTGCGACCCGGTCAGCTCCTGCACCACGACCGGCACGTCGGCAAGGTCGCGCGGCACCTGGAGGGCCTCATCGAACGCCAGGATCGCCTGCGCGGCGACCGCGGCTCGGAGAGCGGCGATGTTGCCCGCGCGTCGGCCGCGCTCCAGCCGATCGATGCTCGCCCACTCGCAGACGTTGTAGCTGTCCGCGGAGCCGCCCTCGAACAGCTGTTCCTTCAGCCGCGACATGATGGGGCGCTCGGCTGCGTCCTTCTCGCGATCGGCGTAGGTCGCGGAGAAGCGGACGTCGAGGCCGGCTGCTTCGAACAGGCGTTCCTCTATACCGACGATGACCGGCAGATCGAAGACCGGATTGTTGGGAGCAATCCTGATGAGAGGCCTGTCCTGGATCGACGGCATGGCGTCCCTCCCTGAACCTACAGCAGTTGCCGGATGGCGGCGTCGAGCTCTGCTTCGCTCATCGTCCCGGGATTGTAGACACGCACGATGCCCTGCCTGTCCAGCAGGACGAGCGTGGGTGTTGACGAGACGCCGTATTCCTTGTGGTTGGCTTCGCTGAGCGGGACCGGCTGGTCGCGCAGAAACGAGTAGTACGTGTCGCGGACCTCGACGATGTGACGCAGCTCCTCGTCGGGCGGCGCGGGTGTCCCCGACACGATGTACCCGAAGCGCTGCGTGGGCGCGACGATCGCGAGCCCCTGGCTGCGGTACTTGTCGAGGAGCCGCGCGATGATGGGGCTTTCGGCCTTGCAGTCGGGGCACCAGTGCGCCCAGAAGAAGAGGAGCACGACCTTGCCCTTCAACTGATCGAAGGTCGGCACGACCGGGCCGAGATGCTCCGCCGTGTTGAGCGGAATCGCTGGCTGCCCCTCGAGACTGAGCGCGTTGATGTTCTTGTGAATCCGTTTGTTGAGAACCGTGTCACCGTAGTCCGCAAGCGCCCGCTTCAGTCCGTAGATCGCTTCGGACCGCGCACCGCGCGCCACCTTGACAAGCGCCTCCGTCTCGATCGCCGCGCCGAGCGCGAGCTCCAGGTGACGGTCGTCGTTCACCCTCGCGGTCTTCAGCACTTCGATCGAGAGGTCCTCCGCGTCGAGCGAATACTGCTCGGCCCGATCGAGCTCGCGGTTGGCGAGCGCGCCGCGCCCCAGCCATGAGACCGCCTCGGCAAGCTCGGAGGTCACGCCCTGCCGGGATCGATACTGAGCGATGAGTGCCTCGCCGGCAGCGAAATCGTGTTTCGCAATGGCGGCACGGACGCTCGGCACGAGACCCGCTATGCGGGCGTCCTGACCGGCCGTGGCAGCCCCCGCGCCGAACGCGAAGACTATCGCCGCGAAGACCGCAAGGGGACGCTGCATTTCGTTCCTCTCTGACTCACGCACGCGACAGGGCTATCTGACGGTCAACGTCCAGGACACCGGCACTGACGCCGGCGCGAAACAGAGTCGATCGTCGCATGCCTGATAGCTCAGCGTGCCGCTGATGATAAGCCTATTCGCCCTTCGGAGACGCGCCGCCCCGTCGAGTGAGTCGTCGAGCACCACCGGCTGAACAAGCTGAAACGGCTTCTGGTACACCGGGACCCGCTCGTGCAGCGGCTCGAACTCGTAGATCTCTGACGGAGGATATTTCACTGGCTGATACGTCACCCCTCCGGCAGGTGACATAGCGAGCTCGATCACGCGGTAGCCGGTGGCTCCAGCCGCGTAGACGTGCATCCGCCGGCGGGGCACGATGTCGAGCAGAAGCGAGACGCGGCCACCGGGCGCCACCTCGCTCTCGCTGGTGCCTGCATCGATTGTCAGATGGCTCGTCGTCACGTGCGACGCTGGCGGCCGCTCGATACGTGTCTTCGGATTCGATGCGCGGGCCGTGGATGTCTGACCCGATGCGGGTAGCGCGGCCAGCGAGCAAATCAGGAGCGCGTTAGCAAGCCGCACCATACAGTCAGACCTTCTGTCTTTCCCGGCCGATGTTCCACCGTTGGTCGCTCGAATTTCCCGCCACATTCTACTTTGCTCCCTGACGAACGGCGTGCGCTGAGGCAGCTCACGCTGCGGCGTCCCGACGCTGTGGATATACTTGCCGGCGGCTGATTAAGCGCCGAAGGAGGACGAACGATGACGTGGATGCCAAATCGCCGCGCCTTGGTCGCCGGGCTTGGGGCCACGCTGGCCGCGTTGACGACCGGCGGAAGGTCCCTGCGTGCTCAATCGGCCCCGGCGGGCAACGGTCCCGCCCGCCACGAACTGGACCGCTGGATGGACGAACTGCCCACGAAGCATCGCATCTTCGTCGACACGGCCAGCCGTCAGGGTGGTCAGGACGGAGTCCAGTTTGCCGGGAACCTGTTCAACATCAATGAGTCACCCTACGGCGTCAAACCCGCAGATGTCGCCGTCATAATCTGTTTCCGTCACCAGTCGACGGCGTACGGCTACAACGATGCGATGTGGGCCAAGTACGGCCAGTACTTCTCGCAGCGACTCGAGCTGTCGAAGGCGGTGACCGTCAACCCCGTCAACCCGCCTCCCCCACTCGAGGACGGCGCGCGCACGGTTGCCACGCTCGCCGACAAGGGCGCCGTCATCGCGGTCTGCTCGCAGGCCACTCGCGGAATGGCCGGCCGGATCGCCATGGCGACGGGCGGGTCGCAGGAGGCCATTCTCAAAGAGCTCATGGCGAATCCCGTCCGCAACGGCCGCTTCGTCCCGGCGGGCGTTATCGCGGCGACACATGCGCAGGAGCACGGCTACACACTGCTTAGCTGTGCGTGACAGTCGTGACGCATTGAGGAGGAAGGTGATTCTCAGCGCGTCACGTCCCCGCCTGGTTTCCGCCGACGTGGTGCTGTCGGTTACCTGGGAGCCGGGGAACCGGAAAACAGCCGCCGACCGTCGGTCAACGTAATGTTCTGACTGTTGCCCACGTGCGGATCGGTCCGGGATAGGAAGCCTTCAACGGTGAGCGGGGTGCCAGCCTGCAGGTCTTCCTTCCGCCACCCCTGGCGGTACAGCCCGTTGACGCCACCAAGCTCGAACGACCAATGCGTGATTGTTCCATCGGGGTCCTTGACGTCGAGGTACAGCCATGCGTGCGGATTCGACCACTTCATCGACGTCACGACTCCTTTGATCGTCACGGGCTTGTTCTTGTCGTATTCGGCCGCGAATGAATGATGGGCGCGCACCGGCATCGCCATCGACAGCAGGGACACAACGCCGAAGGCACACAACAGATTTCCTCTCATCGACCCTGCCCGGGTTTCGCGGACGCGTCTGTGGTACCCGCCTCCTTGATCTGTTTCAGATGTTCGAGGTCGTCGTTGTCCTCACGGCATGCGACCTCGAGCAGCTCGTCCTGCGACCGTGTCAGCGGATACGCAATGCTCCACGGCTTCGTGTAGACAGCGGGATCGGTAATGATCGCGCGGTAGTTGATCGTATTGCCATCGACAGGCGTGAAGCGCTCGACAACCTTCTCCTGATAGCTGACGATTTCTCCCGCTTGATTGAGCCAGCTCTTGCCGTTGAGACTGGTCGTCTCGACCACGAGCGAATCGCCCTCCCAATGCCCCACCGAATCACCCTGCCACAGATGGATGGCCTCCGGTGGATGGGATCGGCCATCGAGGGCGACGACTCTGTACGACGGTCCGGTATCGCCCTGGAAGAGAAACACCACATAGCCGGGCGGCTGAAGGATCTGGAACCCGCCGGTGTACATCGAGCGCGGAATGCCGTTGGGGAAACAATGTGCCGCAGGATCGTCGTAGCCCCGATCCGGACGCACGCGGCTCTGCTTCTCCGCCTTCGCCCACTCCTGCATCGGCAGCTTTCCGTCGGCAGGATCGACGATGAAGCCCTTTCCCGCCGGGATGCCGAATTCCGCGGGGTGGACTTCCAGACCGAAGTTCGCCCCCGGCGCCTGCGGGTTGAAGTAGCCCTGGAGGTCTGGTTTTCCGTCTGCCATCCGGCGGATGGGCGACGAGGTCGCTGCCGGTATCGGTGTCTGGGCCACTGCAACGGTCAGCGTCAAGGGGAGCATTACCGCCGACATGGTCGCGAGCAGCAGCCACGACGTCGCAGTGTGCGTTCTCATGGAAGGCCCCTTCGCTGAAGCTCGAGGATTTCAGGCGGCCAGGTTCGTGGGTCGCGCGTGAACGCGCCACTGCCTTCTTCGAGCTCCGCCGCGCAGTGATACTCGGGCAGCCGGTGCATCTCGGTCTGACGATGAAAGGGCATGCTGATTTTCCAGGGTCTGGTGAAGACCTTCGGATCGTCTATGGTCGCCTCGTACTGGATGGTATTGGCATCGAGCAGCCTGTACCGCTCGACCACACGCAGCCCATCGCTGTGGAAGTTCCCGGCCATGTCAAACCAGGTTCTGTCGTTATGGTTCGTCACCTCGACCACCAGCGTGTCGCCTTCCCAGCGGCCGCGTGAATCTCCCATCCAGAAGTCGATGCCAGCCGGAGGCTTGCTGCCGTTCACGTAGATGAGGCGGTGGAGCTGAGACCACTCGAACGTCTCGGCAATGTGCGTGGGCGTTTGAAAGATCTGAAACGCAAAATTGAGGTACATGATGCGCGGCACCCCAGGCATGTAGCACCTGAGGAGCGGATCGGCCGTCTGCCTGCTCGCGAAATTCTCTGCCTTCTTCGTCGCGGCCGCAGGCCGGTAGGGAATCTCGCCTCCCTCGACAACCCCCTCGCCAGCCAGCATGCCCGGCCGGGCATCATGATCCTGCAGATCGTATGCAGCTCTGTTGTGCACCTGCCAGATGCCCTGGAGATCGGGCTTGCCGTCGGCCGTTCGCGGCAGCCTGGCCGTGTTGCCTCGCGCACCCTGGGCCGTCGCCGGTTCGACGGACAGCGTCAGCGACATCAGGCAGACAATTGAAGTCGCGCAAAGGAGCAATCGCACGTGGGGCGCTACTTTACACCGGCAACTGGCGCTCGAACGTACTATTCGTCAGGCACGAACGACATCGCAGGAGGTGTCATGGGCAAGCTGCGCCTGACCATTGCATTCTGGGACTACGACCGCGTTCGTCCCCTCATCGACGGCACGATCCAGCCGGAGGGGATCGAGCTCTCACCCGTTATTTCCAGACCCAGTGAAACGTTCTTCAGAATGCTGCGCCACCAGGAGTTCGAGGTCTCGGAGTTGTCGTTATCCAACTACACGATGCTCCGGTCGCGGGGAGAGGACATGTTCATGGCGATCCCGGTCTTCCCCTCTCGCCAGTTTCGGCACTCGTGCATCTACGTCAACAGGAACGCCGGCATCAACGAGCCGAGAGATCTGATCGGGAGGAGCGTTGGAGTTCCTGAATACTCGATGACCGCCGCCGTGTTCGCTCGCGGGTTCCTATTGCACGAATATGGCGTCGAGCCCGAGACGATCGAGTGGTTCAGCGGTACGCAGGATGGGCTGCAGCGTCCGTCGCGGATCGATTTCGAGCTTCCTGGCGTGAAGCTCACGCGCATGCCCGTGGAGCAGGACATGGGCCCGATGCTCGAAGCGGGCCAGATCGACGCCATCGTCTC
>Ga0070675_100000428_pt1 | contig 28545 bp, 22 predicted proteins | sample KBSM43metaG_FD_65343 | JGI IMG/M metagenome (GOLD analysis project Ga0070675, IMG submission 65343) | Miscanthus rhizosphere microbial communities from Kellogg Biological Station, Michigan, USA - KBS M4-3 metaG | ecosystem: Host-associated > Plants > Roots > Rhizosphere > Soil ... | reverse complement strand
AAACCAAAACCCTTCTTGTTGTTGAACCATTTGACCTTTCCCAATTCTTGGCTCATTACTCAGACTCCTTTTCAGACAAATCGTGCTTTGAGGGACGTGAACGTCGGGCATTATACAAAAATGGCCCGGGCTGTCAAATTACTCGACTCGTCTGAAATCCGTGTCGGGCGGGAGTTAGCGAGAAGGCCTTGATTGAAAGGCCCATTTTATAGGGTTCCGAGCGTCCCGCTCGTCTGGAATCCAAGCCAGCAGTGGATTTCAGCTGACTGTGATGCAGGTCCTACGCTCTTTTTTGAGGAGGGGGTTTAGTCCAGACACACGCGCCTATCGTGGAAATTGCCGGGAAAAGAGAGTGCTTACTTGCTAAAGAGGACGGCGTTGTCGGCGGTCAACAGATCGGTGTGAATCTTGAAACTGCCATCTTTGGCCCTCGTGCCGGTGACTCGGACCAACATTCCTACTCTCAGTGATTCTCGCGTGAAGCCCCGGCGGGCGAGTTCGTTCGGACTTGTGAGCTCGCATGCCCAGGTTCGAGTCCTGCTTGCCGAAGAGTCGCTGACATCGACGAAGACATACGTGTGCGGATTCATCCAGTCGACGTTTGTCACCGTGCCCATTAAGGTAACGGGCTTCGTGCTGTCAAATTCAGCGGATATGGAATGATGCGCAAGGACAGGCACTGTTAGCGCGATCAGAACGATGCCGAGCGGCAGGATCTTTGGTTTCATGGCGCGTCGTCACTGAATCATGCACCCGGAAACTACTCGAGGTCAAAAGGAAAGAAAAAGGCGGGGAAGCAGCCTTGCGTTCCCCGCCTCAGGCTTAACTAGGCACCGGTTTTGAAGACGATACCGAACCCAAAACGGATGACGTTGTTTTGCCATGCGCTGACGCCGCCTTCTGAGAAGCGGGTCGGCATCCAGTCGAATTGGATAATGCGGACGTTGATGCGATCCGAGGCCACGTAGTCGAGCCCGCCACCGAATCCGAGGCCGAAGCCGTTGATCGAACCCGTGTCGTCGCCCGCGCGGACTCCACCGAGCATCGCATGAACGAAGGGAGTGACCTTTTCCGTGCGATGGTTGTATCGAAGTCCGCCCATGTAGGAATGGACCTTCAGGCCGTCTTTGTACTGCCCCCCAAAGTCGGCGACAATCCCCATCTTGGGGTTAATGTTGCCCGCAAGACTGGCTTGCCACCCGACCGGCGTGATGCTTTCATCGTCACTGATGTGCAATACCGAAAATCCCCCGAAAACCTCGGCCTTCGGCGGGTCCTGGGCCCACAAACACGCGGGCGCGAGAACCGCTACAGCCGCAAGCATAATCATCAAACGTTTCATTTTTTTGGCTCCTTGGTGTCAGAAGTAGTTGAGTGTTGAAACTGATATGGTGTCTAGCAGTGAATCCATTCTTTCAAAGCGGCGCCAAGCTCAAGACCGTCCCGATTTACTCATGGGGATATGGCATTGTCAAGCCGCTGAGACAATTTCGTAACCCACTGTTGTCATTCAGTTTTTCGCGAGGAACATGCAGTCACCATAGCTGTAGAAACGATATCCGGAGCGGACCGCGCGTTCATATGCGGCAAGAACCAACTCGCGTCCCCCAAAGGCGCTGACCAGCATAAGTAGCGTGGAACGAGGGAGATGGAAGTTTGTAAGCAGGCTGTCCACAACGCGAAACTCAAAACCGGGCAGGATGTAGAGGTCTGCGCTCCCGGTTCCAGCCCGGACTTTCCCGTATTTCGACACAAGAAACTCCAATGTCCGGATTGTGGTAGTTCCTACCGCAATGATGTGGCGTTTCGTGCGAATTGCTTTCTGCAAGATCGCCGCGTCCTCTGCCCGAACTTCATACCGCTCCGGCCGCAGGACGTGTTCTTCAGGATTTTCTGTGCGGACAGGCAGAAACGTACCTATTCCGACGTGAAGGGTGATCATCGCAATCTCAACCCCTTTTGCGCGGATCGTCTCCAGAATTTCAGGGGTGAAATGAAGTCCCGCCGTTGGCGCTGCAACGGCGCCCGGATGCATTCCGAAAACGGTCTGATAACTGATATCGTCGGCAGGCGTCGGGGATCGTTCAAGGTAAGGAGGAAGAGGAACTTCTCCGTGTTCGTCCAGTAGAGTTGTGCCGGACTCTATTTCCAGAACGTGAAGATCGGCGCCGAGCCCTTCCCGGAATGTGCCCACAAACGCGCCGTTCGCAAAGATAGCGCGATCTCCGGGCCGAATTCGCCGACCTGGCATGCACAACACTTGCCATGCGTTGTCGCCGAGCGCTTCCGCAAAGAACACTTCCATCTCGCGAGAAGTTCCGTTGCGCCGTTCCAGCCGCGCTCGTGTTCGCGCTCGGATGACCCGCGTATCATTGAGCACAAGGACGTCAGAAGGCTTGAGAAGGTCCGGGAAGTTCCTGAACTGGGAATCCGTAATGCTTTCGGGATGCCGATTCACAACCATCATCCGCGAGGCGTCTCGCGGTTCAGCCGGCGTCCGCGCAATCAACTCCGGCGGCAAGTGATAGTCGAAATCAGAAACGTGCATGGAGGTTAGCTTGAAACCAATAGTGGAAGAGGGCCAGGTGCGCATTGGAAAGCGCGGAGCCGCCAGAGTCCGCGGCGGCCATCTTTGGGTCTACCGAAGCGACATTCTTGAAGTTAAAGATGCACCTGCCGGCGCGATTGTTTCTGTACGGGATGAGCACAATACAATCCTCGGAAAGGCGTTCTACAGTGCCCAATCCCAGATTGCGCTTCGGTTCCTCACGCGAGGAAACACTCGGGTCGACGAATCGTTCTTTCAAAAGCGGTTTCAAGACGCGGATGAATTGCGCACCCGACTCGGCGTCGATCCGCAGGTGAGTCGTCGTATCTATTCCGAGGCGGATTTTCTGCCGGGACTTGTCGTTGATCGCTATGGCGACTATCTCGTTGTCCAAAGTCTCACCCAAGGTACCGAACGGCTGGAACCGACCTTCACATCCATCCTGCAGGATCGATATCGGCCACGATCCATCGTTTTCCGAAATGATAGCAAGGTTCGTGAACTCGAGAATCTTCCGGTCATCCAGCGGTGGATTGGCGAAGAACCGCCCCCCTCCGTGGTTATCGAGGAAGATGGCAAACAACTGGAGATTCCTTTGGTCACCGGTCAAAAAACGGGAAGCTACCTGGACCAGCGCGACAATCATCGCGCCGCCCGGCGTTATGCCCGTGGACGCGCACTCGACGGATTTTGTTATGGCGGAGGATTTGCCCTTCAACTCGCCGATGTCTGCGACACCGTTGAGGCGGTGGATTTGTCCGCAGCCGCCGTCCAATTGGCTCGATCGAATGCGAGTCGAAACGGACTGAAGAACGTTTCCGTCTTGGAAGGTAATGTCTTCGACTTCCTAAGGGAACGCTCCGCCGCAGGTGAGCATTTTGACACTATCGTTCTCGATCCGCCTGCCTTTGCCCGCAATAAGGAGACGCTCGAGGGAGCGTATCGGGGCTACAAAGAGATCAATAACCGGGCCATGCGCCTATTAAATGACGGAGGAATCCTCATTACCTGCAGCTGCTCCTACCACATGTCGGAGGCGTTATTCGCCGAGATGCTGGCCGAAGCGGCCCGGGACGCGGGGTGCTGGCTTCGTGTCCTGGAGCGCCGCCTGCAGTCCGCGGACCACCCGGTCCTGATGGCTGTGCCCGAAACGCTGTATCTCAAGTGTTTTGTTCTTCAAATCCGATATTGACAACATCACACTAAGATCTTATGCTTCACATCGACTTAAATATTTTGGAGGTAAACGATCGATGGCATTGACACGATGGGATCCTTTTAGAGAGCTGAGCATCATGCAGGAACGCATGAACCGGATGTTCGACGACGCCGGGCGAGGCTGGAGGGGCGATGAACCCTCTTCGACTACCACATGGAGCCCGGCCGTAGACATCTATGAAACGGAAAACGAAATCATGGTGCAGGCGGAGCTACCCGGGGTAGAGCGGAAGGACATCGTCCTCAATCTCGAAAAGAACGTGCTCACGTTGAAGGGCGAACGGCACTTCGAAAAAGAGATCAAGCAGGAGAACTACCACCGGATTGAACGCGCATACGGTGGTTTCAGCCGATCCTTTTCGATACCAGCAATAGTTGATGAGGAGAAGATTCGGGCAGATTATAAGGATGGAATTCTCAAAATCGCATTGCCTAAGAAGGAGCAGGTGAAGCCCAAGCAGATTCAGATCGCAGAGATAAAGTAAGTCTTGCGGCGGATTTCCAGGAGAGGGAATCCGCCGCTAGTTTCAATTGGAGCGAGCCATGATTCGATTCGACAAGTTCACGTTGAAGAGCCAGGAGGCGCTGCAAGCTGCGCAGACTCATGCGCAAGAGAAGGGTAACCCTCAGCTTGCACCGGAACATCTCCTTTGGGCACTGGTTCAGCAGAAAGATGGAGTTGTCGTACCGGTTCTGCAAAAGCTTGGTGCGAACATTCAGGTCCTCGCGACAGACCTGGCGGCAGCCGTGGCGAAACTCCCTCAGGTTCAGGGGCAGGCGGACCTCCAGCTTAGTCCGGGACTGAATCGAATTTTTGAAGATGCGCAGAAAGAAGCGGACCAGTTCAAGGATGAATACGTCAGCACCGAGCATCTGTTGATTGCCCTGACGAACGCGAAAGGTGAAGCGGTATCCCGCGCGCTCCAGGCCCAGGGCGTCACGAAAGACGCGATCCTGAAAGTGCTGGTCTCCATCCGAGGCACTCAGAAGATTACCGATCCCAATCCCGAAGAAAAGTATCAGGCCTTGCAACGCTATTCCCGCGACCTCACGGACCTTGCACGCAAAGGCAAGCTGGATCCCGTGATCGGCAGGGACGAAGAAGTGCGACGTGTCATCCAGGTCCTGTCGCGACGGACAAAGAACAATCCCGTCCTGATCGGAGAGCCTGGCGTTGGTAAGACAGCTATTGTCGAAGGTCTGGCTCAAAGGATCGTGGCTGGGGATGTTCCGGAATCGCTCAAACGAAAACGCCTCGTCGCACTCGATCTGGGTTCCATGATCGCTGGAACAAAATATCGCGGCGAATTCGAAGATCGCCTGAAGGCCGTTCTTAAGGAGATCGAGGAGTCGGGCGGCGAGATCATTCTGTTTATTGACGAATTGCACACTCTGGTCGGGGCAGGCGGCTCAGAAGGGGCAATGGATGCCTCTAACATGTTGAAACCCGCGCTGGCCCGAGGTGACCTCCGATGCATCGGTGCCACGACCCTCAACGAGTATCAGAAATACATCGAGAAGGACAAAGCGTTGGAACGCCGGTTTCAAAAGACCTACGTCGGCGAGCCCACTGTGGAAGACACCATCTCGATCCTGCGCGGCCTCAAGGAAAAGTATGAGATTCACCACGGCGTGAAGATCAAGGACTCTGCCATCGTCGCCGCGGCGATGCTCTCAAACCGCTATATCACGGACCGTTTTCTGCCGGACAAAGCAATAGACCTTGTGGATGAGGCAGCCGCGAGTCTGCGCATGCAGATCGATTCCCTGCCCGCGGATATCGATGCCGTCGAGCGTGAGGTCATTCAGCGGGAAATCGAGCGTCAGGCGCTCAGCAAAGAAGAGGACCCCGCCTCGAAGGATCGGCTCAGAACCCTTGAGAAAGAGCTAGGAGAGCTTCGTGAGAAATCTGCGCAGATGAAGCTTCGCTGGCAGCAGGAAAAGGAGCTCATTCAGTCCGTACGTACTATTAAGGAAGAGATTGAGGCCCTGCACATCGAGGAGCAAAAGGCGGAGCGCGAGGGCAATTACGCCAGGGTTGCCGAACTGAGATACGGGAAAGTTCAGGAGCTTGAGAGGCGGCTTAAAGAGGCGAATGCTCGCATTGAAGAGATGCAGCAGAGCGAACGCATGCTCAAAGAGCAGGTGGACGAAGAGGATATCGCTCGCATCGTTGCGAAATGGACGGGCGTGCCGGTCAGCAAGATGCTCGAAAGTGAAGTGCAGAAGCTCATCCGCATGGAAGAACTTCTTCGGAAACGCGTTGTTGGCCAGGACCCCGCCCTCACCGCCATGTCGAATGCTATACGCCGGTCGCGCGCAGGGCTGCAGGATCGGAACCGTCCCATCGGCGTATTCATGTTTCTCGGTCCCACAGGAGTCGGAAAGACTGAAACAGCACGAGCCCTTGCGGAGTTTCTCTTTGATGATGACCGGGCGATGATTCGCATCGACATGTCGGAATACATGGAGAAGCATTCGGTTTCGCGTTTGATCGGCGCACCTCCGGGATACGTCGGTTATGACGAGGGTGGCCAACTCACGGAAAGCGTTCGCAGGCGCCCGTATTCCGTCATTCTGCTCGACGAGGTTGAGAAAGCGCATCCCGATGTCTGGAACATCATGCTGCAGATTTTCGACGACGGTCGACTGACGGACGGCAAGGGCCGAACCGTCGATTTCAAGAACTCGGTCATCATCATGACGTCAAACGTTGCGTCGGGGGCGACCGGCGAAAATGTCCGCGAGGTTCTCCGTGCGCACTTCAAGCCGGAATTCCTAAACCGCATCGACGACATCATCATTTTCAGGAGTCTCGGGAAGGATGAGATCGCGAAGATTGTCGACATCCAGCTGGCGATCCTGAGGAAGCATCTCGAAGACCGGAGAATCACTCTTGATCTTACCCCGGAGGCTCGCGAGGCGTTGATCCAGGAGGGCTATGATCCTTCATTTGGAGCAAGGCCGTTAAAGCGAGCGATTCAAAATCTGATCGCCGACAAGCTCGCCATGAAGCTTCTGTCCGGTGAGGTTCAGCCCGGGGAGCATATCGAGGCCGACGTCAACAAGAGCAGGGAATTCGAGTTCCATTCGGTTCCTGCTCGCGCCTCGTAGCTGACAAGCAACCGATAAACGGCATCGGCGTGTCTGACGAAGATTTCAGAAATTCTTCAGACTTCCCGGGGCCGGATCCGCAATATCCTCCCGCCGCAAACCAGAGAGCGATGTTTCCGCGGTTTGCGGTGGGAGCGACTCCGCAGCAGGTTGAGTCCACCTCACCTTTAAAGAATCAATATCTGGGGGAAACTTAATGATTTCGTTACGTCACACCGTTGGGATCCTCGCGGCCGGCTTTGTTTTGCTCTTCTGTATTGAAGGTTCCGCTCAACAGCTTTCGCTTTCCGGCACTGTTCGAGATGCCGACGGTGTGGTTCCGGATGCCACGGTCACATTGCGCCAGGGCGGCAGTGCGCCGCGTACCACGACGACCGATGGTAAGGGTGCCTATTCATTCACCAGTCTGGGCTCCGGATATTATGAGGTTTCGTTCGCCAAGGATGGTTTCGACACGGTAACGCGCACGCTCACCGTGACACCGAATTCGTCTAATTCACTGGACGTGACATTCAGGGTTGGCGCAGTCTCGACCTCGATTACAGTCACAGACGTCGGGGGCAAGGGAACAGCAGCCCGGCTCGACGTTCCAGACCGTGATGTTCCCGTTCAGGTGAACTCCATTCCTCAGGAACTCCTGCAGCAACAAGGCGTGAATGACATGACACTCGCTCTGCGCAACGCTTCTGGAGTGCAGGCGCAGCGGTTCTATGGCGTTTACGAGCAGTACACCATTCGAGGATTTAACGCTGCGGACGTGATGCTTGTTGACGGCATGCGCACGGAGGCGATTTTCAATCGCTTCAACACACAGCTAAACAATGTTGACCGCATCGAAGTGCTCAAAGGGCCTAGCTCGGTCCTCTATGGTGGTGACGCCGTGGGCGGCGCGATCAATGTAATCAGGAAGAAACCTCAGGGAGTGCCCGCGTACGACTTCACATACAAAGGGGGCAGATTCAACTCGCACCAGGTCGCCGGCGGGATCACGGGACCTTTGGCAAGCGACTCGCTTCTGTATCGAGTCGATGCAAGCCAGGATTATTCCAGAGGCTGGAGGGGGGCGGGTGCAAACCGTCTCAACGTTTCACCATCGCTCACATGGCTCATCTCAGACCGTGCGCGGCTGACGGGCCATCAGGTTTTCATCCGAGATAATTTCGAAGGCGATGGAGGTGTCGCGGTTGAATACACGACTCACCCCGCGTATGAGGCGGACCGGAGGTTCAGTCTCACCAGCGACTTCGCCCATATCAGAGATTCGCAAACAAACGTTCTGTTTAACTTGAATCTCTCCCCAACATGGGAGTTCCGGAACGGATTCATGATGCGTCGGACCGGCGAGGAATACCTCGTGACCGAAGGAATCTACTTTGACGCCGTTGCCAATGACGTTCCCCGCGAGGCTCTGTACTTCCATCATCACCGTCGACCTTACGTGAACCAGGCGGAGCTCGTGGGACATGTGAAAGCTCTGAACATGCGGCACACGTTGTTGTTTGGATACGACTACCGGCATTTCTCCAAAAGAACAGATGTGACCGCCGGCGACGGTGACGGCTGCGACTGCGGTTTCTACGCTGAGAACATCAATCCGATTCCCCTGGACACGTATGAGGAAACAACACCTCCCATCACGGATTTCACCATCGTGCGGGAGACCTTCGATACCAATCGCATCCATGCATTCTTCTGGCAGGATCAGATCGACGTGCATCCCAAGCTCAAGGTCAACGTCGGCGGGCGGTATGATGACTTCAATCGCGAACGCCATCGAATTTTCACGGCCGATCCCGATAATATCGTCGGGATTCAGACCCGGAACGAGAACGCCTACACCTATCGGGCGGGTGCGGTGTTCGCTCCCACCCCTGTGCACCAGATCTACTTCAATTCGTCGACGTCGTTCACTCCGGTGATCGACGTCCCCGAGAATGGTGAGGAGCTCAAGCCGCAGCACGGCCGGGGCTTTGAAGCGGGTTACCGGACGCAGGCATTGAACGGGCGTGTTCAGGCGGATTTCGCCTGGTACCATGCCGAGCTAACCAACCTGGTTTTTACAGAGACACTTACCACCGTAACCCAGGCGGGCAAGCAGACATCGCAAGGTATCGATATCGATGTGAATACAGATCTTGGCAGGCGCATCCGGCTACTGGTGAACTACGGCTACACGGTTCCAAAGTTCGCCGAAGATGACGGCACTCACATCGTGGGCAATCGTCCGCGTTTCACACAAAGGCACGCGGCAAATGCCTGGCTCTACAAGAGCTGGACTTCGGGAATCTATGCCAGTATCGGTGCCCGCTACATGGGTCCCATGTTCACGAATGACGACAATACGATCCTGATGGGCGGCTGGACGACCTTTGCCGGAGCTTTCGGATTCCGGCACGACTTGTGGGATTGGAGTGTAAACGCTGAGAATCTTTTCAACCGGAAGCGATACTTCACGGGATCAGACTACAGCAACCAAGTCTACCCTGGCGCCCCGATTAACGTGTTCACCACTTTCCGCGTGCGCTTTGAGTGACGCTAGCGCGGATAGTAATTGTTGGTGGATTGATAGACCTGCAGGTCGCTGTTGCGGACCTTAATTTCCACGCGGCGAAGTTGGCCGTCAGGTGGGCGTTGCGAATGATAAGTGATGTGATAGCCAGTGCCCAGATCGCGCTGGATCCTATCGTATAGCGGGAGAAGATCTTCGATCTCTTTCGGAAATGCAGCGTGTCCACCTGACGCCTCCGCGAGTTGCTCGATTCGCGTACGAACTTCGCGCAGGAAACGCACCCATCCCTCGTACTTCGCTTGAGCGGACTTGTCAGTCAGTTGCCGGTCCGTATCGACGGCGACAAAGTAAAACGGAACTCCTCCTTCCTGCAGGAGTTGCCTCGACTTCTCGAAGCGCGCGTCAACGGATGCAGGCACCGCATAGAGAGGATCCGGGATTGCCTGTCCGCCGACTTTCTGCGTTCCCGGGTACATATCGAAGTCTCGCCCGTCGGTAAAAACAATGACGCCTCTCCGGCCATTGGCGATGGGCTGAGCCTGTGTACTGCTGGATGCCACATAGTCCATTTCTTCGGAAGCCCAATTTACAGCTTCAAAGAAACGCGTATGCTGGTCCGACTTGCGAAGGATGACTTTCTGCACATTTCCGTTCTTGGAAGGGCGCCAATCGACGAGCACCGCAACGCGGTCATCAAATCCGGCGACGGCGAGCCGATCCGGTCCCCTGAGATTCTTCAAAAACAGATCAACGGATTTGAGGACGAATTTTGGCCAGTCGCTCTTGTCTTCGCGCGCGCTCCGATCGACCAAGACAAGAATGCTGTAGGGCATGCCGACTACATCGGCGTTGCGAAGCATTTGAGGCTGGCCATCCTCGTAAACGATGAAGTCTTCGCGGGTGAGGTTTGTGACAGAACGCCCCTGTCGGTCGGTGACGGCGACATCTATAGAGACAGGATCCACATCAACGACGACCTGATACACCGGAGAACGCACCGGCGTGACCTGAGCCCTGAGGCCCGCACCGGTTGTCAGTGCACCGATGAGCACCAGAGCCACCAGCCAGGCCTTACCGCGCATAGTATCCATCCCGGGACTGTGCAACTTTTAGTCTCACATCGAGTGTACGGACCTGAATTTTTCGGAACTTTCCATCGGGAGGCTTTGGCGATGCATAGCTGATGCTATACGCTCGGCCGAGATCCCGTCCGATTTGTTCGTAGACCCCCACCAGTTCCTCAACTGCGCGCGGGAAGAACGCTCGCCCACCGGAAACCTCAGCGAGTTGTTTCAATTCAGAAGCGCTTTTGGGGTTCGTGTTGTATCCCACAAAATAGAAAGGAACATTCACCTGGCGAACACGCTCAATCGCCCGATCGAGGCTGTCGTTGTAACCTCCCGATTGCTGGCCGTCAGTGAAGACCACCACGCCTTTGCGGCCCTTCTCTCCTTTGATGTATCCCGCGGCCCAGACCATAGTGCCGTAAAAGTCCGTTCCTCTGCCGTCCGGGGCGATCCCTACCTGTTCCTGACGGCCACTCCGTGCGCTCCGCCATTTCGAGACCATCTCTATGTCGCTGTCGAATGCAGCAATGGCAACACGATCCTGCACGCGCAGGACGTCCATGAATCGATTAAGGCCATTCACCATGGAGTCCCATGCACCCCGCATACTGCCACTGCGATCGACAACAAGCAGCGCGTTGAAAGCCACTCCGCTGGGTTCAAAAGCGCGAATTTCCTGAGGTTGATCATCTTCATAGACGAGAAAGTCGTCCTGCTTCAGCGTCGTTACAGACTCACCCTTCCGGTCGTAGACACCGACGTCGACGGAGACAAGGGATACGTTGACCTTGAGCTGGAATTCCTGCTGGGCCGCGACGACCACCGTTGCCGGAAGGGCCACGAGAATTACCGCCAACCTCGCTAATTTCATAAGGATTGTCGCATTTTAGCACGCGATCTTAACGCGCGTAATACCCTTCACGTGACTGTGTAACCTTCAGGGATTTGTCCCGAACGCGCACCTCAATGCGGTGAAACGAGCCATCTGCGGAGGATTTACCTGGGGTGAAGGCGAGGCTGTAAGAGTTACCAAGTTCCTGACCTATCGTCGCGTAAAGGTTTTCGACATCCCCCATCTGGGTCGGCAAGTGCAAGACTCCACTCGACCGCTCGGCAATCATTTGCATACGCAACCGCGCGGCCTTGCGCTGCTTCTCGTTGAAACTGTTATAAGGCTCTCTCGGGTCAGGATTCTGGTCCGTATTGACTGCGACGAAGTAGAAAGGGCTCTGCGCTCTTGTCACGGTCCGGAGCATCTTTTGAAAATCGTCGTCTTCCTCCATGGGGGCCACCATTGGAGTTCCGTTGCGGTCGAACGAAACCAGCTTTTTCGAAAGTCGGTTGTCCACGCCATCGGTGAAGACAATGATGCCCTTTCTCCCTTTTAACTTTCCCAACTCCACGGCCGACCATTCGAGCGCGCCATAGAGGTTCGTTCCGGCGTTGCTGGAGGGGATTGCAATGGAGCGGCGGGCAAATTCCAGAACGCTACTCCACTTGTACAGCATTTCTGGTTTGTCGTCGAATGCCGCAACTGCAACACGATGCTGTCTCGGAAGCCGATCGAGAAAGCGTGAGAGGGCCCTTACGAGGTATGGCCACTGATCTTCCGTGCTGGAACTTCGATCGAAAAGCAGCAGAATGTTGTAAGCACTCTCGGCAGACTCGAAGGATTTGATTTCTCGCGGCTGCCCATCTTCAAATATCGCGAAGTCGTCTCGCGTGAGATTGGTGACGGGCCTCCCCGAAGCATCATCCACGTAGACAGCCACCCCGGTGAGCGCGACATTTACGTTGAACTGGACCGGGTCCTGTGGGGCGGCCGCGGCTATGGCCCCCAAAAGAAGAACATACACGATGCTGTATCGTCCCCGCACAACGCTTCTTTATCGCAAAGATCGACTGGGGCGCAAGGAATCAGATCAGGTATCATCCCGCCATTACTTCGTGGAGGAACCGCCCGATGGCTGCGGCTGTTATTGAGATCGATGAACTGACCAAGAGTTACCGCAGAGGGCTGCGCAGAAGCACTGTCTTCGCCGTTCAGAAACTCAGCATGAAAGTGCAGCCGGCGAGCATCGTCGCTTTTGTTGGGCCAAACGGCGCGGGAAAGACCACAACCATTCAGACGCTTCTTGGCCTCCTCAAACCGGACTCGGGGAGCGTGCGGCTCTTTGGAGACACGACACACACGGCGCTCTTAAGGCGCGTTGGTTATCAGCCCGAAGTTTTTCACACGTATCCGTTTTACACAGCGAAGGAAGTACTTCGTTATTACGGGCAACTGTCCGGGATGTCTTCTGCCGAATTGGATCAGGCTGTACCGAGCTTGCTGGACCGAATGGGACTGGTTGACGCTTCAGATCGAAAGGCGGGCACCTTTTCCAAAGGAATGACTCAGCGCCTAGGGCTTGCCCAGGCCCTGCTGCACGATCCGGAACTCCTGATTCTGGATGAGCCTACAAGTGGGCTCGATCCCGAAGGGCGGCGACTGGTCCTTGATATTATTCGCGAAGAGAAAGCGAAAGGTCGCACTGTTTTCCTTAGCAGTCACATTCTGTCGGATGTCGAGAGGACTTGCGATGAAGTGTTTATGATCCGAAAGGGTCAGATCGTGTACGCCGAGCAATTGTCAGCTTTCGCCGGGCAGAGCCAGCAATGGGAGGTCGAAGTTCTTGGATGGAACCCCGCCGCCAGGGAAGGGCTCCTGCCGATGAATCCAACGTTCCTGATGGAAGCGGAAGAACGGGCGGTCCTTCTCTGCACCGTCGAATCTAAAAGTGCGCTCTTGAGGCGGCTGACCGAATTGCCTGTCGAGATCGGTTCGGTTCAGCGTCACCGGGGAGCAACCCTGGAAGACGTCTATATGAAATTTGTCGGGAGAGGCTGATGGCAAGAATATTTCTGATCGCCCGCAATGTCTTTCGGGGAATTTTGCACCGGCGCATCCTCTACCTCTGGATAGCCGCGATTGGTTTGCTGATACTTCGGTCGTTACCCGCGATATTTTTCAATTTTGGGACGGAGGCCCTGCAGACGGTGATGCGCAAGCGTGCAGTGTCGGGAGCGCTGGATACATGGAGCACTTTGTGTATTGCGCTTGCAATCTTCATGGGAGCTAGCGCAATCGGAAGCGAGATTTCGGCCAAAACGATTGTCTCGGTTTTTGCGCGCCCGATTCGTCGGTGGGAATTCCTCCTTGGAAAATGGATCGGCATTCAGGCGTTTGCGCTTTTGTCACTGGGCCTGGGGCTGATTGTTGGATTCGCCGTGGGAAGCTATCTTGGCTCGGCTTTCGAATACAACATTCTGGGTATTTCTCTCGCTCAAACGGCGGTCGCGATTTCGCTCTATAGCGGCATAGCGATCGCGCTCAGCACATTGATCGGCTCCGGACTGGCAGGGGCTCTCGCTGTACTTCTGGCATTCATGCCTGGCCTGGTGACCTATCTCGTGGAAAGTCCCAATTCGACGGCTCACGCGGCAGGCCTGGTCCTGGACTACGTCGTTCCCCCCGGTTATACGAGTCATTACAGTACAACAATTAATGCCCCTATCCCGTTGGATGCATTCAGCGGCCGGGGACGTGAGAATCGCCGAGGCGGCGTTCCTCCCTTCATGGCACAACAGCCGCAGGAACCAGACATTGATTACAACATCGAATCCTGGACGCTGTTGAAGAACGCAGGATACGCAGCAGTTTTCTTTGTTCTTGGATGCTTAATCCTCACGCGGCGCGAATTGCGGCTCGCTTGACGTCTCATGAAACTTCATCGCGAATCCCGGTGTCTGTAATTGCAAGCGATGAAGAGGCTCCTGCTCGCTAAACTTCTATTGCTGCTGCCCGCTGTCGCTCAGACTCCGCTTTCGCCCCCGTCTCTGCCTTCCCCCAGTCGAATCAGCGAGACCCCTCAGACAGGTGATGGCCTGATTGAAGGACATGTGAGGAGGCAGAACAGCGAAGAACCGCTCAGCGGTGTAACGGTCACACTCACAGGAGGCCCTGCGAATTTGACCGATACTGCCGGTCAACTGACAACGACCACGGGCAGCGATGGTCGGTTTATGTTCCGAACCTTACCGCCGGGCCGGTACAACATCAGCATTCGCCGGGACGGGTATGTGTTCAAGCGCTCCTTGTCTGCAGCCCTCGACTCCGGCCAGGTTGTGGTTGGTCCAGGCCGAAGTTCCCAGGCAGTCAATTTCTCGATGATTCCGGGGGGTACCATCAGCGGGCGGATTCTGGATCCTGCCGGCCGACCCACTGCAGCCGCACTGGTGACCGCGGCGCGAGTCTTCTATCAGGATGGCCGGCCTGTACTCGGCCCGGCCAAGTCGACGAACACCGATGATCGCGGCGATTACAGACTGTTCTGGCTGGAGCCCGGAGAGTATTTAGTCGTTGCGGAGAAAAGCCTTCCGACAGGTCAAGTGAAGGGCTACTTTCCCGGAGGCGATGATGCCCGCGATGCGATTAATGTGACAGTCAGAGAAGGAGCGGAATCCTCCAGGACGGATTTCTCGATGGGAGGCATTCCTGGAACTGTGAATGTTTCGGGCTCGGTGACTGTCGTGGTTCCAGGTTTCACAACCCGGCTACCGCAACGCACGGATTCGCCTGTCCCTCCCGAGACCCCTGCTCCGGCTGACATCCGCGCCATCCAGGCGAGCGCCGCTCTGCAGTTCTATCTTTTACCGTTGGATGCAGGCCGCATGTTCGAGGGTCCGGCTCTGTTTTCGAATACGGTCACGAACAGCCAGGACCGAGCCGCGGGCAAATTCGAATTGCGTAATGTGCGGAGCGGAACTTACGAACTCTATGCGGTATTGCATGATCGTGCGAGCGTGCCTTTGAAGTATTACGTTGCTCATCGCACGATTGAAGTCGGAGTTCAGGATCTTGGTGAGGTCGCGCTGCTGCTCGCGCCGGGTATAGACCTGAAGGGAAAGATCCGAGCAGGCACAGGAATTTCTGCGACATCGGCTCGTGTGCTCCTGCGCCCAAAAGCGATCCTGCCCGGCTGGACCGGGACAAGTGTCGTATCGACCGACGGAACGTTCAACATTCCGAACGTTCCCGAGTCTCAGTACAACATCACCGTCGAACCACTTGAGCCGAGCGCGTATATTTCCGAACTCCTGCAGGGCAATGACAACATCATTGACCGGGGTGTTGTGACCGTGTCCCCAGCACTTTCCGATACGATTGAGGCGGTGATGGAGGTGCCCGCGGCAACTATCCGCGGCATGGTTCTGGCGCCGCCTTCGCAGCTGGCGGACGGCGTGATGGTCACGCTGGTGCCGGAGGACAGCCGCCGTGAGAACCTGGCTCTATACAGGCGTGCCATCGCAATTGCCGGGGCTTTTTCCTTTGCCGGTGTTCCTCCAGGAAGGTACAAACTCTTTGCATGGCAGAGCATTCCCGACGGAGCGGAGCAAAATGGGGGGTTCATGGAAGCTTACAAAAACAGTGGAGTCGATGTTGTTGCGACGGCAGGAAGTACATCATCGATTGACGTCCGTCTAACTGCAGAATGAAGCAACTTCCGAAAATGCCAGCGAAGCCGACACTCGTCGACTTCTTTAATCTAAGGTTCGAAGAGGCCCAGCATACGATGCAGAGCGCGACCCGCGCCTTGAAGAATGGACTCCCGGAACATATCGTCTTTGCCTGCCTGCTTCACGATACCGGCATGGCTGTCCAGAAAGCGGATCACGGCTATGTGGGGGCGGCCCTCTATGCCCCTTACGTAGATGAAAAGGTCGCGTGGGCGATCCGGTATCACCAGGCCCTTCGGTTTTTCCCGGATCCATCCGTCGGGTATGAGTATCCCGAAATGTATTACGAGTTGTTCGGAAAAGACTTCGTACCCGAACCGTATATCCAGCGGGACTATGAATACGCCCGGAAACACAAGTGGTATATGGATGCGAGGCTTGTCACCCTGAATGATGAATACAGCTTCGACAAGAGCCTCGTGTTAACGATCGACCCGTTTATCGACATCATTGGCCGAAACTTCAAGCAGCCGGCGGAAGGCCTCGGTTGGGATGACACGCCGGCCTCCTGGATGTGGCGCACGATCATCAATCCGGCCCGGCCCCTGTAGCGAGTACGCCCTTTCAAGCCCCTTTAGTTGAATAGAAACACCGTAATTCGCTATCATCTGGCACTCGTTTGATAAGAGTGCCAAAAGCAGTTTTAGGGAGGACATAAGTAATGGCTGGGAAAGATCTCGTTTACCGTGAAGACGCGCGTGCGGCAATGATGCGTGGGGTAAACGCCCTTGCGAACACAGTAAAAGTTACTCTCGGCCCAAAGGGCCGAAATGTTGTTTTGAGCCGGAAATTCGGGTCCCCATTGGTCACGAAGGACGGTGTAACCGTCGCAAAGGAGATCGAACTCTCCGACCGCTGGGAGAATATGGGCGCGCAGATGGTGCGCGAAGTCGCAAGCAAGACGAGCGATCTTGCGGGTGACGGAACCACCACAGCCACGGTATTGGCACAGGCTATTTATAGGGAGGGCATTAAGAACGTCACCTCCGGCGCCAATCCAATGGACTTGAAGCGCGGCATTGACAAGGCTGTGGAAACCATCGTTGAGGAACTGAAGAGGGTCTCAAAACCCGTCAAAAGCAAAAAAGAGCAAGAGCAGGTGGCAACAGTCTCGGCAAACAGCGATCGCAATATCGGAGGTTTAATCGCCGAGGCGATGGAACAGGTTGGCAAGGACGGCGTTGTTACTGTGGAAGAAGCCAAGTCGATGAAGACCGACCTGGAATTCGTCGAAGGCATGCAGTTCGATCGAGGCTATCTTTCACCCTACTTTGTGACGAATCCGGAACGCATGGAAGCGGTGCTCGAAAGTCCGCTCATCCTCATCCACGAAAAGAAGATATCGACAATGCGGGACCTCATTCCCTTGCTTGAAGGTGTCGCGCGCGAAGGGCGCAGCCTGCTTATTCTTGCAGAAGAGGTGGAGGGTGAGGCACTGGCTACGCTCGTGGTGAACAAGATCCGCGGGACGCTGAAGGTCGCGGCCGTCAAGTCTCCGGCTTTCGGTGATCGGCGCAAGGCCATCATGGAGGATATTGCCGCTCTGACCGGAGGCCGCGCGATTACTGAAGATCTCGGGATCAAGCTTGAAAACGTTCAGATGCAGGATCTAGGTCGCGCGAAGCGGGTGGTCATCGACAAAGATAACACCACGATCATTGAAGGTGCCGGAAAGAAGGCGGGCATCGAAGGGCGCATCAAGCAACTTCGGACGCAGATTGAGGAGACAACCTCCGATTACGATCGTGAGAAGTTGCAGGAACGTCTCGCCAAGATGGCGGGCGGAGTCGCTGTAATCCGTGTGGGCGCCGCGACCGAAACGGAAATGAAGGAGCTGAAGGCGCGAGTCGAGGATGCGTTACACGCCACGAAGGCCGCCGTTGAGGAAGGAATCGTTCCGGGTGGCGGAACGGCTCTGCTGCGCTGTCAGAAAGCAGTCGACAAGCTCATGAAGAACCTCGAAGGAGACTTGCGCACGGGAGCAGCTATTATTCGCCGGGTTACAGAAGAGCCTGTCCGGATGATTTCCGCCAATGCCGGCTTCGATGGGGCTGTGATCGTCGAAAAGATTCGCGCCAGCTCTGATCCGAACGTGGGCTTTAATGCCGAAGAAGGCGAGGTCCAGGACATGGTCGCTGAAGGCGTGATCGATCCGACCAAGGTCGTTCGAGTTGCGCTTCAAAACGCGGCGTCGATTGCGGGCCTCCTGCTGACAACCGATGTCTGCATCACCGATGCTCCGGAGAAGAAAAAGGCCGCACCGGCGATGCCTGAGGGCGGCGGTGGTGGATACGGGGACTTCGACTAGCAAATCATGCTGGGGGGATCAGGGGAGAAAGTCCCTCGATCCCCTGCTTTTCAGCTAATCCGCCCGTTTTCGCGCAAATATTGCGGCTGTGATAATCCCACCAATCATTGCGAATAACCCCAGAAACAACATATTCAGCAGGAGTGAAATCAGCGTCACGGAAAGATTGAACCCCGGTTGCAGGAAACGATTCAGCATTTCCATCGCCTGGGGAGGCAGGTTGGCTTGCTGAAACTGAGCCTTCATGGCCTCGACAGCTTCGGGCGTCATTAAGATCATCTGGATAGGAATGTTGATGATCGTGGCAACAAACGCTCCAATCAATCCGCTCAAAACCCCTCCAAGCGCTCCGTCGCTGTATTTCAGCGTTCCGGGCCGTTGTTTATTGAGGAGCCACGTCGCGAGCGCGCCGCCGCCTTGCGCCCAGAGGCAACAGCAGGCGTTTACATAGTTGAGAAACGGAATCGCCGATAGAATGCCCAGGACAAGCCCCCCCGCGACTGCCGGCTTGAGAAAGTCCAGTTCCCCCTGTGGTGTTGTGCTGGAGGAAGGTGTGTTTTCGGTTCCGCATTGGAGGCAAAACCGCGAATCCTCCGGTAGTGTTGCGCCGCATTGCTTACATTGATTCATGTGCTGTCCTCACCCTGATGAACAATTCTTCTACTCCTGTACGGATGACGGGTGCTGCTGTTGCACCCAGCAGCAGTCCGCTTAGGACACGCAGTGTTTCGGAATCCATTACCGTAAAGGCAAGAAGCCATTCCAGAGCAGTAATCGCGATTGAGATTTTGAGCCAACGGACATTGGGTACACGAAGCAGAAGAAGGCCGCCGAGAAAGCCCAGGGAAAGCGAGGTGCACCGGATGCACAGTCCCAGCTGGTGCCCGTAAAGATGCCAGGAGCGAGCCGGTAACTGATGGCAGACCCTCGAGAAGAACAAATAGACCGGTGCCAGATCAAACAGTGGGGCCAGGAATATCGCCAGGCACCACACGGTTGTACAAAGGATCAGTGCAAGCTTAACGGGACGCTTCACGTTGCCGGACAGTCCTTGACACGCGGTCGACACGACCCGGATACCGCCCGTTCCCGGCGGTTTACAATTTGCCCAAGAAAAGATTGCTTACTCTTATGCACATCAACCGTCTTTTTGTCGGAAAGAAGCCTGGAGCGCATTGTCTCCAGGTCTCGATGCAGACCGACCTGGCAAGGCATGGGGGGCATTGTAGGTCAAACTTTCCAAGAGTTGACACGAAATCCTCTAATGCTATGATAGGCGGGCGTTAATACTACGATCTTGCCCCCTGAACCGAGGTGTCCTATGAGTCGAAGAAGGACTGTTCTCATCCTCACTACTTGCTTCCTGAGTTCGCTGCTGACCGTCATGGGGCAGTCGAACAAAGCCAAAGAGCAAGCAAAGCAGAAAGAGGAGAGCGGGAACTATCTGAAGAAATGGCCCGAGGAAGCAGTTCCTTACATCATCGATCCCGAAGAGGAGAGGGCCTTCAAAGGCCTGAAGACTGACGAAGAGCGTGAAAACTTTATCGAACAGTTCTGGCTTCGGCGCGACCCCACTCCTGAGAGCCCGGATAACGAGTACAAGGACGACTATTTCAGACGCATCGTCCTGGCTAATGAAAGGTACACGTCCGGAATTCCCGGCTGGAGGACGGATCGGGGACGGATTCTCATCATGCATGGGGAGCCCGACGAAGTCGAAACCCATGCCATGGGTGGTACTTATTTGAGGCCGACGGATGAAGGTGGTGGCCGGACCAGCACATTCCCGTTCGAAAAGTGGCGCTATCGGCACATCGATAACATTGGGCCGGAGGTCATCCTTGAGTTTGTCGACACCACAATGAGCGGAGAGTACCGCCTCACATTCGACCCTGCTGAGAAGGATGCCCTGCTCCACGTTCCCGGCCTTGGTTTGACGGAGCGGGAAGAAATGCTCGGCCTGGATAAGGCGGATCGCCTGAATCGCGAGTTTGCCAAGGCCGGAGATCCTTTCGGTCAGGACGTCCGAACGTCCGATTTCGATCGCCTGGATACCTATTACAAGATCCTCACGCCGCCTTCGGTGAAATTCAAGGATCTTGAGGCGAGCATCAACCAAAGACTCGCGATCAACTCTCTGCCTTTCGACTTTCGTGCGGACGTATACAAATTGACAGAGCAGTCCTCTCAGGTTCCCATTACCCTACAGATTCCCTACAAGAATCTGACGTTCAAAGAGGAGACAACCTCTACCGGAAAGAACATGCGCGCCACTATGCGCATCGAAGGGCGGATTCAGACGCTCAGCGGCCGAATTGTTGAGCGCATCGATGATCCGGTCGAACTGCAGATTCCGAACGCACAGTTCCGCTCCGACGGCATGGCTGTTTACCAGAAGGTTCTCAATCTTGCGCCCAGGGCGTACAGTTTGTACCTTCTCGTTAATGATGCGAAAAGCAACAATAGCGGAATGATTGAAAAGCGTCTCGAAGTGAGGAAATTCCCGGAAGGTAACCTGTCCGCCAGCTCACTGGTGCTTGCGGATATGATCGATGTTCTTCCGCCGCGGGCTGTGGCGCAACAGTTCCAGGTCGGTAGCTTGAAGGTTCGTCCAAGCGTGAAAAAGGATTTTCAGCGCAGTCAGGTCATGAGCGTTTTCATGCAGCTCTACGGCCTGAGGCTCGACGAAAAGACACACTTGCCGTCCCTCAGTTCCGAAGTCTCTATTACCCGGGATGGACAGGAGGTCAAAAAACTGTCCGATCCGCTTTGGGAAATTGCAAGTGCGGCTCAGCAGGTGAACTTCGTAAAGCAGATACCCATGGCCGATTTCGAGCCGGGCGAGTACGCGATTCAAGTAAAGGTTACGGATAACATTGCTCAGACACCCCTGGTCTCCAGCGAAAAGTTCACGGTACGCTAAATGAAAAGACTGGCCGTCGCCGTTGTCGCAGTTCTTCTGTTGCCGGTTTGGAGTTTTGCCGGCAAGGACTTGTCTACAATTAACGGTACCGTTCAGGATTCAACCGGACGATTCATGAGCGGTGCGCTCGTGAGCGTGACGGCGGGTGGTCCTACGACCGTGACAGAGGGTGGTCCCACGAGCCTCGATCGAATGGCTCTTACGGACGTACGCGGCGCATTTTCATTCGAAAACGTCATGCCCGGCGAATATATCGTCCAGGTCGCAATGCCTCGGTTTTATCCCTCCAAGGAGAGGATCCGCGTGGAAGCCGGTGGTGGCGCCACTTTCAGGTTCGCCCTGGTCAGCGTGGCCGAGGTGCTGCAACGGTCTGCAGCCCTCGACGTCAAGCAGGATATCGTCTGGACGCTGCGCAGTGCGCGGACGACTCAGTCCGTCCTCCGCATCTCAGCTTCCCCGGCGACTCCGGTGTTCGGCAAGCTGCCTCCCGACTACTCTGGATATGTTCAGTTCTATTCAAAAGGAGATCCGGGAGCCCGAACAGCTGCGCTCAGTCGAGGCTCTCGTTTCGCCGTCACCATGGGGCTTCCTGCGAATGCAAAGATGACCCTTTCCGGTGAGTATAACGAGTCTCCATGGGAACCCAAGGGGGCGAGCGCGTTGTACGAATTTGAACCGCTCGACGGTCACCAGACCCGTATCGGCCTTGACGTCCGGCAGGGGATCATTCTTGACGACGTATTCGCCGCCGAAGAACTGAAACAAATTCAAGCGAGCTATTCCGACAAGTTCTACATCACGGAAACCCTTCACGCCGAACAAGGCGCTGAATTCGGACACGCGGAAGGCCGCAGCGTCACCAATTACATCCGCCCGCGCGGCGCAATCTCCTGGATCCCGGATGAAAACACCGTTTTTCACGTCGCCGCGACCACGCAGGCTCCAGTGCGCCCGGATGATCCGGTTCGCGCTCGCGAATACTTTGAGCAGGTCCATCTGCCACCGGCTTTTGAACATTACCTGCACTCGGAAGTTGGCGTTTCCCGGTTCCTCGATGATGCCACCAAGGTGTCCGCCGCAGTTTTTCAGGATCGTGCAAACTATCGGGCGTTGTTTGTGACGGCTCCAGACGGAAGGCACGGGCTTCTTATCCTGGATGGCAAGGACAATCCCTCCCAGGGAGTTCGTCTGTTCCTGAATCGCGAGTTCAGCGGATTTGAAACGGGCTTCGGTTATACCGTTGCTTCCGGTCCCGCGTTTTCCCCTTTCGCCACGACACTCGAGGAAGTCCGAAATCAGATCTCGACCCGGCAGTTCCATGTCGTCACGGCACGAATAAAGACCGATTTTTCTCTGACGAACACGCAACTCATCGCCGTGTACCGGTGGGTTTCCAAGTACGCCGCAGGGATGATCGACCCTTATCAGCAGTCGGCTGAGTATAACGACCCAACTTTGAGCATCAGCATCACTCAGAACCTTCCTACGTTCGGTGCTATTCCCGCTAAAGTTCAGGCGATCTTCGATGCCCGGAACCTGTTTGAACAACCGTTTGGTTCTTCAAGAACGCAGCTGGCGGTTTCCCCCCGCTACGTTAAGGGCGGAATCAACATTCGGTTTTGAGGAACGGGACCGCCGCCGGATCTCCGGTTTTCTGAAGTTTGCGTAAAACTCATACTTCCGTTCTATAATCCATATTCCAATTTCCGAAAAACGACATGGGCGAGAAGTTTCTTTCCCTTAGATTCATAGGTACCGCGTTGCTGACATTGGGGTTGCTGATTATCGGCGGCTTCAACATTCACCAGAAGCGAAGCTATGTGATTCCCGAAGACGGCTGCCTTTGGATTCAGACCGACGCTGGCGTCCAGGCTCAAGTTGTTGTGAATGACGGTGCATGTGATCGGGCCGGCGTTCACGAAGGAGACCTCCTCCGGTCGATCAACTACATGAAGATTGAGAGTGATCGGGACGTCACAAGGGCCCTGTACAGTGTTGGTGTTTACTCAACGGCAAGGTACACGTTGGAACGTGACGGGGTGCAGTTTGAATCGGCGCGAGTGACCATTTACCCACCGGCCCAACGTCTCGTTCGAAGACGTTTATATCTGGAAATCATTGGCATCTATTTCCTGGTTGTCGGGGCTTTCGTGCTCATCAAGCGTTTTCGCGCTGCGCCTGTGATGCACTTTTATTATGTTTGCCTGATTTCGTTCGTTCTCTTTGCCTATAGCTATACCGGCAGACTGGACGCGCTGGACTGGACTGTCTTCTGGCTGGACACCGCGGCAAGCGTCTTTCTTCCCCCACTGTTCCTGCATTTCTGTTTAGAGTTCCCCAAACGAAACCTTTTCCGGGGACACCGAAGACTGCTGCTGCTCCTCTATCTCCCAGGTGCTGCCCTCCTCGTCACGTGGGCGGCATTGGTTTACGGCATCTTTGATCAAGTGGCATCTCCCCTTCAGGTCCGTCAGATTTTGGAAACGTCTGGCGACTTTCACTTCGGTGTCTACTTCGTGGCAAGCGCGATCGCGCTCTTCTGGATTTACAGGACGGTCAGAACACCGGATCTGCGCCAACAGATGAAGTGGGTGACACGCGGTGTCGCCCTCGGAACACTTCCCTACTTTCTCCTTCAGTCTCTGCCGCGTGCAGCCGGTTTTATCCCAGAAGCCTGGATCGACGTTGCCGTGTTCCCGTTGGCGTTGATACCTACCTCGTTCGGCTATGCGATCAACCGTTACAAGCTGGCCGATGCCGACGTCATATTAAAACGGGGCGTGACCTACACACTGGCGACGGCATCCGTTGTCACAATGATCATCCTCGCAGGTCAAGTGCTGGGTTCGGGTCTGGAGTGGCCCGTGGGCAATCTGGCGCGGGTTGGCGCTACGATCGTCGCAGCACTGCTGTTTTCCCCGATTAAGGATCAGTTTCAGATCTGGCTCGACAAGATTTTTTATGGGGAGCGGTACAGCGTGCGTCGTACCCTGGTCGATTTTGGGCGGACACTGGGCGCAGAGGTTCGTTCTGAGAATCTTCTGGATCGAATCGTGGATAGGTTGAGTCGGGCTTTTTCGGTGGATCGCGCGGCCGTGTTCGTCGAGAGCGTCAGCACGCCCGAGCGCTTTCTCCCCGCGCTGGTCCGCGGTGTCGAGACTCCCGCAGATCCTCAACTGCCATTCCTGACGGCGTCGACAGATCAGCCGTATCTCTTCTTCGAGGAAGCCATTTTCGGTTTCAACTACTTCATCCCGTGTCGGGTAAAGAACCGCGTTATTGCATACATCGCTTTTGGCCAAACGCAAAAGGGCGATTACCTTAACAGCGAGGATCTCGAGTTGCTCGAAGCGATGTCGGACTATGTGGGTATCGCCCTGGAAAACTCCCGATTGTACAAATCTCTCGAGCAGAGAGCCTACGAGTATCACGACCTGAAGGATTTCAATGAAAACATCATCGAATCCATCAACGTCGGGGTTGTCGTGGAGGATGTCAACGGGCGCGTGGCGGGATGGAACAAGGCCCTTGAAAACATGACCGGGCTAAGCCGCGACTCGACCCTCGCCAAGCCCATCGACGAAGTGATCCCTGAGGATTTCCTCCAACGCCTGACCGAGCATCGGCACCTCTATAAACAACAGTGGAACGGCCTTACGGTTAATCTTTCTCTAACGTCTCTGCTGGATAAGACTGGCGCTGTCCGAGGCCGCCTCATCATGATCGACGACCTCACCGATCGGATTCGCCTTGAAGATCAACTGATTCAGAACGAGAAACTCACTTCAATCGGGCTGCTCGCGGCAGGCGTTGCCCACGAGGTGAACACACCCCTGGCCGTAATCTCCAGCTATTCGCAAATGTTGCGCAAGCAGATCGCTCCCAGTGATGCCGGTTACAAGCTCCTGGAGAAGATAACGGCACAAACGTTCCGGGCGTCCGAAATCGTCAACAACCTTTTGAGCTTTTCGCGGATGAATGCAGCGGGGTTTGCATCGGTAAATATCCACAAGGTCATCAATGACACGCTTTCTCTGCTGGAACATCCGCTGAAGACCTCCCAAATCGGCATTTCAGCAAACCTGCTCGCTGACGCTCCGCTGGTAACTGGGAATGCGGGAAAGCTTCAGCAGGTTTTTTTGAATCTCTTCCTCAACGCGCGTGATGCGATGCCGAATGGCGGCGTGTTGGACGTCCGCACGACGATAGTCGACGGACGAATTGAGATCGTGGTTACCGATTCAGGCGCCGGCATCAGTCGCGAGCACATTAAGAAGATTTACGACCCCTTTTTCACGACAAAAACGGCCGGAAAAGGTACGGGTCTCGGACTTTCCGTCAGTTACGGGATCGTGCAGGAACATGGTGGCAGTATTTCCGTTGAAAGCAACGTCGGGCGGGGAACTTCGTTCCGCCTCGATTTTCCGCTTTCCAGAAAGGCAGTAAATGTCTAAGGGCAAGGGATATGTCCTCATTATCGATGATGATGCGGAGATCCGCGAAAGCATCCAGATGCTGCTGGTCTCTGAGGGGTTGTCCGTCGACATGGCGGAGAACGGTGAAGATGGATTGCTGAAGATTGAAGAGAATCTTTACGATCTCGTCCTTCTTGATCTCATGCTGCCTGGAAAGTCAGGGATGGACGTTTATAAAGACGTCCGACGTGTGGATCCGACCCTTCCCGTTGTGATTATCACGGCTATGGCTGGAGTCGAAACCGCTGTGACCGCGATTAAAGAGGGTTGCTATGACTACGTGACCAAGCCCTGGGACAACGACAAGCTGCTTGTGATTGTCGGGAATGCCATCAAGCAGCGGCATCTTGTTAGCGAGAACGCACACCTCCGGCGCGCCCTTCGCGAGCGCTATGGCTACAGCAATATTGTTGGTAAGAGCGAAAAAATTCTTCAGGTTCTCGATCTCGTGTCTCAGGTTGCGCCGAGCAGAAGCACCGTGCTTATTCAGGGCGAAAGCGGTACGGGAAAGGAACTCATCGCGAAGGCGATTCATCTGAAGAGTAACCGCGCCGACAAGCCGTTCATTGCCGTCAATAGCGGGAGCATGCCCGTCGATCTTCTCGAGAGCACGCTCTTTGGACATGTGCGCGGCGCTTTTACCAGCGCTGTTGCTGCGAAGAAAGGCCTGTTCGAGGTCGCAGACCAGGGGACAATTTTCTTCGATGAAATCGGCACGGTAGGCTTGGAAACTCAGGCGAAGCTGCTCCGCGTTATCCAGGAGAGGGAGTTCATGAGGCTGGGTGGCATCGAGACCATCAAGGTCGATGTCCGGATCATTGCCGCGACCAACGTGGATCTCGGCGAGCTTGTGGAAGAGGGCCGATTCCGGGAAGATCTTTATTATCGGTTGAACGTCATCAATATCAAGCTCCCGCCCCTGCGAGACAGACGAGAAGACATTCCTCACATCGCGGAATTCTTCATTCGAAAATACTGCGAGGAGAATGGAAAGCCTCAATTCCGGATCAGCGCGGACGCCCTCAGGACCTTGATGGATTACCATTGGCCCGGCAATGTTCGCGAACTCGAGAACGTCATTGAGCGTGGCGTGGTGTTGTCACAGACGGACACGATCGATCGGTCGTTACTGCCCGATTCGGTACTCACGCCGTCCGCGAAATTCGCAGGGTTGTCGTCATTTTCTTTCCCGAAGGAGAGTTCGCTTTTCGACATCATGGATGCCATTGAAAAACGAGTCATCATCGAAATGCTCGAGCGAAGCGGCTGGAGTCAGACCGAGGCGGCCGACAGTTTCCACATTCCTCTTTCGACACTCAATCAGAAGATCAAGCGGTACGGAATTGAGGTCAAAAAGAAACGTGACCGTACTTCGAGTGTGCATTCCGTAAAATAGCGCCCATGCCCAACGACCTGCTGGCCCGCTTTCGGGAGCGTGCCGCGAAGAAACCGAAAAAGATCGTCTATCCAGAAGGGACGGACCCGCGCATTCTTCAGGCTGCACGCAAGATTAGCGATACCGGAATGGCAAAGCCGATTCTCATTGGCACGGCTCAGGCTGTTTCCGCCGCCGCCGAAGAAGCTGGTATCAGGATGTCCGGAATCGAAATTGTCGAGCCAACAGCGAATCGAAAGGAACACTACGCGGACCTCCTCATCCCCGATTGGAAAGCGCGAGGGATAACCGAAATGGAAGCCATGAACCGCTTGCAGGACCCCATGTACTTTGCGGCAGCAATGGTTCGAGGGGGCGATGCCGATGGCTTTGTTGGTGGCGCCGCGACAACAACAGCCGACACCGTACGGGCTGCAATCCATTGCATCGGCTTGCGGCCGGAGTCGTCCCTTGTTTCCAGTTTCTTCCTGATGGTTCTGGCTGAGAATGCTCTGATCTTTTCAGATTGCGCCGTGGTGCCTTTGCCCACCGTGCCGCAGCTGACAGATATCGCGCTGGACGCTGCGAGAAATGCGCGAACGTTTCTAGAAACCGAGCCGCGTGTTGCCTTCCTGTCGTTTTCGACGAAGGGCAGCGCCAAACATCCATCGCTTGATCGAATCCGTGAGGCCGTCTTAACCGTAAAGGCGCGTGATCCCGAGCTTATCGTGGACGGCGAGTTGCAAGCCGACACGGCCCTGGTCCCGGAAATTGCAGAGTCGAAGGCGCCCCGAAGTGCCATTCAGGGGCGCGCGAATACATTGATTTTTCCGGACTTGAACTCAGGGAATATCGCCTACAAATTGACGGAACGGCTGGCGGGAGCCAGGGCCATAGGCCCTATTCTGCAAGGTTTGCGGAAACCTGCGAACGATCTGTCGCGGGGTTGCTCCGTGGAGGACATTATCGACGTTTCGGCAGTGACGTCTTTACAGTAACGAACGCCGGGTCAGACGACACCCGCCATCCGACCCGGATTATTTATTCTTCTACAACTCGGCGGACTTTTTTGCGGCTACGTTTGCGGGCAACAGCCTGTTTGACGCGCTTCTTCTCTCCAGGCTTCAGGTAGAAGGAATGCTTTTTCACTTCTTTGATGATGTCTTCCTGCTGGACCCTCCGCTTGAAACGCCTTAGCGCATTCTCGATGGACTCCCCGTCCTGAATGCGAACCTCGGCCACTCAAATACACCCCCAATCGCTTCAAGGATCTTTCGATTATCCGAAGCCCTCAGAGTAAAGTCAAACGCCCCGTTTTCCGTGTATACTCCACCCTTTATGGCGCGCTGTCCTCTCTGTTCTGAGCGATCCGCCAAGCGATTCTGCCCGGCCAAACAGACTTCCATCTGTGCGGTATGTTGCGGTACAAAGCGGGAAGTGGAAATCGAT
>Ga0070675_100000426_pt1 | contig 28555 bp, 25 predicted proteins | sample KBSM43metaG_FD_65343 | JGI IMG/M metagenome (GOLD analysis project Ga0070675, IMG submission 65343) | Miscanthus rhizosphere microbial communities from Kellogg Biological Station, Michigan, USA - KBS M4-3 metaG | ecosystem: Host-associated > Plants > Roots > Rhizosphere > Soil ... | reverse complement strand
GGATTGCTGCTATACCTTCTTCACCGACCTTGAGCAGCCCGGCGTGTACTGCCGCAGCATTGGGATCGGAGTCGTCGGTATAGACGTCGGTGCCCCAGACGGCTCCACGCGCAGATCCTCTCAGATGGAGATGGATCGTCTGGCCCATCAGCCCCCGGTACGGCCGCAGCTCATGGGTGAAAGTCGGCTCGGTCATCCTGAGAACGAGGATTTCCCCCGTTGTCCTGTCCAGCACTACCTGGGCTGCTTCAATTGAAAGAGAGAACTCCTCCAACGTCTGCTGGTCCAGCGCGATTTGTGGATTCACCTGAACTTGAACCTTGCCGATTTCGGGCTGCTTGATTACCGCCTCAACTTGAAGCGGAATTTCCTGAGGAGCTGCGATGGCCGGGGGTGCCGGCGTCGGTGTCGCTCTCAGCGTCCATGCAGGTAAGGTTGCCGCGAAGACTAACCCGAGCAGTGCAATCGCGACGCGAGAGAGTCGAAATGGCCGCTGATCTCTCAATATCATCGTCAACCTCCTTTCCAGAAAACGGCGATCGCCCGTGGTGACGTCCATCGACAGAATTGGGCTCGACAGCTGCGATTTCGCCGATAGGGATTCGCAAACCGACAGGAGCGCCTCGGCATAGGCGCGACGGCCTTGCGGTGCCGATTCGATTGAGCTCACAACCCATGCATCGCAGGCGAGTTCGGCGTTCTCGCGAAGTTGGCGGCGGATGTACCAATAGACGGGATTCCACCACCACAGGCATCCGGCTGCGAGTTCGAGCCAGCCCACCCAATGATCGCGGCGCTTCACGTGCGCCAGTTCGTGAACGAGCAACCCGCGAACAAACTCGCTCTCAGACGACAGCGTCTCCGGCCAAAGGAGAAGCGGGCGCTGGATACACCAGATAAAGGGGGAGACGATTGTCGATGCGACGCTGGTTGCGACGGGACGAATCCTGAGGCGTCCTGCGACGTCTTCGACCAGCTTCTGTAATGCGGGGGATGCCGGCACGGCATCGTTCAGCAGGGTGAGTACGCGGCGCACCTTTTCTGTCTGCACAGCAATGAAAAGGGCGCTGCCGGCGAACCAAACGGACGCCACAACAATCCATAGTACTTCGACGGCGGGGATGGGAGCATCCGCGCCACGATTCAGAGCAGGAGCGTCCTTCGCTTTCCTAAGCGTCTCGCCCGCGTTCGGTTGCGGTTCAGCAGCAATAAAGGAACTCCGGGACAACGTTGCTCCCATACCCGCTCTGCCAAGCAGATCCTCAACCGCCCAGGGCCAGGGAAAAACCGGAGGCACCACGAGCTTGATGAGGAGCACCAGCCACAAGGCATGTTGCATGGCGGGACCTGGACGCACGATCCTGCAGAGCATCCAGACACATCCGGCGAGCACTGCGGTGATGATGAAAGTTTGAAGCATCCACCAGATCATGGCTGCCCCTTTCGGCCCTTTCGTTCGAGTTCATCGAGAAGCTCCCGAAGCTCGGCGATGTCGCGGGAGGAGAATCGCCGTCCTTGAACGAATGCTCTCACGAGCGGGCTCGTCGTTCCGTCACACACGCGGTCCGCTAAATCGCTGAGTCCGACACACAACAGCTGATCGCGCGTGGTGACTGCGTTAAACACATGCGCCGTTTCACTCGAGTCGCTTTCGACATGACCCTTGTCGCGAAGTCGTGTCAGCAAAGTCAGGATCGTGTTGTACGCCCAGCGGCGTTTTCGTTTTTTCAGTCGGGCTTCGATCTCGCGGACGGTGCCCGGTCCTCCATCCCAGAGGACCTTCAGGACATCAAGTTCAGCATCGCTGACAGTCGGAGCGGATGGAGCCATGGAGCACCTCTCTTACAAGATGTAGTTTTGAGAATCTACTACACGATGTAGGAGAAAGGGAAGAAAGAATTATCATCGTGGTGTTCCCCCTGAGTTCCGCTCAGGGCTCTTCCCGTCGGGCTCGAGGACAACCGTTGTATGTGAATTCGCAACGTACTTCACCCTGAGGTAATAAGTACATTGCACCTGGGGTTCGAAGCCGACAGGATTCAGCACCGTGTCGAAGCGGATCGGCTCGAGCGGGTCGAAGTAGAGCGTGCTGTTCTTCCGTCGTTCCACAACGCGATAGTTGTCATCGACGTTGCCCGTCTCGTAGGCCCTGTACGAACTGTAAGCATCGGTCGGCTGGAACGCGTCAAAGATGTCCGCATTAACGCTGACGGCCGTCAACTTGATCCCGAGTTGGGCATAGCTCTGTTCCTTTTGCTTGATGATCCCTTGCGCCTCTGCCAGCATCCGCGCACGAACCGGCGCCAGATCGTCGGTCTCGTAATCGACTTTGATGAGGTCGTACACGCCGTTCTGAGCAAACAACGGCACAATCCGGTCGAGCAGCGACCGGTCCTGGTAGCGAATCGCCATGTTCTCCTTGATCTGGAAACCGGCCGCGTTCTCGCGTGCGGTGTTGTCTTTGACCTTGTAGTCGTAGGCGCGGGTCTGCGTGATGAAGTCCAGGTAGATGTCCTCGGGTCGAACTCCCAGTGTGGTCAGTCCCTGACGCAGTCGCGTGATCTGGTCCTGCAGTCGTCGATTGGCATCCTCCAGCTTATCGGCCTCCTGGTTGAGTCCGAAAACCGCGACGTAATTCCTGGTGGGGATGCTCGTCAGTATCCGAGCTTCGATGTACTGGTATGTGTTCACCAGGAGGTTGGGCTGCTCGAAAGCTACCTGCTCGGCCGTCGTATTGGCGTAGTAGTCGGGCATACGGCGATTACTCGGTTCACCACCGCGGGTATTCTGATTCCGGTTGCCGGCGACCTGATTGCCCGCGGCCTGCGCGAAGGCCGGCACGGAACATAGGAAGATCAGCAGGACGACAGGTGCGAGTGCGAGGGAGAGAAGTGTTCTTTTCATGCGTTTCATTTGCTCCTTTTGAGGTTGCAAGGGTCACCACATGGGCGCTGGTAGCAATCCTGTCGCCGTACGAACTGTAGTTGCAGATTAATGAGATTGAAGTATTTGCTGCGTCGTACGAATCAGCAGTCGGTCACCGTTTGTCGTACTGAGGCGTGTCTTTCGGTAGAGGTATAGCCGGTCCGGGTTCAGCTTCGAATCGGCGCCCAACGCGATGGTCGTTCTCGTGCCGGCGCTCGCTCATCGCGCCAATCCCGGCCTTAACAAAACGGGAACTTCAGATGAGAAGGGACACTTCGTGATTCGCGGAGGGGCCGCCAGGTTGTATACCGTCTTCGCCTGGGAAGCTGGAACGAGCTTACGGAGGCACGCGGATGGGTTACGAGTTTGTTGTTTTCGTGATCATCGTGTTCATCATCACCTGCGTGGCTGCAACGAAGTGGATTTAGTGGTCTCATCAGGGAATTCAAACTGAAGGATCGCGCTGAAAGGAACATACACCGTGCGCTTATGTACGGTCTCTGTGATTGGCCCCCCAGTCCTAGGATCGGTGTATTCAGTACGAACGACTTCAATGACAAAATGGTCCGCAGCCACAAGGGTGATAGTTCCGCTTTCGCCCGCCTGCTGTTTAACGAAAGTAACGCTGATGATCTTTCCTATGTGTTTGGATAGTATCGACTCAAGGTTTTCCATGGGGACGGCATTCTAGCCGACGTTGCTCCACACGTCCATAAACGACGATCCCGTTTTTCGGGTGCCCGTCGTAAGTTATCGACGCGTGAACCCCGGTCCCAAAACCCTGATTGAAAGAAAAAATTAGGAAAGCGGAGAGGGTGGGATTTGAACCCACGGTGGAGTTACCCCCACTCCGGTTTTCGAGACCGGCCTGTTCAGCCGCTCCAGCACCTCTCCGGATCGAGTGGACGGAATATTCTACTACGACGTCCTACTCCTTCGGCTTCAGCTTCAGCGAAACCGAATTAATGCAGTACCTCAGGCCTGTAGGCTTGGGGCCATCGGTAAACACATGGCCCAGGTGTGCGCCGCAGTTCTTGCACATCACCTCTGTGCGTGTCATGCCATGGCTGCGGTCGGTGTCTTCCTGCACCTTGTCCTGATCGGTGGGCTGGTAGAAACTGGGCCAGCCGCTGCCGGAATCATACTTCGTGTTGGAGTCGAACAGTTCGGCGCCGCAGCAGGAGCACGTGTAAACTCCCGGCGTTTTGGTCTGGTAGTATTCGCCTGTAAAAGGGCGCTCGGTGCCTTTCATGCGACAGACGTTGTACTGGTCCGCGGTAAGTTCCTTCTTCCACTCTTCGTCAGTTTTTACGACTTTCTTTTCCATATAAAAAACTCCTGCAGAAGCTGACGGCATTCGGCTTCCCGCACGCCGGAGACAACTTCTGGCTGATGGTTCAATCGTGGGTCCGAAACCACATTGTAAATGGATCCGGCCGCGCCGGCTTTCGGATCGTAAGCGCCAAAAACAAGCCGAGCGATTCGGGCATGCACGATGGCTCCCGCGCACATGACGCACGGCTCAAGCGTACAAACCAGGGTCATCCCTGTCAGACGATAATTTCCAATGCCGCGGGCGGCGTCGCGCAAAGCCATGATTTCCGCATGACCTGTCGGGTCGTGGGAGGAGATGGGATGATTGTAGCCCCGCCCCACGATGGTGCCGTCCGCTGCGACAACCACTGCACCCACGGGCACTTCCCCCGCCCGCAGGGCCGTTCGCGCCTGCTCGAGAGCCTGCCCCATCAATTCGTCATCCACCCCCGCATGTTAAACTATCGAGCGATGAAATCGCTCCGGGGTCTTTGGCTCGCACTCTTCATGCTTCTCCCTTTGCCGGGCTGGAGCCAGGGTGTGCGCATGTCCGCCGATTTCCTCCCGCTCGACGTCGGCAAGCACTGGACCTACGACGTCACCAATGAAGCGGGGACCAGGCTCGGTCAGATCAGTTTTGCAGTCGAGGATTACACCATCGTCTCTGGATCCAGCTTTTACGTCCTGAGTGAGTTTCCATTCTCTGTCGAGACAGGCCCACCGATTCGGTTTATCCGATACGATCGGGGAGAAAGGTATTTCATCAGAAAAGCCGGGGACAACGAAGGGCCGTTATTCCTCGATGACAGCGCAACAACCGAAGTGATCGATTCGGACTCTTCCGGTGCCCCTCAGAAGTTCGTTCTCCGCATGGATGACCTGTCGCTGACGTTTCAGCGCGGCGTGGGCATTGTCGAAGCACGAATGAAGCGATCCGGAACGCCTGTGATCGCGAAACTGGTTACCGCACCGGCTGCACCGACGACACGGCCTGCCGGGCCGACGGCAACAAATCCCAACGATAAGGCGGTCGTGATTCCACCTCCTGTTGCTCCGATTCGACGAGAGCCGCCGGTCGCGTCGGTAAGCGAGGATAATCCTCGTGTGGCGGTTACCGCGAGTCCGACAGCGGACGGGTATCGCTTTGTTCTGACCGTCACGAATACATCCAACAAACTCCTGCCCCTGAGGTTCACTTCCGGACAGACGTATGATTTCGTGATCCGTGACACGCTGGGAGACCGGGAAGTGTGGCGATGGTCGAACGAAAACTTCTTCACGCAGGTCATCCGCAATGAATCTATCCGGGCCGAAGGCAAGTGGCAGTTTGACGTGACGTGGAACCGGAAGGACAACGATGAGAAGCCCGTGCCCGCGGGTGCCTATCGACTTACAGCAATCGTGACATCGTCGCCGTTACTGCAGGTCTCGATACCGCTGAATATTCCATAGCGTGTTCCCCTGTGAGCGCAGTGCATTTTCGAACTCGCGTGGCTGCTGCCCTCGCGGACCTGCGTGTTCGTTCCGCGTTTCGAATTCTTGCGGAGCGCGAAGCGGAGATCGAGTCGGAACAGATCCGGCTTACGCTGGTGCCTGCGCCTCCGTTTCATGAAGAAGCAAGGGCGCGTCATCTTGCGGATGCTTTCCAACTACTCGGATTCTTCCCGTCCCTCGATACAATCGGCAACGTCATTGTTCGGTACGAAAGCTCCGGCGCGAATCCGCTAATCGTTGGAGCACACCTCGACACCGTTTTCCCAGCCGATACGAAACTCGAACTGCGCAGGACAGGCCGCGTGCTGCATCTTCCCGGCATTTCCGACAATGGCGCGGGACTCGTTGCGCTGCTCTGGCTGTTCCGCGCTGCAAAGGAAGCCGGCCTGCGGTTTCGGCGACCTGTCTGGGGCGTTGCCAATGTTGGCGAAGAAGGGGAAGGCAATCTTCGAGGTGTCCGGCATCTCTTCAAGACAAGACCGTGGGGCGACGGAGACTGCGAGTTCATTGCGGTTGATGGAGCCGGCATCCAGCGCATCCTGAACCAGGCAGTAGGCAGCCGCCGATTTCGCATTCAGATGACGGGACCCGGTGGGCACAGCTGGACGGATTTCGGCGCTCCCAATCCCATTCATGGCATGGCGGAGGGAATTGCGAACTTCGTGCGAGCGCGATCTGTGCCTGAAGCCTCTTTCAATGTAGGCATAATCCGCGGTGGCATTGGCGTGAACTCCATTCCACGGGAGGCCTCAATCGATGTGGACCTTCGCGCAACGTCGCTCTCGCCGCTTGAAGGACTGCACGAGCGTCTCGCTCGCGCGATGCGGGAAAGCGCTTCAGCCGGGGGACTGCAATTGCAGATCGAATCCATTGGGGAACGGCCGGTGGGGCAGACATCGGAGAGCTCCGACCTCGTGCGGGCGGCGCTGGAAACAACTCGGATACTCGGGGTGAATGGTCACCTCAACACGGGGTCCACGGACGCAAATCTTCCGATGTCGCTCGGGATTCCGGCGATTTCAATCGGCGCGGGAGGAACTGGCGGCGGCACGCACACCGGGGATGAGTGGTTTGACCCTGCAGGGCGCGAGACTGGCCTGCAGCGATTGCTGGCTTTGGTTGCCGTCCAGGCAGGATTGGAGTAAGGCTTTGGGCATGCGAACTCCCCTCCTCGGTGAGGGCAGGAATATTGTTGCCTGACAACAGGGAGTGGGATTTTGAAAATGGACGATCGGGCAACTCAAACCCGAAATTGCAAAATCTAAAAATGGACTAGCAGCCAGAAGATTGCCGGTCCAGTTTGAGATTTTTGCAATTTCGGGTTTGAGTTGTCCGACCGTTCATTTTCAAAATCCCTTAAAACGGCTTTCTTGTCAGGCAAGTATGTTACTGCCCTCGGTGAGGAAGGGAATCTACTAGGCTAGCCCGGTGCCGCGGCCCAGTGAAAAGAGAATTCCCTTGAGGTAGGCGTCCAACTCCGCACGCTCCACATTCTTTCGAATCACTGTGGAAAGTTCTGTCTCGGGATCGTCAATAAGCCGAGCGATTCCCGCGATCATCTCCTGAATGCGTTCGACTTCCACATCGATAGCCTGAGTATTGATCCCATGGTTGTTGTTGGAACTGACCCCCTTACCGTCGGACTTTGCCAGCTTCACGCGCTCTTCTTCGAGAGCCGACGTGACATTTCGCAATTCATCCGAGAGCTGCGTCTTCTCCTGAATCATCGCCTGCATGCGCTGGTCGTATTGCTGTCGAAGCTGCTCCACGATTTCGGAATTCACGGAGTCTCCGCCCGCTGGGGGATTGCCGTCGAGTTTCTTCAGCTTCTCCCGCGCCGCAGTCAACTCTTCATTCAGTTTGGCAAGCTCGGCGGAATACTGCTGTTTGGCTGCTGCTGCTACCAGGCGGGCTTCGGCCTGAGCGCTCTGATATTCCTGTTTTATTTTTGAGATCTTTTCAGACTCCAGTTGCAACTGCTGAGTCGCGGGTGGAGCGCCTTGCCGCACCTTGTCCAGTTCGCGCGAAAGCTTCTCCTGTTGGGCGGAAGCTTCTCGAACCTGCTTCTCAAGTACGGCGCGTTCCTTACCGGCTGCTGCTCTGGCCTCATCGGCCTGGCCGGCGGCCTGTTTCGCTTCGGCGCGCGCACTTCGAACTTCTTCTTTCAACCGCTCGATCTCGGCGGACTGAATTTCTTTTGCTACGACCGGCGACTGTCGGACCTTATCCAGCTCACGTTCGAGTTTCTCCTGGGCTTTAGACGATTCTCGAAGCAGCCGTTCAAGACCGGAGCGTTCCTTCTCCGACTTCTCGAGTTGATCTCTCAGTGCGCTAAGTCCTTCGGACGGTCCTGACGGTGCGCTGGGCTGCGCCGCAGCCGCCTCTCGAAGTTGCCGCTCCAGGTTGGCACGCTCTCTCTCGGATTTTTCAAGTTGATCCTTCAGGGCGCTGAGCTCTCCGGGCGATATCTGCGGACCGGCGGGCTGTGCCGGAGTTTTAGACAATTCTCGAAGTTGTCGTTCCAGGTTGGCGCGTTCTTTCTTGCTTTGATCAAGCTGAAGGGTCAACGCATCGAACTCGTCCTGCTTGAAGCGGGACTGGACCTTTAACTTGTCGAAGTCGTCGGCAAGCTTGTCTCGTGAACGCAGCGTTTCATCCAGCTTCTTCTCGAGCTGCTGAACAAACTCGTCATCGCGACGGGGCCCCGGCTTTTCTGTAGCAGGACGGCTTTCGGCAGCGGGGCGCCGAAGCTTTACAGTCTCGGCGACGAGCTTCAGCTTTTCCTGTTCCCAATTCGCCTTTGCCGCCAGAAGCGCATCTTCCGCCTGACGTTTCGCTTTCATCGCGTCGTCAAGCCGCGTTTCGTATCGTTCCTTTTCGACCTGGTTCGAGCGGAGAGGATTGTTCGAGCGCTCGATCAGATCCGCGATGCCGCGCTGCAGGCGGGAGATTTCAGTTTGAAGCTTCTCGCGCTCCCCTTCAAACGCTTGCTGGGCCCTCTTGACCTTCTCTTCTGCCGCTGCTTGGATTTTCGTAATTTCCTGCGGGTCTGCGGGCTTTCCGGCTTTCGGGTCCGGAGCCTTTCTGCGGACTTCCCGATTCTCGGCCAGCTTGGTTTCCAAGCGGTCAATTTCCGCATTCAGTCGCCGGCGCTCGGCACGCCATTTTTCAGAGGCGGACTCTATCTCCTCTTCGAGCTGCGATTTCTCGCGCTTCGCTTCCCGCAGTTTCGTCTCAAACTGCGACTGGATTTCCTCGTAGAGTTCTTTCCGCAGGTTTTCCTTATCCATCGCGGGGGGATTATAGCAAGGGGTCACGAATGCTATCCTTTCGCGGGTGTCCACTATTGAAGTCCGAAATCCGGCGACCGGACAGTTGACCGGGACCGTAGGACGTACGTCTCCTGAAGAGCTGGCGGGGCTGGCCGGTCGAGCGCGTGCAGCCCAGAAGGCCTGGCAGGGCACCTCCTGGTCAGGGCGGGCAAAAATCATTTCCAGACTCCACGATCTCGTTTTGGATCAGTCTGGCAGGGTTTTCGACAGGATACAGTCCGAGACAGGGAAGTGCCGTCGGGATGCCCTGGCCGAGCTCGTCACCGTTGCGGGAACCGCCCGCTATTACCTCACCCACGGGGAAGGCTTTCTCGCCGAGCGCCGAAAGCGGGGCGCCATTCCCCTGATTACCCGGTCGGTTCTCGACCACCGTCCTCACGGGCTGGTGGGGCTGATCACGCCCTGGAATTATCCGTTCCTGTTGACCATGGGAGACGCCATTCCTGCACTTCTGGCAGGGAACGCGGTCATGATCAAGCCGTCAGACTTTACGCCGCTTTCTGCAGCTCTTGGCAAGGAGCTTTTTGTCGAAAGCGGCCTGGACCCGGATCTTCTCCAGATCGTTCAGGGTGGGCCGGAGGTCGGCACTGAACTTATCCGTCATGTGGACTACCTCGCCTTCACCGGAGGAACTGTGACGGGGCGGAAAGTTGCCATCGCCGCCGCAGAACGGCTGATCCCGTTCTCGCTCGAACTTGGCGGGAAGAACCCGATGGTTGTCTTAAATGATGCGCCGCTGGAGCAAGCCGCGGCTGCGCTTGTTGCGGGAGCTTTTTCAAATGCGGGGCAGACCTGCATAGCGATTGAACGCGTCTACATCGAGGCGCCGGTGTTCGATCGGTTTGCAAAGCTGGTTGCCGACGGCGCCGGCCAGATGAAAGTCGGATGGTCGCAATCCTTCGATCTCGATATGGGGAGCATGATCCACACCGCGCACGCCGCCAAAGTGCAGGAACGCATTGATGCCGCGGTCCGCGCCGGCGCATCAGTCCTGACGGGCGCGCGCCGTCGATCGGATCTTGGCGATGCGTTTGTCGAGCCGACAGTGCTGACTCATGTCCAGCCCAAAGACCCAATAGCGGTGGAAGAAACGTTCGGGCCCGTTGTGTCACTTCATCCGGTGAGCAGCCGCGAGGAGGCGATTGCGCTGGCAAACGATTCGCCCTACGGACTGAATGCTTCCGTCTGGACTCGTGGAAGCGGGCCTGCGATGGCCGTCGCGCGGGATATCGAATCAGGTTCGGTTGCGATCAACTCGTCCCTGATGATCTACAACGCGTTCGACCTGCCGATGGGAGGAATCAAACAAAGCGGAATCGGCCGCCGGCACGGGGAGCGCGGGATTCTGCGCTACACCCAGGAGCAAAGCATCGCGCGAAGTTTCGCGGTGGGAGGCGGATATGACCGAATGCTTACGGGCGTGCGAAGTGACAGCGCGGTGAGAACGATGCTGAAGTTTGTGAAATTGTGGCGAAGGATACCCGGGCTCCGGTAGGGAGAGAATTTGAAAATGGACAGTCCTGCATTGGCCTGAGGATCCCTCACCCGGCCCTTCGGGCCACCCTCTCCCGGGGGGAGAGGGAATGACCTGCAAACTGTCCCTCTCCCTCCGGGAGAGGGGTGGCCCGAAGGGCCGGGTGAGGGATCCTCAGGCCAATGCAGGACTTTCCATCTTCAAATTCTTCCAAAGTCCTACCGCATTCCCTGCGACTCGACGGCATCTCGGTAAACCTTATAGAGAAGGTCAAACTCCGCGATGCTCTTTCGCAGGATTGCGGCGAGGTTCGGCAGGTCGAACGGATTCACCACGACATGAACGCTCTGCGCGAAAGCCTGCATGGCGTCGAGCGTCTTGAAGGATTCACCGATCAGGCAAACGAAGGAGAAGCGGCGTTGCGCCATCGGCAGTGTCGCGAGGTAGGCCAGCAGCGCGTTGGATCGCAGCGAGCTTCCTGCAAAACTATCCTGAAGCATGACAACGTCATAAGCCGTGTACCGCATGCGTTCGATCGCCATCTCCGATGTTTCCGCCACGTGCGACTTATAGCCCATGCCTTTCAGCGTGGACCGCACGGATTCTGTCGTCAGCGGATCGGTGCAGACAAGGGATGTCTTGTCGCCCAGTTCGAAGAAATCCATTCTGGAGAGTTCTGAAGTGCTCATTTCCTTTTTCCGTATTGGAGATCCAGTGTGAGGCCGCCGGCTGTCGCGGTCTGACCCTTGATCTTCTTAATCCTATCGATGCCCCGCGAGACCACTCCCTTGTTCGAGCAATACAGCAGGGCAGTCTCTTCTGTGACGAGACCGTTCTCGTAGAGCTCAAGGACCGCCGTGTCGAAGGTCTTCCATCCAAACGTCGCTGAAGCCTCGATGATTTCGTAAAACGTCTTTCCTTCGGCTTCTCCATGTTCGATGGAGTCTTTGACACGAAGACTGTTGCCCATGATTTCGAGTGCGGCCACGCGACCACCTCCGATACGAGGGAGCAATCGCTGTGAAACGATCCAGCGGAGCGTCTCCGCCAGGCGGATGCGAATCTGATGTTGTTCTTCGTTGTCGAACATGCCAACGATGCGGTCGATCGTCTGTCCTGCGTTGATGGTATGCAGGGTGCTCATCACGAGATGCCCGGTTTCTGCGGCGGCGAGTCCGATTTCCACTGTTTCGCGGTCGCGCATTTCTCCGACGAGGATGACCTTGGGCGCCTGGCGCAAAGCGGCGCGAAGGCCCGCTGCAAAGTTGCTGAAGTCGCTTCCCATCTCGCGCTGGTTGAACGTCGCTCTTTTCTGCTGATGGACAAATTCGACAGGGTCTTCAAGCGTCACGATGTGGATCGGCCGGCTTTCGTTGAGCTCATTCAGAAGCGCAGCCAGCGTTGTGGACTTACCTGATCCGGTTGCGCCGGTGACGAGGATCAGCCCTGTCTTTTCCTTCGTCATTTCATGAAACACCGGCGGCATGTTCAGTTGTCCCAGCGTCGGAATATCCGTGGTCAATCGACGCAGGATAATGGTGTAGTGGCCGCGCTGCGTGAAGATGTTGACGCGGAAGCGCGCACGATAGCCGAGCGCAAAGGAACAGTCGCAGGATCCTGTCTCGATCAGATCGCTGGTCAGCCGGCGGTTCCTGCTGAGGAGCTCAAGCGCGATCATCTCCGTTTGAAACGGTGTCAGCCGGTCAATCGGCGGATCGATCCTGACGGGGTTCAGTTCTCCATAAGCCTCGATCTGTGGAGGTTTTTCGACCGTGAAATTCAGGTCCGACACATCCTTGTGTGAGTCGAGCATCGTCGCAAGGATGTAATCCAGTTCAGCCTTGGTCATTGCCACTCCTCCGGTGGATTCTTCAGCATCGCGCGGAACTTGGTCTTGTCGATGGCTCTTGAGTAAGCGTCTTCCGGGCTGATCATTCCCTTGTTCAGCACATCCAGAATTGCGTCGTCGAGCGTCTGCATTCCGTGCTTCTTGCCGACCTGCAGCATGCCCGGAATCTGATAGGTCTTTGCTTCGCGGATCAGGTTTGCGATTGCGGGTGTGACGACCAGCACTTCCAGGGCTGCGACGCGGCCTTTGACGTCAATACGCTTCATCAGGTTCTGCGCAACAACACCTTTAAGCGCTTCCGAGAGTGTGTTTCGAATCTGGTTCTGCTGGCCCGCCGGGAAGACGTCGATCACGCGGTCGATGGTTTTGGCGGCGCTCGGCGTGTGCAGCGTTCCGAAAACCAGGTGGCCCGTGGCGGCAGCCGTGAGCGCGAGTTCAATCGTTTCGAGATCGCGCATTTCACCGACCATGATGATGTCGGGGTCTTCGCGCAGTGCGCCTCGCAATGCTGCAGCGAACGACTTGGTGTGCAGGCCGACCTCGCGATGGTTTACAAGACATCCCTGGCTCTTGTGCACGAACTCGATGGGATCTTCGACGGTGATGATGTGGTCCTTCCGCGTCTTGTTTGCGTAGTCCACGATCGCCGCCAGCGTTGTGGACTTGCCGCTGCCGGTTGGCCCCGTCACGAGAACGAGTCCCTTATGCAGGTCGCCGAACTTTTTCATGATGGGAGGAAGTCCGAGCTGCTCGGTCGTGAGTACTGTTGAGGGGATCTGCCGGAAGACTGCCGCAACCCCGTACTTCTGGTTGAAGAAGTTGGCGCGGAACCTTGCCATCCCGGGAATTTCGTAGCCGAAATCGATGTCGCCGGTCTCTTCGAATATCTTGACTTTGTACTCGGGGGCGATCTCATAAAGCATCGCCTTGAGAGCGTCGTTTTCCAACGGGGGATGGTTGATGCGCTCCAGGTCCCCCCGAACGCGCACGATCGGCTGAGAGCCTGAAGTAAGGTGCAGGTCCGAGGCACCCACCTCCATCATGAGGTTGAAAAACGCGTCGATCTTTGCCATCAGCCCTCCCGAACAATTGCTCCTGGGCGAACGAGGCCCGGGTCAGGGAATTACGTTCGGCTGGGGTCAAAAATCCGTCAAGACTTGCTTTGCTTTTCCTTGCAGTTGATGCAGACGCGGGTCCAGGGAACGGCGTCCAGGCGGGCAGGTTTGATGTCTTCTTCACAGTCCATACAGATGCCGTAGGTCCCCTGGTCCATCCTGTGGATAGCTTCTTCGATGGCCCTCAGGACCTTCGTGTCGGTCTGTTTCAGCGCCAGATGGACGTGGAGATCGCTTTCCTGACTCGACTGATCGATCCAGTCGCCGCTTTTCGAGCCCGGTTCGGTTGTAGGCTGTCGCAGGGGAGTGGAGGCGAGAAGCTCATCCCGCTTCTTCTCGAGGACGTTTCGGTACCTGCTCAGTTCAGATGGCTCCATAAGTTCGAACGAAGCAGTCTAGCACCAGGACCGGAGTTCTGAAAAGACCAGCTCCCGGGCAGCCGCTGGGTCGCATCCGGCCAGTCGGGCGTTCGAAAGGCCCCCCAGCCAGTTCTGAACCTGACGCTCGATTTCGTCTTCAAGAACAACAGGATACGCGACATAGAAGCGTTGCCGCAGCGTCTCGAGGTCCGCTGGAGTGGCTTCCAGGGCAAGGAATTCCCGGACGAAAGGAAGCGCTTCCCGGCGGACATCCTCGGCTTTGAGGTACTCCTCACGCCACCGCTGGACCTTGTCCTCGACGATGTCTCGAATCTGAAGGCGATGCTGGTAGGTGAGGGTCTCATCCTCGATTGTCTTGAGGTCGATTCCGGCGAGTGCCGCCGACAGGGCCTCGTCAGTCTGCTCGGCGGTCAATCCAAAGTCATAGGGAAGCAGATTGGTTCGGATATAGGTATCCACGGCGCGTATCCGGCGCTCCCGCTGCTGCTCCGGCGTGGGCCCTCCGAAACCACGGAAGAACTGCCGTCTTGAAATCGCCATGCCCGGAAGATAGCACAGGCTATAATCCTTGGTTCGAGGAAGCACACGATGAGCGATGGACGAGCCTTTGTCGAACAACTACAGAAGTATGTCGCGGAGAGACTGTCCAGTCTCGACCTGCTCAAGGACGACGAGCCCGGATCCGCCGATCGATCTGAAGTGGTCCGCCGGCTCAAGGTTGCGCTGAAGAATGAACTGGAAGCCGCGGAGCTGGCGGCATACTGGATCCCATCCACGCCTGAAGTAGACGTGAAACTGGCGCTTGCCCGGCAGGCAGGGGACGAAGCGCGGCACTACCACCTCATCGAGAAGCACCTGGGCTCGATGGGCGTTGACCTGGCGGGGTTTAACCCGGCGGCAGAGGGCTACGGGCCAATGTACACGCTGCTCCGGGGATTCGATTCGACGGTGGAGCGTCTCGCCGGAGCGCATTTCACCAGGGAAGCTCTGGCGCTGAAGAAGAACGAACAGTTCATGGAGTTCTGTGAGCGGTCCGGTGAGAAGGGAACCGCAGAACTTTACAGGGAGCACATTCAGCCGGACGAAGGATGGCACGTGGATATCGGGCACCGTTTCCTGACACGCTATGCGAGTTCGGAACAGGAACAGGCGAAGGCGCGGCGTGCCGTAGAGGCGGTTCTGGATCTTGCAGTAAAGGTACAGCGGAAGCAGTTCGAGGAAATGAAACTGAGCCACGCGCCGGGCTGTTAGGGCGGATCCACATGGCCTGAAGATCCCACGCCGGATCGCATTTTCGAGGTATCGAGCATTGATGAAAAAAGTTTTCGTGGTTCTCTTTCTTCTACTGCTGTTGGCGGGCTGCGATCAGAACGTTGAGCGAGTCAGCGGTGGGGAACGACTCGAAGACGCGCCCCCCATCCAAGTTGATCCTGACGCTCGTCCACTCGCCACACCCGCTGCACCGCAACTGACAGGCGATGCAATCCCGGGAATGGAAGGCAAGATCCCACCGTTCGTGAAGGTGTTCTTCATGCATCAGTTCGTTGAGGCGCTTTACAGCGTTCCGAAGAACAAACACCCGAATCCGAAGTGGGAGTCCCCGCTCAAGGATCCGGACAACGGACGCGTGTGGTGTACCGACTGCCACGGCGACAAGTTCAACTTCGCCGCTATGCCGAAGCAGCGCTTTTCGCAAAACGACGTCTTGGAGAAGGACCACGAATTCATGGTCGACTTAATGACGAAGTGGGTTGAGCGCCTCAACAGCGATAAGTTCGGCGCGAAGATGAAACTAAAAGGTCCCGTTCAGTGCCTTACTTGCCATGAGACGGATCCACGGAAGGGATAAGAGCGGAAATTTGAAATTTTGAGATTGGAAAGTCCTGCATTGGAAAATCCAAAAGTGGAAAGCTCAAATTGGACTGGATTAGCGTGGTCCAATCTAAGGTCTCCACTTTTGGATTTTCCAATGCAGGACTTTCCAATCTCAAAATCTTAAACAACGGTATCGTCCGGCAGCACTCCATCCTTCGGCACAATAACAATCCCATCCCGGATGTAGTACCCGTCGCCATCGAACTCCTGCGTTCCGGCTTCATTGAGAATCCGGACGTTCCGACCGATGTGGGCATTCTTGTCAACGATGGCCTTGCGCACGACGGATCCCTTGCCGATACCGACGTTGGGAATTCCCATCTGCCAGTCGTAAGCGCGATCTTCGTCGTCTTCGTAATAGTCGGCGCCCATGACCAGCGCCTGATCGAGCACGACATCCTCACCCACGACGGCGCGGATTCCCACGATCGAACTCGTGATGCTCGCGCCCTGCAGCAGCGATCCCTCCGCGATGATCGAGTCCTTGATATTGCAGCGTTCGATCCGCGATGGAGGAAGAAAACGGCCGTGTGTGTAGACGGGAGCCGACATGTCGTAAAAGTCAAAATGCGGCGCGGAACTGGTCAGGTCGATGTTTGCCTTGTAGAACGCGCCAACGGTGCCAAGGTCTTCCCAGTATCCGTCGAAGAGATGCCCGTAAGCGTTGTAGCGCTGGATGGCCATGGGGATCACCTGATGGCCAAAATCGATCGCTGAGGGATCCGACAACAGGTCCATCAGGACACCACGTCGAAACAGATAAATTCCCATTGAAGCCAGATACGGCCGCTGTGCCGCCTGACGCGGGTTCAGGCCAAGCGCCACGGTGTCGGTCCGCATCTCGCGGAGGGCATCCCCGGTGGGCTTCTCGCGGAATTGAGTGATGCGGCCGCTGGCATCCAGTTTCAGCAGGCCAAGTGATGAAGCCTGGTCCTCGCTGCGTGGAATCACGCACACAGTGACGTCGGCGTTCTTCTGCCAGTGATTCTCGACGAGTTTCTGATAATTCATGCGGTAGAGCTGATCTCCGGCAAGGATCAACTGGTAGTCGTCGTTGCGTCCGGTGAAGCGATGCAGGTGCTGCCGCACGGCATCGGCGGTTCCCTGAAACCAATCGCGATTCTGCATTGTCTGCTCGGCGGCGAGCACTTCGATGAAACCTTTGCTGAACTGATCGAAGCGATATCCGAGCGCGATGTGCCGGTTGAGCGACGCCGAATTGTACTGGGTGAGCACAAACATCCGGTTCAATCCGGAATTGATCGAATTGCTTATCGGAATATCGATAAGTCGATACTTCCCTCCCAGCGGAACCGCAGGTTTTGAACGATCGCTCGTCAGCGGAAAGAGACGCTTGCCGGCTCCTCCGGCAAGGATAATGGAGATCACATGTGAGTAGTCTTCGCGCTGCTTCCGCACCATGAGGGCCATGATACACTACCCCGGTTTATGCGCGAGTTCGTGCGTTCCCTCCTGGATTCCCCCAGAGACGTGCTCTTCCCGATCATGCATGTGCTGACCGTTTTCCTGCTCGGCTTGCTGATCCTGCGATTGATCGATTCTCTGTTGAAGCGCATCGCCAGAATTGCACCAACGGACGCGACTCATCTCCACAGGATTAACCACCGAACAGAAACGCTGCGCCATTTTGTTCGCAGCCTCGGCAGGAGTGTTCTGGCGGCCACCATTGTCATCATGATCCTGTATGAGGTTGGATTGGAGGGCACCCTTTCCACTCTTCTGGCGGGTGCAGGAATTGCCAGTCTGGCCATCGCCTTTGGAGCTCAGAGCCTCGTCAAGGACGTGATCTCCGGATTCTTTGTGCTGATCGGCGATCAGTACGGCGTTGGAGAGAGCGTTCGAATCGGCACGCTGGAAGGCGTCGTGGAGGAAATGACACTACGGGTGACTGTCCTGCGCAATGCCGACGGGGAGATACACGTAATTCCCAATGGGTCCGTCCAGACTGTTACCGTTTTGTCTCGAGACTGGCGACGCGCCCTTGTGGACGTTGAGGTATCGCCGAAAGAGGAATTGGGACGTGTCTTTGGCGTGCTCGCGGGAATTAACGATACGCTTTCCAAGAACCTCAGTGACGGCATCATCGACAGGCCTCAGATCATCGGTATCGAGAAGCTCACCGGAAACGGCATCACGATCCGGCTTGCCGCGAAGACCTATCCCGAGAAACAGGGCGAAGTCGCGCTTCAATGGCGGCTAAAAATTAAGGAAACGTTCGACCGGGAGGGGATTCGGCTTGCGGAGAGCCTCAGGATTGTGTCCTGAGGCTCTCAGGATTCTTCGACGGAACTAGAGTCCGAGTTCGGCCTTCTTATCAGCGATCAGCTTTTCCGAGCCTTCCATGGACTTGTTCTTATTCTGGTAGAGGCTATCGAAGAGCGGTTTGGCCTGCTCCGTGTAGGGGCCGCCAATGGCGACGGCCTTGGCGAGAGAATCCAGCGCCGCGTCCCGCAGTTCCAAGGCCTGCTTTTGTGCGCTCTCCTGTTTTGCCATCGCAGCATCCTGCTCCGCCTTATTCGAAGCGGCCGCTGCCTTCAGCATCGCGGTATTGGCATCCTGTGCTGTCTTGACTGCCTCACCCATGAGGTTGACGCTCGCGAAACCGTGCCGGTATTGCGCCTCCTGGTTTTTCGGATTGTCTTTCAGCATGAATTCGATGTGCTCTCGAGCGTCTCCATATTTTCTCTGCGCGAACAGCGGCAGCGCCACGATGCCGTGGAGGCTCGCAATCTGCTTGTTATAGACCTCAGGAGCGATGTTATCAGGCTTCTTCTGCGCTAATGCACGCAGGGCGTAATCGAATGCCTTTTCGGGAGTTCGGAGCCCTGCCCGAGCCATGAAAGAAAGGGATTGGTAGTGATTCGGGTCGGCTTCGATTGCAGCCTCTCCAAAGTCCGCTGCCTTCTCGATGTTGCCTGCGGTGTACGCAACCAGCGCCGCCTGCCCATAGATCTTCGTCTTTGCAGCAGCATCGGGTGAAGGCGGCGCCTTTTTGTACTCTTCGGCGAAGGGAACGATTTTGCCGGTGTCGTTGTTCTTAAGCCAGAGATCAACAAGGTCGCCGTCCGCGGCAGGACGACGGGTGGAGGTCGGATACTTCTTGATGAAGGCTTCCATCCCGTCCGCCTTCTTCTTCTGGTCCTTCTGGTCCAGAACGGCTTGCCAATCCTTCGCCTCGTTGCCCTGGGGCAAAGCCGGCAGGGCAAACGCGAAAACAAAGGTTAGGTAAAGTGCAATCCGGCTAAAGCCCCTCAACGTAATCATGGTCCTCTCCTGTGCTTAGTTGCCGAGCTGGCTTTTCTTCTGTTCGATCATGCGGTTGATATTCTCCGGAGTGCCGTCCGGCGTTCCTTCGAATATCTTCTGCAGTTCCTGTTTCGCCTGCGTTCCGGCATCGCCGCCAATGGCCGCCGCTCTTGCGAAAGCATCAGCGGTCTCGTCACGTTTGTCGGAAGCGACCTTCTCGGCGCCCTGCATTGCAGCTCTCAGCTCGTCGAGTACAAGCTGATCTGCGGTGCGGTTGGCGTTGTACTTGTCAACGGCTTCGTTGTACTTCTTCGACAGGTCGATCAGAGCGGCTCGGTGGGAAAGTCCAATCCAGTACCAGGCATAGCTGTCCTTCGGATTGAGCTTGATCGCTGCCTGGCATTCCGAAATCGACTCCTGATACTTGTTCTGGTTCAGGAGCATCAGGCAGGTGGTTTCGCGGAGCTGCACCTGGATCGGATTCCATTGAGCATCCGGCACGCCTTGCGGCCTGGGCTGATCGAGCGCTTTCTTGGTGACTTCCAGTGTCCGTGTGATCTGCGCATCTTTCTGTGGATTGTTCTGAGGCAGGTTTTGCGACAGAACGCCGGACAGTGTGATCAGCGCGTTGAAGTTGTTCGGGTCGTTTTTAAGGATCACTTCCGCGATCTGAATCGTCCGCGGGTTGTTCTTTGAATTGGCGGCAGCAATCAGAGCGATCTGAGTGTATTGCTGTTTTTCCGCATCGGTAAGCTTGGGGCCGAGAGTACCCATGCGATCGTAGGACTCGAGAACTTTTACCCAGTTCCCCGCGTTCGCGTATCCCAGATACATCATCTTGAAGACGTGAGTCAGGGCAATGGGGTCTGCCTCCTTGTGATCCACAAAGAATTTCTCGGCGCTAGCAGCCTTCTTTGCATGATCTTTCTCGTCATACACGACCATGTAGTCCGTGTATTCCTTATTGTCCTTCCATTTGGGCTCCTGTTGAGCAGCAGAGGGTGCCTGCGCCTGCGCCAAAGCCGGAGATGTGAGAGCGCCAATCAGCAATACTGGCAATGCCCAATTCGCGATTCTCTTCATTTCAAACCTACCTCCCGAGTAAGTGGCCCGATTCTAGTCCGAAAGTCATTCTCGCCGCAATTCAATCGTAATACTCCAGACTCTGCAGCCCTGTGAGCAAGATTGAGGACATGAAAAGTCGAGGACGGGGTGCGGTGAGGATGGCTGTTTACAAACTATAACTGATTCTAATCTGGATTATCCGGCTGAGCCAATCCATAGATAAATCCCTGCTGGCCCTGGCCATTTCCTTCCCCGCCGCCTCAGCCCGGCCTCCAGTCTGAAGGCCGGGCTGAACGGTCTTTTTAAAGTTTCTGCAGTTCCACTTCCGCCTGCTTCCCGGCTTCGCCACCGATCACGGCAGCCTTCTTGAAAGCATCAACGGTTTCGTCGCGCTTGTCGGAAGCAATCTTCAAGGCCCCCTGCATCGCCTCTCTCAGCTCGTCCAGGACGAGCTGGCCTGCGGTGCGGTTGGCATTGTACGTGTCAACGGCTTCCTTGTATTTGTTCTGGAGATCCATCAGGGCGGCACGATGGGACAATCCGATCCAGTACCACGCATACCCATCCTGTGGATTGATTTTGATCGCCGCCTGGCATTCGTCAATGGACTCCTGAAACTTGCTCTGGTTGAGAAGCATCAGGCATGCAGTCTCGTGGAGCTGCACCTGGAAGCCATTCCATTCAGCGTTGGTGTAGCCCTGCGGTCCGGTTTGAGCGAGCGCCTTTTTAGTGACTTCCAGTGTCCTTACGATTTGCGCATCCTTTTGAGGATTGGCTGCAGGAAGGGTGTTTGACAGGAAGCCGGACAGAGTGGTCAGCGCTCTAAAGTTATTCGGATTGGCTTTCAGGACAGTTTCCGCAATCTCAAGCGTCCTAGGATTGTTTTTCAAATTGATCGCAGCGATTAAGGCTATCTCCGTGTACTGATTCTTTTCCGCGTCGGTCAGTTTGGTGCCGAGAGTCGCCATTCGGTCGTAGGACTCGATAAGCTTTCCCCAGTTTCCTGTGTTCGCATAGGACAGATACATCTTCCTGAAGATATCCGTCATGGGAACGGGATCTGCATTCTTGTGATCCACAAAGAATTTCTCGGCGTTCGCAGCCTTCTTTACAAGATCGTTCTCGTCGTAGACCGCCATGTAGTCCACATATTCCTTGTCGTTCGTCCACTTGAAAAATGGTTGCGCAGGGGAAGCCTGCGCCTGGGCCATGGCTGGAGTTGCGAGAGCGCCAATCAGCAATAGTGGAAGTGCCCAACTCGCGATTGTCTTCATTTCAAACCTACCTCCGGGGGGATTTGCCCGATTCTAGTCCGAAGGGCGCTCTCGCCGCAATTTAGTCGTAGTACTCCATCCCGAGGTGCGTGATCATGTCCTCCCCCTTCAGATAACGGAGGGTATTCTTCAGTTTCATCAATTGAATGAACAGGTCATGCTCCGGGTAGAGTCCCGCTGCGGTCATAGGACTCTTGAAATAGAAACTCAGCCATTCCTGAATTCCGCGCATCCCGCAGCGTTGGGCAAGATCGAGGAACATGACGAGATCGAGGACGATGGGAGCGGCGAGGATGCTGTCTCTACAAAGGAAGTTGATTTTAATCTGCATGGGGTAGCCGAGCCAACCGTAGATATCGATGTTGTCCCACCCTTCCTTGTTGTCGCCGCGGGGCGGGTAGTAGTGGATCCTCACCTTGTGCGTAAAGTCTTTATAGAGGTCGGGATAGAGCTCCGGCTGGAGGATCTGATCGAGGACCGATAGCTTGCTCTCTTCCTTTGTCTTGAAGGAATCCGGGTCGTCGAGTACCTCGCCGTCGCGGTTGCCCAGAATATTGGTCGAGAACCAGCCGCTCAGGCCCAGCATTCTCGATTTGAGGCCGGGGGCCAGAATGGTCTTCATCAGGGTCTGACCGGTCTTGAAATCCTTACCGCAGATGGGGACGCCCTTTTCCTGGGCGAACTGCGTCAATGCCGGGATATCGACCGTGAGATTGGGGGCGCCGTTAGCGAAGGGAATGCCCTTGGAAATTGCCGCATACGCGTAAACCATGCTGGGCGCGATCGCGGGATCGTTTTCACGCATGGCCTTCTCGAAAGCCTCGAGGTTGGCATGGGCCGCCTCAGGCTTGAGGAAGACCTCCGTGCTGCCGCACCAGACCATGACCATGCGCGACAGGTTATTCTTCGCGCGAAACTTTTCGATGTCGTCCATGACCTGTTCGGCAAGTTCCATTTTGTTTTTGCCGGTCTTCACATTGGGCCCGTTGAGACGCTTCACGTAGTCCTGGCTGAAGACGGCCTTCCAGGGAACGATTTTTTCGATCTCCGGGCGCACCGATTCCAGGAGGCTCTTCTCGAGCACGCCCGCGTTTGAAGCGCTCTGGAAGCAGTTGTCGTTGTAGATATCCCAACCGCCAAAGACGAGGTCCTGAATGTTGGCGAGTGGAACGAAATCCTTGATGGCGGGCACGCGCTTATCGGTCCGCTTACCCAGGCGAATCGTTCCCATCTGCGTGAGCGAGCCGATAGGCTTCGCGATGTTTTTCTTTACCGCTTCGATACCAGCGATAAACGTGGTGCTGACTGCCCCAAGGCCTGGAATCAGCACGCCCAGCTTTCCAGCCGGCTCTTCGATCTTCACACCCTTACGAACCACACAACCTCCTTAGATTCCGTCACTTCGGGATGCTTCGCGTCGGTTCGTCCAACTGGCGACCAGGTAATCCCGATTCATGCGGGCTATGACTTCCAATTTAATATCTTTCGGGCAGACCGCTTCGCACTCTCCGATGTTGGTGCAGCTGCCGAACATTTCCTGCTTCACTTGCGTGACCATGTTGAGCGCACGTTCGTTCCGTTCGGGCTGCCCTTGCGGCAGGATGCCGAGATGGCTGATTTTCGCGCCTGTGAAAAGCGCTGCGGCGGCGTTGGGACACGCGGCGACGCAGGCCCCGCATCCAATGCAGGCTGCTGCGTCCATGGACCGATCCGAATACTTTTTCGGAATGGGAATCGCGTTCCCGTCGGGCGCGCTGCCCGTGGAAACGGAAACGAACCCTCCGGCCGCGATGATCCGATCAAACGCGCTCCGGTCCACGACGAGATCGCGAACAACCGGAAACGCCCTGGCGCGCCAGGGTTCAAGGTAGAGAACATCACCGTTCTTAAAGTGACGCATATGGAGCTGGCAAACCGTCGTGCCGGGCTGCGGGCCGTGCGCAACGCCGTTGATCATGAAGCCACACATTCCGCAGATCCCTTCGCGACAGTCGTGATCGAAAGCGACGGGTTCCTCGCCCTTCGCAGTGAGATCTTCATTGAGGACGTCGAGCATCTCCAGGAATGACATATGCTCGTTGGCCTCAACCGAATAGGGAACCATTTTCCCGGGCTCGCCGGAGCTCTTCTGGCGCCAGATGTGCAAGGTAAGTTTCATTTCTATTTGTAGCTCCGTTGCGAGGGATGAACGTAGTCAAACGCCAGCGGCTCTTTGTTGAGAATCGGCGCCTTGCCGGGCCCCGCATATTCCCATGCAGCCGCGTAGGAGTACTGGTCATCGTCGCGTTTGGCTTCACCGTCCGGAGTTTGAAACTCGTCGCGGAAGTGCCCTCCGCAGGACTCGTTGCGATGGAGGGCGTCCATGCACATCAGTTCGCCGAACTCCAGGAAGTCCGCCACGCGTCCGGCATTTTCCAGCGACTGGTTGAGCTCTTCGCCACTCCCCAGGATCGACACATTCTTCCAGAACTGTTCACGCAACTCAGGGATCTTTGCGATCGCTCGTTTGAGTCCTGCTTCGTTACGCGCCATCCCGCATTCATCCCACACCACCTTGCCGAGTTCCCGATGGAATGACGACACAGTTCGCGATCCCTTGATTCCCAGGAATCGCTTCGTCTGCTGCGCCACCGCAGCTTCGGCATCCCGCACCGCGGCATGGCTCTGATCAACTTTTTCCAGCTTCGTGCCGGCGAGATAATCGCCAATGGTATAGGGAAGCACAAAGTATCCGTCGGCCAGACCCTGCATCAGAGCGCTCGCTCCCAGACGATTGGCGCCGTGATCGGAGAAGTTCGCTTCGCCGATGGCATAGAGGCCGGGAATTGTCGTCATCAGGTTGTAATCCACCCACAGACCACCCATCGTGTAGTGGATGGCAGGATAGATCCGCATAGGGACTTCGTAGGGGTTTTCGCCCGTGATGCGCTCGTACATTTCGAAGAGATTGCTGTAGCGTTCCTTCACTCCCTGCTTGCCCAAACGCTTGATCGCGTCGGCGAAATCCAGGTAAACGCCCAGCCCCGACCCGACCCCCCGGCCTTCGTCGCAAACAGCCTTCGCAGCGCGAGACGCTACGTCGCGAGGTACGAGGTTGCCAAAGCTCGGATAGCGGCGTTCGAGATAGTAGTCGCGTTCCGCGTCCGGGATCTGACCTGGCGGTCGTGTGTCGCCTTTCTTCAGAGGAACCCAGATACGGCCGTCGTTGCGGAGGGATTCGCTCATCAGGGTCAGCTTGGACTGATAGTCGCCGCTGACCGGAATGCATGTGGGATGGATCTGTGTAAAACACGGGTTTGCCATTGCGGCGCCGCGTTTGTAGGCGCGCCATATGGCCGTGCAGTTCGAGCCCTTGGCATTGGTGGAAAGGTAGAAGACGTTTCCATAACCGCCAGTACCCAGAACAACAGCATCAGCGATGTGCGACTCGACTTTTCCGGTAACGAGATTCCTGGCAACGATTCCGCGCGCTTTCCCATCGACCACAATCAGATCCAGCATCTCTGTCCTCGGAAACATCTGAACTTTGCCGAGGCCGATCTGCCGTTCAAGCGCCTGATAGGCGCCGATCAGGAGTTGCTGGCCTGTCTGCCCGCGTGCGTAAAACGTTCGTGACACCTGGGCGCCGCCGAACGAGCGATTCGTCAACATCCCGCCGTACTCGCGCGCGAACGGAACGCCCTGCGCGACGCACTGGTCAATGATGTTCACGCTGATCTGCGCCAGGCGATAGACGTTGGATTCGCGCGCGCGGAAATCTCCGCCTTTCACCGTGTCGTAAAACAGCCGGTAGATGCTGTCGCCGTCATTCTGATAATTCTTGGCGGCATTAATTCCACCCTGGGCCGCGATGCTGTGGGCGCGGCGGGGTGAATCCTGAAAACAGAAACATTTGACGTTGTAACCGAGTTCGGCAAGTGTCGCTGCTGCTGAGCCGCCCGCCAGGCCCGATCCGACGACGATGATGTTGAACTTACGCTTGTTGGCAGGATTAACGAGCTTCAGATCGAACTTGTGCTTTTCCCAGCGTGTCTCTATGGGCCCTTCGGGACATTTCGACTTCAGTTCCATTTACGAGTTCCTCACAAGACCGGCCAGGACCGAGATCGGCACGGCGATGAAGCCGGCGATAAGCACCCAGGCAAAGACTCCCGAAAACTTTTTGATGAGCGGTGTGTATCGCGGATGACTGAATCCCACCGACTGAAACATACTCCAGATACCGTGACTCAAATGAAAGCCGACCAGAATCATCGCAATGATATAGAGGCCTGAAGCGATCGGGTTGCTGAAGGCGTTCACAACATTCTCAAAAGCGTGAAGCTCGACAAACTGCGGGTGGATCGTTCCCGTCGTCAGATGAAGAAGATGGCCAATTACGAAAAGAGCAATCACCGGCCCGCTGAGCATCATCGTCCGGGAACCGGTTGATGCCTGGACGTTTGCCGGCTTGACGTAGGCAACAGGGCGCGCCGCGGCCTTCAAGGCAGTCAACTGGACTGCGGCCCAGGTGTGCAGGAGAACCGAAACAAGGAGGAGGATGCGGACTCCCCAGAGCAGCGGGAGGTTTCCGTGGAGCGTTTCGGCATAATGATTCATCACCTCGCGCCCAAGGAAAACCTGGAGGTTGCCAAGCATATGGCCAATCAGGAACCCAAACAGGACCGCGCCCGTAAGCGCCATGATGACTTTCTTGCCGATTGTGGAATCGTAAAACCGTGCAACCGCAACCGTACTCACAAATTACCCCTTTCCCCGCTTTGCAAACGGAACATTGTATCCAAAAAAGAGACAGCGCAAAGCGGCCTTATCGAAACGGCCAATGAGATCCCGAAGAGGAGAAAGTGTAGAGCAGCTCCGAGGAGAGCCGATTCTCATACAAGATGAAGTTTAACTGATGAGGGTAGTGGTTAAGAAGAAGGGATCCTTCTCTCCGATCCGCAGGAGCTGAAAATCGATCACCCTGATGCCTGGCTCAGGATCCAGAGAATTTGAAACTGGAGAGTCCGTCATTGGAGATTCGAGGTTGGAAAGCTCAAATTGGACTGCCGCCTTGGGTTAAGAAAAATCTGCGATTTCCAACCTCGAATCTCCAATGACGGACTCTCCAATTTTAAATCTTCCGTATCAGGGATTCGCCATTAGCGTAAGCACATCACTGATCTGCTCGATCTTCGCGACGTCTTCGGGCACTTCCCAGTAGTCCTTGCGTACCCACACCGGGACTAATCCCGCATCCTTCGAGCCACGAATGTCCGCGTCCGGATGATCCCCGACGAACATCGACTCGACGGCAACAGCCCCGCATCGTTCCATCGCCAGCGCAAAGATGCGCGGGTCCGGCTTCTCAAAGCCTTCACTTCCTGAAATGACGATCGTATCGAAGAGTGGCGCGATGCCGAGCGCGTCAATCTTCCTGCGCTGCCAGACTGTGGGCCCATTTGTGATGATGCCCAATCTCAGGCCTCTGCTGCGCAGGGTCCTCAGGGTCGCCACGGTGTCTTCCGTGATCCGGCAGACACTCGGGTAGTTGTCGCGGAAACAGGCTTCGAGTTCGTCTCCGATCTGCGGCGCAAACCCGAGCGCTTCGGCCAGTCGCTGATGAAATCCCATCGGCCGGCTGTGCCCATGTTTGTCGAGCGCCACCACCTGCTCGACGAAGGTGGATTGCGTGAGGTGCGGAAAATTCGGTCTGAATCTTTCGAACTGCATTTGCGCCACTCGAACGATTGCCGCATCCCTGTCATACAGGGTTCCATCTAGATCGAAGAAGACCGCCCGAATCACTTTGCTCCTGCGATCCGCATGGTCTTCCACTCTTCGGCCGTGATGGCCCATCGCTCGTGGTCGCGCCAGCGGCCGCCAATCTTCAGATAGCGCGGAGAAAATCCCTCCTGGCGAAAGCCCAGGCGACGGACAAGCTCCCGTGACGCGATGTTCTCAGGCTGGATGTTCGCTTCAAGACGATGAAGCTTGTGCCGCGAAAACGCCTCTGCCAGGACAGCCGATATGCCTTTTTTCATGTAGCCGCGCCCGTTGTGCGGCGCGAAGGCGTAGTAGCCGAGGTAGCCTGAACAAAGATTGCCGCGAACGATTTCACTGATGTTGATGGCGCCTGCGAGTTCGCCGAGCTCGGTGCAGACCCAGAAGCTGAAGCGCGTTTTCTGCGCGAGCTGTTGGAGAAAAGCATTGAACTGCTCAGGGGTTGATGGCGGATAGGTCCACGGTCGATGCAGTTTTCGGCTTCTTTCTACAGCCGCCAGGAATTCTTTGCCCCTCTTCGGCGAGGGGCTCTCAAGAAGGTTCATCTGTTTTCCTCGAGCGCAGGACAACAAGCAGCGCCGGAAGGTAGTGCGCCGCCACGATCCATATCTGCCACCCTCCGGGCAGCGAGAGCCATCCTCCGAAGTACAGCAACGCGGGCATTGTGATCCATGAAACCGAAACAAGAAAGAGAAGTTCGCGCCAGGTTGATGCAACGAGCAGCAGGCAAAGCTGATCGTACACGACACGCTGCGGCATTGCCGCCATGAGAAACAGCAGCCACGCTGTCCTTTTTCGCCATCGAAGTAAGGCCAGAGCAAGAAGGGGACCCAGCGGCAGCGCAAACAGCGGTGGCAGCGTTCCCTGGTATCCCGTCGTCCGTTGAAGCCAGACCGACAGCCATCCCGGGCTAATGAGGAGCGATGCAATGCCGAGGAGAAGTGCGAATAGCAAGCCACGCCAATCGGGTTTTGTCGTCAACATCATCGGCAGCGCAATATGCGGTTTCACCAGCGCGAGTGGTACAAGCACGGGAAGAAACCACATGCACGTCATCAGCGGAGTCCATTGCACGAACATCAGCGAGTAGAGAAACGGCCAGGAGACGAAGAAGAGCATCCTCCAAACCTTGCCTGATCCAAGCAGCAGCCATGCCAGCAGGCTGGTGCTGAGGCCCATGAAGATTCCCGACGGTATTGGATCGGGCAGCCCTGAGAGTGGCATCGCCAACAGCCCGGCAGTGACGGGATAAGGAACAGCGTCCGGCGCTGCGGGGGCCTTGTAGGGATCCGTGCCGGCGAGCAGGTTGCGTGCAACGTGGAGAGACAGCCAGAAATCGCCATTCGACCCGGTCGCTTTTAACAGGTCATAGCAGAGAACTCCGGCGACAAAGCCGATGCCGATTGCAACGATCGCTCGTTTACCGCG
>Ga0070675_100000425_pt1 | contig 28586 bp, 17 predicted proteins | sample KBSM43metaG_FD_65343 | JGI IMG/M metagenome (GOLD analysis project Ga0070675, IMG submission 65343) | Miscanthus rhizosphere microbial communities from Kellogg Biological Station, Michigan, USA - KBS M4-3 metaG | ecosystem: Host-associated > Plants > Roots > Rhizosphere > Soil ... | reverse complement strand
GAGTAGTTTTCAACCGACATGAACGTCCGCGACTTCATGCGGTCTACATAGAGCACGCCGTTGAGGTGATCGATCTCGTGTTGCAGGATCCTCGCGTACCAGCCCGTGGCCTGGATCGTGCGTGGTTCGGCATTTTCATCCAGGCAATCCACACGAACGCTGTGGTACCGAGGCACAAGCGCTACGAATCCCGACAGGCTCAGACAACCTTCGAAGAACTCAACGTGGGGATCGCCAATGCCCGTCAGCTTTGGGTTCACAATCACATGGAAGGGAATAGCCTGACGCTCACGTTCCGCGATCTGCTCCGGAGTGAGATTGCGCCCATACTCCGGCAGATCTTCAATAATCGCGAGTTGAATGGACATGCCGATTTGCGGTGCCGCCAATCCCACGCCCGGCGCATCGCGTAGTGAGTCCTGCATCGTCCGGATCAGCCGCCGTGTGTCGTCGGACGTGATTTCTTCTGGTGTGAGTTCCCGTGCGCGCTGACGAAGAACGATGTCGCCGACTTGAACGATTTTTAGAAGCACGGCGCAAATCTTAGGAGGTCCAAACTTCAGGAGCAACCTGGATATTTCGTTCGATGATTTCGTCCTGGCAACGAATCCAACGAGGAATTCGGAGAAATCGCTGGCATTTGCGCCCTGCCGCAAGGTTATAGTTCCGACGCATCAGTCAGGTTTGAGTTTCATGACTGCCGTCTCCGTCTGCGACTGGCTGCAGGTCTGTATTGCCGGCATTTTGGAGGGCGTGAGCTGTGTTTTGGGACCTGGATGGCTGGCTGGAGGTGGACGATGACGAAGTGTCTACGCTGGTTCACGCTCTTAATGCCTTTTTCACAAAGAGCACCACTCCGTCCGATTCCGATGCGCAACCTTTCCTGATCGTCCGAAGAGCTAAGGACTCAAGAGAACTTGCGGGACACACCGCGCAATTGATTGTGCGCCGCGTACGGCGCCGACATCTTCCGTTCTACCGGAATGACTGGCGTCTTCTCGAGTTCACGTGCGACGTTACACCGCTGCTTGCGATTCCCGGTTACCGTCGTCAACTCGTTGGCTACGAAGATGACGCCCGATTGTTTGCGCTCTGTGGTCCGAATCAGCCTTCGGAGGACTGGATCCTGATCAACTGGACCAGTTCGCAGATCTATGAAGCCAATGAGGGCAAGGCGAGCCTGCTCGATCTCGCGACACAGCCTGCGGAAGTAGCGCGGGAATATCTGATCTTCTTTTGCAGTTTTCTTGGCGCCGAACCGGACGTGGGCGGCGCGATTGCGCCGTTCCTGGTCCCGCAGGATGAGAACGTCCTGTTGAAAGATGCAATCGGGAGTCTGGATGACGTTGGGATCCGCGATCTCAGCGGGGTCTCCATGCCCGCCATCGCCGAAGACGCGGATCCCTTCGACCTCGGTCAACCGGATGGGGAGAGTGCCCAAGAGAACACTCAAGGTTCCGGCGCCGCCATTCCGGCACAGCATAAAAATATCCAATCTGAGGTACGGCGAGCGTTTGCCGCCTTCGGCGCCAATCCCAGGCGAATTCCCGGAGATGGGATGCGCTTTGAGATCCTGGTCTGGTACGCCGGCGTCCTCTTTAAATCCGTTGTTTCCGTTGTACCCGGAAGCGGCCAAAACGCTCCGCCGGGCTTTGTCCAGATGCTCGAGGACGAACCCATTGTGGGCGACGTGCCATTGCCGGTGCCGCGTTTTGAAGTACGGGAACTCCCGAGCGGCGTTCGACTCCTTTGCCGTCAGAAACGCCGCGAAGAAATTTCCGGCCACGAGTTGCTTCGCCGCATTGCAAGAATCGAGAAAAGTGCGGATGACTTCGACAATTCAACTCTGCCGGCATGGCAGGTCTCAGCCGGACTACCGGCAGATCGTCTGCGTGTCCTCCGCGTCATGGATGCAGGAGAGATCCGTTTTCCGCAGAACGTTGCTGTATCTCTGATCCTCGACGACATTGAATTCGTGGGAGCCGTGAACCTCGATGACTCCGTGTTCGAGCATTCACTGGCCTTTCTCAACTGTCGTTTTCTTCAGAGCCTCAGCGCCCGAGACACGACGATCAAAGGATCGTTCAGCCTGGAAGGAAGCCGCATCGACGGAATGACGCGTGACACCACTGAAGAAATCGGAGGAGCGCAGCCCGCACCAGCAGTGGCGCTGGAGAGCCTCAAAGTCGAACGCAGCTTTCTTGCCGATCGGCTCCAGGTGCACGGCCGCATACGATGCCAATGGATGCACATTGGCGGTGCGCTTCGCGCCCAGGGGATCCGCGTACATCCTCGTTCTGACAGGATCGATGGCTCGGACATCATCGACCTTAGTCATGCCGTGATCGAAGGCCCGCTCGACCTTAGTTCCCAGCCTAAAACCGGTGACCGTCCCGGCAGCGACCGACGGACCCGATTCGATGGGAACTGTCTGTTTCAGGGGTTGCACGCAGCATTGGTGAAACTCACTGGAGCACGCATGCATTCACTGGACCTGACCGCGTGCCGAATCGACCGTACTCTCGACGCGACGCCAATCACCTACTTTACGACAGACACGAAGAGCCGTCCTGGCTGGCGCACCCGGATCGAAGGCGACCTGAACCTCGCTCGCGGAGAGGCCGGATTTATCGATCTCAGCGGTGCCCTTATTTTGCATAACCTTTGGGTCATCGAGCATCAATTGAAGGGTTCTCTGCACGCCGGGATTGAGGAGCGCTATCGCACCAGAGTCGGAGAAACTGTGTTGCTCTCGGGATCTCGCATTGACGGTGACGTAGAACTCGGAGGTTCGCAGATCGATGCGGAACTACACTTCATTACGGGCAGCTGCGGCAGACTGCGGGCGGGAGTCGAATGGTGGACGGATGATGAGGGCAAAAAGGATCCCATTAAAAAGCTTTGCGGCACAGAGATAAGCGGCCTCTATTTCCAGGACGTCACCATTGCTGGAGGTCTTCACCTCATTGGTATCACGCTGCACGGAAGAAAACCTGATCAGGCGCGTGGAGGAGTGAGCACATTCAATGTCCGAGTTGGCGGTGCGATCGGGTTTTGGGATGCCAATCGCAGTAAGACGTTGAATAACCTCTCCAAGGTCGAAGATGCCAGCGTTAAGCAGACCATTCGGTCGGTTGAAGCTCGATTGGAGGGCGATCTGGATTTGACCGGCGTTTGCGCAGATGGCGGCATCGACCTAAGCCGGACCTGGATCAAGGGAAGAATCGCCCTGGACAACTCGCGCATTGGACAACTATTCGCGTATGAAGAGGACGAGGACGACCAGAATCGGTGCGGCAAGAAGAAACCCGAAAAGAAGCAAGCCGGCAAGGCGCAGAACGACAAAAAGGTCAAACCGACGTGCTCGTGTGAATGCTTCACAATGAACACTGCTCGAATTGCCGGCGACGTTGACCTTCGAGGGTTGGAGATTCGGGAAGCCGGCGATTTGATCGCTCGTGAAGTGAAGGTGGACGGCGTATTCAGACTGGCCACCGAGGGATCAACAGAACCGTCGTCTCCTCATGCATCGCTGAAGAACGGCAGGATCGATCTTCAGGGGATCGTCGTACCACAGCTCGTCATGAGCGCAGACAACATCCAGAATTTCGGCGGCAGTACTCCGGAAAAGCCCCTCCCGGCAATGCGTTTAACCAGGGCGAGGATCGGTCAATTGTGCCTTGGTGGATTCAAACCTGAAGGAGCGGGCAAGAGTCGATTCCCTCGGACGCTTGATTTGACAGCCATCGAAGTCGGCGATTGGGGCATCAAGCCCGATCCTGAGGCGATCCCTGTGCTCGACGCTACATGGCCGGAATGGCACGATGGCCGCAACTATATCGACATCGAAGGTCGGTTAGCGGGAATAGGAGAGACCAAACTCGCTAATGAAGTGTATCGCCTGCTGGTGAGAAGGCGAGCGCGCGGATTCCTGGGGAACTTCGTGTACAGGCTTCTTCAGGGATTCTCTGGTAATGGAACCCGCCCCTTGCTGATGTTTGCCTGGCTCCTTGTGCTCACGATCCCCGTGTTCTTCATCCTGTCCGATTATCGCAATGTCGAATTCGTCGATAAGAACCAGGATTGGGAACTAGAAAGCGAATGGAACGCTACGAAAGCCGCTCGTCTGACGTTGAGCTATGCGGTCCCGATTCTTGGAAGCGCTCCATCCGAGCCCGTTCGCGCGAGACTCGTCGGCGGGTCGTGCTGGCCGTGGTTCCAGAGTCGTCCATCTCTGGATGGGCAGAAAATATTGCCGTGCTCGAAAATCTCGAGATGGTCGCCGCACGACTTCGTCTTGACGATCTCCGTAGTGCAGCTTGTGCTGTGGTTCTTACTCGCCGGCAGTCTGCCGTCAATCTTCCGCCGGCGCACCTAGCACTCTACCGCCGGCCAGGCGGCCCAATCGCAACAACATTCTTTGATGACCTGACGTACATCACACCCTCGGAAAGCGCCGGCGTGGCCATCAACAGATCACCCATGTCGTTTGCCGCGATCTGCCGAAACTGATTTCCCGCCGCAATGACGGTGACCTCTCCATCCTCACTTGAAAGATAAATCTTTCCATCTGCTGCAACAGGCGAGGCGCTGAACCCGCTCCCAATGTTCGGGAGGCGCTGCCGGTAGATTTCTTCGCCGGTGCGCAGATTGTACGCATCGAAGATGCCGTTGTTGTTCAGGACATAAAGGATGCCGCGATAGATCAGCGGAGTCGGCATGTAGGGACCTCGAGCCGTTCGGCTCCACGCAACGGATGGACTGCTGGTCCTTCCGGCAGCGAGAGTGATATTCCCCTGCGCCTCCGGACGCACCACAAAGATCGGACCTTCCGGCTGGCGTCCGCTCGCTACCACGACGAGTCCTTCGCCGAAGATCGGTGTAGGTGCCGTGATTTTCGAACTTCCTCCCAGCCGCCATAGTTCTTTTCCCGTGCTTGGATCGTAACCGCGAATGAAATTCGAGGCGTTGGTCACCAGCATGGGCCCCGCAGGCGTTGTTGACACCGTGGGAGTGCCCCAGGAGGGAAGCTCCATCCTGTCGGTCTTCCATACGGTCTCGCCAGTATCTGCATTCAGCGCGATGATGAAGGAATCTGTCTGGTTGTCACACTGCAGGATCACGAGACCATTCCAGAGGATCGGAGAACTGGCCGGCCCCCACTCGTAGGATGGAATATCGTAGGCGCCAACATCGAAGCGGCCGAGATCGACCTTCCATCTCAGATTCCCGTTCATGTCATACGCAAACACACCCTGCGATCCGAACCACGCCACAACAATGCGACCATCAGTCGCCGGCGTCGAGCTCGCGTACGTGGACTTGATGTGTCGTTTGTCCAGGGGCAGACCTTCGAATGCGACGCGCTCCCAGAGCGTTTTGCCGGTGTGCTTATCCAGTGCAATAACCATCCACCGCTGGCGTGAGCGATCATCTGATGCATCGCCATCGCCGTATAGTCCAGGTTTGAATGTCGCATTGGGGTTGCTGCTGACTGCGGTCGCTACAAACAACCGATTGCCCCAGATGACTGGGCTCGAATGCGATAGCCCGGGAATCGACGTTCGCCACAAGACATTCGTTCCCGATTGAATGTTCCAACTATCCGGCAGATTCTGGCCTTCGGCAACGCCCGCGGCTTCCGCGCCTCGGAATGACGGCCAGTTCCCTCCACTGGCGGCGGCAGCGGGAAGTGGCGATAGCCGGTCTGCCGCGGTTCGGACGATACGGCGAGCTACGGGTACCTGGGGGCTGCTCAGGTACGCGCAATCCGCGACGCGCAATACCCCGGACACCACAACAGCGGTAGCGAAAAGTGCTCGCCTCGTCATGCCGACAACTATACGCTCGTCATTCTTCCAAAAGGTTTCTATTGAACGATTTGTGAACGGCAGCAGCGACCCTGTCTAAATCTGATGCATCCTGAACAATTTCCCGACTGAAGGATCGAGAAGAGACGTCCTCGATTCGCCGTAACCCAAGCGTTTCAAAATATTTTCAGCTCGATATTCCTCTTCCGTTTGACCGGTTTGCGCGATGCGCGAAAGGAACTCCAGAAGCATGCTGATCTTTGGCATGGTTCGTGCACTTTCTGACGCGACCTAGAAGCTCGTTCATCGCTCATTCTCTCTACACTCGCTCAGGTCATCACGTTCCTCAATTTCCAGGAGTTCAAGAACAATGCGTGGTTGGATTATTCTGAATGCATTAGTTAGCGTTGGTGCACTGTCTGCGCTTGCTGCAGGAATAACCTCTTCAATAGGAATCAAGAGTTTAAGTGCCGTTGCTCTTGTTCTACTGGCACTCACCTTAATAACGAAGACGATCCGTGGGCGCGCATAACTCGTGTGGGCAAGGGCTCAGGAACGTCGCACTGTCATCGCGTTCTTTCCGGAGGTGTCGCGAGCTAGCGCGACAACGCTAAAGCTTCGCAATCTGAAGGCTCGCGTTTCCTTCTATCCCGCCAATACGGAGCAGCCGGGCCCCTATTCTCACCTGCGGCTGTCGGGGGAATCCCTCATTCTGTGCCGCTCTCTGATTCAGAACCTGTCGCAGACAATACAGACACTGCAGACCGGCGGCGCGCGTTCGATCTTTCTGACTGCGGGGGGCTCACCCAAGCTGAAAGAAGTTTCACGCTCTGCGGTTGCCAATGCAGTGGCGATGACGTCCGGCTCCGGCGAACTCCAGAAGACGCTCGATCGATTCAAATCTGAAATGGACGCTGCTCGCGACTATCTCGTGGAGAGCGTCCGCCTGGGCCACCCTGCGTCTCCGGCAGCACAATGGGTGATTGATAACGCTTATCTCATCAAACTGAATCTCGGAGAGATTCGAAAAGAGCTGCGCGAAGAGTACCGCAGGAATCGCGCACCGATGGGCAGGCTCGTGACGCTCGCGCAGGAACTTGTCGACAGGACAGGAGGCCGCGTCTCGGAAGATCCGATCGTTCGGTTTCTTGAGGAGGCGCAGCGAGAGCAAGAACTCGACACCGTGCAGTTGTGGGCGTTCCCACTCTTTCTACGCATCGTTCTCATCGAAGATCTTACCGAGCTTGCGTACCGGCTAAGTCGAGTGCAGCAACTCCGCGAGGTCGCGTTCCTGTGGGCAGATCGCATCGTTCACAGCGCGAAAGAAGGCGCTGACGCATTGCATCAGGTTGCACAGAGGCTGCGTACCGAAGCGTTTGCTCAGGATCCGACATTTCTCACAGCACTTGCCGAACAACTGCAGGATCAGGAAACGGCGCTTCACTCGCTGGCGGGAGAGGGCTTGACAGCGCCTTTATCCGATCTTGTTCGTGCTGAGCATGAACGAGAAGCGGCAGATGCGCTTCAGGCCGCCAATGCTTTCGGAACATTGCGCACAATCTCCCGGATCGACTATCGAAAAGTCTTCGAAGCGGTGAGTCGATCGGAGGCTGAACTCCGTAACGATCCCGCGGGTATTTACAGCAACAGTGATTTCGCCACACGCGACCGTGCCCGCCAGGTAGTCGCAAACATCGCGCGCCAAACACGGCGACTGGAATCCGAAGTTGCTCGAACTGCCGTAGATCAGGCGCGCGCACAATCGACGGCGCCCTGCAATCAGGTTCTGTATTACCTCATCGCGGAGGGAGTTCGCGATCTCGAGAGGGCGGTCTCCTTCCGGCCTACAGTGCGGCAGCGCACGCTCCGCATGCTGCGCAGGCACGGTGAAGGCGTCTATCTCGGGTCCATCGCTCTGTTGACGGTAAGCTTCTGTGTTGTTGCCGGCGCGCTTGCGTGGGATCGGGGCGTACAGCAGCCGTTCATGCTTGCTCTTCTTGCCGGACTCGCCGCGTTTCCCCTTAGCGAGCTTGCGATCCAGACTCTGCACTCGCTTCTGATCTCCACGTTTCCTCCCGAATTGCTGCCAAAACTCGACTATCAGGCGGGAATACCCGAGGACGCAAGCACTCTCATTGTGGTTCCCATGATGTTGTCGAATGAAGCGGTGGTGCAAAGGGAGGTGGAGAAGCTGGAGATACGTTTCCTCGCGAACCGTCAGGAACATCTGATGTTCTCCCTGTTTTCAGACTTTGTGGATTCGGACCATCGAATCACTCCACATGACGGAGAACTCCTGGCCGCAGCACGTGAAGGGATTGCTGACCTGAATCGGAAATATGGTGACCGATTTGTTCTCTTTCATCGGCCGCGTATCTGGTCTTCAACGCAGCAGTGCTGGATCGGAAGGGAGCGAAAACGCGGCAAGCTCGAGGATCTGAATGCTTTCCTCACGGAGGGTGTCGGGGAATTCATTCACGAGGGACGGCTGCCCCATCGAATCCGCTATGCCATATCTCTCGACGCCGATACGCAGCTTCCGCCGGGCACTGCTTTACGGATGGTGGAAACGATTGCTCATCCGCTGAACCGTGTGCAGATCGATCCGGTGCTTGGCATTCGGAGTCGCGGGTTCACGATCATCCAGCCTCGCGTCAGCATTGCGCTCCCCGGCGCCACAGCGACGCGCTTCACTCGAATATTCTCGGACGCCCAGGGAACGGATCCGTACTGCACGGCTGTTTCCGATGCCCAGCAGGACCTGCTGGGCGAAGCCATTTTTCATGGGAAGGCGATCTACGATGTCCAGGCCTTCCATCAGATTCTTAACGGGCGTTTTCCCGAAGAGACGCTGCTCAGCCATGACCTGATTGAAGGGGCGCATGTGGGCGTCGGCCTGGCATCCGATATCGAGCTTCTCGAAAATCTCCCTCTCGATTACCCCACATATGCGACGCGACAGCATCGATGGATCCGCGGCGACTGGCAAATCGCCGCCTGGTCTCTGCGTACTGTTCTTTCCGGCGATGGGCTAAACCGCCGCAATCCTTTGACGCTGCTGAACCGCTGGCGCATTGCCGACAACCTCCGGCGAAGTCTTGTTCCTGTGGCATCACTGCTATTGCTCGTATTGGGAATGTTCCTTTCTGTTGCACCGGCTGTGTGGAGCATCGTGCTCGGTGTGGCCATCGCCGTGCCGGCGCTGGTTCCCGTTCTTGACCGGTGGAGCCGTCACCTTGAAGGGAGCGTTTACGGGTGGCAGGGCGCCGCCGACGATCTGAAGCGCGCGGTCGTCATGATCGCGTTTCTCCCGCATCAGGCATGGCTCTCGGCTGATGCCATCTTTCGCTCCTTGCACAGAAAACTGATCAGCAAACTCAACCTGCTGGAATGGAAGACTGCGGATGCGGCCGAATCCGGACGACACTCGCAGCAGGAGGCCTTCCAGCGGCAACTGCAGGTGATCTCCGTGATCGCCGCCGTTTCTCTTGCATACCTGGCCAGCAGGGACGCTTTCCTGTCTTCCTTCGCTTTCCTCGGGCTGTGGATCGCGTCACCGTTGCTCGCGCGATGGTTGGAAGGCCCGGACAAGGCTACCTGGAGGCAACCCATTGGACGTGCGGAGAACGCCGAGCTGAGGCAGTTGGCGCGTCGTACATGGCGATACTTCGATGACCTTGTTGGTCCTCAAAGTCAATGGCTGCCACCGGACAATTCGCAGCTCGCATTGCGAATTGAGGTTGCGCGCCGCACCTCACCCACCAACATTGGTTTGTGGCTCAATTCGGCTCTCGCCGCGAGGGATTTCGGTTACATCACTGCCGACGATTTTGTGAGGCGCTGTTCCGCGACGATGGAGACGCTGAACAAGCTTGAACGCTATGAAGGTCATTTCCTGAACTGGTACGACCTCGACGGGTTGAAGCCGTTGCCTCCCCAATACGTATCGACAGTCGATAGCGGGAACCTCATCGCGAGCCTCTGGGTTACTGCTGCAGGTTGCCGCGACATCGCCAACTCCCCCGTCATCGGGTTCTTTTCCGTCGCCGGCTTGGAGGACTGCATAGAAATTCTACGCACCCATACCGGTAATGACCCCTCGCTCAATGTGGGCCTTCGTGTTCTCCGGCAAACCGTTCGGGCCGCGGCCAGCGCGTTCGAGCAGGTCGGACTGCTGCGGCTGATGGTCTATCACGGCTTCCAGTTCAAGGAGGCGTTGCGATGGAACACCGATACTGGCGATGAGACCTCCTACTGGACTGCAAAGCTGGTCGCGGAACTCGACACATGGAGCGGCACCATTGATCGCTACCTGCGATGGATGGAGATCCTGAGTCGAGCGTCCGACGAACTGGTTCGTTCTCTCGGGGCGGACGCCGTCAGCCTGCGTCGTCAGGTGCTTCTTTCTGTGCCTTCGCTGCAGGATCTTGCCGATGGACCTTCGGCTGCGCTCGCCGCTCTGTTTGCGTGGCGCTCTTCGCAGGAAATCCGTCCAGAGGTTGCGGACTGGCTCACAACAACAGAGCGTGAGTTTCGTCAGGCCCAGGCTAACGCAACAGAAATGATTGCGAGACTCAAGAGTCTCGAGGCGAACGCCAACAGACTCGCTTCCGAAATCAACATGCGGTTCCTCTTCGATCGGGTTCGCCGTCTGTTTGGAATCGGTTATGCCGTAGGCAACCCCGTCACTTTCAACAGTCACTATGACCTGCTTGCCAGCGAGTGCCGTCTCGCAAGCCTTGTCGCAATAGCAAAGGGAGACGTCCCACTGGACCACTGGTTCACACTGGCTCGGCCGCGAGTCTCGACGCCTTCCCGACAGGCGCTTCTCTCCTGGAGCGGAACGATGTTCGAGTACTTGATGCCGTTGCTCTATACGGAAGCGTTCGAAAACTCACTGCTCGCGCGCGCATGCGATGAAGCAGTAGAGGTTCAAAAATCCTATTCGACGGAACAGGATCTGCCGTGGGGTATATCCGAGTGCGCCTATAGCGCGCTTGATGCCGGACGAATCTATCAGTACCGGGCCTTTGGAGTTCCAGGACTTGCCCTCAATCCCAATGTTGATCCGGGGCCGGTCGTCGCTCCCTACGCTACGGTGATGGCGTTGATGGTTGCGCCTGACGATGCTTTGCGGAATTTGAGTCATCTCGCGGCAATAGGGTTGTCAGGCCCCATGGGCTACTACGAGGCCGTTGACTACACGCAGGCCGAGAAAAAGGATGCGCTCCCGGGCATCGTGATTTTCGCCTACATGGCGCATCACCAGGGAATGTCGCTGCTCGCTCTCAGCAACGTGTTGCGCGACCACGCGGTGCAGCGAAGGTTTCACTCCGATCCCAGAATTCGCGCCGTTGAATCGCTCCTGTTCGAACGTGTTCCAATCACGCGCGTTGAACGTGAAGAAGTGGCAAGACCGAGTGTCGTTCCGGAGGTTGCGCAGGTTCAGGATCGCATGTGGACCGAGAAGACACGTCTACCCCACGTCCAATTGAGCTCGAATGGCCGATATTCGCTGATGATCTCAAACAACGGCACGGGCTACAGTCGGTGGAAAGGTTTCGACATTACGAGGTGGCGGGCGGACACGGCGCTGGACCCGTGGGGCAACTTCATCTGGCTTCGTGACCAGCGCTCGGGTGTCGCCTGGTCGCCCACGCCACGGCCCTTCGGAGAAATTGGCGAGGGAGCGGTGGCCTTTTCAGCCGATCGCGCAACCTTTATACGACGGGTTCAGGATGTTGAAACCAAGCTGGAAGTTGCCGTAACCGCCAGCGATGCGGAGCTTCGCCGCCTTACCATCAACAACCGATCGCTTCGCACACGCTACATCGAGCTTTCGTCGTATCTCGAGCTTGCATTGGCCCCACACGCGTCCGACCTCGCCCATCCCGTCTTTTCGAGGTTGTTTATCGAGACTGAGGCGCGCGCCAATGCACTGATAGCGCACCGCAGGCAGCGGTCGCCCGACGATCCGACAATATGGGTCGCATGTGTCCTGCTCGGAGTCAGGGGATCGTTTGAATTCGAAACAGATCGTCGCGTCTACCTCGGCCGCATGAATACACTGGCGAACGCCGATGGATTGAAGGAGCCGCTGAAGGGAAGCACGGGCGCCGTCCTCGATCCCATTTTCAGTTTTCGGGCCCGGCTCGCGCTCGAGCCTCGAGAGCAGCAGACGATTTCATTCGTCTTGATGGCGGCGTCCTCACGGCAGGAACTGCTCTCACTCATCGAGGAATTCGAGCGTCCCCATTCCGCGGCGCGATCCTTCGAAATGGCCTGGAACCGGGCTCAACTTGAATTTCGGCATCTGAGAATTTCGCCACAGGCCGCGAACCAGTATCAGGAACTGGCCAGTCACCTGTTGTACCCCAGCCCGAGGCTCCGCTCGACGGGCGGCAAGCCCGCTGTGCAAAGGGGCCAGCGCGAACTCTGGCGTTACGGCATCTCCGGTGATCTTCCGCTGCTGGTGGTTACGATTGCCGATTCCCAGGGACTCGAACTTATTCGGCAACTCATGCTGGCGCACGCGTATTGGCGCATGCGAGGGTTTGAAGCGGATTTGGTGATCATCAATCGAGAAGCAACAAGCTACGATGCACCGCTGCAAAAAACCCTGACTCGCCTCGTGCAGGCTCATGCCGGCGAAGGCAGTAGTCGCGGCCAGATCTTTCTGCTCGATTGGAACGTGCTGCCTTCGGAAGATCGAGCGTTGCTGCTCGCGTCGGGTGTTGTCCTGAGCGGGCATCGCGGACCTCTTCAGCAACAGTTGCTGGCTGCGGCCGATCATACGGTGATTGCGCCGCTTGTTCCGTCACTGGAGAGTCCGCAGTTCGATCCAATTCCTCTGACGCCTGTCAATCTTGTGAGCTTCAACGGTTCTGGCGGTTTCACCCCGGACGGTCGGGAGTATGTGATCGAACTGGGTGCGCGCATCCGCACTCCGGCGCCATGGGCCAACGTTATCGCGAATGAGACGTTCGGAACCGTAGTGACCGAGTCCGGCCTGGGTTTCACATGGCACGGAAATAGTCAGACGAATCGCCTGACTCCATGGCACAACGATCCCGTCTGCGATCCCCAATCTGAAGCGATCTACATTCGGGACGAGCAGACAGCGCGGCTGTTTTCTCCGACGCCTCTGCCGTTGCGCGATTCTTCTCCCTATCGCGTCAGACATGGTCAGGGCTATACGCGCTACGAGCACAACAGAGAGGGCATCGCTCAGGAACTCACCGTTTTCGTGCCACGCTGGGAATCCGTGAAGGTTTCGCATCTTCGATTGCGTAACGACTCAAAGCGCTCGCGCTTGCTGTCCATCACTGCCTTTGTGGACTGGGTTCTGGGCACCACCAGGGAACAGCAACAGGTTCACGTTTCGACTGCCTACGATTCCAATTCCAGCGCGGTGCTGGCTCAACAGAGTTGGACGGGCGCGTTCGCCGGAAATGTCGCGTTTCTGGCGTCCGTGCCGGCGGCTTCGTCATATTGCGGAAACCGGCTTTCCTTTTTTGGCCGCGATGGTTCGCCCGAGCATCCCGACAGCCTGAACCAGGCGCATCTGGACAACCAGTGTGGTTCAGGACTGGATCCGTGTGCCGTGTTGCAGGTTACGGTCAGCCTCCTCCCTGGCGAGGAACGCGATGTCGTGTTCCTGCTCGGTCAGGCGCCGACAAACGACGCTGCAAAGAAAATCATCGACCACTACCGAGATTCTTCCGCGGTGGAAGACGAACTCCATTCGGTCATCGAGCGCTGGGACCGGCTGCTCGGCACGCTCGAGGTTCATTCACCTGTGCTCGCGGCCGATTTCCTGCTGAACCGATGGCTGTTATATCAGGCGCTGAGTTGCCGGATCTGGGGACGTTCGGCAGTCTACCAATCGAGCGGTGCGCTGGGATTTCGGGATCAACTGCAGGATTGCCTGGCCCTCATCTATGCCGCTCCAGATGTTACTCGCGCGCACATCCTGCGGGCTGCGGCGCATCAGTTTGAAGAAGGAGACGTGCAGCACTGGTGGCATCAGGACCTTGGTCTGGGAGTTCGCACACGATGCTCCGATGACTTGTTGTGGCTTCCATGGACTGTCGCTCGCTATCTCGAGATCACTCAGGATGCGTCAATCCTCGACGTCGAAGTTCCGTTTCTCGAAGGCCCTCAACTGCAGCCGGACGAATTGGAGCGGATGTTCGAATCGGTTGTTTCGGACTTTCGAGCTCCGTTGCGCGAGCATTGCCGGCGCGCTATTGAGCGCGCCAGCCGCCTGGGCAGCCACGGATTGCCTTTGATCGGAAGCGGTGACTGGAATGACGGGATGAACCTGGTCGGTGCCCACGGCAAAGGAGAGAGCGTTTGGCTTGCGTGGTTTCTGATGGACGTGCTCAATCGCTGGGCTCCCATCGTGCGCGACAAGCAGCCGGATCTCGCTGCACTCTGGCTAAGGCGTGCCGAGGACTTGCAGGATGCAGTCGAACGATCGGCCTGGGATGGGGACTGGTATCTGCGTGGGTTCTTCGATGATGGCTCACCGCTTGGCTCGCATTCCAACCGGGAAGCTCGAATCGATTCTTTACCGCAATCCTGGGCCGTGCTTTCGGGTGGTGAGAATCAGGAACGAATACGTCGGGCAATGGACAACGCCGAACAGTTGCTGGTGCGGCCAAAGGACGGGCTGGTGTTGCTGCTGGCACCGCCCTTCGATTCCTCCAGCCCTCACCCCGGCTATATCCAGGGATATCCTCCGGGTACACGTGAGAATGGTGGACAGTACACGCATGCGGCGATCTGGCTTGCACAGGCTCGTGCACGCATGGGCGACGGCACGGCTGCGGTTCGTCTTCTCCTGATGATCAATCCCTTCGAGCGCACCAGAGACCCTGGAGCGGTGGCCTCATACCGTGGCGAGCCGTATGCGGTTGCTGCAGATGTTTCCGCATCGCCGCTTCGACCCGGCACGAGCGGGTGGACCTGGTACACAGGTTCGGCGGGCTGGATGTATCGCGTCTGGATTGAAGATGTATTCGGTTTCCATCTTCGAGGTGACGAGCTTCACATGCGTCCGGAAATTCCTGAGGACTGGCGGCTGTGCGAGTTGCACTTTCGCTTTCATTCCTCGATGTATCGCATCTCGCTGGAACGTGTTTCCTCAGGCAGAACGTGTCGTGTTGAATGTGACGGAGAGCGTATAGAAAAGGATGTGCTGCATCTCCGGGATGACGGAAAAGAGCATATCGTGCGAGTTCTAATCGGGGTGAGTGAGGACCGTGCGGATCGTGATCAGCCGGATCCAAGTGTCAGGACGGTCTCGTGAGTACTGTTTGTCACGATGCGCGATCGCGAATTCCGTTGACTCCTGCTTCTCGGGCGCAGAACGCGCTGCAGAACAGCACTCCGTGCTCGTTCTCGGAGCCGTGCCCGAGGATCCTGCAGCCACAATGATTACAAGCGGGAGCTAACGCATGGATGGCACACTCGAAACTGTCGAAGATGTGCGCCACACCGCCTAAAGTTACCTGAAACGTCTTATCGTAGCTGTTGCCGCAGACTTCGCAGGTTTCCAGTGGTTGCTTCATGGAACGCGAACCTCGTGATTAATGATGAGCAGGTGTGCATAGAGTAAGGGGCCGTGGCGTTTAGACAGCGACGTTTGCCTCGCGTCTTTTTGCCACAGCCCCTCGAGACCTCACGCGCCACCGAATGTTCCCGGTGTCCTTCGTGAGGTCTATCTCGTTTAAAACCGTTGAGGGCCCTCAAATTCGAGTTAGTGGCTTGCGCCATGAAACATCGTTTCTTCGGGCCCCCTATCTCTTAGATCTGATCTTGCGATCAAGTTCGTAAGAGACTTGCCCTATTAGGAGCACGCGCCTCACCAAACAGAAATTGTCGCGATACCAATGAGTTAATGAGATGGCTGCAGACAAAGTGTGTCTAACCGCGAGACATTCAGACAATTGGGCCTGGGATCCGATCCGGCCAGGTTCATTTATCAACGACCACGTCCGATAATTTGCCCTTGCCGGATCGTCTGATACGGATCCTATCGGCCGGCAATCAAATATTTAACCGTCACCGACGCATTAACCTCGACCTGGCCGGGTGAGACAGGCGTCGGGGCGGTTTCTCGCGCAGCCATTGTTACAAAGCCACCTTCTCCGCGTGGAATGACAGACGATCCGGTCTCGGAGACTTCCTGGATACCGAGGATCCGAACGTTCAACGCTTCGGCCATCGTCTCCGCTTTCCGGCGGGCCTCCGCCACTGCTTTTTTCAAGGCTTGCTCGCGCAAGGGAAGATCGTCCTTAAGACGAAACAGAATTCCATCCACCTGATTTGAACCTGCGCGAAGTCCCGCATCAATGATTGGGCCAATCTGTGTCAGGTTCGTGACCTCGATGGACACCTGATTCGACGCGCTGTAAGACGCAATACGCGGCGCCTCTCTCGAATCGGACCTTGGGCCGGGCGCATAGATTGGCGTGAGGCTCAGGCGCGAGGTCCGGATTTGCGTCGCAGGAATCCCGAGTTTTGCAATCTCAGACAGGATGGCTTGAGCGACCCGATTCGCCTGATCCTGCGCGGCCTGAGCGGTCGTTTCCTGACGAACGATCCCAAGCCGGACTGTAGCTTCATCCGGAGTTGCTTCGGCTTGTGCATTGCCGCTGACAATAAGCACGGGCGGAGATGATTCCCGAGCTTGCTGCGCAAAGGCGCTCGTAACGAGAGTTGCCACAATGGGCAGAAACAGAAGTGTTTTGTATTTCATATGTTGTTGGACCTCTGAGACTGAGATTTCTCTTTACGGCAGGCAGATGCGGCCTTATAGCCTGTTCCAGAAACTCCCCAGAGAAAACCGGAATCGAGTCGAGCCATTCAGATCGGAACTGAAAGTGAACCCGGCAATGCCGAGTGGAGTGGGAGCGAACACACCGACAGAAGCGCTGTCCTTGAAGTCGGAATTACTGGTCCGCCAATCGATGCTCGCCGCTTGATACCACGCCCCGAAAATTGGTCGAAACTGCGCGGTGTTTGGGTTCATTCCCCGATAGAGAAGCCCGCCGCCCGCCATTAGAATCGTATCGCCGCGAATTTCCTGGAATCGGTAGGCGTCGAGTTGATTCAATCCGCCGGCGGTGAACTGATCGTACAATCCCAGCTTCTTGCCAAAGCTGGTATCAGTTCGCCCCACTGCGAACGCGGTGAAGTTCCCCCCGAGGGGTTGGAAGTGGTCGAAGTTCAATTCCAGGTACGGAAACGGATTTTCCCTGTAACTCCAGCCCGAAGAAGCGTTCAAACGCACGCCCTGGTTCGGGAACATCCCCGAGTCTTGTGTGTTGATGACTCCTGTGATTTCCGGATTGGCGAAACCTGTGTTTGTGGTTTCGATTCCATTAACGACAGCAGGACCGCTGTAGCGATCGATTCCCGCCCGCGCTCCGACGCGCAGCTGCAGGTGTCTCCAGGTCCCGATGCCGAAATAAAGAGAGGTCGCGAATCGATTGCGAACTTCGTCAAAGCGCTCATCACCCACATATTGGGAGAAATGCGTGCGTTCCAGCGTGACGCCCGGTGCGATGAAATACGGACTTCCGCCGAATGGGTGGTAGTACTCGAAGCTCAGCGCAGGGTTGCTTCCGAGATTGAGGACGCCGAGGAACCTGGACTTATAGCTATCCCGCGTCACGGCCGTAGCGGTCAGCTTGAGAGCGGGGCGCCCCGGTTCTCCGCTGGAAAGCTGGTAGAAGAATGAAGGCCGTAGCACGATCTCTGTACTCCGGCGCGTTTCCAGCTTCACCTGGTACCCGGAGGCTCCCGACTCTGAATGCCATCCGTAAAATGCATTGGGAAGGCCGGTGGCGGCGGTAAGACCACTTAGGGTTGCTTCCATGCTCTTGATGGAAGTGTCCGGGCCTGTTTTTCGAGAAATCTCGTTCTCCGCGTTTCTTTCGATGCCTGGATGACCTGCAGCGACCGCGAGCAGCGGACCGGCAGATGGGATCGCACGCTCTCTGGACTTGCGAAGCCGCAGATGCGCCTCCCAATCGGCCGGCGATAGCGCCAGCTTTTCGAGGTCGGTCTGTTTCTCCTGTGCCGCTCTGTATCCGGCGTCGATCAACGCTTGAGTCTCATTGAAATCCATCAGGCCACTCCGGCCCAGCTGGACCCTTATTTCAATGTTGGCCAGCGGAACATTGCGCATCTCGTTTTGCAACACCGCGATGTTCATTGTCTGGCGCACGACACTCGGAAGTGTGTGGAGAGATCCTGCGTCAACAGGGGGAAGGCGGAGCGTAACGCCAATGACAACGTCAGCACCCATCTTCTTTGCTACGTCGGTTGGGAGATTGTTGACGAGTCCACCATCGGCAAGCAGGCGGCCCTTCCATTCGACCGGTGTAAAGATGCCGGGTATCGCCATCGTGGCGCGCAGCGCCTCGGCGATGTGGCCATCACGAACAACGAATTCCTCTCCGCTCGAGAGGTCAACGGTGACGCATCGGAAGGGAATTGGAAGATTGTCGAAGTCCTGGACGTCCCAGTAGGCGGCCGTTTCACCGCTGAGCAGCCGAACCAGGGGTTGAGCGGTGTTGATTCCGCCGGGCAGGTCAAAGCCTGCCCGCAACGGTATCGTGATAACCCCTGTAATGCGGTTCCATTCCTGCTTTTCCGCCGCGGGCCGGTCTTCAAATCGTGGTGTCGTGCGAAGCAAGTCGTTCCAATTTGCGCGCTTGACAATTCCGTCAAGGGCGGCCGCGTCGTGTCCGGTCGCGTAGAGCCCCCCGAGGATACCTCCCATACTCGTTCCAGCGATCATGTCGACCGGAATGCGATGATCTTCGAAATAACGAAGAACTCCGATATGGGCGAGCCCGAGCGCGCCTCCGCCACTCAAGGCGACCCCAACAGAGGGACGTCCTCGCCGTGCATCCTGCGCATCGGCAAAATTCGTCACAAACAGCAGAAGGGAGATTAGAGCAATGACCTTCACGAGGCGACTGAGACAACTCATGCCTCAATCTATATCAACTGGCATTGGAAATCTGGAACCGGAACGTGGTTTTGTGCGCGGGAGCCGTTTATCTGAAAGTGAAATAACGACTCCCGCATTGGATGCATCTCCAGGGGACAACTGTACAACACTTAAGCAGCCACTCCAGCGTGCCGTGCGTCCGCGACCGGCACACCTTCGTCGAACCACAAAAAGGACAAGTTGATGCGCCCCCAAAAAAGACTCCGTAGAATGACGGCCGCAGGGGATGTATGGTTCGATTTAACGTGAACCTTTTTGTCATCTAAGCCACGAGCACGGTCTCACCCGTAAACTCCCAAACAGTCAGGCCACTGCACTTTGGACAGCGCGTCAGGGTTTCTCCGTCTTCAAAAACCACTTCACAGTTGCAACACTCAGAACTGTACAGTCCTTTATCGTTTGCTGTTGTTCCTGTTTTCATTTTGCTGCCTCCTTGTTAAATGATTTCCATTCCTAAGCATTCGAAATTCCGAACGCCCCGCGTAACTCTTTCTTCAGGATGCGAGCGAAATGTCAGGTCAGGGGAAAGTCGTCAGAACGTCAGGGTGAATTCCACGGGAAAATTTACCGTCTAATTGTAGAACCGAATGGTCGTGTTCATCTTGTTAAATATTGTACCGTAGACATTAAGTTCCGCCTGCGGCGCTACGGCCAGGAAATACTGCAACTTCATGTTGGAGCGACGAACTGCAATCAAACGATTCACTTCGACACCACCCACCGGTGATTTGCTAATCATCTCCACCTCGACGGCAGCCAGTCCTCCGACTTCCTGTTGAACGCGGCGTACTGGGCGAAGATTTGGATTGGTGCGCTGCAATTCCTCGATCAACTGATCCGTAGCTTCTGCGAGCGTCGTGTGAGCCAGAACTTCCCCCGGCGAACTCCCGATGGAAGAGCCTCGGCTGCGCGGCTCAAATATATCCATGAGAACGCCGTATGCAAGCGTACCCTCCACATTTCCATCCTCGGGTGACAGAGTCACCGTACTGCCGGTCTTCGTGACGACCCAATTGTCGGGAAAGCGAATTTCCAGATCGGCCCCGCGATAACGAACGAAATGTGAAGACGGCGCTTCCCTTTTCTGGGCAAGCACCGGCGCCATCATCAAAAGAACTCCGGTTATTAACGCTGTTGCTTTTGAATAGGACATCCAAGACCTCCAAGACCTCCTGCAACCGCGGAGAGATCCTGGGACAGACTCCAGTGTAGATGATCCTAAAATCTGTCCCCTAACCCGCTCAGGCTGTTGCCCGCTTATCAACGCTGCACGTGCAGCCGGTCTGTTCGGCACAGCCCTGACAACAATAGGACTGGCTTCCGAGCTTGTAGCCTTCGGACCAGTCTTCGGAGGCCATGCCGCAGTTTGCACAAATACTTGAATCCCTGTTGGATGACTCCTTCTTCTTTGGCATAAGTCCATTCTCCTTTCAACTCCAGTGGTGCACGCGCTGAACCACTCCCTCAACTGAGGCTTTCGCGGGTCAAGAGCAACGATGATTGACTCTGCTGTCTGGATTCTGGTCAGATACAGGCCAATTAACCACTTAGCGAACAGGATCTGGCACGTTATTGCTCAGTGGCACTTCAGATGCTGTTCTTCCAAGGTTGTCCATCAACCTTACAGAGGGAGTAATCGTACATGCGGCAGGTTGAGCAGGATTCAGGGAAGCCGACTGTTGTCGATAGGTTCTTGTCGTTGTTTGCCAATGTTAAACCGGGAGAAGGCTTCACGGCGCTCCTCCTGATGGTGAACGTTTTCACTCTTCTTACTGCCTACTACATCATCAAGCCCGTTCGAGAAGCTCTGATTCTTGGAGAGGCGGGCGCAGTGGTCAAAAGCTACGCCTCGGCAGGACAGGCAGTGTTGTTTCTGTTGATCGTGCCGCTGTATGGACTGGTCGCCAGCAGGGTCAGCAGGGTGTGGCTGATCAACGGTGTGACTGCATTCTTCATCTCTAATCTCGTGCTCTTTTTTATTCTCGGCGGACTCGGTGTTTCGCTGGGGGTTGTCTTTTATCTCTGGGTTGGATTGTTTAACCTGATGCTGGTCGCGCAGTTCTGGGCATTCGCGAACGACATTTACACGCAGAAAAAGGGGGAGCGTCTCTTCGGAGTCATCGGTATCGGCGCATCCCTCGGGGCCATCCTCGGCGCCTGGCTCGCTGGCCTGCTGTTCGAACCTATCGGGACCTATCCGATGATGCTGCTTTCCGCGGTTCTGCTCGGCGTTTCGATGATTCTGACGAACTGGGTAAATCATCGGGAAAAATTCGCGGCGGCCCGAGCGGCGGCGAAGGCTGAGTCGGCCGAAACGCCGCTCGGATCAACGGGTGGATTTCAGCTGATCCTTCAGAGTCGTTATTTGCTGATGATCGCATTTCTCGTTTTGATTTCGAACTGTGTGAACACAACTGGCGAATTCATTCTTGGACAGACCGTCGAGCAAAGTGCTCACACGGCAACCGCAGGTAGCCCGGACCAGGATGCAGCCCAGAAAAGCTACATCGGCCAGTTTTATGCAAATTTCTATTTCTGGGTGAATTTGATTGGCGCCGGACTCCAGATGTTTGTCGTTTCCCGTGTGATGCAGCACTGGGGAGCGGGTGTCGCTCTGTTCTTCCTTCCGGTCATTGCTCTGGGCGGCTATACGATGCTTGCGCTCGTTCCGATCCTGGGCCTGATCCGCATTGCCAAGATTTTCGAGAACACTGTCGATTACTCAGTCCAGAACACGGCGCGGCACGCGCTGTTTCTTACGACAAGCAGGGAGGCAAAGTACAAGGCGAAGGCCGCCATCGACAGCTTTTTCTGGCGTGCGGGAGACACGATAAGCGGGCTGCTTGTGTTCACGGGGACTCAGCTGGCCATGAGTACTCGCGGCTTCGCTGCCGTTAACGTGGTGCTCGTTGTGGTGTGGCTCGGAATTGCGCTGGCCATCGTTCGGTACGTCCGGAAAGACACGGCTGCACGGGCCGCCGCGTAATCGTCCCATCAATAGCCCAGGAGATACATGAGATCTCCACGCGAATTCCTTAAAGCGGTTGCTGCCAACAGTGAAGGTGCCCGCATGGCATGCATGGCGGTTTACCTCCTGTTGATTATCACCTGCTACACCACGACCAAGGCAGTCCGGGATTCCTTGTTCATCATCGAGATTGGTCCGGCTCAACTTCCGCTGCTCTACGTGATGAGTGCGGTCTGCATGGCGGCGATTTCTGCGGTTTATCCGACGGCTCTCCGGAAGATAGGGCTGTTTGCTCTGGTCCAGGTTACATCGCTGGTTTCAGTCGTAAGCATGTTGATGTTCTGGTGGTTCGTCGACGACAAGAGCCGTGTGTCTCTCTACGTCTTGTACGTTTGGGTCAGTCTTTTCGGAGCGATTACGGCGTCTCAGGCGTGGTCGCTGGCGAGCCATGTGTTTGATGCGCGTGAAGCGCGGAGATCCTACGCGTGGATTGGATTGGGAGGAGTGATTGGCGGTATCGCAGGAGGATCGCTCGCTCGCTTCGTTGCACCCTGGCTGGGTACGGAGATGCTTCTGCCTATCTGCGCTGTCCTGATGGGCGTGACGATCGTCATTATTCGGCAGCTTGGAAGGAATCAGGACTGGAGAACCAGGGAGCAGACAGAAGCTGCGGGAAAGGCTGACTCCGGATCGGCTGTTTTTTCGCAGATACGGAAGTCTCCCTACCTGTCGATGATCGTTGTCCTTCTCCTGGCCGGCGTTGTTGTCGAAGCGTTCATCGACTTTGAATTCAAGGTCATCGCGCATTCCTCATTTGATTCAAAAGATGGGCTGACTTCGTTTTTCGGAACTATCGCGTCGTACGGGGGACTGCTGGCGCTAATTGTGCAGACTCTGATCACAAGCCCTCTTCTGAAACGTTTTGGCGTTGGCGCAGCCATAGTTGTGTTTCCCATAACAGTGCTGGCTGCCTTTGTTCTTGTGGCTCTGCGTCCGGCCCTGTGGGCCGTTTCCATCCTGAAGCTGGTGGATGGCGCCTTAAGCTATTCCGTTCACCGGTCGGGGATGGAGCTGTTGTTTGTGCCTATCCCTGCGCGCCTCAGAGCGTCGGTCAAGGCTATGGTCGATCTCCTTGTTGACCGGGTCGGTCGCGGGGCCGGCGGTGTCGTGTTGTTTGGTCTCACGACCGGGCTGGCTCTCGCGGTGCCATCTTTGAGCGTTTTCGCAGCATGCGCGCTGGCCTTCTGGATCGCCATCGCCATCGCAATTCGCCCTCATTACATTCATGCCTTCCGCGAGGCGCTCGAGAAGAAGGTCATTGAACCTGAAGCCCTCGGAAACCAGACGCTGGACGGCGCAATTTCCCGCGCGTTGCTTCAGGCTCTCTCAAGCGCTGATGATCGGCAGGTCCTTTATGCGCTGGACCTGCTTGCGACCGGGCCTCCCGCCCGGTGGCGGCAGTATCTTCCGACTCTCATCGAGCACAAGGCTCCGGCCGTGCGAAGCCGGACGATCGCGATACTCACAGAGTGGAGGTCTTTTTCACCGCGCTACGTTGAGAAGCTGTTGCTCGACGAGGACCTGGAGGTTCGTGTCGAAGCGATCCGCCACCTGTGTGAGACAGGGAAGGAACCGGCGCGCACGAAGTTGAGGGAATTCCTGCACCACGCGGATTACAGAACGGTGCTCGCCGCGATTCATTGCATCGCGAAGTATCGCCCTCGTGACGGGGATCTGATCGATGAACAACTGATCGAAAAGGCTCTGGCGGTCTCAGGAGAGCATGGCGTGGGCGCAAAAACTGCCGCGGCACGCGGTGTCGCAATCGCGCGCCCTCCGCGCGCGAGTCAGTTTCTGGATCAGCTTCTGAAGGAGTCGAGCGCGGAAGTCCTTCGGCAGGCCGTGCAAGCGTCGGGCGAAATCGGATACGAAGGTTCGATTTCGCGCTTGATACCGATGCTGGCCCATGCACGCCTGCGCCGGGATGCCCGCGAGGCGTTGTTGAAGCTCGGCGCGCCCGCTCTGAGCGAATTGCGAGAGCGGTTCCAGGACGAAACAGTACCGATTGAAGTTCGCTTTCGCATTCCAAAGGTTCTTTCGCTTTCGCACAAGCAGGACGCGGCGGACTTCCTCTTTGGGTGTCTTCGGCATTTCTCACCGCGTCTTGATACGGCCATCCTGAAGGCGCTGAATGTCATGCGTTCGGAATCGTCAGAAATCCACTTCGACCGCGACCGCGTTTCCGCCCTTATCGGTATGGAATCGAATAGACATCAAAGGCTGCGTGCAATTCGCCGCGCCATTCAGGGAAATCTCGATTCCGAGAACATGGAGGCTCCGTCGGACGTCGATGCGCTCCTGGACAAAGCAATAGGCGAACGGCTGGACGAAGGTGTGGAACGGGTGTTTCGACTTCTTCACCTTATCTTTCCGCCATCGGACATTCGGTCGGTTCACTTCAGTTTCACCACGAGGCCGGCGCTCCGCGCGAGCGCGGTTGAATTCCTCGATAACCTGCTCGACCCGGCCCTGAGGACGCTGGTCGTGCCACTCGTGGAAGATCGTGATGAGCCCGAGCTGTCGAAGGAATCCAAAGAGGCATTGTCTCGGGCCGAAGCTCTTCAGGAGCTGCTTGGGCAGGATGATGAATGGCTCAGAACGATTGCCACCGAGTTGTCCGGTCACATAGAGAACAACAGGGCGCTCTTGCGCTCGTGAGGACCAACACCATGAAGGAGGTGCCGGTTGACCGTCTCGTTGTCGCCTGTTGAAAAAGTGCTCTGCCTCCAGCGTGTTGAAGTGTTCAAGCACGCGACGACTGAAATGCTGACCTATATCGGTTCAATCGCCGAGGTCGTCGAGGTCACATCGCAGACGGTAATTTTCTCCGAGCAGGAGATGTCAGACGCCATGTACGTTGTCGTCAGGGGGCATGTCCGCCTTTCGAAGGAGGGGAAAGAGATCCTTGTGTCAGGCCCGTCGGACAGTTTCGGGACATGGGCCCTGTTTGACAACACACCTCGCCTCATGACCGCTACAGCTCTGGAAGATTCCGTCTTGCTCAAGATCGTAAGCGACACCTTCTATGAGTTCCTCGCGGATCATGAGGAGGTGACGCCTGCGATCTTTAAAGCCGTTATTGAACGAGTGAAGGCTTTGGCTCCGGACGCGCTATGAGGAAACAGTCACTTTACAGGTTGCTGCAGCTTGTCCGGGACATCGACATCGATTTTGATGTCCCTGTCGGTGCCAACACGGCCGAACATGAAGTAGAACGCAATTGCGGCTACAACGACGATCAGCACAATTGCGACAGATGCTACACTGCTGCTGTTGCTGTCGGACATTGTCTACCTCCAATGATTGTGGCTATTCCGTCGCCTAGATGGCCCACGGGGAGCCTGATTTAACCGTGCAATCAGACGACCATCCCTGAGAAGTGATGAAACAGGAAGGAGATTCCATGTTGCAGATCGACCGTTCGCCGGCTGCACTGTTTGCGGAATTGTCTGAGATTCTTCCAATCGCGATGGTCAAACTCGATCCGAGGGGTAAGGTCCTCTTTATGAATCGAGCCTCGCATGACCTGCTTACGGCGATGCAGATTACTCCTGATGACCTGCCCCACGCCTTGCCCCACCGGCATCGCTCTCTGGTGCGCCAGGCTCTTCGTGAGAAGCGTGTGGAAGAAATGGACTGGGTTCAAAACGGTCGCAGCCTTCACCTGGTCTTTAAAGCCTCTGAGGATGGCGGCTCTGCGTTTCTATTCATGATCGATCTGACGGCCCAGGAAGATGCGAAGGCGCAGCTGATTCAATCCGATAAGATGGCGTCCCTCGGTTTGCTCGTTGCAGGCCTCGCCCATGAAATCAACACGCCCCTTGGCGCGATCCACAGCAATAACGACACCGTGTCGCGGTCCATTGACAAGATTCGGCAGCTCCTTGAGGGACAGGAGAACCTGACCAGCGCTGACCGTAGTCGTCTTCAGCAACTCGTCGCTATTCTGCAGGACGTGTGCGACAACACGGCTCTCGCTACAGAACGTCTAATGAGCGTTGTCGGCAGTTTAAAGAACTTCGCCCGCGTCGATGAGGCGGACTTCCAAAAGGCGGATCTCCACGAGGGCATTGAGAGCACCTTGACGATCGTTCAGCATCAACTAAAGAACCGAATTGTGGTGGACAAGCAGTTCGGGAACCTGCCCCTCGTGGAGTGCCACCCCAACCGCCTCAATCAGGTGTTCATGAATCTTCTGGTGAACGCCTCGCAGGCGATTCCCGACAAGGGAACAATCACCATCAGGACGGCGAAGAAAGGCGACTCCGTGAAGATTTCCATCTCCGACACAGGCGTTGGCATTCCGCCCGAGAATATCCCCAGGATTTTTGATCCGGGTTTCACTACTAAAGGAGTCGGCGTGGGAACAGGATTAGGCCTCTCAATTTGCTACAAGATTATTGAGGAGCACGAGGGAAAGATCGATGTTGAAAGCGGGGATCAGGGGACCACATTTACGATCACACTACCTCTTGGGCGTGGAAAGAAGGTGAAAAGTGGCTAAGCAGGAACCTCCAGTTATTTTGCTCGTGGACGACGAAGAAATGATCATCACCTCGATCAAGTCCTTTCTGGCGATCGAAACAGACTATCAACTGCTGTCGTACACCTCCCCCGTCAAGGCTCTCGAAGATCTTCAAACGAAGATCAAAGGCCTCGATCTCGTGATCAGCGATTACCTGATGCCCGAGATGGATGGGATTTCCTTTCTCGCCGAGGTGAAGAAGAAATTTCCGCTGGTTCCCCGAATCCTTTTGACCGGTTATGCCGATAAGGAAAATGCAATCAAGGCCATCAACAATGTAGGTCTGTATCAGTACATCGAGAAACCTTGGGACAACGATGATCTTCGGCTGATCATCCGCAACGGTCTGGAGAAGACAATCCTTTTGAAGCAACTCGAGGAAAAGGTGCGCGAATCTGAGAAGGTTCATAAGGAACTGAGCGATGTCCAGAAGGAGATTTTGCGTGTCTTTGTTTAGCGGGTGTTCAGGTTTTAGACAATTGTGCCTGTGTCCCGCACGCTTCGCAGCCCTGTTTCTTTAAATATAAGTGAGTTGCGACTGTTGGAATCCATTCTGCAAGCGTTTAGGCATCGGAGAAGGAGCCGTACGATGCCAAAGCATTTCACCCGGGCCTTCCTCACAGTTCCCTTTGTCTTAATGGTTCTTGTTGCCGCGTCCTATGGGCAGCAGGCGGACATTCCGCCAGCCGCGCTGACAGATGCCGGCGTTGCGGTGGATTCAACCGGAACAGAACCAGCGCGAATAGTTGAGGAACGTCCGGACCTTTACTGGATGAAGAAGAACCTGCACCCCATCACCTGGCTCGAGGCAATGACTCGACCGGTTGCTAAATTGGCAGAGAGGGGCGCCGGTCGCTTCACGATGCAGCAGACATCGACAAAAGTTCGGGGAGTGAAGTTGGGATTCCGGGGGACAGGCTCGAGTTCCGGCGCGGGACCGGAAATCAAGCCTTTCGACAACAATCTATTCGGCACCGGCCTTCAACTCGAAGTGCCGCTGCTTGTCACGTACAGGTTGTATGAGTCTTACCGCTTCAGATTGAACTATCCACTGGTTCGAGGCGAGAACTCCGAGCGATTGGGGCTGGAACTCGCGGGTCGTTACAATTCGCGCCCTTCGGAAACTTTTTACGGTATCGGCAATCACAGCAGCGATGTGTATAAAACGAAGTTTCGCTCGGTGTCGCGCACCGCAGGGATTGCACTGAATGCTCGAATTGCAAAAGCGTGGACATTACGGCTCGAGGAAGGATACCGGAGTATCGGAATCACGAGCCCGCGCAATTACACATCGACAAAGGACGTGTTCGCGGGGACCGACATTCCCGGAATATCGGACGCAGGTGGCACCGGCCTGATCTCCACAGTCTCCCTGCAAAGGGACACCAAAGATCGCAATTACCTGGCGAGCTCTGGTGGGCGGCAATACGTTGAAGCAAGTCTCAATGAGGGGCTGACCGGTGGAGATTTCTCTTACTGGCGATACCGCGCAGGTCTTCAACAATTTTTCCCACTGAGCGAAGACCACCGGAAAGTAATCGCGTTTCGTGCCGACGTCGAAACGAACCGGGAAAAGGGCGGCAGTGTCATTCCGTTCTTCGATCTGCCGATTGTCGGCAGTCATTCCACCGTCCGCGGTATTCCAAGCCGCCGGTACACCGACAAAAGTTCAATGACGGCTTCACTGGAATACCGTTATCGGATATGGCGCAACTTCGATTGGGGAGTATTTGCGGACACTGGTCAGGTCGGTTCACAGATTGGGGATTTCAGTCTCTCCAAGAGTCGGCTCCACACCGGTTATGGAATGCGTCTCATGATGCGCGCCGGCGAAAAGCACGCAATGAGTATTGACGTCGCGCACAGCCGCGAAGGTTGGATGGTCTACGCCGACTTCAGTCCGGACTTCTAAAACTATGCGAACAAAAACGGTCACCCTTATTGCTGTTTTGCTGATTCTCTTCGCATGGATTGGCGAGGCACAGTCAAAGAAGGCCCAGGGCGTGATTTGGCTGGATAATGACTTCAGGAACATTGCGGAGCCCAAAGCGCGCGAGGGTGGATACTACTCAGCGTTCTTCAATTCGGAAGCGGGCGAGCGCTGGAAACGCGGTCTGGATGTTCCGCACCACGTGCGACTGATGGTTGGCGCTCCCAAGCAGGCGGCCAACGTAAACGCGCTTGACGAGGTTC